>ERZ650300.1-NODE-1-length-115799-cov-19.417050_pt1 | contig 115799 bp, 97 predicted proteins | sample MGYA00376236_ERZ650300 | MGnify/ENA primary metagenome ERZ650300 (study PRJEB26733, sample SAMN07839303) | wastewater metagenome | biome: urban; feature: wastewater treatment plant; material: waste water | place: USA: North Carolina | collected 2016-04-28 ...
CAAGTCGCCATCGTACCATTTGCTGGCGCAGAGAGTATCTCAGGGATTGTCACCAATGATTTGACCAATTTGGGACAATTTACCTTAGATAGTAATTTACCAGAGCGACCTCATAGCAGTAGTGAAGTCACTTTGCCTGTCTGGCAGCATAAAGCCGTGCCTTATTTGGTGGTTGGCAATACGCGCAGCAGCCGGGGCAATGTTGAAATTAATTTTGAAGTGATTAATGTGGCGACAGGCGAGGTGATGCAGGGTCTGCAAACCGTCACCAGCAAAAATAACTCGCAAAGTTTGCGTATGGCAGGGCATAAGGTTGCTGACCGTATCTATGAGATATTGACAGGCATCAAAGGCGATTTTTCTGGGCGTATTGCATATGTGGTGGAAACAGGCAAGCCTAAAAACCGTGTGTCACGTTTGGTCATTTCTGACGTGGATGGGTTTAACCCTAAAGTGATTTATGAGTTTAACGGTACCATTAAAACCCTAAATACCTCTGCTGACAATCAAACCTTTACTTTCCAAGTTCAGCCCGACACGCTGGGCTATCCGCAGGTCATGTCTGCCAATATTGTCAGCGGGGCAGTCAGCAATTTGACGAATTTTAAAGCCATGAACTATGGCGCGTCCGTGAGTAAAGATGGTCGCGTGATATTTAGTAGCAGTTTTGAAAACGGCATACCGCAGATTTATTTGGCGCAAGGTGGCAATTCTCGTCGCTTGACCAATGACCCTGTGGGGGCTATTTATCCTAGTTGGGCGCCTGATGGGCAGTCATTTGTCTATACTTCAGATAGAGCCGGTGGCAAAAAAGGCGGTAATAAAGGTCAAATTTATCTCTACAATCTGGCAACCGGTAGTGAACAGCGCTTGACGGGTGGCGGACTGAGCAGCATGGGGCGCATCAGCAATGATGGTAAAAAAATGTCCTATTTGTCAGGTGCCAATCAAGGCGTGGTGATGGATCTGGGTTCGCGCTCGGTAACTGCTGTGAATAACGTTGGGTTAAGTGAAGCCCCAGGGGTCTCACCCAATGGACAACACTATATTTACTCCAATAAGAATGTCATTACCATTGTATCAAATGGCAAATCCATCAGTATTAGCCCATCCCAAAATGGCGTACCCAATGGCTTGATTTATGGACCACTTTGGCTCAATCCAGACGCCAACAATGTTTTACCTTAATCAAGCCACAGATAACATGAAGCATTATCATCAATTACCCCGTTTATGGTGCGCCGCTGTCATGGCAATTGTCATGGCAATTAGCTTGGCGATGACAGGGTGTCAGACCATACGCTCACCATCAACAACCTTATCTAACACCACCCTGCAAAGTTCGGCCTCATTGCCCAAAGTCATAGCGACTGCGCCAACCAATTTGTCGCACATGGATGCTAGCGAGCTGTCAGGCAAGTTAATTTTTATTTATTTAACCGGATTTGGGGCAAATCGCCAAGCGCAGCTGATTGAAACCCAAATCGATGGCAGCGACCCAAAGACTTTGTATAAGGTCAATGGGACGATAATGAGCTTATCCGCCAGTCGCTTAGGCGACCGCCTGATTTTTACGGTTCAAGCAGGTAAAAGTTATCCTAAAGTCGTTATCCTCGATAGAGCGACTTTGCAAGTCACTGAGATTTCTGCGGTTTCTGGGGTTTCTGATGTGTCTGGGATTTCTGCCAAACGCACTCATAATTTTAGCGGCGCAATCTCCCCCGATGGGCGCCAATTGTTACTAGCAAATAGCCAACTGGGCAATCCAGAGATTTTTTTGACCGATAGCGGCGGCAATATAAAACAACAACTGACCCATCAACCAGCGATTGATTTAGCCCCTGTGTGGTTGCCCGATGGTCAATCCTTTATATTTACGTCAGATAAAGCCAAATTTTTACAACCGCAGCTTTATCAATACTATTTTGCAAAACAACAATTTTTGCCTTTAAACTTGCCCGGTAAAACCAATGCCATCGCTCGGGTGAGTCCCACAGGGCGTTTGATCACTTACGTCAGCGATAATAGCCAAGGCAGGCTCGTAGATATGGCAACTAAAAAAAGCATCGCTATCAATAATGAAGGATTGGCTGAACCTGCCAATTTTTCACCCGATGACAACTATTTGTTGTATTCGGCAAAAAACCGCATAAAAATCACCCCAGTACCGACTTTTGAGCCATTGGCACCACAGCAGTCGCCTATTAGCTGGACGATCGAGTTTGCCGATAGCAACCACCAACTATTTACCATTCGAGAACCGATTTGGGTAAACTATTAATTATCAATAACAATCAATTGAAATTCTACTGTATGACCCGATAAAAAAAGTAATAATCATTGATGGAGAATTATAATGAACCTAGAAAAACCAACAGATGCTCACACACCTGACCCGGCTAACCCACAATTTGGTAGTGGGGCGAATGGTTATCCATCAGCGTTACCGCAATACACGCAGCTTAGTCAAAACTTACCGGTGACCCAAAGCCAAATCAGTTATAACCACATTACTTATGCGTTGGCGCTGTTTAGTTATTTTACTGCGGGACTGACTTGGATTATTCCGATTGTGATGAATTATTTAAAGCGCGATGAGGCTAGGAACACGTGGCTTTATAGTCACTTTGATTGGCAAATCAAAACGTTTTGGTACAGTATATTTTTTTGGGTGATTGGTTTTGTTATGGTGATTTTTGCGACTGGCGGGCTATTTTTTGGCGCCGCCGTTGATAGCAATCATACGATGGGTGGTAGCTTTATTGTCGGTGCTTTAGGCGGCTTGATAATCGTCGCCACAGTCTTATGGCATCTGTATCGCATTATTCGCGGTTGGATTGCGTTGGCAAATGGTCGAGCTGTGCCTTAGCGTTCGATATAGCCGTTAAGGCAACGAAAATTGCAGGTGTTTATTTAGTGTCAACACTGATATAATAGCTTTTCTGATTTTGACGAGATAGTCATCACACAGCGCGTTCACGGGTGCTATCTCTCAAGCTAATAGGTTAGTTCTGCTTGTATAAAGGGCAGAGTCAATTAGATTCACCCATGCAATGTGAGTGCTTATTCAACTATGTATGCCTTTCTTCGTCCGTTCTTATTTAACACCGATCCTGAAAAAACCCACGAAATCACGTTATCATTACTTGAAAAATCGCAAAAATTTGGGATGCTCGGGTTTTTGTACGGTAAACAAGAACTAACAACTGAATGTATGGGGTTAACCTTTACCAATCCGGTTGGTTTGGCAGCCGGGCTTGATAAAAACGGTGAATATATCGATGCGTTAGCGGCATTGGGTTTTGGCTACATCGAAATTGGTACGATTACCCCAAAACCACAGCCTGGCAACGACAAACCCCGTCTATTTCGTATCAAAGAAGCCCATGCCATTATCAATCGCATGGGATTTAATAATAAAGGCGTCGATTATCTCATTGAGCAAGTCAAGCGTGCAAAATATCAAGGCATTTTGGGTATTAATATTGGCAAAAATGCCAGCACGCCGGTTGAAAATGCCCTAGATGACTATATTTATTGTCTAGAGCGCGTATATCCTTACGCGTCTTATATTACGGTAAATATTTCCTCTCCCAATACCAAAAACCTGCGTGACCTACAAAGCGGTGATGCACTCACGGCGCTGCTTGATGGTATCAAATCACGTCACAGCCAACTGGCTAGCCAACATCAGTATTATGTACCATTAGTGCTGAAAGTTGCCCCAGATTTGGAAGAGGACCAAATTGATTATATTGCTAAAGAATTGGTGCGTTTTGATATTGATGGGCTGATTACCACCAATACCACCCTAAGCCGTAATGGGGTAGAAGATTACAAAACCAGTCAAGAAGCAGGCGGGCTATCAGGTCGACCACTGAGCCACCGTAGTACCCAAGTCCTTGAGCAGTTTGCCGAACGCTTACCAAGCTCAGTTGCGCTTATTGGCGTAGGCGGCATTGACAATGGTCAACGTGCGGTTAAAAAAATTGAAGCAGGTGCGGATTTGATTCAGCTCTATAGTGGTTTGATTTATGAAGGACCAGAGCTCATTCAAACCTGTGTTGAAGCCATTGACGGTTATCGTTTAAGCCAACATTCACCCGCTACTTTGTAAACCCCATGATACGAGCTTGACCCGATGACTTTGTTAGATATGGTAGTGTTGTTTGTATTATTTATTGGGTTGTGGCAGGGATTTAATAATGGCTTAATGCGCTCACTGGTGGGCATGTTTGGTTGGCTATTGGCGCTGCTGCTAGCCAGTTATTTGGCAAAACCTTTAGCGCCGTTTTTTGTGTCGCTGACTGGCTCAACCGGCCTTAGTATCATTGCGGCATTTTTGGCAATTGGCTTATTTGTCATCGTGGGACTGCAAATCGTATTGTGGGTGATGAGTAAAACTTTGCAAGGTCTTAGGCTGAGCATCCTAGATAAATTGGCGGGCGCGGGGTTTGGCTTGGTCAAAAATTTGGTCATTTTGTTAATGGTGCTGAGCTTATTGGCGCCTTTTGTCAGTCAACGTGACTTTTGGCAGCAGTCTAAGTTTGCCAATGCGCTACTGCCACTGGCACCTTTTGCAAAGCAAATCACCCAACAGCTTGCTACCACGCTCGGTAAAACCGCTGCCGATAAAATAGGTCAATAGTGGGGAAAATGGGTCAATAGTATTGGTAAGTTTGACTGACGGCTAAAGTATTGTCAGCCGGCAAAAAAGCTAGTTTCATTCAATTTTCATCAGGTCTCTTTTCATCAGGTCTCATAGCCATCCGTGAAAAATTAAAGGGGTAAAATATGTGTGGAGTTGTCGGTATAGCCGCTCACAGTGAAGTTAATCAAATGCTATACGATGCGCTGACTATGCTGCAGCATCGTGGGCAAGATGCCGCGGGTATTGTGACATGTCAAGATGGCCGTTTGTTTTTGCGTAAAGAAAATGGCATGGTGCGCGATGTGTTTATGACCCGTCATATGATGCGTCTTGTCGGTCACCAAGGCATCGGGCATGTACGCTACCCAACGGCTGGTACGTCTAGCAGTGCGGAAGCTCAGCCTTTTTATGTCAATTCGCCTTATGGTATTACCTTAGCGCATAATGGTAATTTGACCAATGCCGAAGAGATTGCCAAAGAACTGTTTATGGAAGATATGCGCCATATAAACACCGATTCTGATTCAGAAGTTTTGCTCAATGTGCTAGCGCATGAAATGCAAAAACTCGGTATCCGGCATCCAAGCCCCGACGATATTTTTGAAGCGATGACATCTGTCTACAAACGTATCGAAGGCGCGTATGCGGTAGTCGCTATGATTACGGGCTATGGTATTTTGGCATTTCGTGACCCCAATGGTATCCGTCCGCTGATTTTTGGTCAACGATTAGCGGAAAATGGCGGCTTTGAATATGTGGTGGCCTCTGAGTCAGTTGCGTTAACCGCATTGGGTTTTGATATCGTTCGAGATGTGAAGCCCGGTGAAGCGATTTTTATCGATGAAAACAATAACTTCTTTAGTCGCCAATGTGTCGAAGCCAAAGAGTTTAGACCTTGTATTTTTGAATACGTCTATTTTGCCCGCCCAGATTCGATTATTGATAATATTTCTGTTTATAAAGCCCGTATGCGTATGGGCGAGACTTTGGCGCAGAAAATCATCAAAGAATGGGGCGAAGATCACGGGATTGATGTGGTTATTCCTATTCCCGATACCTCACGTACTTCTGCGATGGAGCTTGCCCAGCATCTAGGCGTAAAATACCGTGAAGGCTTTATGAAAAACCGCTATATCGGTCGCACCTTTATTATGCCAGGTCAACAGCAGCGCAAAAAATCGGTACGTCAAAAACTAAGCGCGGTGCCTTTTGAGTTTAGAAATAAAAACGTATTATTGGTTGATGATTCAATTGTACGTGGCACGACCTGTCACGAGATTATCCAAATGGCACGGGATGCAGGCGCCAATAATGTGTATTTTGCCAGTGCCGCGCCACCCGTCAAATATCCCAATGTGTATGGTATTGACATGCCAGCGCGCAATGAACTGATTGCCTCGGGTCATAGTGTGGAAGAAGTGTGTAAAATCATCGGCGCGGATCGTTTAATATTCCAAGATTTGGATGATTTGATTGAAGCGGTACAAGACAAACATAGCGATGCCAAAAAATTTGACTGTTCGGTATTTGATGGTAAATACATCGCCGGTGGTATTGATGAAGACTATTTGGATGAATTACAGCGTAAACGCAGTGATAAAGCCAAACAGAAAAAATCTGGGATACAAGACGTGGCTGATACGCCTGTGGATATCGTCGGGGTGCAAACCGAAGTTTAAAATATCCTTCATAAAAAAAAGCCCAAGTAGGGCTTTTTTTATGGCTATTGAAAACCTATAAGATTTAGTAGCCATAAAAACCCATTAAGGCTAGCAATCCCCACCAGCATACTTAGCAGTAATTGCTTTTTCCAATGATAGCTGAGCAACACCACTATCAGCGCCAATATCTCTGCCACAAGTAATGGTGATAAGCCCAGACTTATACTTATAGACTTGGGCTGCTGCCAATGCAAGGAAGTTAAAATCAACAGCGTCATCACCGATAATGGCAATGCTTTATTCACCGCGAGCAACAAGGGGGCATCCAATAAGCGCTTTGGCAAAATTATCGGGGTGATGCGGGTAAGTAAAGTCACCAAAGCCATGGCAAAAGTAGCGGCGACTAAATAAACGTTATCAGGTGGTGTGTTCATAATATTCTAACAATTAATGGATAAATTTTTTTGCGGTTGAGCTGTCAGATAGTTTGAACTGTCAGAGAGCTTGCTGATGAGTGGATTTATTACCCATCAAAAAGTGGATGATAATGAGTCCCAAACTCCCGCAAATCGCTGATAGTAGCAACCAATCGGATGTAAAATAAAACGCCGCTATAAATGCAATGATGGCGATGAAGATGGGATAGTAAGCCTTGACTGCTTTAAACTGCTCGTAGGCTAAAATAGCAAATAAGCACACTAACGCAAAATCCAAATGGGGCACCCAATCATTGAGCCCTGCACCTACCAAAATGCCCAATATGGTACCGGTAACCCAATAACACTGATTGAGCAAACTCACAGGTAGTATCAGTCTTTGGCGTTCATTTTCATGAAGGGTGGTTAACACGGAGAAAGTTTCATCGGTTAACGCAAACAAGCAATAAAATCGACTGATAGGATTGGTTGGTAATTGTTTTAACAAAGGAATGGCATAAAAAGCATGGCGCAAATTTATCGCTAAGGTATTGCTGGCGAGGGTTGAGATTCCAACCCCGCCCGCCAACAGCGCAATAGAAGCATATTGCGCTGCACCCGCGTATAACACCACACTAGATAAAATCGCCGCCCATATAGGAAGCTTGGCTGCCACAAACAATACGCCAAAGGCAATCCCCGCAGGGATATAACCCATTGCTACAGGAAAGCTTACTTTAAACGCCTGTTGCCATAACCCATTTTTCATTAATTCATTTGTCATCATTGCTATTCTTGTTTAAATTTTAGCCATAAAAATACCCTAGCAAGTAGGGTATTTTGCCGCTCAAACCATTTATTGATTATCTACTACTTTGTTGTCGTAGATAGGCGCATTGCGGTCTTCAAAAACCACTTCTTCCTCAACAAATTCTGGTTTGACTTCCACAATAAAGTCTTTGCGCGACATACCAAGCCACAGTGGAATTGCACTGGCGATATATACCGATGAGAAAGTACCTAAAATCAAGCCAATGAGCAATGCTACAGAGAACCAATGTAAGCTGTCGCCGCCAAGCAGCAGCATCGCGACCACCACCAGCAGCACAGTTGAAATGGTCATAATGGTACGACGTAGCGTTTCAGTGAGCGATAGATTGACAATTTGCGCTGGGCTAGCACCACGGACACGGCGGAAATTCTCACGGATACGGTCAAAGACGACGATGGTATCGTTAATCGAATAACCAATCAATGATAACACCGCGGCAAGCACGGTTAAATCAAACGGCCATCCGAAAAGTGCGAAAATACCCACGGTGATAATAGTATCATGAAATAACGCCAACACCGCGCCTAAGGCTAATTTAGCTTGGAAACGCACCATGACATAAATAAACATACACAGTAATGCCAGTGCCGTTGCCCCCAAGGAGCTGACATAAATCTCATTACCTACTTGACTGCCAACCACGTCAATATTCTTGATCGTGGCATTGTTGTTAGGTAAATCTAACGCAGCATCAAGAGAGTTTGATAACCCTTCGATTTGTTTTTGCGGGGGCAGGCGTACCAGAATTTCTTTGTTACTGCCCAAATATTGCACCACACTGTCATTGATTTTATGGCTTGCTAAGGCTGACTGAACTTGGGCTTGTTGCACGGGTTGCTCATATACAACCGTGGCTGACACACCGCCTGTAAAGTCTAAGCCTAGATTTAAACCTTTGGTTAAAATAGCGACCAAACCAAGAATCGTTAAGATGGCGGATAATATGGCAAAAGGTTTAGCTACTTTCAAAAAATCAATGATACGCCGACCGGCAAAGAGTTTTTCACCGCCAAAATCCTCTGCTGAAAATTCAGACGTGGCAGCGTTAGCCACCGCTAACCCAGCGCTTTGGGGTATCGTATCGGTGGGAGTAGCAGGCTGCTTGACCAAATTTTTATTCACCCCTTTACCATTACGGCGCGGCGTTTTGCGGTGCTGTGTATTTGATGCTATTTCATCACTACGACGTACGCCGAGCTCTGAGAGTTTTTGCTCGGGGTTGATGGGTTCTGAGCCGTCTAAACCCTCTAGATCCTCTAACTTGTCATCATTCATTGTTCGCTCCTTAACCAATACTTAGGCGTTTGACATTTTTGCGGTAGCCATAAGCTAACTGTACCAGTGCACGCGTGACGGTCACTGAGGTGAAGATAGAGCTGGCAATACCAATGGCTAAGGTGACAGCAAAACCTTTAATCGGACCTGTACCAATCGCAAATAAAATAAATGCGACAATCAAAGTAGTCAGCTGCGCATCAAAAATACTGGTAAATGCGCGGTTAAAACCCGCCACAATCGCAGATTTTGGTCTGGCGCCGTTGGCAAGCTCTTCGCGGATGCGTTCAAATATCAGTACGTTGGCATCCACCGCCATCCCAATGGTTAACACGATACCTGCGATACCCGGCAAGGTTAGGGCAGAACCAATCAATGACATGATGGCTAAAATCATTATTAAGTTAAAAATCAACGCGATATTGGCAATCAAACCAAATAAACGATAAAAAATAATCATAAATAAGAACACGAGTAAGTAGCCGACTTGGATAGAGAATATACCTTTTTGGATGTTATCTTGTCCCAATGATGGACCAATAGTACGTTCTTCAACAAAATACATGGGCGCCGCTAGCGCACCTGCACGAAGTAACAAAGCCAGCTCTGAGGCTTCTGCATTACTATCTAAGCCTGTGATTTGGAAAGTTGAGCCAAAGACGCCTTGAATGGTCGCTTGATTGATAATATGGCTTTCTGCGTAAGGTGTTCTTACTTCTTTATTTTGACCCGTCACTGGGTCTGGCTGGAAGGTGACACGCTGCTTATTTTCAGTAAACAGCACCGCCATTTGTTTGCCCACCGATTTGGCTGTGGTATTTTGCATCAAACGACCACCCGCGTTATCCAGCGTAATATTCACTTGGGGGCGACCGTTTTGATCCATCCCTGCTTGGGCGTCCTGTACGTTTCGACCGGTGACCACAGCTTGACGTTCCAATAAGGTTTTTTGTGGGCTGTCGACTTCACCAAATGAGTAGGCTTCAGTGCCTGCAGGCAATACCCCAGATGGATTGGCTTGGAAAGTATTGTTTTGGTCAGATACCATGCGAAATTCGAGATTGGCGGTACGACCAATGACCCGTTTGGCTTCTGCGGTATCTTGTACCCCCGGTAATTCCACCACAATACGGTTGGCACCTTGTGATTGCACCACGGCTTCAGCCACGCCTAGCTCATTAATACGGTTACGCAAAGTCGTCAAGTTTTGGGTGACCGCATCTTGAGAGATTTGTGAAATCGTCGACTGGGTCAAGGTCATGTTAATCGCTGGACCCCCCGCATTGATGAGCGGTTGTAACTCGTAATTTGTCCCAAAGCGACTACGTAACACATTCATGGCTTGATCACGCGCGGCATTATCGACAAAGTTTAATGTCAGATTATTTTGCCCTGCTTGTATATTGGTCACGGCAATTTTTTGGTTGCGTAGCTCTGTACGGATATCTCGGGTTAAGTTTTCCAAACGCTGAGAGATGGTTTTGCTCATATCAACTTCTAGTACAAACCGTACACCACCACGCAAGTCCAACCCTAATTTAATAGGATTGCCGCCAATATTACGTAGCCATGCTGGCGTGGTTTGTGCCAAGTTCAGTGCCACAACGTAATTGTCGCCAAGCTTTTCTTTTAGCACTTGTTGCGCTTTAAGCTGCGTTTCAGTCGACTCATCAGCAATTTTTAACAAGGCTGATTTACCATCAAAACTGTTATTTTTGGTTGGGATATTGGCGGCATTTAGGATGGTTTCCGCTTGTTTTAGCACATCATTGGTCAATGTGGTACTAGCGGAAGCCCCCGTAATTTGAACGGCGGGCTTGTCTGGGTAAAGGTTTGGTAGGGCATACAGGGTGCTCAGTAGCAGCACAATGCCGATTAAAAAGTATTTCCAAGCAGGGTAGTGCATAATCTTGACTTCTTAAACTTGATTTTTTAGGTAACTAGTTGTTCTACTAGGTCTATTAACCGTAGGGCTATTAACCGCGATCAACAAGGCAATACAATATCATAATAGCCAGTTGGCAACTTTACAGACTGCTAGGTCGCCAACCTGACAGGTGAGCTGCATCAGCAATTATTTAAGACTATCAATGGTACCCACAGGCAATACCGAAATGATTGAGGCACGTTGTACCATCACCTCTTGGGTAGGGTTTAATGCCACAACCGCATATTCACCTTGAAGCTTTTTGATTTTTCCCATCAAGCCACCGGCAAATACCACTTCATTGCCTTCCTTAATAGCATCAATCATTTGACGATGCTCTTTGTTACGACGGCTTTGTGGTCGGATAATAATGAAGTAAAAAATAGCAAAAAAAGCCAATGGCAACAGCATTTGCATGATGGTGGAAGCACCCGTTCCAGTAGGCGCTGCCGCCGCACCTTCCGCATGGGCAGATTGGATAAATGCTAAAATAGCGGTAAGTAGCATAGTTGAAATACCCTTAAATTGAGATTTAGTCATAAAATGGTGATAAAAACAACCTGTAATGATAACCGATTTAGCCAAATTAATAAATGATTAACCATTGCTTGCTGAAATAATTCACTGCGGTAAAAACCATGATTAATTTGGCAATCCAGCGATTTCGGATAGTCTTGGATAGGGAGGGTCACAGGATTTTATCAGTATTATTCACTATTTTATGCTTGATTATTAACAATGAAGTAACAATAAAGTTAATGGTTATGCTATGCTTAGTTGTAACAAATTATTTCTTTTAGGGTCAAACAATTGGGTGTTACCAATTGAAGGAAAATCTCATGACTATCACGTTAAATTTTCAACCGATTGATAAAATCCGAAAGCAAGTAAAGTCAAAATTATGGTTAGGGTTAGTCATGGCGACTTCGTTAACCGTCCCAACGCTGGCAAACGCTGAAATTACCCAGCGTGATATCGACAATTACGGTACTGCGATGGCGGCTGCAGCCAATGCCAAAAGTATTTCGCGCGTTGCAAGCCTAGTGGCAGATGATGCCTTGATATCTGTGTCGCGTAAAGGAAAAACCACCACCTTAAATAAAAGCAATTATCTAAACCTGCTGCAAAACAACTGGTCAAAAGCAACGCAATATGGCTATGATATACAATTAAACAATGTGGTAATTAGCGGTAACCATGCCAAAGCAGATGCCATAACCACAGAAGTCATCGTCGAAAATAACGTGACGACACGTTTAGTAACAACTTCACGTATTACCTTTGCTGAAAGCGGTAATTCGGTGTTATTGTCTAGGGCGATTAGCCAGCTTGTAATTGAAAAGCACTAATTTAGTAGTATTAAAAGTGGTGTTAAACAGGGTGGTGCAAAAGTTTTGTGCCACTTTTTTTATGGATTCTAGTATAATTTCAGCCAATATTTAATTTCACGGGCTTGAAATCACAGCCGTTTTTTTATTTATAATGTCAAATTTTAGCTTATATTCGTTCATAGTTTTACGCTATGAGATGGGTATATGTCCTACATCTAAATTGCAAAAAAGAGCTAGGAGTTATCATGTTGCTTTCGATAAGCCATTCATCAAAAAAAACTATCAAACCGTTAAGTTTAGCTATTTCCTCTATTATTTTGGCAGCCTGTAGCAGTGCGCCAACCAGCACCACCAGTCCAGCGGGTAAACCCATGATTGGATCATCCAGTCACAGCAAAAGCACGGTGCGTAGCGCGCAAGAAAATGCAGCGCTACTGGATATGGATAGTTTGGATGAACTTGAAGGCTTGCTTGAAGCCACCGACATGACCATGGTAGAGAATAACGCTTTGTTGGTTCAGCGCTATGGTAATCTGTGGGATAGACTGCGCGTCAATTTTCGTATGAACTCCAACGTGTACGATCCGCGTATTGAAGCGCAGAAAAGTTGGTTTATTAGCCGCCAAGACTATCTAAACCGATTAACAGCGCGTGCTAGCCGCTATTTATACTACACAGTGCGCGAAGCTGAACGTCGCAATATTCCAACAGAACTGGCATTATTGCCTGTCATTGAAAGCTCTTATGACCCCAATGCCAATAGTAACGCGTCGGCTGCAGGGTTATGGCAGTTTATTCCAAGTACAGGTCGTATTTATGGGTTGAATCAAACCAGCACCTTTGATGGTCGACGCGATGTGATTGAGTCAACCCGTGCCGCTTATGACTTTTTGACGGCTTTGTATAACCAATTTGGTAGTTGGGAGTTGGCATTGGCATCCTACAATGCCGGTCCAGGCCGTGTCCAATCCGCGATTAATTATAATGCAGCACGTGGTCTACCAACGGATTATTGGTCGCTCAAATTACCCACTGAAACGATGAACTATGTCCCTCGGTTTTTGGCTGTGGCGCAAATTGTCAAAAATCCGAGTACCTACAATGTGTATTTACCCGCAATTGCGAACCGTCAGCATTTTAGAAGTGTCCCTGCCAATGTTGGGGTGAGCTTGTATGAAATTGGCAGCCTGACAGGCGTGAGCTACGATGAACTGCGCGCCCTAAATCCTGCGTTGATTGCAGGTACGGTAGATATGTCAGGCCCAAGCCGTATTCTCATTCCCAATGATCTCAATGAATCAATTGACCGTAAAATCACCCAATTACGCGGTAATGGTTATATGAGTCAACAAGGTTATTTGGCAAACAATAGCTATGTCACCCCTAAAACTGTTACACCGACTTATAACACACCGACCACAAACTCTGGCAACCAAACCCGACCTACCACCACAAGTCAGGGTGATTCACTCAGTGCCGCCAAACAAGCCTATAGCAAAAAAGAAACAGTTAATTTGCCATCGTCTAGTAGCGATTTGGCGGCGATGGCAAATAGTATGGTTAAAAACCAAACCACGACTTATATCGCCCCCATTCCTAGTACGCCAAGTATCCAAAGCCGCAATACGGTAATCAAAGAACCACCGATTACCGCCACCGAGCAAAAAATAGTGACCGCTGAAATGCAGTCTACTAATACATTACCAACCACTTCAGCCGTTGTTACTGCCAACAACACCGTGGTGCAAGAGCCGCCTTTATCCAATCAAGAGCGTAACTTGATTGCTAAAGAAATTGAAAAAACCGCACCCCAAGTAGAGCAAGCGATTAACCCTACGGATGGTAATATCAAGCTCAATGCTATTCAGACCCAGCAATCTGTGCTAGAAGCCAAAGGCGAAACCAAAAAACTCAGTTACGAAGAACCGCCAGTGGTGTTGCCAAAAGAGGTCAAAATTACCCAATCATCGAGCTTAAATGGCAAAGCAGCAACTACGAGCAAATCCAATACCACCAGTGAAAGCAAAGCTGTCACAGTTAGCAAGCCGGTTGCCAAAAAACGTCCAAGCGGCACACGCAGCACCTATCAAGTCAAAGCTGGCGACACCTTGGCAAATATCGCCAGTCGCATGGGTGTGAATTGGCGAGATATCGCTGAATGGAACCAAATTGACCCAAATGCTGCCTTGCTAGCAGGTTCAACACTTTACTTATACAACGCCAAGCCTATCGAACCCAAAGTAGCAGAATCGCCAAAACGTAAAGCCAATAGCTATATCGTGCAAGCGGGGGACACCTTGACAGGCATCGCCGACAAGTTTGATCTAAATGTCAGTGAGTTGGAAAAATTTAATAATTTACCAGCCACTTATCAAGTGCGTACCAACCAAAACTTGTGGTTAATTCCAGACAAAATGCCAAAACCGCCAGTGGCACAGCCCGCAGCGCAAAAGCTTGCCCCTGCTAGAGCTGAAGTGCAACCGGTATCAAGTCGTTATACGGTTCAGACGGGTGATACCTTGTCGGGTATCGCTGATCGACTGTCCGTATCGCCCAAAGACATTGCCGATGTCAACGGTTTTAACACCAATTATCGTGTGCAAAAAGGGCAAGTCATCATCGTGCCTGTCACCGTTGAAAAGGTCAAATATGCGCTAGCTGGCAAGTCGATTAACTACACAGTACGCCCAGGTGACAGCTTAGGTAGCGTCGCCAATAACTTTGATTTAACGGTAGCGGATTTGGCCAAAGCCAATTATCTAAAAACGACGGCAAATTTAATTCAAGGGCAAAAACTGGTTATTCCTCAAGCGGGATTGGGTACGGTGGCTAGCGTGACAGCGACCCGAGAACCTACCGTCAAACGCGACTCTGCAAAACCCGACAGCAAAAAAGAAACAAAAAAAGAGACCAAAGTAGCCAAAGACGCCCAATCAGAGGATGATAACAAGCCAGCGTCAAAGCCAGTAAGTAAATATAGTCGTGGTGATGCGCAGGGCTACCAAGTAAAATCAGGGGATAGCCTGACAAACTTGAGTGCGAAATATGGCGTTTCTAAAAGTGAACTAGCCGCTTTAAATAACTTAAAAGGTAATGAATCATTATTGATTGGTCAAAATATCAAAATTCCAAAAACCACAACAACCTATAAAGTTAAAGCAGGCGAAGGCTTAATTTCTTTGGCAGGGCGTTTTGGCATTAGTGCTAAAGAATTGGCAAGTATGAATAACTTGTCACCAACAGCATCGCTAAAAGTGGGTCAAACCATTACAGTGCCAAAATAGGTTAACTATAGTTTATAAAATAAAAAACCACTATGTAAAAATAGTGGTTTTTTACTTAAGTTTTAACTCGATTTTTGCATTTAATTTTCATAGTCATTAAGACAATAAAAAACGTATTTAATTAAAAATACGCTTTTTTACATATAAAGAGAGATAAGGTTAATTAGTTAACCATATCTTTTAAACTTTTACCTGCTTTAAAGCTTGGCACTTTGCTTGCTGGGATTTGGATTTCTTCTTTAGTCTGTGGGTTACGACCTGTACGTGCTTGGCGTTCTTTCACGCTAAACGTACCAAAGCCAACTAATGACACGGTGTCATTGGCTTTCATTGCTTCGCCAATCGTTGCGATAAAGGCATTTAATGCTTCAGTTGATTGGGCTTTAGAAAGACCGCTTTTTTTAGCAATGCTATCAACTAATTCTGACTTATTCATAAGAATATCCTTCAAATTTTTAGGGATGAAAATAAACGTTATATATACAAAGCATACGCTTGACAAGTAATTAGGCTCAAAGCCTTAACTATCAAGTGCTGCATAAGTAATTATGATTCGATTATAAGTAAACTCAAGCGGCTTCACAAGCAGTTTAATCATAATTTCTATGCAATTAAGCATTGATTAACGTGTTTTTGCAAAATATAGCGGTTAGCACACCAAACGATAACATTTTATTTCAACAAAAACCGCTAAAACTTGATATATACAGCTATAGTGAGTAAAAGTGGCTAAAAATCAATCTCGCAATGATTTCTTGAATGATACTCAGCGACTGACAATGTTTTATACCAGACTTACAATAATTAATGTTATTAACACCCTTTTAAAGCTACACTATCGACAAATTACAAAACCCATATTTGATTAATTTTGTGGAAATTTAATGAACGATAATTTTCAAACTTCGACCAATGCCCCAAGTAATATAGCCACGACAGCGCTTAATGTGGTATTAGTGATTATTGAAACCTTGCTGACCCTGTTGCTACGTTTCGATGCAGATCTTCGTAAGGTTGTCTATCCTTTAGCCACTACCAATACTGTCGTTCGTATTCACGCTTATATCCCAAACGTCACTTTTTATGTGACTTTTACCGTTAACGGCATTTTGTTAGACAGTCAATTACAGCCTTCTCAGCAGGTCGAAGTGACCATCAATGGCTTTACTTGGCAAATCGCCCAGAATTTATTTACCAATCAGCCCAAAGCCATTGAGCAGCTACAAATCCGTGGCGAAGCACAAAAGATGGCAGAGGTGAAGGCTTTTTTACATCAAATTGGTATCAATCAGCTATTACAAGTCATCACAAAAGCAGTCAAAGGCGATAAAGACAAGCAAAAAGTCAAAAAACCTATCAAAACCGATGCTGACTACAAACAACAAGTCGAAGCACTCAATAGCCAAGTCAACGCCGCAAATCTACAAAAAACAGCGCTTGAAGCACAAATTTTAGAATTAAACAGTAAAAATCAATGGATGAAACGCGCGGCAATCGCATTTTTTGTATTATTCGTCATTTGTGCGATTGGTTGGGCGGTAAAATAACACCCATTCCCCCCTATATGGCTTTGATAAAAAATTGCTTTGATAAAAAAATTGCATTGATAAAAAATCGTTTATGATTGAGTAAATAAATCCGAGAAATAAATAAATCCGAGTGTTTTAGTAAGAATTAATCTTGACTAAAAGACTCGGATTTTCATATAATAGCCATACTAACCATAAAACGTGTTTTCACAGCTTACTGTGCTTGAACGGATTTAAATTTTTAACTTAAGTGGGGCTACTATGCGATTGACAACCCGAGGACGCTATGCAGTGACGGCGCTGCTAGATTTGGCATTGCAAGAGCAAAAACATGAATTGGCTGTGTCATTGTCTGATATCGCAAAACGTCAAGAGATTTCTATTTCTTATCTTGAGCAGTTATTTTCAAAGCTGCGTAAAAAAGGGTTGGTGGTAAGCACTCGCGGTGCGTCAGGCGGTTACCATATTGCCAAACCCATCAATGAAATCTCGATTATGACTATTATTTCAGCAGTTGATGAGTCGGTGGATGCTAGAGCTTGCGAAGGTAAGGGCAACTGCCAAGACGGCGCCATGTGTTTAACCCATGATTTATGGAATGGATTGTCTGAGCAAATTGAAAACTATTTGTCTACCGTGACACTAGATACGCTTATTAATCGTCAAATTATCCGTGAAATTTCTGAGCGTCAAATTTTGATGGTTGAAGATATGCAGCATAGGGATCAATCTGCGGTAAACCCGATGACAGAGGCACCTGTATCGCAACGAGCAAAGCATAGCACCACTAAAGTTAGTAACATTAGTAACAATCATTCATTAGCTGATAACAGCAAAACCTTAAAACAGAATTCTGGGGAGAATTTGTTAGCATGAATAAATTAGTCTATTTAGATTATGCCGCGACTACACCAATTGATGAGCAAGTCGCCCAAAAGATGATGAAATACATGACCTTTGATGGCGTGTTTGGTAATCCTGCCTCGCGTTCGCATGGGTTTGGTTGGCAAGCCGAGGAAGCGGTTGAAACTGCCCGTGAGCAAATTGCAGAATTAATCAATGCCGATCCACGTGAAATTGTGTTTACTTCAGGGGCTACTGAGTCAAACAATTTGGCGATTAAAGGGGCGGCGCAATTTTATAGTGGTAAAGGCAAACACATCATTACCAGTAAAATTGAACACAAAGCCGTGCTAGACGTCTGCCGTGAATTAGAGACAGAAGGTTTTGAAATTACCTATCTAGACCCACAGCCAAAGACAGGTCTGATTACGGTTGACCAAGTCAAAGAGGCTATTCGTGAAGATACTATTTTAGTGACCCTAATGATGGTTAATAACGAACTTGGCACCCTAACAGATGTCGCGGCGATTGGTGAAATCACCCGTGAAAAAGGTATTATTTTTCATGTTGATGCGGCGCAGGCAGCCGGTAAAACCCCGATTGATTTAGAGAAACTAAAAGTTGATTTGATGAGTTTTTCTGCCCATAAAATTTATGGTCCTAAAGGTATTGGTGCTTTATATGTTCGCCGTAAACCACGTGTGCGTCTAAAATCACAAATGCAAGGTGGTGGTCATGAGCGTGGTATGCGTTCAGGTACGTTGGCAACGCATCAAATCGTAGGGATGGGTGAAGCCTTTGCCATTGCGGGAAAACGTATGGCAGAAGATGAAGCCAGACTGACAAAACTGCGTCAACGCCTGTGGGATGGCTTAAAAGAGCTTGATGAAATTTATCTTAATGGTGACATGAATCACAGTATTCCAAATATCGTCAACATCAGCTTTAACTTTGTAGAAGGCGAATCGTTGATGATGTCATTGAAAGATTTTGCTGTGTCGTCGGGTTCTGCTTGTACGTCAGCGACGCTTGAGCCTTCCTACGTATTACGCGCGCTTGGATTGTCAGATGAGCTTGCTCACAGTTCAATTCGTTTTAGTTTGGGTCGCTATACGACCGAAGAAGATGTTGACCATGTGATTGCTGAGGTGCGAACTGCGGTTGAAAAATTACGCGCTTTATCACCGCTTTGGGACATGTATAAAGAAGGCGTTGATTTAAATAGTGTGGAATGGAACGAACATTAATTTCCATTAAAAATTTATTCAATTTAATAATTAAAGATTAGTCAGTTACGTTTGACGTAACCAGCCAAAAGGAAAATGAAATGGCCTACAGTGATAAAGTGCTTGACCATTATGAAAATCCACGCAATGTGGGAAACTTAGATAAAGATGCCAAAAATGTTGGTACCGGTATGGTCGGCGCGCCAGCCTGTGGTGATGTGATGCGCCTGCAAATCCAAGTCGGTGATAACGGTATTATTGAAGATGCGCGCTTTAAAACCTATGGCTGTGGTTCAGCCATTGCCTCAAGCTCATTGGTTACAGAATGGCTTAAAGGCAAAACTCTGGATGAAGCTAGCGCGATTAAAAACAAAGATATCGCTGAAGAGTTGGCACTGCCACCTGTTAAGGTGCACTGCTCAGTGCTGGCAGAAGACGCTATTAAAGCAGCGATTGAAGATTATAAATCCAAAGCTGAAGCTTGATTGACTGCACGATTGTCACAGTCTTATTGATTCATCCTCAATAAGACTGTGTGAGTCGCTCGAAGTGACTGGCTTGAAGATTGAAATAATTGCAGATTGACATGAGTAAATGGGGTAGTAAAGTGATTGAATTATCAAACGATGCAGCTGAACATGTACGCGATTTTTTGCAAAACCGTGGTCATGGCGAAGGTATCCGCGTAGGTGTCCGTACCGCAGGTTGTTCTGGCTTAGCTTATGTGCTGGAATTTGTCGATGAGCCAGACCCTAACGACCAACGTTTTGAAAGCAATGGGGTTAGTATATTTGTCGATCCAAAAAGCTTAGTTTATCTTAATGGTTTGAAAATGGATTTCGTTAAAGAAGGTCTCAATGAAGGCTTTAAATTTAGTAATCCTAACCAAAAAGGTGAGTGTGGCTGTGGTGAATCTTTCACCGTTTAGTTTTTAATATTTTTTGTCAGTAGAGTGATGGCTCGGTAGGGGAAGTTGAAAATGGTTAATTATTTTGAGTTGATGAATGTACCCCAACAATATCAAATTGATATCGCCAAGCTTCAGCAGAACCTTCGCCAACTTCAATCTAAGTTCCATCCTGATAACAATCTTGATGCGTCTGTAGCTGAGCAAAACCTTTCGCTATCTGCTAATACGGATGGTTTTTTGCATGAATCAATCGCCAAATTATCCGCACTAAAGCCTGAGCAAGCGTCTGCGATTATTAATGAAGCCTACAATACGCTTAAAAATCCCGATTCTCGCGCGTCACATTTATTGGCACTCAAAGGTATTTCACAATCTATTAATCAGCCGATTCGTGATTTGGAATTTTTAGACGATGCCATGTCATTTCGCATCGATTTAGATGATGCTGATAGCCAAAGTATTACCTTGCTTAGCAAAAAACTTAGCGAATGGCTAGATAATTATCAACTTGCTTTTGACGAAGTTTATCAAAAAATTGATAATTCAGTTAAAGGTGAGGCCAATGATGATGCCTTAACCACACAGGCGATAGATATCATTCAAAAACTGCAGTTTTTGGTTAAACTGCAAGCAGATGTGGCAAAAACCACCGATGAATTAGCCAAGCAGAATTTTGATAATGATGACGATTTGTATGTGTAAATCATGATTAAAGGGTAAGTTTTACTAGCATTGGTTAATTTATTTGGTTTATCATGTTTTTAATTTATAATACCATCCGTTTTGACTTTCTATAAAGATACAAACTAAGCTAAAGATATAAACTAAGCTGGTTTTATTTTCAAATTATTTTTTCTATTTTTTAATTGGTCCAATTTATGTCGTTATTACAAATCGCTGAACCCAATCAAAGTGCCAAGCCCCATGCGCATCGTTTTGCTTTAGGAATTGATTTAGGAACCACGCGCTCACTGGTAGCGGTAGTCCGTTCAGGCGAGCCACAAGTGATTGGCGATAAAGTTAGTGAGTGTCAATCCAGTGACAATAACACCAATGACAATGACGACAGTCAAATTGCTAATCAGGTAAAAGGTATCGATTGCCAAAAGCTTTTACCCTCGGTGGTGTATTTTGGCTTAGATGACAATGGCAATCCAGAAACTTTGGTAGGTAGTCATGCTGAAGCAATGGCAGAACAAGCGCCAAATCATACTGTACGCTCGGTCAAACGGTTTATGGGTCGAAGCATCAAGGATATTAAGTTCAATCATCCTTATGAGTTAGTCGGTGATGTCGATGTGATGCCAAGTATCCAAACCCCACAAGGTGCCAAAAATCCTGTTGAAGTATCAAGTATCCTGTTAAAACATTTGTATGAGCGGGCAAAATTGGCGTTACCTGACAATAGTATTGTGGGCGCGGTGATTACGGTGCCGGCTTATTTTGATGAAGCACAGCGCCAAGCCACCAAAGATGCGGCTAAATTGGCAGGCATTCATGTGATTCGCTTATTAAACGAGCCGACGGCTGCCGCGATGGCGTATGGGCTGAACCAAGGACAAGACGAAGCTTATCACCTCATTTATGATTTGGGCGGCGGCACGTTTGATGTATCGGTGTTAAAGCTCAATCAAGGCGTGTATGAAGTGCTGGCAACGGGCGGTAATAGCGCACTGGGTGGCGATGATATTGACCGCTTGATTGCTAATTGGCTCATTCAACAAACAGGCTTGCATCCATCAACCATTGATAACCATCAAAAACAACTGCTAAACGTACAGGCTCGCACGCTTAAAGAGCAGTTGTCAAAAGCAGACCAAGTGACGGCCGAAGTTTCACTGAATGGTCAAGCTTTTGATATTGTGTTAAACCAAAGCACTCTTCGTCAAATCATCCAGCCTGTGACTGACCGTACATTAGCGGTGTGTGCGCAAGTGCTACGTGATGCTAAGCTCGATAAGTCCCAGCTTGATGAAGTGGTATTGGTAGGTGGTTCGACACGAATGCCATTGATTCAGCAAATCGTAGCAGAAACGTTTAATCAGCCGCCATTGTCACGCATCAATCCAGATGAAGTCGTCGCATTAGGCGCAGCCAAATATGCCGACCAATTAATCGGACAACAGCAAGATACGGTGTTGCTGCTTGATGTCACGCCTTTATCTTTAGGGCTTGAGACCATGGGCGGTCTTACCGAAGTGATTATTCCGCGTAACACGCCCATTCCTGTGACGCGTAAACAGGTATTCACAACCTATCAAGATAACCAAAATGGTATGATTATCCATGTGGTACAAGGTGAACGCGATACGGTGGCTGACAATCGCTCGTTAGGACAGTTTAAACTGACTGACATTCCAGCGATGAAAGCAGGGTTGGCGCGTATCGAAGTCACTTTTCAAATTGATGCCAATGGTCAGTTAACAGTTTGGGCTAAAGAGTTGACAACGGGCAAAGCAAGCCAAATTCAAGTCAAGCCATCTTACGGGTTGTCAGAAGATGAGCAGGAAAAACTGCTCAAAGCAGGCTTTGATTTTGCCATGCAAGATCGACTGCAGCGTAGCTTGATTGAAAGTCAAGTAGAAGCAAAACGAGAATTATTGGCGCTAGCATCCGCGCTTGCAGAATTTGGCTTTTTATTAAGCGATGAGCAGAAAAAAGTGCTGCAAACCTCGATGGCTGATGTTCAACATGCGATTGATGATGCTGAGCAAGCCCAGTTAGAAACAGCGAGCGCGCAGCTAAAAGTTCATAGTGATAATTTTGCTGCACTTATCATGAACCAAGCGGTCAATGAAACCATGAAAGGCACTTCAACCGCGGATTGGTCAAATTAATTTTGAATAAATAAAACTATTAATCGTTAAGAGATTGCTATGCCAAAAATTACTGTATTACCGCATCACCAAATTTGCCCTACTGGCGCAGAGATTGAACTCAATGAAGGCGATAATCTATGCCGTGGTTTGCTAGAAAAAGGCGTGAAAATTGAGCATGCTTGTGATATGTCAAAAGCTTGTACTACTTGCCATGTTATCGTGCGAAAAGGCTTTAATAGCTTGGAGGAAATGGATGATATCGAAGCTGATTTGCTAGATCGTGCTTGGGGGCTAGAGCCAAATTCAAGACTGTCTTGCCAAGTCATCATCGAAGATCAAGATTTGACGATTGAAATTCCAAAATATACCATCAATCACGCCTCTGAAAATCATTAATACCAACCGATAAAAAAAGGCTTACTAATCATGTTTAGTAAGCCTTTTTTGATGGCGCTATGTATCGCTAAACACTCGTTATTGCTAGAACAAGGCGCTGACTCATTCAGCGCATATCTATTCACAGCATATTATGGCGCAGCAGTCTGCGGTTTAATCGTAACTTTAGTGATGGATTTTAGGTATGCTAAATAATCCTCAAACTGAGACTGACCGATATTTTCGCGCACGATTTGGGCAGTTTGTTGTTTGACTTGCGGTGTGATTTGGGCGTTGTCATTGCTGATAACCCCGCCAACAATCACGCTTGCACCCGATACAGTAGGGCGGGTCATGACCGCTAGTTGATTGTTAACAGCAGGTTGACTAAATGCCACACCACGCTCGTCATCGCTCAGTTTGCTGTCTTGACGAGTCACAATCCCCAAATCTTGGAATGGGGCACCCGCCGCCGCAATTGAATTGGCTTGTTTGACTTTGGCAGCGATGGCATTGGCCTCTGCCACGGCTAAACTTTTTGCTTTCTCTTCAATAAGTTTGGCTTTGATAACCGGTTCGGCTTCGGCTTGTGTCATGAGTTTGCTGGTGCGGTGATTGGTTGATTGTAACCATACCACTTTATCAGAGACATCTATGCCGACTGATACACTGCCTTCTTGCAGCGCCAGTGGATCAAATGCCGCCGCTACAATGGCAGGTTGATTGAGTGCAGACGAGTTATTGGTTTTAGGGTAGTTTTTAATCGATTTCGCGGTTAATTTATAGCGATTGGCAAGCTCGGTGATAGTAGCGCCAGCAACTGCGTCATTATTGATTTTACCAATCAAATCTTGATAGGCGGCTTCACGCTTTTGCGCCATAACTTGTTCGGTTAACACAGGCGACAAGCTTTCAATGGTTGGTGGGGTTTGACCATTGATTTTTACCAATTTGAATAAATGATAGCCATAGTTGGTTTTGATGGGGCTGGTGACTTGACCGACTTTTAAGGTCTTGATTTGGGTCATGATGGTGTCATAATCATTGGGGAACATCGATTGGGTAATCGGACCGATGTTGCCGCCATCATTTTTACTGCCTTCATCTTGCGAGTATTGTTTGGCAAGCGCCGCAAAATCCGCTTGGTTGGCATCAAGTTTACTTTTTAATGAGGTTAAGGTGGCTTGTGCTTGACCGCCATTCATTAAAATCATTGCCAATTCGTATTCGGTCTGGTTGTTGCTATTTTTCAAATAGCTTTGATACTGTTGCTGCAATTCCTGAGCTGTTGGGGCAGCAACAGGCAGGGCATTTTTATTGAGTTCTAAATAAGTTAAATCCACCATGTCACTAGATTTAAGTGTCGCTTGATTTTTTTGATAATAACTTGCAATCTCTTGCGGTGTCACTTGTACCTGCGGCGCAAAGCTGTGCCAGTCCAAACGTAGCACTTGCACAGGGCGCGACTCAGACTGCATTGACATAAGTTTATCAATGCTTCCTTGCGCAAAAATCCCTGTATTAATGATACCGCGGCTAAAGGCAGTCACCAACAAGTCTTGACGAACCGAATCAAATAATTGCTCTTTGGTCATGCCGCGACGGGTTAAATAGTCAGCAAACAACTCATTAGAAAATTTTCCGCTGGCGTCTTGAAAGGTTTTTTCTGCCATCAACATTTGGGTGATAGTCGCATCGGACACTGTAAAACCAAGCTTGTTGGCTTGGTTGATAATCAAATAGCGGTCAATCAAATTGTGCAGCATCTGCTCACGTAATTTATCGCTATTAAGTAGGCTTGCATCGCCATTCACTTGCTCAAGCAAGGTTTCGCGGCGATTGTTAATCATGGTTTGCAAGGTAGCATTATCAATATTTAACTCTGCAACTTTGGCGACAGCATTGGGGTCATCTCCGCTACGGACAATTGACTCAAAACCCGTGATGGCTAAAGGCAGTAAAAAAAGAACGAGCAAGGCTTTGCCCATCCAACCTTTCAAAAAATTGCGTAAAGATTCCATATTGCTCACTTGCAGTTTAGATGGATTTATTAAGGATAACTAATCAGGCTAAATAATCAAATCAAACACGATATTATAGGGGAACTGTCCACCAAAATCATTATCTTTCATCAAGTTGGGTAGACAGTTTTAAGATATAGTAAAATAGTAAAAAGGCGGACTGTTAATAATTTATAAATTCTTAGATAGCTCGGAAATAATAGCGTCAAGGATTTTGAGTCTTGCGGTATATTTATCATCGGTGGCAATCACATACCACGGGCGTTTTTTATGGTGGGTTAAATGAATCATGTCGGAGGCGGCTTGCACGTACTCATGCCATTTGGCGCGGTTACGCCAATCGTCATCGGTAATTTTAAACTGCTTATTGGGCGTCTCTTCACGCGCTTTAAAGCGTTTAAGTTCTTCTTCTTCACTGATAGCGAGCCAAAATTTGACCACAATGGCATTGCTCTGTACCAAGTCGTTTTCAAAGCGATTGATTTCGCCATAAGCACGTTGCCAGTCTGCCTCTTTTGCAAAGCCTTCAATACGCTCAACGAGTACCCGACCATACCAACTACGGTCAAAAATGGTCACTCGGCTATTATGCAGGCGTTGTTTGAGTAAGGCGACACATTTATTGCGTTTGAATTTTTGCGATAAATACACTATATCCACATCTGCCATTTCATCATGGGGCAGGCGCGTCCAAAAACGCCACAGATAGGCGTGTTTTAATTCATCTTCGGTCGGTGCAGAGATAGCGTGGATGGTAAATTCACGCGGGTCGAGTGGGGCAATGATGCGGCGTATCGCACCGCCTTTGCCTGCTGCATCCATACCTTCGAAGACAAAAATGATATGGCGTTGACCTCGTTCACGAATCAGTTCAGCGAGTATATGTTGTTTGCTATGCAGTTGTTTTTTATAATCTGCTTTTTCTAATGCGTGGGATTCGACGCTAACCAACTCACCAATCAGAGGGGTGGGTTTAAAAGGCAGCGGGTTGGGTTTAATAGGATTTTCGTCATTTTTAGGGTTAGCTGATTTGTCAGTTTTTGCTGGGTTGTCTTGGGCATCATTGGCTGCAGATAGTTGGTTCATGGTTCGCAGTGCTGCTAACACAACATTCGCAAATTGGATATTTGAGGCATCGATATCTTGTCCATCTATGTGGTGCCAGCTTGATTGTAACCCCATCAGTTTGCTGCTAAAGCGTTTGAAACGTTTCACGTCTTTTTTTCGAAACCAATCTAAATGATACAACTGCTCAGGGTCAGGCTCTTCATCGGTCAAGCGTTTTTTTAGCGTTTTGTTATCGACTGAAAACCAGCACTTGACGATATCGGTGTTGTTATTGACCAAATCTTGTTCAAACGCCTCAATGTCTTCAATCATTTGCTGTAAGCGCTGTTCATCAATATCATCGCCACAGTCAAACACATAACGAATCAAGTCAGCGTACCAGTTGCCAAAATACACGGCAATTTCACCCTTTCTAGGCAGTTGCCATGTGTGACGTTGCCAAATAGGTTGGTAGCGGCTGGGATGCTGTCCCATGGTGGCGTGAACCTTGATATAGCGTGCGTCCATCCATTCGGTTAGCGCTTTAACCGCTTCGCCTTTGCCCGAATTTTCCATACCATTCACCAAGATTAGTAACCCGCGCGAGTTTTTGCCAGCCCGTTGCTCGTGTAGGGTGGTTTGCTCGGTAATCAAGTCAAAACTTAATTGCGCCTCAAGCGTTGCAGGTGGCGTTTTGTCAGCTTTAGCGGTTTTGGCAGATTTGGCAGCGTGATTGGTGGGTGCAGACGCGGCTGTATTATTGAAGTTGTTATTTAAGCTATTGTTTAAACTGTTGCTATTTTGCGTTGGCATACGACCTTCTTAGGGAAATACCCGAAATTTTGCTAATGACCGCTTCATTTTTTTAAAAGATAGCAGTTATGCTATTGTTGAACAATTTACGATTTGTATTTTTGCTGGATTTACATTAAGGTAATGCGGCACAAAACTTCATTTTACTGTGGGTTTATACAATGGATAAACTGCAGTTTCTCTGTTTTGAATTTAAAAATTTTGCAAAAAATCGAGGCCCTATGAGCAGCTTAAGCCAATTAGAACAAGATTTAAAACAATTTCGCGCCCTTCCATACCACAGCGATACCCAGTTAGCACAAAAACTCAGTGAAGTACAAGCCTGGCAACGCGGTCGTATTCATAAAACTCACCAAGCCTTATTTGCCAGCGCCAACAACCAAGCCATGGGGGAGTTTTTAATTGACCAACTGTATGGGGGCGAAAAATTCAACGTGCTCGCTGAACAGCTAGAGCGCATGGTGCAAAAGGCTGAAAAACTAGAAAAATTCATCCCTGCCAATGCTGTGAGCACAGGCGCAGCCGGTATCATCGAAGCGATTAACGCCATTAAGCTTGATTTACAGCTTGCTCAGTATTTACAAGAGAATCATTTATCCGTGGATGAGCCATCCATGATTAAAGCCTATCGGTCTGTCAATGCAGAGTCGGCAAGACGCCAGCAGATTGCTGACCTCAAACAAATGTGCTATCGCACAGACAAATATCTTAAATCATTTATCTTACAAAAAGCATTTTCACTTGCTAAAGGTACAGCGTATAAAAAAGGCTTTCAGCCGTTATATGACTTTATCGCCGAAGGTTTTGCTGCCATCAAACCGATTAAAAGTATTGGCGCATTTATCGAGCCATTTTGTGAAAAAGAGTTGCAAATCATTACCAATGTGCATGCTGGCAAAGAACATCCTTTTGATGTTTAGTGATAAAATAGAAAAAAATTTTGCAGTACCTTTGCGCTTTTAACTTTGCCAATTTGTGATTGGCGATGACCTCACTAGGAAACCACATGAACGACAATAACCATCATTCAATCCAAGACAGCTTGGTAAAAGACAGCCTCCAAGCCAATGACAAACTCAATAGCCAAGTACAACAGTCACTGACAGCTGACAGCACCATCAACCGTCAATTTACTGGCACAGCTGATTTGCCAGAATCCGTACCGCAAGGTCAGCAGCTCACTCGCCCTGCATTCGCTACCCCAAATGACGCTATCCCCAATAAATCATCAGCGCAATCAACTAGAAGTTTTGATAAATCAGCCATCGACAATCCCCATACCGAAGCCACCGATGGCAATGAAGAAACCCATTTTGGCTACAAAACCGTCAAAAAAGCTGAAAAACAAGAAAAAGTAGCAGAAGTGTTTACTTCTGTTGCCAAAAAATACGACATCATGAATGATTTAATGTCACTCGGTATTCATCGTCTGTGGAAGCGCTATGCCATCAGCCTAACGGGCGTGCGTGCAGGTCAACGGGTATTAGATATCGCAGGCGGCACAGGTGACTTGGCAAAAGCCTTTAGTAAAGAGGTGGGTCGCACAGGTCATGTGGTATTGTCCGATATCAATGAAGCGATGCTAGAGGTCGGTCGTGAGCGTCTGCTCAATGCAGGCTGTAGTAACGTCGACTTTGTACTTGCCAATGCTGAGACGCTGGCGCCATTTGACGATGAAAGTTTTGATTTGGTGACAATTAGCTTTGGGCTACGCAACGTCACTGACAAAGACGCGGCACTGCGCTCGATGTATCGGGTGCTTAAAAAAGGTGGTCGCTTGCTGATTTTGGAATTTTCAAAACCTGTGTTTGAGCCATTTGGTAAAGTCTATGATTTGTATTCGTTTACCGCATTGCCACTCATGGGTAAATTGGTGGCGAATGATAGCGAAAGCTATCAGTATTTGGCAGAGTCTATCCGTATGCACCCAGACCAACGCACCCTAAAAGGTATGATGGAAGACGCAGGGTTTGTCAATTGTGACTATAATAACTTAACAGGCGGCATCGTGGCGGTACATCGTGGGTTTAAAAAGTAACTGATGACTGATTTTGGTAAACGTGAAATTTTTGTGAATTTGCCAGACATGAAACGATTTACTAAAAGGCTGTCTGTTTATATTTCATGCTATTTGCTGGTTGTTGGCATTGGGCTTTTTATCGTTAAAGAAGCTCATTTTCTCTTAGCTTTTCTACTTTTAGTGGGATTGATTGGCTTGATAGGTCTATGGGTTAGTTACATTAATAGCCAAAAGAATTATCAATCTATGCCTTATTTAATGCTTGATGAAAATGGGTTGACCATCAATGAAAATGGCGACATCCAATTTATCAGTTGGCAAGATATTGTCATGATAGACATGAAAATTAACAATACAACAAACGGACATAATGTGTATCACGCCATTGATACTGCGAACCGAGAATATATTTTAAACTATGGATTATTAGGGGGTAACTTTAATGAAACCCTTATCTTATTAAAGCGTTACGCCGAAAAATATAATAGCTCACTGAAATTTATATACTAAAAGAGAATCAGATGTTTACTGTATTACTACTCGCAGGCATTGAAAAAGTGGTTAATTTAGCGATTGCCACTGACTCCATCACCCAAGCAGGGTTACAACCATTATCGGGTAAAGTTTTGCGCCTAGTGATGGCAGAGCCAGCCATTGAATTTGATACGATTTTTAATGATGACCACATTCGCTTTGAACCTGTGACGGTTGATGTTTTTGAACCTAAAGGTAGCGCTGTGGTAAGCAAACCTGATTGTATTGTCAAAGTGGACAACCCTGTGCATTTGCTCAATTTGATGGGTGACCCACAAGGCAATCTGCCGATTGAGGGCGATTATAAAGTGCTGATGCAAGTCAAACAGTTAGTCGCCGGGTTTGACCCTGATATCATTGGTAAACTGCAACCTCTGATTGGTCTGCCGATGGCAAGTCAACTGTCTAATCTATTAGCCAACCTAAAAAGCACAATCGCTGTACCTGCCAAAGAGATGTTTGCCGATATTGCCAATATCAGAGAGTGGAAAAACGGTGCAGATACTGATAACAATGCAGGCAATGAATTAAAGCAACAGCTACTAAAACTGCGGGCGGATATTGAACGTGAACAAGCCAAACTCGATGCCATCAAGCAAGAGCAAGCGGCTTTATTGCAAAAGTAGATTACAAGCGTAGATTTATTGGAAGAGTTGCTTTTGCACAATCAAAATGACGGGTTAAATCCCCGTCTTTTTTTTAACCATTAAAAAATTGCTTATATCATGCTAGAATTCCCACCATTGATAAGCTTTCTAACGAGTTGCCAACGTGTTACTAAATCATCGCAAACGTCTTTTACAACTGTGGCGCATTGCCGCTTATTATCGTGTTGATACGCATCTACCTATTGAAGAGACGCCGCAGCTTGAGCCCATTGCCAAACTTATCCGTATGCACCCTGCCAGCTATTTTCAAAAACCGCATCCAGACGGGGTTAGGCTGGCGCTTGAAGAGATGGGCACGCTGTTTTTGAAATTAGGGCAGCTGCTTTCCACCCGTCGTGATTTGGTCACCCCTGAGATTATTGAGCAGTTGGTGCATCTGCAAGACAGGGTAAAACCCTTTAGTGTCGATACGGTTATCGAGCAAATTGAACAATCGACAAAAAAAGGCGGTTTGGGGCAACCTATCAATCAGCTATTTGCTAGATTTGATGGCACACCGTTAGCGGCGGCATCCATCGCCCAAGTGCATACCGCACGCCTGCATGATGGGCGTGAAGTGGTGGTTAAAGTAGTTCGCCCAACCATCCGTGAACAGATTATTGAAGATTTTGAATTATTGCGCGATTTGGCAGGGTGGGCGTCAGCACGGATTGAAGCGGCGCGTGCCGTACATATTATCGATATCGTTGAAGATTATCGGCAAGTCTTGCTCAATGAGCTTGATTTAACCCTGGAAGCTGCCAATACCACCCAAATGCGTAACAACTTTTTGGGTTCATCGATGATGTATGTGCCTGAAGTGTATCAAGCCAGCAAAAACATCATGGTGATGGAACGCATTGTTGGGGTGCCGATTTCGCAAACCCAAGTATTTGATGCGCTTGGATATGATAGGGCGGCACTTGCGGCAAAAGGATTAACGATTTTTTTCACCCAAGTATTTCGGGATAATTTCTTTCATGCCGATATGCACCCAGGCAATGTGTTTGTTGAAACGCTGCCCGCCGATACCCCAAACCCCAATCCCCGCTACATCGCCCTTGATTGCTCAATCGTAGGCGAGCTATCTAAAGCTGACCAAATGATTGTGGCAAGGCTTTTATTATCGGTGATGAACAATAACTTTACCGGTCTAGTGGATATTATTGCGCGGGCAGGCTGGATTCCACCCAATACCGATAAATACGCCCTCATGCGCGATATGCGCCGCACCGTGTCACCGATGATTAGTAAGCCAATCAACGACATTGATTTTGCAGGCGTGCTCATGTCGGTGCTTGATATTGCGCGTCGCTATCATTTGGATATACCGCCGCAATTAATGTTACTGCTTAAAACCCTAGTGCATGTGGAAGGTCTAGGACGAGATTTATACCCTGAGCTTGATATTTGGTCGCTCGCCAAACCGATTTTGACAGGCTGGGTGAAACAACAATTTGACCCGATGCAAAAAATTGGCGAGCTACGCAAGCAATTACCTGAACTGTTACTGAGTCTCAATGACATGCCACAATTGCTGGATAACAGTTTGCAAAGTCTGTCAAATCTGGGTGGGCACCAAGATCAGCAGCTGCGTGAAATACAGCAAATTCGCTCAGATATGCTCAAAAGTCGTCAGCAGGATTGGCTTGCGGTACTTGGGTTTGTGGGTTCGTTGTTTATCGCGCAAATGATAGCTAGTCATGCCGTCTGGCAGGTAAGTAGTTGGCTTGCACCGATTTTTTATGTGATTGCCGTGCTGTTTGTATTGTGGCGGTTGTTAAATTAGCGACTTAAACATGCTTCATATAATGATCGGTTAGCAGTTTAACAATCGTAGGGATAAAGGGTTTTGCCAAATCATGTCCCATATCCTTTATCAAATGAAACTCACTGTGCGCAATCGCTTTGGCAATCGCTCGACCATGCGCCGATGGCACCAGCCCATCTTTTTCCCCATGAATGATAATGGTTGGCTGTTTGATTTTTTGGTCGAATTTAACAATAGAGCCAGTGGCTAATATAGCTTGCAGCTGCTGAAGCGCGCCACGTGGGTGATAACTACGTTCAAACCGCAAACGAATGAGTCGTTCTACTTCCTCTTCATCCACATGATTGGGTGAGCCAATACGCTGCATACACCACACGCCATATGCGACCACGTCATCAATTTGGGTGGTTTTGGGATGTGACAGTAGGGTTTGCAGCTGCTTTGGCTTGGTGGGTGGTAAAAATGGCTTGTTATTACTGGTAAACATGAGACCCAGTGTCGACACGCGTTTTGGGTATTTGGCAGCCAAAATTTGCGCAATCATCCCGCCCATAGATGCCCCCACTACATACACATTTTTCAGCGCTAATTTATCAAGCAAGCGGCGGGTATCTTCTACCATGTCAAATAAGTTATACGCCACAGGAAAATGACGGTTCGTCAAACCCACTTGCATACGCAGCATCATTTTGACATTGTTGATGGGAAAACGGGGGAAGGGTCGTGCGATTTTTGATGATAGCCCGATATCACGATTGTCAAAACGAATCACGAAAAAGCCTGCGTCAATCAAGCCTTTGACAAAACTATCGGGCCAAAACACCAACTGCGAGCCTAAACCCATAATCAGTAGCAAGGGCGGATGATCAGGATTGCCACCAACTTCAACACACAGCTGTAATTCATCACCAATATCAATGATGGCACTTTGCATAAAGTCCGTAATCACTGAGGGTTCAAAATTAAATTTGGCTAAATCCATAATTTATTCCAAAAATATCAATCTGCTAGTGGGGTGTTGAATGAACTTGCCGCGTTATATGACCCGTTGCCCGAGCGTGGCTACTAAGACAGCCACTAAGACAGCCAATCCGCCACTTGCTTGGTTAACGTTAAGCGCTGTTTTGCTGCTTCTTTACCGGCTAATACAAACCCTAAAATGCTATGAGGATCATCTTTTGGATGGGCGGTCATGACCATTCCGTCAGTGGTTTGGGTCGTTTGCCAGTACAGTTGATCGTCACTGTACTGCCCCGATACAGGTAATACCACCAAAGGTAAACTAGGTGTTTTGATAGCCACTGGCATGGCAGGATACGCCACTTTAGTCGGCGCCATGTTAGGGTCAGCCAGGGTTTTTGCCAACGCTTTGGCTTGGTTCATCAATGGCATGACATAGGGCATATAGCTACCCATCACGTTGGCACAATCGCCAATGGCATAAATATGCTTTGCCGATGTGGCTAGGTACGCATCGACCTTGATGCCTTGCTGCACTGTTCTTGGCAAATGGGTTATTGTAGGATTGATGTGCTGTGAGGATGCTATGGCAATGTTCGCTGATGCGGCAAGGTCAGTATTAGCCACCAAACCAATCGCTATCAAAACAATATCCGCCTCAAAGGTTTGTGATTGCTTATCCCTGTCAAACGAGATGGTCACGGTTGCATTATCGCTTGTATCAATATTTGTAGTAATATTTTTATTAAGGTTTGTCGTGATACTGGTGATATCAGTGCCTAAATAAAATGTCACCCCTGACTGAGTCAAAGCGTCTTGTAACATGATACCTGCTTGGCTAGGGAGCTGCTGAGCCAATGGGCGTGCCGCTTTATCAAAGACTGCCACTGTGATGTCAGCGGTCTGGTTACCGGTATTTTGACCAATCAAATCATTGGCAAATTCACAACCAATCAACCCTGCACCAATAATCGCTACCTTAACGGGCGCTGATTTTTGAGATTTTAGGGTGTTTAGGCGCTGCTGAAAGCTTTTGTACTCATCTAGATGATTGACAGCAAAAATGGTTTGATGATTGACAGCTAGATTGGGCAACAGTCTAGAATGCGCGCCTGTCGCCAATACCAAATCGCGATACGCAAGCGTTGTTTGAGAATCTTGATTGACTAACGAGCGAACTACGATGAATTGTTCATCGGCATTAATATCAGTGACTTGATGAAAATTTAATAGGGTCAGGTTTAACGTTTCTGCCATTTTTGCCGCGCTCGCATTGGCGATGCTATCGGCAAGTTTGTTTTGCGCATAGGCATTTGACAAGGTTGGCTTAGCATAGCTATCACCACTGTCTTGACACACCATAACGATAGGCAAACCAGTCGTTAGCTTTCTGAGTTCACGCGCTAACGTATAGCCCGCCATCCCTGACCCAATAATAATCACAGGTTGTGGTTCTGTATTTGATAGTTGCGCAATAGGCGCATCATTTGAAATGATACTGTCTAAGCTTACAGTATTGTCACTGGCACTATCGGCATTGTTAGTTGATTGCATGATAAAACCCTATTATATTTATTATAGTTCAATCATTTCAAAGTCCACTTTACCAACCCCACATTCAGGGCAAGTCCAATCTTCGGGAATATCTTCCCAGCGTGTACCCGGAAGGATGCCTTCTTCTGGGCAACCCAGTGCCTCATCATACACCCAACCACACACGATACATTGATATTTTTTCATTGGTAACTTTCCCTATGTTAGTAGTAACTTTTGCTATTAAAGATAAGGATAAAAATTGCAATTACAATGCCGAGCAGTATGTTAGCCATGCAAAACTCACGCAATCACCTAAAAATTTAACTTGCGATAGTTTACAAGTATGCACTGAAACAAGCAAGCCAATGACAGGCAACATTCAATCCCATATCAAAATTTTAAAATCAGTTCGCCAAAGTCTAAGATATTAATCATGACTAAAGTGAAGGCTTAACGCCATCCATGACCTTGATTGGCTCAGCAGGAAAAAATTGCTAGAATGAGGCACGCTTTAGCAATTTTTACTTAATTTTTTACTTAACCCTTAATTTTCTCTGAATTTGGTCAATCCTATGCAATCGACTATCACCCCTGATTCACCGCACCCATTTTGGCAAATCATCAGAGTGGTACCTGATTTTCCCAAACAAGGCATTGCGTTTTATGATATCACGCCATTATTGCGCGCTCACGTTAATGCGGTAATCGATGCGTTACTGGCAGCGATACCACAGCCAGTATTCGATGCGGTTGATTGCTTTGGCGCAATTGAAGCGCGGGGGTTTATTTTTGCTAGCCTGTTGGCGGGTCGAACGGGCAAAGGCATGGTATTGATACGCAAAGAAGGCAAGCTGCCACCGCCTGTGGCGAATAAAAGCTATGCGCTAGAATATGGTACCGATACTTTAGAGATGCAGGCGGGACTTGCGCCCGCTAATGTGTTGTTGGTGGACGATATATTGGCGACAGGCGGTACCTTGAGCGCTGCGGTGGGACTTTGTGAAGCCGCAGGGCATCAGGTATTAGGCGCACTGGTATTGCTTGATTTGGTGGATTTGCATCAACCGCTTGCTATACCACTTTATACCGTGTTGCAAGCTAAAGGCTAGTAAGGTGGCATGGGGCTAATCATGATTAAAGGACATGATTAGCCGCTAACGAAAATTTAATGAACCAAGCGTCATTCATTAAGGCTTTATTCATCAAAGCTTTAATTAACCAAGCCTCTCAAGGTTTGCTCTAACGCTTCTCGAGCTTGGATAAAGCCTTCAATGCCGGCAGATAATAACGCTTGGCTGATAGGATCAAGCGCATGTTGTTCGGCAAATTGGGTCTCATCGAGGGTTTGTTTTTTGAGGTCAATAAATTTCATGTCTGGGAATAGCTGACGCTCGACTTTGGCGTCCATCGTGGCAAGTTGGTCTAGCAAATCAGGCGCAATAGTCAATAAGTCACAACCTGCCAATGCCAATATTTGCTCAATACTGCGAAAACTCGCGCCCATGATTTGGGTAGTGTAGCCATGCTGTTTGAAGTAATGATAGATAGTTTTGACTGAGTTCACGCCTTTATCACGGCTGATTTCGATGCTATCGATTCCTTCATCTTTTTTCTGCCAATCCAAAATCCGTCCGACAAATGGCGAAATCAAGGTAACATCGGCATCGGCACAGGCTTTGGCTTGGTGTAAGCCAAATAGCAGCGTCACATTACAATGGATACCTTGTTGCTCTAGCGCTTTGGCGGCTTGAATGCCTTCCCACGTGCCAGCAATTTTGATGAGTACGCGCTTTTTATCAATCCCAGCGGCTTCATAGGCTTTGATAAATTGCTGCGCTTTGACAATGGTGCCATCGGTATCATAAGACAACCTGGCATCCACTTCAGTGGAAACACGACCATCAATGAGTTTTAAAATTTCGGTGCCGATATAAATGGTGAGCTCATCAATCACCGCATCGATATCATTGGGGTATTTTTTTAATGTCTCAATTAAAATAGGCTGCATTTGTGGCGCTGACAATGCCTTGGTAATCAAGCTTGGGTTGGTGGTCGCATCGACTGGTTTTAAGCGGGCAATCGCTTGCAAATCCCCAGTATCTGCCACAATGGTTGTCATCATTTTTAGTTGGTTTAAGCTGCTCGTCATGTAATTTCCTAAATGTCAAATTGCTGCATGTCACTGATAACCTATCAGGGACAAAATGGTTCAGGGACAAAATGGTATGGTTTCATTCAATGTTGTTTAGCCTATGTCAAAAGCTATCACAAACATTGTGACAATCGCTAGTTTTTTTTCTATTTTGCAAATATTTGTTAAGCATCAAGCCGAAAAAACCAATTTTTTTTAGGGTATGCCAAAAATATTGTGTCTATATCACTATTTGTGATTAAAAAGCGCCGAGCGAAACTCGATTAACAGGCGTGATTTGTGCTAGTATTAGGCAATTTCTGCTATAAAGCCATTTGGTAACTTTATATATTTCAAGGTATATTTCAAGCTAGGCTGCCTGTGATTTATGACCCTCAATCCTATCGCGCAGGTCAGTGTTGACTGTTGAGTTGTAATTTTATGAATGAACAAACGATGAGCAATGATGAATTAATTGGACTTCGCCAAAAAATTGATGAAGTGGATGAAAAAATCCAGCGATTAATCAACGAGCGAGCAGGCTATGCGGTGCAAGTAGCCAAAGCCAAAAAGACGCAAGAAGACAATCCGATTTTTTATCGCCCAGAGCGAGAAGCGCAGGTACTAAAAAAGGTGATGGCGCGTAATGAGGGTCCACTCCCTGCCGATAAAATGGCACGTTTATTCCGCGAAATCATGTCAGTGTGTTTAGACTTAGAAGCGCCACAAAAAATTGCTTATCTGGGTCCTGCAGGCACCTTTACCCACATGGCAGCGCTGAAGCATTTTGGTAAAGCTGCCACGACAGTGCCGCTATCGACGATCGCTGACGTGTTTCGTGAAGTGGAAGCCGGCTCTGCGATGTATGGCGTCGTCCCTGTAGAAAATTCCTCAGAAGGCGTGGTCAATCATACCCTTGATGGCTTCTTATCCTCCGATCTGAAAATCATTGGCGAGGTGGAATTACCGGTGCATCATCAGTTTTTGGTGGGTGAGCATACCAAAGTGGGCGCAATTTCAAAAATTTATGCCCACAGCCAAGCGCTCGCCCAATGCCGCCAATGGCTAGATACCCATTATCCCAATGTCGAGCGGGTGGCAGTCTCTAGTAATGGTGAAGCGGCGCGGCGTATCAAAAATGAGTGGCACTCAGCCGCCATTGCAGGGGAAGTGGCAGCAAGCGAATATAATTTGCACAAGCTATTTGAAAACATCGAAGATACCCCGTCCAATACCACACGTTTTTTAATCATTGGCCGCGAAGCAGTAGCGCCGTCAGGTCAAGATAAAACCTCGATTTTAGTGGCAGCCAAAGATCATGCGGGCGCGCTGATTCAAATACTGCAGCCACTCGCTAAACATGGCGTGTCGATGACCAGTATCGAAACCCGCCCAGAGCGGCCAAACAAATGGGCTTATGTGTTCTTTATTGATATGCTTGGTCATATTGACGACGCCAATATGCAAGCCGCCCTCGCTGAGATTCGCCCGCAGGTCAAAGATTTACGGGTACTAGGCGCTTATCCAAAAGCGGTGATTTAACCGTTTTTGGCAATAAAATTTTATCAGTATCAATCATCAACTAAAGGTTTTGATATGACGATCCAATCGGTCAATCACAGTATTGAGCAGTTAAAAGCTTATGAAATGGATAAATCCAATGAAGAGCTGACCCGTGAGTATGGCTTGGGTGACATCGTCAAATTGGCGAGCAATGAAAACCCCACGGGCTGCTCGCCACACGTGACCTTGGCAATCACATCAAAACTGGGCGAATTATCGCGTTATCCCGATGGTGCAGGGCAAGGGCTTAAACAAGCCTTAGCTGATTTTTTGGGCTGCGAAACAAAACAAATTGTGTTGGGTAATGGCTCTAATGAATTACTCAATAATATTACCGCAAGCTTTGCCGATGGCGATGATGTGATTGTGTATTCTCAATACGCGTTTTCGGATTACGAATTGGCGTCTTTGGGTATCAATGAGCGAACCCAACAAGTCGCTGCCAAAAATTTTGCTCATGATTTGCCTGCGATGCTTGAGACGGTCAATCAAACCGCCAATTGTAAAATGGTGATTATCACCAATCCCAACAACCCTACCGGCACTGTGCTCGCCAAAGATGACCTGATTAAATTCATCAAAAAAGTGCCATCGGAGGTGTTGGTGGTGATTGATGAGGCTTACATCGAATTTGTACCAACACTCAGCTGTGTAGATTTGATCCAAGAGTATGACAATGTCATTGTGCTACGTAGCTTTTCCAAAGCTTATGGACTGGCAGCCTTGCGCATTGGTTATGCCGTAAGCAGCGCAAGCATTGCCGAGATTTTAAATTATACGCGCCAGTCGTTTAATACTAGTACGTTGGCGCATGCCGCCGCCACAGCAGCGATTAAAGACCAACATTTTATTAACCAATATTTGGCGTTTAACCATGAGCAAAAACAAGCCTTGTATGATGGCTTGGATAGCTTAGGTGTCGTGTATGTCAAATCAGCCACCAACTTTGTGATGGTCAATGTGGGCGATGGCATGGACATCTACCAATCATTGATTGAGCAAGGTGTGGTAGTGCGACCGATGGTTGGTTACGGTCTGCCAGCCTGGATACGCGTGAGTGTGGGTTTGCCTGAAGAAATTAACCGTTTTTTAGATACGTTGGCGCAGGTACTGAGCTAAGCCGATGTTAGAAAAAAAGTTAGAAAAAAACCGTGAAGTATTTTGGCATTTTTTAGCGTTATTTGTGGTCATCGTTTGGGGAACAACATTAGCAAGCACCAAGGTGTTGCTGGCGGATATGTCACCCATTCAGATTTTGCTGTATCGGTCGGTATTTGCCTATGGGTTATTGTTTGCCATGTCACCTAGACTGCAAACCTTTAGCAGTGTAAAAAACGAAGTGCTGTATTTTTTGTCGGGTTTGTGCGGTATCACCTTGTACTTTTTGCTAGAAAATACCGCCTTGCTATATACCTATAGCAGTAACGCGGCGCTGCTAGTCACAGCATCCCCTTTGTTTACGGTGCTGATTGCCAGTTTTATCATTAAAACACATGCCTTTAGCAAGTTGCTGTTGATTGCCTGTGTGATAGCATTGGTTGGCGTGGCGTTGGTACTGGCGAATCAGCCGATGAATTTAACCAATGGCATGCTAGGTAATATTTTGGCGATATTAAGTGGGTTGGCGTGGTCGTTCTTTGGGTTTGCTAACAGTGCCATTAAAGATGCGCTCAACCCGATGGTACGTATGCGTAAAGTGTTTTTGTATGGCATAATCACCGCGTCGCTGTATATGCTGGTGACAGGTGAAGCCTTTATCAACCTTCACGCGTTTACACCCATTAATCTAGCAAATTTGCTGTTTTTAGGGGGTATCGCTTCTGCCTTGTGTTTTGTGTTGTGGACCAATGCTAATAAGCATTTGGGCGTGGTGAAAACCTCGCTGTATATTTATTTTATTCCGTTCATTGCGGTATTGTTGGGTGTGGTTTTATTGGGTGAAACAATCACCATCAGCACTATTTTGGGTGGGGTTTTGATTGCGTTGGCAGTCTTTTTAGCAAATTATAAAAAATCGGTAAGTTAAATGTTTGAAAAAGTGTGTTTTATTGGGCTAGGGCTCATCGGCGCAAGTTTGGCGCAAGCCATGCGTGATAAAAAATTGGCCAAATCAATTGTGGCGGTCAGCCGTTCACAATCAACCATTGATAAAGGCATCAACTACGGACTGCTTGATGCAGGATTTGATGATGCTACGCTTGCGGTGCAAGGGGCAGATTTGGTGGTAATAGCTACGCCGGTACAGGCGGTCAAAAAGATTTTTGAACAAATCAAACCCTTTATTACCGATAAAACCATTATCATGGATGTGGGCAGTACCAAAGGCAATATCATTGCAGACGCCAGCGCGGTATTTGGTGAGGATATGCCCAAAGGTTTTGTGCCCGCCCATCCGATTGCAGGGGCAGAAAAATCAGGGATTGATGCGCGTAATGCCAAACTATTTGATAACCATAAAATTATCTTAACGCCCCTAGACACCACGAGCAAACAAGCCGTTAAAAAAGTGATTGCGCTATGGGCGCAGACTGGCGCAGAAGTGGTGACCATGCCAGCGGATTATCATGATAAGGTGCTCGCGCGTACCAGTCATTTACCCCACTTGCTAGCCTACAATTTAGTCGCGCAACTAGCCAAGCATAACGACAATATGGATATTTTTCGTTTCGCGGCGGGTGGCTTTCGTGATTTTACCCGTATCGCCGCCAGCGACCCAACCATGTGGCATGATATTTTTTATGCCAATAAAACCGCGCTACTCGATGCCATTGATGAGTTTAGTGAGCAATTAAGTCAGTTGAAAGCAATTATTGAGACCAATGATTCTGAGCGGATGCTGGGTATATTGACCCAAGCCCAAGCCGCCCGACAACATTTTGGACATATGTTAAATAAAACGCCTTATTTGGAAAAACAAGCCATGAAGCAAACTTACGTTATCGCCCCAGCCCAACAATTTGAAGGCAGTCACACCGTCGCAGGTGATAAGTCTATTTCTCACCGTTCAATTATGTTTGGTTCGTTAGCCAAAGGCACCACCACGGTGACAGGGTTTTTGGAGGGTGAAGACGCACTCGCTACTTTGCAAGCCTTTCGTGATATGGGCGTAGTGATTGAAGGTCCCAACCAAGGCAGGGTAGTGATTCATGGGGTTGGATTACATGGGTTAAAACCCTCGCATGATCCGCTATACATGGGTAATTCAGGCACCAGTATGCGCTTGTTATCAGGTATTTTATCAGCACAAAAATTTGATTCGGTGATGACGGGCGACCCGAGTTTATCCAAACGTCCCATGGAACGTGTCGCCAAGCCTCTGCGTGAGATGGGTGCCAAAATCCAAACCACGGGCGAAAAAGGCACGCCACCGATTAGCATCACCGGTAATCAAACTTTAACAGGTATCCGCTATGAAATGCCGATGGCATCAGCACAGGTCAAATCGTGTTTGCTACTAGCAGGACTATGGGCACAAGGCACCACCACGGTGATTGAGCCAGAAGTGACGCGCGATCACACCGAGCGCATGCTGACGGCATTTGGTTATCCTGTAACAGTGTCAAAAGCGCACAATGGCAATCAAATTAGTGTGACAGGGGGCGGCGAATTAACGGCATGTGATATCGCAGTGCCTGCTGATATTTCATCTGCGGCATTTTTTATGGTGGCAGGCGCCATCGCCCAACAAGGCAATGTGACCATCAAAAAAGTGGGCATCAATCCCACGCGCACCGGCGTGATTGATATCTTAAAGCTGATGGGCGCTGATTTGACATTGACCAATGAAACCACTGTTGGCGGTGAGCCAGTTGCCGATATTGTGGTGAAATCTTCAAAATTGCAAGGTATTGAGATTCCTGAGCACTTGGTGCCACTCGCCATTGATGAATTCCCTGTGCTGTTTGTGGCAGCAAGTTGTGCCACGGGTAAAACCGTGCTACATGGCGCAGCTGAACTACGCGTTAAAGAATCTGACCGTATTCAAGTCATGGCAGATGGGCTAAAAACCTTAGGAATTGCATGTACCGTACTCGATGATGGCATCGAAATTGAAGGTCGCGGTGATGTGGCACAGGTGTTTGGCGGTGGCGAGATTGAATGTCACCATGACCATCGCATTGCCATGAGTTTTACTGTGGCAAGTTTGCGCGCAAGCGATACGATTACCATTCATGGTACCGAAACGGTCAATACCAGCTTCCCCAACTTTGCTGAATTGGTCAATAGTGCAGGATTACAAGTTAAAGTGGTGACTGACTAAACCCTAGTTGAGCTAAACTTGTATCACTTTCGCAAGTCTTTACATGGATGACATGAAAACTAAGATAGACTATGACTTTCTTAGTTTTCGCTTTTTTATAAAAAATAAAATTTATCGTTGTGTTAATGAAAAATCAAATCCCCGAAAATCACATCCTTAAAAGTCAAATCCCCGAAAATCGAACTATTGATATCATCAATAGTGACATTTCGACCCGTGCCGTTGATATGACTGACCATGAAAAACCAACCGTAGTAACCACCCCCAAGGGGGTGTTGACCGCACTGGCGGCTTTTTTGATTTGGGGGTTTTTCCCGCTGTATTTTAAGCTACTCAAAGAGTATGATGCGATTGAAATCATTGGGCATCGAATTATTTGGACGTTTGTCACGATTTTACTGATCATGACAGTGACTAAAAACTGGCACTGGGTGAAAGTGATTCAAGCCAACCCAAAATGGCTACTTTATACTGCCGTTTCGGGGACGATTATCTCAGTTAATTGGCTGGTGTACGTGTGGGCGGTCAATCATGATCAGATTTTGGAAGCCAGTTTAGGCTATTATATTGGTCCGTTGATGGGTATTTTACTATCCCTAGTAGTCATCAAAGAAAAACTGCGTCCTTTGCAATGGATGGCAGTGATTTTGGCAGCGATAGGTGTGGCGATTCAGCTGATCGTGCTGGGTAAATTGCCGTGGGTATCGTTATTGTTGGCGAGTAGCTTTTCAGTGTATGGTTTGATGCATCGCCATACCCCGCTTGACGCGCTGTCTGCGATGTTTATCGAAACGGCGCTATTGGTACCTATCTTTATTGGCTGGTTTGCTATGCATGATGTTGCTAGTAGTCAGTTAGATTTTTGGCTGTCGCCATCAATTTTTTTATTGATGATTGCAGGGCCTGTGACCTTGATACCTTTGCTCATGTTTAATAAAGCCACCAAAATGGTTAATTTTAGCTTATTGAGCTTTTTAAATTATTTGACCCCGTCCATGATTTTTTTATTGGCGATATTCTTGTATCATGAGCCTTTTAACATTTATAAATTGATTACCTTTGCCTTTATTTGGACAGGGTTGGTATTTTTTAGTTATGATTTAATCAAACAACGAAATACCTAACGAGAGTAAAAATGACCACACCAGAAACCACCCAACAAACTAACCTTGAAACGCCCCACAATACCACGCAAGCTACCACACAAAAAACCATGCATGAATCGCTATATTCAGCGGCGGATGCCTTACATGCGATAGCAAACGAAAAGTCCAACAATCAGCCAGTCAAACTGACCGGTAATTCAACGGATACAGTATTTGTGAAGGGTCTCAAAGTCGATGCCGTGATTGGCGTGTATGAGTGGGAGCAGCAAATAACCCAACCGTTGATTTTTGATATTGAAATGGTGGGCTGTCAATACCAAGCGTCGCAGACTGATAATATTCAAGATGCCATTAACTATAAAAGTGTCAGTGAACGCGTGGCTGAAGTGAGCATTGCCAACAAAGTGGCGCTGTTAGAGCGGTTAGCGCAATTGGTCGCTGAGATGATTTTGGCAGAATTTGCCCCAGAAAAAGTCACAGTGACGATTCACAAACCCACCGCCATCAAACAAGCCGATAGTGTTGGGGTTAAAATTACCCGTTTTCAGCAAGATTAGGGCGTGTCCCTATTTGGATAATGAGGCTAAAAATAGACTAAATCGCCAGCAAAACAAGGCAAATTGTGCAGATAATATTGGAATATTGTCAAACAATTTAACGCAGTTTTGCCAGATTTAGGCATTTTTAGGCCATTAAAAATACTTTGTTCCGAATTAGGGACACGCCCTAATTAGCCTAAGCAAAAAATATGTTTATTTGAGCATTTGAGTATGAGTGTACCACCGCGTGATGTCATAGTCATCGAAGCCTGTGTTTTGTCGTTAGCCAGTAATGTCAAACAACCTTATTATTTACAAAAGGCCAAAGACTGGCTGCAAAACTTTGGTACTTTGACCCTCAGTGCGATTCATAGTAGTGCAGATATCCGTATCGAGAACAATTTAAACGATGACTTAAACAAGCAAACACCCAATACACCGGTTTATTTTAACCAAGTGGCTTATTTAGCATTTGCGCAGCCCATGGATTATTGGCAATGGCTACAACTCACCAAGAATTTTGAACAGCAACAAGACAGACTTCTGTACCAAAAACCCGCTGTTACGTTAGACATCGATATCATTGCGGTAAAATGCCTGCATCAAATTGACAATATCGACCAAAGCCTCGATGAAAAAGGCAATCGATTTTTGCTATTCAATAAATCAGCAAACCAGTGGTTAGGTATCCGCCGTCGGTTTCCACTGGCTTGTTATGACCAAGTAGGGATAGTGGATTTATCAAAAAATATTGATTTGTCCTTTATCCGAAGTTTTTAATCCTCATCACTATCACTATCACTATCACTATTAATATCACTGTCACTGTCAATGCCCAATTTTTTCATACGGTAGCGGAGTGAACGAAACGTTGTATTTAACAGTTTAGCGGCTTGGGTGCGATTCCAACCACTGTGGTTGAGCGCTGCGAGAATGACTTTCCGTTCTTGATTCATCAAATATTCTTCAAGCCCTTCTTCAGGCAGCTGACCTTCGTCAGCAGGGGGCTGGGCTAAATTAGGCGCATTGATACCCCCTACCCGCGCATCTAAAGTTAACGATTCATGGGTTAAAGCTTCATGGTTGGATTGGGTCGGTGTGGGCGTAAGTTGAATATTGGGTTTGACTTTATAACCACTTGCAAACAAGTTGCTGCTATAGGAAGTATTGATGGGGCTGCTTGCGGCGGATTTAGGCTCGGCTAAGGGCTCAACTTTTGGCGTGCTTGGTTGACTCGGTGTTGATAAGACGGATTGATTAGGGGTTTCTATGATTTCAGGCGGTACGTTGGCGGCTGATAATGGCAAATTCAAATGATGGGCTTCAATCACATTATCATCAGCTAGAGTAATCGCCCGCTCTAAGATATTTCTTAATTCACGCACATTGCCTGCAAAGTGATGGTTTGTCAATTGAACAGCGGCTTCATTCGATAATGTCAGTGGCTGCGATAGTCCCCAATCGTCTGCAATCAAAGCGATAAAATGGTTGGCTAACAGTAAGATATCATCACGCCGTTCATTGAGACTGGGTAATTTTACTTCAATCACGTTGATGCGATAATATAAATCTTGTCTAAATTCACCCGTTTCGACAAGCTTAGCCAAATTTTTATGGGTAGCGGATAAAAGGCGCACGTCCACGGCAATTTCTTGGGTGCTCCCAATGGGGCGGATTTTCTTTTCTTGTATCGCGCGTAATAATTTGACTTGCATGGAAATCGGCAAATCCGCTACTTCATCCAAAAATAGCGTACCGCCATTTGCTTGTTGGAATAACCCTTATTTATCTGCGGTAGCGCCCGTAAAGCTGCCTTTTTTGTGCCCAAAGAACTCGCTTTCCATCAACTCTGATGGGATGGCGCCGCAGTTAACAGGCACAAAATTGGCAGAGCAGCGCGGGCTTAAATCATGAATAAGTTTGGCAACGACTTCTTTACCGGTGCCAGACTCTCCCCACAAAAATACGGGCGCTTGGCTACGCGCCAATTTTTGGATGGTGGTTTTGAGCTGGGCAATGGCGTTAGATTGTCCGATTAGGCGATTGCTAAAAGGATCATAGACTTCTTTACAATTAAGTTTGTTGGCATTTTCCGCCACCTTCAAGGCGTTTTCGACCAACTGGCGCAGCCGTGATAGCTCAAGCGGTTTATTGACAAAATCAAAGGCACCTAGTTTTAACGCTTCAATCGCCAAATCCATACTACCGTGAGCGGTAATCACTGCCACGGGGGTTTTGGCATAATTTTTACTGATAAATTTAACGATATCTAGTCCTGTCCCATCAGGAAGTTTGAGATCGGTTAAGCAAAAATCAAAATTATACGCTTGAAGATGGCTGATGCCAGTGGCATAGTCATAGGCGACTTTGGTTTCAATGCCCATTTTTTTGAGTGTCATCTGCATCAAGCGACACAAATCTACTTCATCATCAATAATCAGCGCTAATGCCATACAGATGCAACACCTTTAACACAAAGTAATTAGAGGGGATTATAACACTTCGCTCATTTTATCGTCAGTAAGCTATGGCAAACAAGCTAGTGCAGACGTTATGGCGGGCTAAATTATGATAGCCCAGCTATTTGCTAGCCAACCACTTACTAACTCAGTTACTTGCTAGTCTCTGACTCACAAGCACCTTTGGTGACACTCATAGTCTTGTCCATAGCATTGACGCTATTACTCGCCATACAGGCGTTGCCATAGGTTTGATAGCGGACGATGCCATTATTGATAGTTTTGACGCAGACAGGATCATATTGCATGGTGCACATCATCTCAGGTTTTTTGATGGGCTGAGGCATAGATTGGGGGTTTTGCTGAGCTGGGCTAACAGCTTGGCAGCCAAATAAACTTAATGAGAAACAGAGTGGGGTAAAAAACTTCAACATAGCATTTCCTTATTGTGTTCAGTAGGTGATATAACAGGTGATACAAGCCGCATTGAGTATACCAAAACTCAGTGAAATCATCGCCAATAATAACCCACTTGCCAAATTATTATTGCTACTATCTGTTACCAAATCTTTAAAACTTAAGCAGCCAGCCGTCAGCCGTTGCACCCGTAACAAAGCACGCCCCAAATCTGCCTATCCCCAAATACAAGGCTGATGATTAAAGAAAAATTGCCGAATTTGTCAGACACAGCGTAAGGGTTAAAAGGCAAAAGTTAAAAGCTAAGAGTTAAAAAGATTCGTTGAAGTCAATGTCATAGCGCAGTCAAAAGTTGTTGTGAAATTTGTTAGCGCATTTTATTTTATAGTTAAATTTATGAAAAATTCAATATAAAGATAGGTAATACGTTTGATAATGAGGCAATCATGTTAACACTCACTTTTTTGGGCACATCAGCAGGGATACCCACCAAACACCGCAACGTTACCGCGCTTGCTGTATCACTCATCAATCCTTATAGCAAAGCAAAAAATGTCCCTTGGATATTGGTGGACTGTGGGGAAGCCACCCAGCATCAATTACTCAAAACCCCGTTATCTTTGATGCAGCTAGAATTGATTTGTATCACCCATGTGCATGGTGACCACTGTTATGGCTTGCCAGGTTTACTGGCTAGTATGGCGATGAATGGTCGCAAGCACCCATTAACCCTTATCGCCCCACAAGCGATTGCTGATTATCTTGCCGCCGTGCAAGCCACGACAGCGCTGATGATAAGTTTTGACATTAATTTTATCGCCATTGAAAATAGAGCGCAGGGTGATAGTTACCAACCTGTCACGCTGGATTTGACAGACGACCATCAGCTACAAATTGACGTGATTGCGCTATCACACCGTATCCCTAGCCATGCCTTTAAATTCACCCAGCGACTATCCAAAAAAACCTTATTGACCCAAAAACTCACCGAGCTTAACGTGGTAGATAAACGGCTATGGGGCAAACTTAAATACGGTATTGACGTCAATCTAGATGATAACACCTTGCTAAAATCCGCGGATTTTGTCACCACCACGCTGCATAAAACCGTGCTGATAGTCGCAGGCGACAATGACTCACCTGAGCTATTAGCCGATGCCATATTAGATACCGATGTGCTAGTACACGAGGCGACTTATACGCAAGCAATCGCTGATAAAAGAAAAGTAGCCCCTAACTATTTTGACCCCATGCATTCAACCGCCAAGCAAGTAGCTGAGTTTGCGCAGCTGTCACAATTAAAAAACCTGATTTTGACCCATTTTAGCGCGCGCTTTCAACCTTTTGATAAACCTAGCAGCAAAACTTTGAATATGTCAGATATTCGGGCAGAAGTGGTTGCCAGTTATCAAGGTAACTTTTGGCTTGCCCGAGATTTTGATGAATTTGAAATCGACAATGGCAATGTTAAAAAACGCAATACGCAAATAAACTAACCCTCAGAAAGTTATCTTGTTAAAAGAAAATTTTGTAAAAAGTTTTATTGATAACTTTTTTTTATACGCATCAGTCAAATTTACTTGTTATCTCGCCTAGAATTGTTTTGCATAATTAATTATATTTATGGTAATTTAATTATCATTTTTTTAATTTATAACTGTCTAAGCTAATCGTCAGTTGTGGATTGAGAATCCCACCGAACCGCTTGAGGAGAGTGTATGCAAATTGGTGTACCAAAAGAGACTGCATTATATGAAAATCGGATTGCGATTACCCCCGATACCATTAAAAAGTTCATCAAGTTGGGTCACAGTATTGTGGTCGAACGTGATGCAGGTAAAGGTTCGTTTATTACCAATGATGCGTTGGAACAAGCAGGGGCGCAAATTGTTGAGGATGCGATCTCAACAAGTGATGTGGTGCTGACAGTCAATAGCTTGCCGATTGAACAAATCAACCAGCTAAAACAAGAAGCGATTGTCATCGGCATGATGAATCCGTATCGCAATGCCAATTTGCAGGACTATGCCAATCGCCATGCCAAAGTATATGCCATGGAGCTATTGCCACGAACTTTGTCGCGGGCGCAGAACATGGACGTGCTGTCATCCCAAGCCAACTTGGCAGGTTATAAAGCGGTGATTTTGACTGCCAACCAGTTTGGTCGTCCTTTCCCGATGTTTATGACATCGGCAGGCACGGTGAAACCTGCGCGTATTGTCATCCTAGGCGTGGGCGTCGCGGGTCTGCAAGCAATTGCAACCGCCCGTCGTTTGGGTGCCGTTGTAGAAGCCAGTGACTTACGTCCCACCGTGCGTGATCAAGTGGAGTCCGTCGGTGGTAAATGGCTCGATGTCCCCATGAGCGATGAGGAAAAAGCCAAAGCTAAAGACACAGGCGGCTATGCCTGGACACCGTCTGAGCAATATATTAAAGACCAAGCCGCGGTTGTCGATAAAGCGGTCAGCCAAGCAGATATCGTGATTACCACGGCTCAAATTCCTGGTCGCAATGCCCCGCGTTTGATACACCAAGCTACCATCGATAAAATGAAATCTGGCTCAATTCTACTGGATATGGCAGTGGAAACAGGGGGTAATGTGGAAGGCTCAGTGGTCGGACAAAATATCATCACCCCAAACGGTGTCACCATCATGGGTGTGCCTAATATTCCATCGACCTTGGCGGCGCAGTCATCGGCATTGTATGCCAATAATTTATATAACTTTTTTGCAACCATGATGGATGACAATAAAGTGTTTGCGCTCAATCCAGAAGATGAAATCCAAAAAGCCTTGCTGGTTACTAGCCAAGGTCAAGTATTGTTAGCCAGTCGCTAACCTAATTTTCATTTAATTTTACCTATCGAGGTTAGGAGGTTTTATGTTATTGACCCTATTAGCGTCTGCGACATCTGCCACCCCATTTGTGGCAATCTTTAGTATCTTTGTTTTGGCTATTTTTGTGGGTTATTACGTGGTTTGGGGGGTAACACCTGCACTGCATACCCCGCTCATGGCGGTGACCAATGCCTTATCCAGTATTGTCATCGTCGGTGCCATGCTGCAGACCGTCAGCATTGGTGGCAATATGTTTACCCCAACCAGCTTATTGGGGGCGTTTGCGGTATTTTTAGCTAGCATCAATATTTTTGGTGGTTTTTCGGTAACGGAACGTATGCTAGCGATGTTTAAATCAAAAGATAAAAAAGCCAAAGCTGAGCCAAACAAAGAAGGAAATGCTTGATGAATGAGAATTTGAATTGGGTCGCCCAACATGCAGATTGGTTTTATTTGATTGGTGCGGTGCTATTTATTTTAACCTTACGGGGTTTATCAAGCCCAAAAACCGCCATCCGTGGTAACCGTTTTGGGATGATGGGTATGGCGCTTGCCATTATCACCACCTTTTTCTTGGCACCAAGCCCTGTATTCGTCTTGATTGTGGGTGCGATGGTTTTGGGTGCGGTGGTCGGTACTTGGAAAGCACGTACTGTTGCCATGACCCAAATGCCAGAAACCGTGGCTTTGATGCACTCACTGGTCGGTTTGTCAGCCGTTGCTATTGCGTTAGCTAGCGTATTACATACGGGCATCGAGCATAGTACCATCGCGCGGTTTGAGTTATTTATCGGCTGTTTTATTGGTGCGATTACCTTCTCAGCGTCAATGTTTGCTTTTGGTAAATTGGCGGCAAAAAGCTGGGCAAAGACGCTTAAAGGCAGTTGGGTAAAACCGGTCCAAGCGCTATTGTTCATCGCCATGATTGCGTTTGGTATTATGTATTTCACCACCCAATCGATGCCAGCGTTTTATGCCATGACCATCCTTGCTATTATTTTTGGCTGGATGTGGATTGCACCGATTGGCGGCGGTGATATGCCTGTGGTGGTATCTTTGCTTAACTCATTCTCTGGGTGGGCGGCAGCTGGTATCGGTTTTACCCTAGGTAACTCAATGCTGATTATCGCAGGGTCGCTGGTCGGTTCATCTGGGGCGATTTTGTCTTACATTATGTGTAAAGCCATGAACCGTTCACTGCTCAACGTATTGTTTGGCGGTATGTCAAGCAGCTCAGCCGCTGCGACACAAGAAGATAGCGGACCCAAAACTTACCGTACAGGCTCACCTGAAGATGCCGCCTTTATGATGGAAAACTCTAGCAGTGTCGTCATTGTGCCAGGTTATGGTATGGCGCAAGGCCGTGCCCAAAATGCGGTAAAAGAGCTTTATGAAATGCTAAAAGAAGCAGGTGTGGACGTACGTTTTGCGATTCACCCCGTGGCAGGTCGTATGCCAGGTCATATGAACGTACTATTGGCTGAAGCAGATGTGCCGTATGAAGACATTCTAGAAATGGATGAAATCAACTCCGACTTTGCCGGTACTGACGTTGTGCTGATTATCGGTGCCAATGATGTGGTCAACCCAGCGGCAAAAGACGATCCAAATTCACCGATCTTTGGTATGCCAATTCTTGAAGCAAATAAAGCGCAAACCGTGATGGTCATCAAACGCTCAATGAGTGCCGGCTACGCAGGTCTTGATAATAGCTTGTTCTACATGGACAAAACCATGATGATCTTTGGCGATGCCAAAAAAGTGGTAGAAGACATGATTCGCCATATCAATGGCACAGGTCACTAAGTTTTTTTGACTTCAATCAACCCTGACTAACCAGTTTAGTCAGGGTTTTTTATTTGCTATAATCAGGCGGATATCACAAGGAAAATTCATGAATTTATTAATTCGTTATCTTATCTTATGCTTGATGCTAAAATCCGATAAAGCAAAGTCATGCAAACCAAGCTATAGCGATGCGATTATCCGCCACTACCGGATTTTGCCGCATGATATGGGGTTTCGTAATCATGTGCCTAATTATCGCTACTTAAGCTTTATTGAGCTCAATATCCAGCAGTGGCTGATGCAGCAACGCCCGATGGACGAGCTAGGTTGGGTGATTGCATCGCAACAATTAACCTACATCAAAGAAAGCTTTTTGTTTGATAAGTTGACGCTTCGCAGTCAACTATTGGCTTGGGATAAAAAATACCTGTATTTTCGCCACGAGTTTTGGGTGAAAAATGACTTAAATGTGGTGGCACTGACCAAAATTGTATTGATGCTAGATGGGCAAGTGCAACCGACCAACGTCATTGTACAGCAAGATGAACAAACTCATCCTGTCATCAAAACTTGGCAAGACAATCTTAACGAAATCAAAAAACTCACCCCCATCAAATAACTGGAGAAAAATATGTCCCTCAAATGGAACGACACGTTAGAAATTGCCATTCAACTTTCTGAAAAATACCCTGATGAAGACGTTCAATATATTCGTTTTACCGATTTGCATCGGTATGTGACGCAGTTAGAAGAATTTAGCGATGATCCAACCAAATCCACCGAAAAACAATTAGAAGCGATTCAAATGGCTTGGCTAGACGAACTAGATTAAGCTCAATGCTAGATTGTTCTTCATACTAGATTCTAAATAACCAGCAGCTAAATTAATTTACCCATGAAAAATGCATGCAGTATTTGGGTTAACAGTATTTAGTTTAACAGTAAGTTTTGTAATATTTGCTCATAAATTGCGGCAAGTTTACCCAAATCTTCGACTGCTACACACTCATCAATCTGGTGGATGGTGGCATTACGCACGCCAAGCTCAACCACTTCAGGCGACCTATTTTCAACGTTCAAGGTTGCGATAAAACGACCATCTGAGGTGCCGCCTGTGGTTGAAAGCTGTGTATCTGTCCCTGTCACGGCTTTAATCGCGGATTGACAGGCGCCGACGAGTTTGCCTTGCGGCGTCAAAAATGGGTTGCCCGATAATTTCCAATTGATGTGATAACTGGCTACACCGTCTTGAAAATGCTTATCAAAAATCGCATGAGTGGTTGCTTTAAGTTTCTCATCATTGGTCTCAGTTGAAAAACGAAAATTAAACTCGGCGCTTAACGTTGCAGGAATCACGTTGTTAGCCCCAGTGCCTGCATTAAGGTTTGAGATTTGCAGGGTGGTGGCAGGAAAGTACGCATTGCCATTGTCCCAAGTTTGGCTACAAAGCTCGGATAGGGCTGGCAAAGCATAATGAATAGGGTTAACTGCCAAATGCGGGTAGGCAACATGGCCTTGTTTGCCAGTGACTGTCACAACGGCGCCAAGCGAGCCACGGCGACCATTTTTGATGATATCGCCCAAGGTGTGAGTGCTAGAGGGTTCGCCAATCAAGCAATAGGTTATGGGTTGGTTGCGTGATTGCAATGTTTCCACCACTTTGACGGTACCGTTGATTGAAGGACCTTCTTCATCAGCAGTGATTAACAAGGCAATTGAGCCGTGATGATTGGGGTGCTTGGCGACAAAATTTTCAACAGCGACAGTAAATGCCGCAATCGCTGTTTTCATGTCTGCAGCACCACGCCCATACAGTATGCCATCTTTGATAGTAGGCTCAAATGGCGGATAAGTCCATTGGCTGACATCGCCCGTGGGCACGACATCGGTATGTCCTGCAAAACATAATACGGGCGCCTGCGCCTGCCCACGACCTTGACGGATTGCCCATAAATTTTTGACTTCTGCTTCGTGTCCTGTTGCGCCTTTTTCACCAAAGTATAAAAACTCACAATCAAACCCAAGATGGTTAAGCCGCTCAGCCAGTATATTTTGACAGTCAAGGTCAGTCGGCGTCACTGATGGCTCGCGCATCAGCTGTAAGCTTAGTGCTAAGGTTTGCGCTTGAAGGTGGTCTAAATCAGTCGCTTTACTGGCATAATCAGTCATTGTCGTTTCCTTAAAATCTCTTAAAAATCTCTTAAAAATCTCGCTTATTTGCGCTGCATATTAGCATAAATTAGCGCCTTAGCGGGTCGCATTGTTCGCAGTCGCTCAGGATTTTGGCTATAATACGGTTTTTTGTGTTTTTTGCGAATGTTACTGGGGACGTGTGGTACCGATGAATATCTCTACTTTTTTCATGGGCATGAGCGTGTGCTTTTCGTTAATTTTGGCGATTGGGGCGCAGAATGCGTTTGTGCTTAAACAAGGGCTAAAACAACAATTTGTGTTCATCGTGTGTTTGATTTGCGCGTTATCCGATGCGGTGTTGATTACCGGTGGCGTGTTTGGTTTTGGCAAGCTGATTTCGCAATTTCCGCTGATTATCACCATCGCAAAATACGCAGGGGCGTTGTTTTTAATTGTGTATGGTGCCCGAAGTTTTATTGCGGCTTATCAATCAAACCAATCGCTCGTGGCGCAGGGTGAAGACGTTGGTAATTTAAAACAAGTGATTGCCATGTGCTTGGCGTTTACTTGGCTCAATCCCCATGTGTATTTAGATACGGTGATTTTGCTTGGGACGATTGCATCACAGGTTACCGATAAATTGGCGTTTGCATTGGGCGCAGTTTTATCTTCGTTTATCTTCTTTTTTAGTTTGGGTTATGGTGCGCGTGTGCTGCAGCCGCTATTTGCCAAACCACTGTCTTGGAAAATTCTTGATATCCTCATCGGGGTTGTGATGTGGGGGATTGCGGCAAGTTTATTACTGGCTAATTAGCCCATCTTTTCTCATCCAAGTGGCAATGGAGAAGCGTTCGCGATGGGTGATTGCGACTTGATGGACTAAGTTACTATTAAAAATCACCAATCTGTTACCTTGGGGCTGTAATTGTTGCTGTATGTCATGCTGGTCAATAACGATAATTTCACCGCCGTCGTGCGCGCCCCAACCCTCATTGAGATAAAAAACTGCCGATAACACACGTTCATCACGCCCTTGCGGATTGTCTGAATGCCACTGATAACCAAACCCTGCAGGGTAGCGGGCATAATGGGCTTCACTACGGCGAATGCCTGTGTATAAGGTTTGATTAAAAAATTGCGCGAGCTCGTTAATGGCTTGTAGATATTGCATACCAATCGGACAGTGCTCATCAATCCAGCGGGTGCTATCCCCGCGAATGCTAGTGATTCGCTCACCCTGCGTCAAATTGGCGGCTTGGTAATCAATCAAGCCACTCTCTTTTTGTAACGCCTGAAAAAATTTGACGTCAAAACAGTCATCTAGCATGATAAATCCGTCATCAACCAGACTGTCAAGCTGTGCGTCGTTTATTTTTTCAAACCAGTTGGGCAGGATAAAATTCAACTCTGGCATGTGCGCTGTGTTTCCTTCAGCATTGTTTAAACATTTAACTGGGCGATTTTTAGCAAAAACTTCTAGCAAAAACTTCGCCAATTTTTGATAGCTATGCTACCATACCTGCTAATTTGTTTACGAAAAATTTATTATGAATTATCAACACAGCTACCACGCGGGCAACTTCGCTGATGTGGTAAAACACGTTTTATTATTGCAATTACTTGAGATGATGAGCGCCAAGCCAAAACCTTATTATATTTTGGATGCGTATGGTGGGCGCGGTTTGTATTCACTGGCCAGTGATGAAGCCAAAAAAACGGGTGAAGCCATCCATGGTATTACCAAACTGCTAGCGCAAGATAATAGCCAAGCGCCACAGGCGGTGCAAACCTATTTACAAGATATTGGCTACGCCAAAAAATTCTACGATAAGCATGTCTATCCAGGTTCGCCTTGGTTTATTGCCCATCACATCGAAAAACAACAAGACGCTCACCCAGAGATTAACAATCGCGCCGAAGCGTTTGAATGGAAAGCCAACGAGTTTGATGCGCTCAACTACCAACTGCACCAATTGCCCATTGGCGTGCAACATCGCAACGCCTATGAAGGGATTTTGGCGGTGCTACCACCGCAAGAAAAACGCGGTTTGATTTTAATCGATCCCCCCTTTGAACAGGAACACCGTGATTTTAGCGCATTGGTAGATTTATTGGTAAAAGCGCATAAAAAATGGTCAACCGGGGTGTTGGCACTTTGGTATCCCATCAAAAACAACGATGCGGTTGAGCTGTTTTATAAAAAAATGAAACGCACCGAAATCCGCCGTCAGTTGGTACTTGAGCTGAATATTTTCCCACCCGATTTGCCGATGGGCTTAAATGGGACGGGCATGTTGGTGATTAACCCACCTTGGCAATTTGATGCTAAAGCCGAAGAGATTTTGCAATATTTACAGCCAATTTTGCAGCATCCTGAAAGCCCACAAATGAGTGTGGAGCAGCGCACCAAAGTACAATGGCTGGTTGGCGAATAATGTCACACTTGGCGGGTTAACTGGTCACAAAACCCGCTAAATTTTGCAATTTTTTACCGAGCTCGATGCACCTAGCAACAGACGATTTATTACAGACGACCTGCAAGAGACAACCTGCAAGGATAATCAATGAATAACGATAATAATAACCAACCAACCCTTATCAAGACGCCCATCAATCCATCCCAACAGCCGCAACAGCACACTAAGGATATCAATCCAATTCAGCTTGAGCATCAGCGTAACCATGAATTGGCAGAAACCGATGACTATGATGGGCTCACCTTTGAAGTCATTGAAAATGCGCGTGTCGCTGACAAAACGATTGCGCAAAAAGGCGTTTATTTAATTCCCAATACATTTACGCTATTGTCGCTGCTTGCGGCATTTTATTCGATTACCCAAAGCGCGTTGGGGGAAGGGCATTATATGCGTGCCTGTGTGGCGATTTTTATCTCGGCATTGCTAGATGGGTTAGATGGTCGGGCGGCAAGGTTGTTCAATGCACAAAGTCCCTTTGGCGAGCAGCTAGATTCGCTAGCTGACTGCATCGCGTTTGGACTTGCGCCTGCGTTATTGATTTATCATTATGCGTTAGAGCCGTTGGGGCGTATTGGTATCGCTTGCGCCTTTGTGTATGCTGCCTGTGCGGCGCTGAGACTGGCGCGCTTTAATGTACAAATTGGTGTCGTTGATAAAAAATACTTTGTCGGGGTAGCAAGTCCGTTAGCCGCTATTTTAGTCACTACGTTTGTGATGGTGCATATGGATTGGCAAGTTGAATTACCTGCGACCAGTCCCGCTTTTCAAATCTTAGCAGCCATTTGGGTGGTGATTGCAGGATTTTTAATGGTGACTAATTTAAAATACTATAGCTTTAAAGAATTTGATAAAAAGCGTGTCCCGTTTGTGGCACTCATCTTGATTGTGTTTGCGCTCGGTATCGTGCTGTATAATATTCCTGCAGGATTGCTCGCGATTAGCGTGATTTACGCCTTATCGGGTCCAGTAACTGCGGTTTGGAGCAAGCTTAAACGCAAACCTGTTTAGGGCTACTTTAGGTTTTTGTTTCAGTAGCAATTTTTTTTAGAAACGGATGTTCAAATAGTGCAAAAACTGGCATGATGAGCGTATCGCTTTCATGCCCGTTTTTTTGGGTAACATGATGCGTTGTTCAAGGATATGAACCATTAATTCCCTCATAAGGAGTATGAGATGCACCGTCAGTCTGATTTAATTCACCCTACTTTTAGCCTAACCAAAATTTTTATCTCGGTGTGGTTGGCTTCAACCTTAGCCGCTTGTGGTAGCGATAATGATTCCGCTACAACGCCACCTGCCAAAACAGGTGTTGCTTCACTGCCCACAGGTAATTTAATCAAAGATCCATTAACGACCAAAAATCTAACCCCCAGCGCCTTAACCCAGTTATTTAATACCACAGATCCCGATTTTAGCCAAGTTGCATCCACGCCCAAGTGCGGTGTGCGTGTAGAATACATGCAATATGATACCGTCGATGTCAAAGGTAATAAGACCGATGCGACAGGTGCTGTGTTTATTCCGACAGGCACGGATGCAGACTGTAATGGCAATCGACCGATTGTACTCAATGCCCACGGTACGGCAACAACCAAAGCCTACAATTTTGCAGAAGTCGGTAATGCCAACAATGAAGCAGGACCAGCTGCGACATTGTTAGCGGCTTTGTTTGCAGGGCAGGGCTATGTAGTTATCTCACCCAATTATGCAGGTTATGACAAATCAAGCCTAGCTTATCATCCGTACCTCAATGCCCAGCAGCAGTCACACGAGATGGCAGATGCGTTAAAAGCGGGCAGGGAAGTGGTGCGCCGCACGGGCAGTGCAACCAACGTTGCCGACAATGGCAAATTGTTTATCACAGGTTATTCTCAAGGTGGCTATGTCACCATGGCAACAACACGCTATCTTGAAACGCTCAAAGAACCTGTGACAGCCGCGCTGCCAATTTCTGGACCCTATGCCATGGAAGCCTTTGGTGATGTGGTATTTGGTGGCAAAGTCATGCTCGGTGCGACGTTTTTTGCCCCGCTGATGGCTCGCAACTATCAAGAGCAGTATGGCAATATTTATGGCAAACCCAGCGATATGTTTGCGCCAGCCAATGCCGATGAAATCCCCTCGCTACTGCCTAGCGCCAGTATGACTGATATGCAGCTCATTTTAAGTGGTAAATTGCCTGCCTCAGCGATGTTTCAAAAAGCCCCAACGGGCAATTCAACGCTCGATGCGTTATCACCATCTGACCCAGCATTTAGCTTTGGCTTTGATACAACGCAGTATTTAGTCAAAAATGACTACCGATTAGGGTACTTGGCAGATGCCCAAAAAAATATCGATTGGGCAGTGCCTTATTTACAAGGCTATACCAACTATAGCCCAGTGCCTGCCACACTGCCTGAGCATCCACTACGTAAAGCATTAAAAGCCAATGACTTGCGTGGCTATTTGCCCACAATGCCTGTCATTATGTGTGGTGGTAACCAAGATCCGATGGTGTTCTTTGACGTAAATACTAGCTTGATGAAAACGCTATGGGACACAGATACTAATAAAACTAGCGCGACCAAGTTGGGGATTATTGATATCGATATCACCAATCGCGCCACGCGTCAAAAACCGATTTATCAAACGTTAGGTTTTGATACCGTCAACAATAATAGCATCCAGTCTCAATCAGAAAAAATGCAGGCAGGATTTGCTAGCAAAGTGCAAAATATTGTCGCGAATGCGACCGCCAACGGGGGCAATCCATCACAAGCCGTTGCTATGCAATATCATGGTTTAGTCACGCCGTATTGTATGGGTGTGGCACAGACATTGTTTAGCCAGTTCTAAGTTTAGCCAGTTCTAAATTTGCGATAGCTACTGAATCTATGCCCAATTAACCAACACGCACTTAACTGATACCAATTTAACAAAGCCTGTTTATCAACAGGCTTTGTCATTAGACAGGTTACTTTATAGATTATTACAATAGTTGATTAAGATAGCTGGTAAAGTTTGGGCAGTTTACCATGGGGGTAAAATAACACCCGCGAAAGCATGATATTTTGATATTACCGTCGACATTTGGCGGTGAGTTAACTGCTAAATCATGCGTTTTATGCTATAATTATTCCTTTTTACTATCCTAAAAATATAACGTCATCTGTGTTACTTTTCTGAAGTTTTTGATTGGGGTTTTTTGCAACTTTTGGTCAAAATTGCGCATGGCTTTTAAACGCATTGTTATTAACTTAGCCATCGCCTTGAAAAGTAAAATAAATAAGATGACTCACATATTTAAGTAGCTTGATAAAAGGAGCGTGCATGTCCACCGATTCCGTTAGCCCCATTAGCATCGTCGATGAATTAAAACAATCTTATCTCGACTATGCCATGAGCGTAATTGTCTCCCGTGCTTTACCTGATGTGCGTGATGGACTCAAACCTGTTCATCGCCGTGTGTTATACGCGATGCATGAATTATCAAACGACTTTAACAAACCTTACAAAAAATCGGCGCGTGTGGTCGGTGATGTTATCGGTAAATACCACCCACATGGCGATATTGCAGTTTATGACGCGATTGTGCGTTTGGCGCAGCCGTTCTCAATGCGCTATATGCTCATCGATGGTCAAGGTAATTTTGGCTCAGTGGATGATGACCCTGCCGCAGCGATGCGTTATACCGAAGTGCGCATGCAAAAACTTACCCACCAAATGCTGGGTGATTTGGATAAAGACACTGTGGATTGGGAGCCAAACTATGATGGCTCGGAGCAAATGCCAAGCGTCATGCCAGCCCGTATTCCAAATTTGCTTGTTAATGGTGCCACAGGGATTGCGGTGGGTATGGCGACCAATATGGCGCCACATAATCTGACGGAGGTGATTAATGCGTGTTTGGCGTATGCCGATGATCCGCACATCTCTGGTGAAATGCTTATGCAGTACATCACCGGTCCTGATTTCCCAACAGGCGGTATTATTTATGGTCGCTCAGGCATTGTCGATGCTTATCGCACTGGTAAAGGTCGCCTGCATTTGCGCGGTAAATATCACATCGAACCGATGAGTGAAACGGGCGCCAATAAAGAACGTGAGCGTATTGTATTTACCGAGATTCCATACCAAACCAATAAAGCAAAACTGATTGAAAAAATCGCCGAATTGGTACGCGATAAAAAACTTGAAGGCATTAGCGAGATTCGTGATGAGTCGGATAAAGATGGGATGCGTATCGCCATTGATTTAAGACGCGGTGAAAACGCGGAAGTCATCGTTAACAATCTATTTATCCAAACGCCTTTAGAATCAAGCTTTAGTATCAACATGGTTGCCTTAGATGAAGGTCAGCCTAAAATCATGACGTTGCGTGATTTAATTGCTGCCTTTGTGCGTCACCGCCAAGAAGTCGTCACTCGCCGTACTATTTTTGAACTCAAAAAAGCGCAGGCGCGTGGTCATTTGCTAGAAGGGCTTACCATTGCCCTTGCCAACATTGATAGTATTATTGACACTATCAAGGCATCGGCAAACCGCCAAGAAGCCCGCGATAACTTACTGACCCATACTTGGCAGTCAGGTGGCGTGATTGCTATGTTAGAGGCAGCAGGCAGTCATTCGATTCGCCCTGATGTGATTGAAGGCGAAGACCTAAACGCCCCATATGGACTGATTGATGACAACCAACATTATCGTCTATCGCCTGACCAAGTCAATGCTATTTTAGATATGCAGCTGCACCGATTAACGGGGTTAGAGCAAGACAAGCTGCAGCAAGAATTCAAAGAAATCTTGGCACTCATTGCCCAATTACAAAGCATTTTGGATAACTTTGATCAATTGATGCAAATAATCAAAGAAGAATTAATCCAAATCCGTGATGATTTTGGCGATGCACGTAAAACCCGAATCGTCGATAGCCGCAGTGACTTTAGCCGTGCTGATTTGATTCCTGAACAGACTGTTGTGTTGACTGTATCACGCACGGGCTATGCCAAAACACAGCCTATCAGCGACTATATCGCCCAAAAACGCGGTGGCAAAGGCAAGTCAGCCACTGCCATGAAGGCAGACGACGTGATTGACCATATGGTGGTCACATCGACACACAACAACGTGATGATTTTTACCGATCGCGGTCGTGTGTTTGGGTTACAAGTGTTTGAAGTGCCTATTGCCAGCCGTGGTTCGCGTGGCCGTCCGATGGTCAATCTAATTGCGCTCGATGCCGATGAAAAAGTCACCGCCATCTTGCCTGTGACTGAAGACGACAAGCAAAATGACAATAGCTATGTGTTCTTTGCAACCGCATCGGGTATGGTAAAACGCGTCCAATTGTCACAATTTAAAAACCTTCGCGCCAACGGACTGCGCGCTGTCGAACTCAATGACGGCGATAACTTGATTGGCGTTGCCATTACCGATGGCGAGCAAGACATTATGTTATTTTCTAATGAAGGTAAAGCCATTCGCTTTAATGAGAGTAAAATCCGTGCGATGGGGCGTACCGCAAAAGGGGTACGCGGTATGCGGGTGACGCTACTGGCCAATCAAGGCATGGAAGACGACGACACCGAGCTTGAAGACGATAGCCAAGATGACCAAGACAATGACAGTGTCGTTGCGGTTAGCCGTGTGGTGTCGTTGGTTGTTGCCCCACAGCAAGGCGAGATTTTATGTGCTTGTGAGCGGGGCTTTGGCAAACGTACCCCTGTCTCTGATTTCCCTGTCAAAGGTCGTGGCGGTAAAGGTATTATCGCCATCAAAACCACGGCGCGTAATGGTGAGCTAGTGCAGGCGTTAGCGGTAACCGATGCTGATGATATTGTGCTGATTTCTGATGCCGGCACGCTGGTGCGTACACCGGTCGGGCAAATCGCGCAGACAGGTCGGAATGCACAAGGCGTCACCCTGATTCGTATTTCACAAGATGAATCATTGGTATCTATTGCTTTGGTTGAAGGCGGTAGTGAAGACGAGCTAGACGAAGATAGTTTAGAGGCAGCATTGGCTGACAATATCGCGCAAGATGGTACTGATTTACAAGACAGTGCGGATTTGCAAGATATCGAGTTGTCTGAAGCCTTGCAGCAAGATGGTTTATTAGAAGCCGATGCACAACAGCTAGATAACTAATTTGTAGCCTTGCTATTTGTAACCTCGCTTTATCAAACCAGCTTATCAATCAATAAGCTGGTTTTTTTCGCTGAATTCTACAATTTCGCAACAGCCAGCAAGTTTAAAGCCTTATAAAATTTAAAATTATCTTGTTCCAACAATCCTATTACATTAAAAGACGAGTATACCCATGTCAAAACTGCATCTACACCACCTTGAAAAATCCCGTTCATTTCGAATTCTTTGGCTATTAGAAGAATTAGAGCTGCCTTATCAGTTAACCAAGTACGAACGCCATCATGGTTTGGCGCCCAAGTCTTTGCAAAAAATTCACCCGATGGGTAAGGCACCTATCCTGCAAGATAATGGAAAAACGCTGATTGAATCTGCCAATATCATTGAGTATTTGATTGATAACTATGATAAGTTAAGCGACCCGCAAGATGCACAGCCCATCTCACAACTGGTGCTGAATAAAAAATTTCGCCCAGATTATGGCAGTGAGGCGTATGAACAGTATCGATATTGGCTGCATTTTACCGAAAGCTCGTTGATGCCCTTGCTTATTATCCGACTAATATTTGCTACCATGATAAAAAAATCACCGATAGGTATCAAACAAGTGGCAAAATTACTCAAGTCGGGGATAGACAAATCTTATCTGAATCATTCACTAACCGAACAGCTCAAAATGCTAGATAAGCATTTGGGTAGCAATGAATGGCTTGCTGGCAACCAATTTAGCGGCGCTGATATACAGCTTGAATTTGCCATAAACGCCATGCAAGAAACCCATAGTTTAGAGGCAAAATATGCCAACATTCACAATTGGTTAAAAAAATGCCAAGCTCGCCCAGCTTATCAAAAAGCAGTTGATAAGTGTTGATGGTTGACTGTCAAGCGATTTAACGCTTTTATTGCTTTACTTTGCTGATAAATTTACTATACGGTCAGAAAAAACAGTTGTTTTTTTCACCTTTATTTCATAGCTAAATACCTATTAAAAATTAGCGAAAATACATAAATATTTTTTTCATGTAAAATATTGCTATCGCTATTTATAACAATGTTTTGTGTCTAATAGTTGAATACTTTGAGTCATTTACAACCTAGCTCCATTCTAGGTTATTTCCATGGATGGATGCCATTGCCAGAAGGAACGAAAAATGCAATATCAGTATTTTAAAGACCCTGATAGTCAAGAAACCCAAGAATGGCTTGACGCCTTTGATTCGGTGATCAAGTCAGTGGGAAAAAAACGTGCCACTTTTTTACTAAAAGCCATCTATGATAAGGCGGTACAAGAAGGGTTACGCGTTAACCGCCTTGATACCGCTTACATCAACACTATTCCTGTAGAAGATCAACCCCCGTATCCCGGTGATTTAACCCTCGAGCGTAAAATTCGCGCTATCATTCGTTACAATGCGGTGGCGATGGTGATGCGTGCCAACAAAAATGACGACGACTTAGGCGGTCACCTAGCGACGTTTGCCTCAAGCGCGACGTTATACGAAACAGGTTTTAACCATTTTTGGCGCGCAGCGAGGGAGAGCTTTGGCGGTGATATGATTTATTATCAAGGTCACGGTTCGCCAGGGATGTATGCTCGTTCATTTTTAGAAGGTCGATTGACTGAAGAGCAGCTAACGAATTTTCGCCGTGAAGTAGGCGGCAAGGGGCTATCTAGCTACCCACACCCTTATTTGATGCCTGACTATTGGCAGTTCCCAACCGTGTCGATGGGTTTAGGCCCAATCATGTCAATTTATCACGCGCATGTGCACCAATATCTTGAAAATCGCGGCTTGATTCCAAAAGAAGGTCGCAAAATTTGGGCATTCTTGGGCGATGGTGAAACCGATGAGCCAGAGAGCTTAGGTGCTATCTCACTAGCCGGTCGCGAGAATCTAGAAAATCTGATTTGGGTAATTAACTGTAACTTACAGCGTCTAGATGGCCCTGTACGTGGTAACGGTAAAATCATCCAAGAGCTTGAATCTGTGTTTCGGGGTGCAGGTTGGCGGGTGATTAAAGTCATCTGGGGCGGTAAATGGGATACGCTTCTAGATAAAGACCATACAGGCGCGCTCAAACACCGTATGCTTGAGACCCTCGATGGTGAATACCAAGTCTATAAAGCGCGTGATGGTAAATTTGTCCGTGACTATTTCTTTGGTAAATACCCAGAACTTGCCGAAATGGTCAAAGATTGGACTGACCAAGAAATCCAAAATTTAGACCGTGGTGGTCACGACCCAATGAAGGTGTATGCCGCATTTAGTGAAGCCATGAAAGCCAAAGGTCAGCCCACAGTGATTTTGGTTAAAACCGTCAAAGGTTATGGCTTATCTAACCAAAGCCAAGCGGTCAACAAAACCCACCAAATCAAAAAACTCGAAATTGATTCATTAAAATATTTCCGTGACCGTTTTGATTTGCCATTTAGCGATACGCAGCTTGAAGAATTGCCATTTTATCGTCCTGATGAAAATTCTGCTGAAATCCAATATCTGAAAGGTCGCCGTCAAGCACTGGGCGGACATTTGCCCAATCGCCGTAGTGGTCATATTCCACTCGACGTACCAGGATTGGAGATTTTTGACAAATTACTACAAGGTAGTGCAGGCAAAGAACAATCTACCACCATGGTATTTGTACGCTTGCTAGCAGCACTGCTAAAAAATAAAGCGCTGCAAGAGCGTGTGGTGCCGATTGTTCCTGATGAAGCCCGTACTTTTGGTCTTGAAGGTATGTTCCGCCAATTGGGTATCTACTCGGCATCGGGTCAAAATTATACCCCCGAAGACCATGAAGCCTTGATGGGTTATAAAGAAGCCAAAGACGGTCACATGCTGGAAGAAGGCATTAATGAAGCAGGTGCGATGAGTGCTTGGATTGCGTTAGCGACCAGTTATTCAACCAATGCGTTACCGATGATTCCTTTTTATATCTATTATTCGATGTTTGGTTTCCAACGCGTCGGTGATTTAGTGTGGGCGGCAGGCGATATGCAGGCGCAAGGGTTCTTGCTTGGCGGTACCGCAGGTCGTACCACGCTTAATGGTGAAGGCTTACAGCACCAAGATGGTCATCAGTTGATTTTATTTAACACGGTGCCAAACTGTGTCACTTATGACCCATGTTATGGTTATGAGCTAGCGGTGGTTGTACAAGATGGTCTGCGCCGTATGTATGGTGAAGGCGAACGAGTTTTCTATTATATCACCTTAATGAATGAAAACTACGAGCAACCAGCCATGCCGGCAGGGGTAGAAGAAGGCATCAAAAAAGGCATGTACTTGCTTAAAGACAATGGTTCAAAACAAGTGCAATTGCTGGGTTCAGGCGTGATTTTACGTGAGGTTGAAAAAGCCGCACAAATTCTAGCTGAAGAATTCAATATCAATGCCAACGTGTGGAGTGTCACAAGCTTTAATGAACTCACTCGTGAAGGCATGGCATGTGATGAGTACAATCGTCTGCACCCACTAGATGAACAGCGTACGCCTTGGGTTACTGAACAACTTGCCCAGCATGAAGGCATTGTAGTCGCCGCCACCGACTATATGCGCATTTTCTCTGAACAAATCCGCGCCTACCTACCAGACAGTCGTCCGTATGCCACCTTAGGTACCGATGGTTTTGGTCGTTCGGATAGTCGCCGCCAATTACGTAGTTTCTTTAAAGTGGATGCTGCCCATATTGTGGTAGCAACGCTCAAACTATTGGCAGATGAAGGTGAGGTTGATGCGCGTTTGGTCAAAGATGCGATTAGTAGCTTGGGTATTGATGCTGATGCCTCACCGGCTTGGTATCCTCAAGTACAAATCGACCATTCCCCAGATGCCCCAGCGATTTTAGGTGCGCATCCAAAACCTGTACCAACCTTGGTTGAAGAGGATGATGAAGCCATTTCAGCAGACGGCAAAGCAGAAGATAAAGCCGATGCGCCAATTCTTAACGACAAACCTGAATAATAGAAATCAATAGTAGGCAATCAGCCACGTATTAGCGGCTGATTGCCCACTTAGTAAAAATAAAAATTTAAGGATAAACCCATGGAAATCAAAGTTCCCGACTTAGGCGTTGATAGCGCTGAAGTCAGCGAAATTATGGTCAAAGTCGGCGATGTCATCAATGTGGACGATAACATTGTCTTATTAGAGTCCGACAAAGCCTCAGTAGAAGTACCTGCAACATCAGCAGGGACTATCACAGCGATTAATCTTCAAATCGGCGATAAGGTCAAAGAGGGTGATGTGATTCTCACCATCGATAGTGCAGGCAATAGCCAATCCAACACTACACCTGTAGAGCAATCTGTTCAACAGACAGACCAACAAGCAGCCCAATCTCACGAAGCTGGAGAAATTAAAGAAACTAAAGACACTAACGCGACCTCATCGCAAACGCCGTCCATGGCTGCGCCAAATCAATCACAGCCCACATCAGCTGAAGCAACCTATACATTGCCAGATTTGGGGGTAGATAGCGCAGAAATTAGTGAATGGTTGGTCAAAGAAGGCGATACTGTCACTGCTGAACAACCACTGGTATTGGTCGAATCCGATAAAGCATCGGTCGAAGTACCGGCACCTGTCAGCGGAAAAATTGTCAAATTCTTAGTCAATGCTGGGGATACGGTCACCAATGGTCAAGACTTTATCGTGATAGCTTCCCAATCAGCTACGCAACAGCCATTAGCCAGTGACCCATCAGGGCAAGCTGCCAGTCAAGCCACTTCAGCCGCAAACCAAAATCAGCCACCCGCTCAAACGGTATCACCCGCTCAATCATCCACACCCGCTGGTAAACAAACCTTTGGTTTGCCTGATCTTGGGGTAGAGTCGGCACAGATTAGTGAATGGATGGTCAAAGTAGGCGATGAGGTCACAGCCGAACAACCGCTAGTATTAGTAGAATCTGATAAAGCATCGGTTGAAGTCCCTTCGCCAGTTGCAGGTAAAGTAGTGGAATTACTGGTTAACCCTGGTGATACCGTCACCAATGGTCAAGACTTTATTGTGATTGAAGCGGCGGGGTCAGTGCAATCAGCATCAAGTTCAGCTTCACAGCCGCAAGCGACCACCCATACCGCTCAGCAAGCAGTCGCTAAAACGCAAAATACCGCGCCGACTTTAACTAATAGCGGCAGTACACCATCTAGCCAGTCAAGTTCACAGTCAAAACTGTCTGAAGCGCAAATTAATGCCAAAAACGCCGCGGTTTATGCAGGGCCTGCGGTGCGCAAACTTACGCGCCAATTGGGTGTTGATATCAGTGAGGTGACTGGCACGGGCGCTAATGGGCGTATTGTCAAAGAAGATGTGTTTGCTTATGTCAAGAGTATGATAAAAGCAGTTAGCACACCTACAGCAGCAAATAATATCTCTGCGCCTTCAGCGGCTCGCTCAGGATTACCTAATTTACCCGATATGAGTAAAACAGAAATTTGGGGAGAAATTGAGCGTCAGGATTTGACCCGTCTACAAAAAGTCTCAATTCCGCAGCTTAATTACAATACCTATTTGCCACAAGTCACCCAGTTTGATTTGGCAGATATTACCGATGTAGAAAAATTGCGTGGCGATCTAAAAGATGAGATGAAAAAAGAAGGGGTGAGTCTAACCATTCTGGCTTTCATCATGAAAGTAACCGCTTATGCGCTGATGCAACATCCAAAATTTAACAGCCATTTAAGCGATGACAATACCCAAATTATCATCCGTAAATCTGTGAATTTAGGCTTTGCCGTAGCAACCGAAGAGGGTTTGACAGTCCCTGTCATTCAACGTGTAGAGCAAAAAGGCATCAAGCAACTGGCGATTGAAATCGGTGAGCTTGCCAAAAAAGCGCGTGATAAAAAACTATCTGCCAAAGAGTTAACCGGCGCGTCATTTACGATTTCAAGTCAAGGCAATCTTGGCGGTACTTACTTTACGCCGCTGGTTAATTGGCCACAAGTTGCGATTTTAGGCGTCAGTGAATCTAGCATTCAACCACGTTGGAATGAGACTAAAGGCGAGTTTGAGCCACGCTTAATGCTACCGTTGTCATTATCGTATGACCACCGTGTGATCAATGGTGCGGACGCTGCGGTATTTACCCGCTATATTGCAAAATTACTAGCAGATCCACGCCGCGTGTTGTTATAAATTGCAGCGCAAAAAAACCTAGCGTGTTATACATGCTAGGTTTTTTTAATGCCCAAAAAAAGCCCTTAGTCAAAACTAAGGGCTTTATTAATGCCAACAAGCTTAAGCTTATTTTTCGGTTTTTGCTAAGAAGAACCAAGTGTCTAACACCGAATCCGGGTTCAGTGAAACAGAAGTAATGCCTTGTTCCATTAACCACATGGCTAGGTCTGGATGGTCAGAAGGACCTTGTCCACAGATACCGATATACTTGCCTTGTGCGTTACAGGCATCGATAGCCATTTTGAGTAGTTTTTTAACCGCTGGGTCACGTTCATCGAATGATTGAGATACGATACCCGAATCACGGTCAAGACCAAGGGTTAACTGGGTCAAATCGTTTGAGCCGATTGAGAAACCATCGAAGTATTGTAAAAATTCTTCTGCCAACAAGGCATTGGTTGGTAACTCACACATCATAATAACGCGTAATCCGTTTTCACCACGTTTAAGACCATTTTTCTCAAGTAGTTCTATTACCTTACGCGCTTCTTCTGTCGTACGTACGAATGGAATCATGATTTCAACGTTGGTTAAGCCCATTTCATCACGAACACGTTTTAATGCACGACATTCTAATTCAAAGCAGTCACGGAAGTTTTCTGATACGTAACGGCTTGCACCACGGAAACCGAGCATTGGGTTTTCTTCAGATGGCTCGTATAGTTTACCGCCGATTAAGTTTGCATATTCATTCGATTTAAAGTCTGACATACGTACGATAACTTTCTTATCTTTGAATGCGACGGCTAGGGTTGAAATACCTTCAACTAATTTATCAACGTAGAAATCAATCGGTGAAGCATAACCTGCCATGCGCTCTTGAATCGCTTGTACGATTTCGCGTGGTAGGGTGTTCATGTTAAGTAGTGCTTTTGGATGCACACCAATCATACGGTTAATGATGAATTCTAACCGCGCCAGACCCACCCCTTCATTAGGGATTTGGGCAAATCCAAAGGCGCGGTCAGGGTTACCCACGTTCATCATAATTTTAAATGCCAAGTCTGGCATTGACTCAATTGAGTTGTTTTGGATTTCAAAGTCCAATTGACCTTCGTAGATATAACCTGTATCACCTTCTGCACAAGATACAGTGACTGCTTGACCATCGGTCAATAGGTCAGTGGCGTTACCACAACCCACGATAGCGGGGACGCCCAATTCACGCGCGATAATTGCTGCGTGACAGGTACGACCACCACGGTTAGTGATGATAGCAGCGGCACGTTTCATGACGGGTTCCCAGTCTGGGTCAGTCATGTCAGACACAAGGACGTCACCTGGTTGTACTTTATCCATTTCATGGATTGAGTTGACCACGCGTACAGTACCTGCGCCGATACGTTGACCAATTGAACGACCTTCACAGATGACATCACCTTTCTCTTTAAGGATGTAACGCTCCATGACGTTTTGACTTTCACGGCTTTTTACGGTCTCTGGACGCGCTTGCACAATGAATAATTTGTTGCTATCACCATCTTTTGCCCATTCGATATCCATCGCATGACCATAATGTTTTTCGATGATTAACGCTTGTTTGGCAAGTTCAACCAATTCTTCATTGCTCAGTGAAAATTGGTTGCGTTCTGCTTTGTCTACTGGGACTATTTTGACTGATTTGCCCGCTGAGTGCTCGTCCGCATAAACCATTTTTTGTTGTTTGCTGCCGAGGTTGCGACGGATTACGGCGGGTTTGCCGGCATTTAATAAGGCTTTTGAAATGTAGAATTCGTCAGGGTTCACCGCACCTTGCACGACCATTTCACCCAAGCCATGGCTTGCGGTGATAAATACCACGTCATTAAAACCACTTTCGGTATCAATGGTGAACATCACACCTGAAGTGCCTGTCTCTGAGCGTACCATGCGTTGTACGCCAGCGGATAACGCAACACCTGCGTGCTCAAAACCTTTGTGAACGCGGTAAGCGATGGCGCGGTCATTGTATAAAGAAGCAAAGACTTCTTTAATAGCAATCAAGATATTGTCAATACCACGGATATTAAGGAAAGTTTCTTGTTGACCAGCAAATGAGGCGTCCGGTAAATCTTCGGCAGTAGCCGATGAACGAACCGCAACAGCGATGTCCTCGCCTTGGCTCATCTCGGCAAAGGCCTCACGGATTTCTTGTTCTAGATCTTTAGGTAACTCTTGCTCAATAATCATGTCACGGATTTTTTTACCCGTGGCAGTCAATGCCGCAACATCATCCACATCCAGACCTTGAAGCGCGTCTTTGATTTTGTCTTGAAGACCTGTACCGATTAAGAATTTGTTAAAAGCTTCAGACGTTGTTGCAAAACCACCTGGTACGCTTACCCCTAAATCCGTTAGGTGACTAATCATTTCACCTAATGAAGCGTTTTTACCGCCTACTTTGTCAATGTCGTTTTTGCCTAACTTGTCGAGTGAGATAACTTGTGCGTTCAAGGTGATAACTCCGTGAAATAAAGATTATTTTGAAAAGATTATAACGGTATTTCGTAGAAAATTCATCTTAAAAAATGATTTTCTAGCAAAAAATTTATAATTTTAAAAAAACTGTCAGCGATCAACAATTCAACTAAAATTTTGCTTGGATGTCGATTTTGCTTGGATGTCGTTGAGTCTAAGGTGAAAAAAACGTAGATAAGCCTTCAATGACAATAACTGATGGCTAATTAAGGCAAATTAAGCATCGATTTGTTAGATTAAAGCCTACAAGTCACGTATAATAACAAACTCTCGACCTTTAAGACAAACGCATGTAAGACAAATGCCCGTGAGACAAACGATAGTGTCTGCACTGATAACGACATGAATAGATGACATTCACTGCCAAAAACGCGGTGAATGAATGGGGTTAACCCCCAATGTCAGTAGTGTCAGTTTAAACCAGTGTTAATTTAAATTAGTATGGACGCTTCTTGTCATTTTTTTGGATAATTTTTCATGACCATTGAGCAAATCAAAGCCACGATTCAGAATAAAGATGCCTTAAATTTTGCAAATTCGCAGTCGTTGCGAAGTGTGTTTTTTATCTCCGATGGTACCGCGATTACGTCTGAAACCCTAGGGCGCTCTATTTTAAGCCAATTTCCCTCGGTACCTTTTGAGACCCGGGTTATTCCTTATGTTGACACCCTCGATCGCGCCGATGAAGCGGTCAATCAAATCAATCTTGCCCACCAACGTGATGGGGTAAAGCCGCTAGTGTTTGATACCATCGTTGACCCTGTGATTCGTGAACGAATCAACGGTGCAGATGCCTTTAACTTAGACATTTATGAAGGCTTAATCAGTAAAATTGCCGATGAAATCAAAGTACAACCTGCACCGCATACCGGTCATGCCCATGGGGATGTCGATTCTGAGAACTATAAATCACGTATCGATGCGGTACATTTTGCTTTAGACAATGATGATGGGGCGCGTACCACCCATTATGATGCGGCGGATATTATTTTGATTGGGGTGTCACGTTCGGGCAAAACGCCCACCTCTTTATACCTAGCGTTGCAATTCGGTATTCGTGCGGCGAACTATCCATTGACTGAAGATGATTTGTATGAAAATTCGTTGCCCAAAGCGTTAAAGCCTTACCGTGACAAACTGTTTGGATTGGTGATTGACACCGATCGACTGGTAAAAATTCGTAACGAGCGCCGTGCGGGTAGCCGATATGCAAGTTACCAGCAATGTCAGCAGGAGTTGCGCGCCATTCAAGGTATTTATATTTCTCAAGGGATTCCAAATATTGATGTATCAACCATGTCGATTGAAGAAATCGCGACGCGTATTTTACAAATGACGGGGTTAAAACGTCGAATTGGTTAATGTAACCTCTTAACATACGGTTAATTTATCGTATTTTATATTTAATTTAAAAATTTTTTATTTATTATCAAGGCTTAAAATATGGGAGCTAATATGCCAAAAAAACGGATTAATGACAAAGTCACTCAAATTCCCCCTACAAACAACGACAACGAAAACATCTGTGATTCCAACACACAGTCAATTATTGAGCCCCAAGAAAATATTACCGAAATTTTGGCAAAACCAACCAAAACTGAAATTTCGGATTCTGATAAAAAAGCCAATACCGTCAGTATCAGTGAAGACGATGATAAGGTAAAACATTTTGATGATGCATCGGTGCATTTTGATTTAATTAGCCCGCTGGATAACACCCGTATCAATTTAAAGCGTTATAAGCGTCAAGATGCCGTTAGCCATGCCTATGATTATGATGCGATTGTGATTGGTGCAGGACCCGCGGGTGAAGCAGCGGCGATGAAAATCGCCAAATCTGGGCAAAAAGTTGCCGTGATCGATCCACGTAAACAAGTGGGGGGCAACTGTACGCACGTAGGCACGATTCCAAGTAAAGCATTGCGTCAGTCGGTGTTTAATATTATCGGTAATCGCCGAGATCCTATCTTAAACCAAGGCATTGACTATCACCAGATTCCACTCAATAAAGTATTAACCAAAGCGCGCGAGGTGGTGCGTAATCAGGTAGAAACGCACACCCGTTTTTATGAGCGCAATCAAATTGACTTAATCAATGGCTGGGCAAGTTTTAAAGATACCCATACCATTCATGTTGATATGAGTGATGGTACCGAGCAAGACATTACCTTTGAACAAGCCATTATTACTGTGGGTAGCCGTCCTTATCGCCCTGATTTGTTAGATTTTAGCCATCCTCGTGTGTTTGATTCTGATAAAATCCTACAAATGGATTATGTGGTACAGCGCATTATTATTTATGGCGCAGGCGTGATTGGCTGTGAGTATGCGTCTATTTTTACCGGTCTGGGTTATAAAGTAGATTTGATTAATACCCAAGAGCAGTTGCTTAGCTATTTAGATGATGAGATTTCTGACGCGTTGTCGCATGACTTTAGACAATTTGGCGTGTTAATTCGCAACAAAGAAGAAATCGAACGGCTAGAAACTTATGATGACTGCGTGATTTTATATCTAAAAAGTGGTAAACGCATCAAATCAGATGCCATTTTATGGTCAAACGGTCGCTCAGGTAATACCGACAGTCTCAATCTTGCCGCCATCGGACTCACCGCCAACAGCCGTGGTCAACTCAAAGTCAATGAGCATTACCAAACCGATATCCCAAATATTTATGCAGCAGGGGATGTGATTGGCTGGCCATCGCTTGCATCGGCGGCTTATGACCAAGGACGCTGCGCCGCTGCTTATATGGTGGGCGATGAAAACGCACAACCTGTTCGCAGTGTGCCAACGGGTATTTATACCATTCCTGAAATTTCAAGCATTGGTAAAAACGAACAAGAATTAACCGCCGAAAAAGTACCGTATGAAGTCGGTCAAGCTTTCTTCAAACACCTTGCCCGCGCACAAATCATCGGTGAGCGTAGTGGGGTGTTAAAAATACTGTTCCACCGTGAAACCTTAGAGATTTTGGGTATCCATTGTTATGGCAATCACGCCTCTGAGATTATTCATATCGGACAAGCAGTGATGGAAAGTAAAGGCGGCAATACCCTAGAATACTTTGTCAATACCACCTTTAACTACCCAACGATGGCAGAAGCCTATCGCGTTGCTGCGCTCAATGGTCTTAATCGGGTGTTTTAATGGCGCAGATTAATGTAAAGCTACAACCCCAGTACCTAAAATTACAACCGCAGTTGCAACAAGCGCTCTCTGAGTTAAAGCTCCCACTATCGGATGAGCAGCAATTACAGCTACTTTACTATCTACAGCAGCTGTTATTTTGGAATAAAGCGTATAATTTGACCGCTATCAAAGATGACCAACAAGCATTAATCAAACACATCTTTGATAGTTTGTCGATTGTGCCATTTTTGCCAGCCGGTGATTTGCTAGATATTGGGACGGGTGCGGGTTTGCCAGCGATGATAGTTGCCATTTGTCAGCCACAACGTGCGGTGACAGCACTCGATAGTAACCAAAAGAAGATTCGCTTTATCAAACAAGTCGCCAGTGAATTGGGGTTAAAAAATCTAACACCGGTTGCCAGTCGTATCGAAGCGCATGCAGGGACTTATCAAGTGATTACCTCAAGGGCGTTTGCATCACTGGTGGATTTTGTCACCCATAGTCAAAGCAAATTGGCAGACAATGGTATCATTTGTGCCATGAAGGGGGTTGAACCTGTTGACGAGATTCAAGCCCTTCAAAATGAGTGGCAAATTAACACCCAAGTGTTAACCGTGCCAGAGCTCTATGAATCACGCCATTTGATTTATTTGCAAAGATAAACATCTCATGATTTTAGCCAGTTTTACCGGTATTAGGGTTTGAAAAACTGGCTGTTTTTGACTACAATTTTCAACCTTTTTATCAACACATTGCGAGACAGTTCATGGATATTTTAGCCATTGCTAATCAAAAAGGTGGGGTGGGCAAAACCACCACCGCGGTTAATTTGGCAAGTGCACTGGCACATCGCCGCAAAAAAGTTTTACTGATTGATTTGGATGCCCAAGGCAATGCGACCACGGCATCAGGGCTGGATAAACGCGAGTTGGAGTACAGCATTGCTGATGTGCTATTAGATGATTTACCAATCCATGAGGCGATTGTCAAAACCCCGAATGGGTTTGATATTGTCGGTGCCAACAATGAATTGTCAGGCAGTGATTTACATTTAAGTCAAAAGCCTGAGAATCATGCAATTTTGTCAAAAGCCATGCAGCAGCTGGCTGATATGCCTGCCAAAAACGGCCGCGCGCCGAAACCTTATGATTTTATCGTGATTGACTGCGCCCCGAGTTTAAGTTTACTTACCATCAATGCGATGTGTGCCACATCAGGGGTGATTATCCCGATGCAATGTGAATATTTTGCATTGGAAGGATTGGCGGATTTATCGCAAACCATTGAGCGTTTGAAGTCGCTAAACCCAAAACTGCATATCCGCGGTGTGTTAAGAACCATGTTCGACCCGCGCAACACCTTGGCAAATGATGTCTCTATGGAATTGATTGAGCATTTTGGTCCGATTTTATTTAATACCATTATTCCCCGTAATATTCGTCTAGCAGAAGCACCCGCGCACGGCATCCCTGCGCTTGATTACGAGATGAATTCAAAAGGCTCACAAGCGTATATTCGCCTTGCCAATGAAATTATCAAGCAAAGTCGCCAATTCCAACTTGCCTAGATTAAGCTGTTTAGGCGCCTTTTTTGTTAACTTGTTGGCGAGTGCGCACTGGCAAAAGCAATGAAAATATTTTTCAAGCAATAGCGAATCTGCTAAAATAGCCAGTTCAAAAATGGCGGCATTGGTTTAATTTTTTATCAGTCATTTTTAACTATTTAATGGCATTGGGAATTTCGACATGGTTAAAAAGCGCGGATTGGCATCAAATCGAGGACTTGATGCGTTACTCGGCTCAATCAAAACAGAAAAATTGATTACCGGTAATCTAATCGATGCGAGTGTTCTAGCCGCTGTCGACGACGCGAAAAGCGCTGAAAAACTAAATGCCAAGTCAACTGATGATGGGCAAAATGTCGCGGATGATGAATCAGCCGAAGCTAGCGACACTAGAGCCATAGCTAAAAAATCGCCTACATCGGCGGTAACCCCCAAACCATTTACCCCAAAATATCCCAAAACACCAACGTCAAATACCCATACGGCATATAACGATGCCAATGATAATAGTAGTGATAATAGTAATGTGGCTGGGTTAAATTTGATGCATATCAACGTCACGTATTTGCAGCGTGGCAAGTATCAGCCGCGCATTGATTTGGACGAAGATGCCTTGCAAGAGTTGGCAACGTCTATCAAGCAGCATGGCGTGATGCAGCCTATTGTGATTCGACCCTTAGCCAAAGTATTGCCCAATTCCCCGATTACCCATGAAATTATCGCGGGTGAACGTCGCTGGCGTGCGGCGCAAATTGCAGGTTTAACCCATATACCCGCCATCATGCGCCCCATGTCAGATGACTTGGCAATCGCTTTGGCATTGATTGAAAACATCCAACGGGAAGATTTGAGCGTCATGGAACAGGCTGCCGCATTGCAGCGTTTTCATGATGAATTTGGTATGAGTCATTCGCAAATTGCGGATGTTGTGGGTAAGGCGAGAACAACGGTTTCTAATTTGCTGCGTTTGAACCAATTACATGACGATGTCAAACAAGCGTTAAATGAAGGGCAGATGGATATGGGGCATGCCAGGGCATTATTGTCGCTGTCACCCAAACAGCAGCCTGTTATTGCCAAAAAAATTATACAGGGTCAATTGACTGTTCGTCAGACTGAAGCGTTAGTTAAAGATATTTTAAATCCAAAAGCGCCGACACAAAGCCAGGAAATTGATTATGATAGGCTGCGGCTGAACCAACACCTCTCTGAACAACTCGGTGCCGTGGTAAAAATCAAAGGCTCTTCAAAAGGAAAGGGCAGTATTGAAATATTTTTTCACAATGAAGAGGAATTACAAGCTTTGATTGTGCAGTTCCAGTCGCAACTTGAGCATTAATCTTGCGCATTAGATTAGTTTTCTCAATTTATTAGTCATTGACATACAAAGGCAGTATAACGGATGTGGGAATTAGTTAAAGCAGGCGGTTGGTTGATGTGGCCCATTGTCCTATGTTCGATTTTGATGTTGATTATCATCATTGAGCGCGCGATAAAACTTAAAGTCAGTACAGTGACACCCGCCCATCTGCGTGAACAATTGATGCAGCGGCTGATTGAGCAGGGCGATATTGATCGAGAATCGCTTGAGAATGTCAAACTCAATTCGCCTTTGGGTGATATCCTCGCTGCAGGACTCATGAATCGCCAGCATGGAATTGATTCAATGACCATGCATATGGAAAACCGCGCCAGTATCACCATCCACCAATTAGAAAAACATATCAATATGCTGGGTACCATCGGTGCTATCGCGCCATTGTTGGGTCTTTTAGGTACCGTACTGGGGATTATTTCATCCTTCTTAGCCATTACCGAAGGCGCAATGCAAGATCCGACCATGCTGGCAGCTGGCGTATCGCAAGCGCTGATTACCACAGCAGGGGGTATGCTGGTTGCCATACCTGCGGTGATGGCGTACCGCATTTTTCAGCGCCGTATTATTGATATCAATGCGGCGTTTGAACAAGAAGCGGGTTTGATGATGCAAGAATTACTGGATAATGGTCTAATCACGCCTCGTTAATGGCGTATAGCTGCGTAAAAGAGTCAACCCATGCGATTTCGTAAACCCACGGTCGAACCCTTAGAAATCAATCTGACCCCGATGATTGATTGCTTACTGTTTTTGATTGTTTTTCTACTGCTGTCGACCACTTTCAACCATTTTAGTAAACTCAATATCATTTTGCCGCAAGCAGAGGGCGTGCCGATTACTGAGAAAAGCAAACGCATTGAAATCGCGGTGCAAAAAGATGGTAGCTATCTGGTCAATGGCATTGCTTTATCTGGTAATGGCGAAGCTGAATTGACGGCAATGATCCGCCAAGAAGCGGGTGAAGACCGAAAGCAGCTATTTGTTATCTCTGCTGATGCCGATACCAGTCACCAATCGGTGGTTAAAGTGATGGACATAGCGGGTAAAATGGGCTTTATGAATTTAAATATCAGTACTGTCATACCCGCCACTTCGCTCGATAGCAATATTGCCCCAGCGGCAGATGCCAAATAATTTTTATTGTTCAATTTACTGATACAATAGTTGTTAAGTCGTTCTTATATATATTGAGATGCCATGACCGTTTCAAAACCTTCCAATGCTCACCCACGTTGGCAGACCTATCGAAGATTGCTAGGTTATCTCAAGCCGTATTGGTGGGCGATGACCTTCGTAGTCATTGGCTTTACCTTAAATGCAGGCACCGAAGTGGGCATTGCCAAGCTGGTCAAATTCATTATTGATGCGATTAATGAACGTGATCAAGCGCATATCAATCTTTTTCCAGCTTTAATTGTGTTGTTGTTTGTACTGCGAGGACTTAGCTCATTTTTGGGTAATTACTTTAGCGCAGTGATTTCACGCAATGTCGTCTATCAGCTGCGTATGCAAGTGTTTTCAAAATTGCTCAGATTACCCAGCCAATTTTATCTCAACCACAATGCCGGTCAGATTTCTGCAAAATTAATCTTTGATGTTGAGCAGGTAACTGCGGCGGGTACCGATACGCTCAAAACCTTGTTACGCGATGGTTTGACCGTGATTGGATTGTTAGCGTTTTTGCTTTACAGTAATTGGAAATTAAGCCTGTCGTTGTTTGTGGTATTGCCGCCGATTTTATTGTTAGTCGGTAAAGCCAGTAAACGCTTTCGCAAGCTGTCGCGCGGTATTCAAAAATCCATGGGCGAGGTCAGCCATATTACCAATGAAGTCATCACAGGCTACCAAGTGGTCAAAAATTATGGCGGTCAGCAAAATGAGCTGACGCGGTTTAATAACGCCTCTTTAACCAATCTTAAACAAGGGCTAAAGGTGGTGGTGACCAATAGCATCAATACCCCATTAATTCAATTATTGATGGCGTGCGCGATGGCAGTAGTGGTATGGATTGCGTTACGACCCAATGTATTAGGCGATACCACCGCAGGCGAGTTTATCGCTTATATCAGTGCCGCAGGGCTACTGAGCAAACCTGTACGCTCGTTGACCGATATCAACCAAGGCTTGCAAAAGGGTTTGGCGGCGGCGGATTCCATATTTGAGATGCTCGATGAAGCCGAAGAAAAAGACACAGGCAAGGTTGAAAAAATCCTGAGTGGTAAAATAGTACTTAACAACCTAAGCGTCACTTTTGAGGATGGCAAACAAGCGCTCAATAACGTAAATTTGGTGGTCAATCCCGGCGAAACCGTGGCGTTAATCGGTCGCAGTGGCGCAGGTAAAACTACCCTAGTCAACTGTCTGATGCGCGCGCTAGAGCCCACAGCGGGCAATATTTATCTTGACGATGTCGCTATCGAAGATTTGACATTACATTCACTGCGTAGTCAGATTGCCAGTGTCAACCAGCAAGTGGTACTGTTTGATACCACCATCCACAACAATATCGCCTATGGCGAATTATCTAACCGAACCTCAGAGCAAGTGATTGATGCCGCAAAATCAGCCTTTGCGCACGATTTTATCATGCAGTTGCCGCAGGGTTACCAATCAAAGATAGGCTCACAAGGTTTGCAGTTATCTGGTGGACAACGCCAACGCTTATCCATTGCACGTGCTCTGCTAAAAGATGCGCCTATCTTGATTTTAGATGAAGCCACGAGCGCGCTAGATAACGAATCAGAATTTTATATCCAAAAAGCGCTCGAGCGCGTCATGCATGGCAGAACCACCATCGTTATCGCGCACCGATTAACGACCATCCAAAATGCCGATAAAATCGTGGTCATGGATAACGGTGAAATTATCGAAGTCGGTACCCATGACAGCTTGCTAGCCGCGCAAGGTACGTATGCCAAGTTGTATGAGCGTCATTTTGAAGAGGATATATTGTCAAGCTAATGCAACAGACACTACTACAGGCGTGGCGCAACAAATCCCTCTGGCTATGGTTGTTATTGCCAGTGTCTTGGTTGTATGGATTGGTTTTTTGGCTCAATAAAACTATTTATCGATTAGGGCTAAAACCCGTTTATTATCCCAACGTGCCCGTCATTGTAGTGGGCAATATCACGGTTGGCGGTAGTGGTAAGACGCCGCTAATCATTGCGGTGGTAACCTACCTGCAGCAAAAAGGGGTGACGGTCGGCGTCATCAGTCGGGGCTATGGCGGACAAGCCAAGCTGATGCCTTGTATCGTGACAGCAAATTCAAAGCCCAGTGACGTTGGTGATGAGCCGTGTCTAATTGTCCAGCGTACAGGCGTGCCAATGGCAGTCTGTCCAAACCGCGGTCAGGCAATTGAGTTATTGCTTGAGCAATTCCCAAGCATTCAACTTATTTTGGCGGATGATGGACTGCAACATTTTGCCTTGGATAGGGATGAAAACTGGATTGTCGTCGATGCCGATCGCGGCTTTGGTAACCGCCAGCTATTGCCCACAGGCTTTCTGCGCGAACCGATTAAACGCCTGTATCAGCCCAATACAACCGTCATATTTCACCAAAGTGATTGGCAGGATACGCAGGCTTTGACCCATTTTTCAAATAGCCTAAGCAATAATTGCCATAGCATATCACCCGATATTCGTATGCGTTTGCTACAAAAACCATTAGAGCCTTTATTTAAAACGCCTTTATTTAAAACGCCTTCGCAAAATAGTTTACCTGCCCAACAAGTGATTGCCATGACGGGGATTGGATTGCCGCAGCGTTTTTTTAATAGCCTAAGCCAATTAGGGTTTGACATCATACCGATGCCATTGAATGACCATCACACTTATAGTTTGCAAGATTTTGCCAACTTGCCAAAGTTACCGATTATCGTCACCGATAAAGATGCGGTCAAGTTGCGTGTTTTGTTCGCTCAAGGTCATGAGAAAAATGACATTGCAACAAACATCTGGGTGTTACCGGTAGACGCTGAATTATCACCCGCCTTTTATGCGTTAATTGACCGACAAATCGGTGAATTGGTTACCCTTGCTGACAATGCTGACAATTAAAAAACTCGTAGGAAATACACTATGTTAAAACATTTGGTCATACCAGCCCGTCTAAAAAGTACCCGACTACCCAACAAACCGCTGTTAGAAATTCATGGCAAACCGATGATTCTATGGGTGATTGATCGCGCCAATGCGGTGAAATCGGCGGAAATTGCCGATGATATTTTTGTGGCAACAGATGATGATAGCATCGCTAAACTGTGTCAAGACTATGGGGCAAATGTTATCATGACTGACCCCAATCATGCGTCTGGCACTGATAGGCTTGCTGAAGTAGCTAGGCTTCAGCAGTGGTCAACTGAAGATATCGTGATTAATATGCAAGGCGATGAACCACTCGTGCCTGCAGGGCTCATCAAACAAGTGACTGAACTACTGCTACAAAAAAAAGATTGCGTGATGGCGACTTTGGCTGAACCCATCCAAAGCGTTGAAGAGTTTTTACGGCCATCGGTGGTCAAAGTCGTCAAAAATGCCCACAAGGAAGCCTTGTATTTTAGCCGAGCGCCGATTCCTTGCGATCGGCATACAGCATTGTTGACCAACCAGCCAAAAAGTGATGAAAATAGCGCGCCAAAAAACGCTTATCGGCACCTAGGCATTTATGCTTATCGGGTCAGTTTGCTACAACAATTTAGTGTCTGGCAGCAAGGCGAGCTAGAGCAGCTTGAATCATTGGAACAATTGCGTATTTTGGAGCAAGGCATGCGTATCGCCATTGATATCGCTTCGGAATTGTTGCCGCCCGGTGTAGACACGCAAGAAGATTTGGATCGGCTCAATGAGTTGGCGTTATCAGAATTATTGAAATAATAAAAAAGCCCAAGTTAATCTTGGGCTTTTTTGTGGTTTTTGCTTTTGTGATTAGCTGTTTAAGCTAAATAAATCAAGCGCTTTCACCAAAGATAAGGAGTTGAGGCGGGCTTGTTGGTCATAAATATTACAAGTGACAATCAATTCATCAGGGCGGATAGTCTCAAGAAAATGGTCAAGTTTTGGTTTGACACTGTCAGGTGTACCGACAAACGAAATTGCCAACGACGATTCAACCATGTATTTTTCTGCAGATGTCCAAAAAGCATCAATATTCTCAATCGGTTTTGGCATTTGTGAGGGTTTACCACGGCGCAAATTGACAAAACTTTGCTGCGCTGAGGTGAATTGGTAAGCGGCTTCCTCATCGGTGTCGGCCAATAGCAAGTTACTCGCTACCATCACATAAGGTTGTTGCAAGTAGCGAGAAGGCTTGAAGTTCTCACGGTACAATGTCACCGCTTGCGATAACATCTGCGGCGCAAAATGCGACGCAAATACATAAGGCAACCCTAATGCAGCAGCGAGACTGGCGCCAAATAAAGACGACCCTAAAATCCAGACAGGCACATTTAAGCCATTAGCCGGCATGGCAGTCACTGTCTGATTATCGAGCGGGTCAAAATAATGCATCAGCTCTTGCACATCTTGCGGGAAGTTTTCGGCATCATTCATGGTGCGGCGCAAGGCACGGAAGGTTGCCCCATCCGTACCAGGCGCACGACCCACGCCAAGATCGATACGTTCGCCATACAAAGTGGCTAACGTACCGAACTGTTCTGCAACCACTAACGGTGCATGGTTAGGCAACATGATACCGCCCGAGCCAATCCGAATCGTTGAGGTGTGAGCGCCAATGTGAGCTAGCAACACACTGGTGGCGGTACTGGCAATGCCGCGCATGTTGTGGTGTTCAGCTAGCCAATAGCGGTTAAAACCTACTTGTTCGGCAGTTTGGGCAACAGTCACCGCTTGCTTAAGCGCGTTTTTAGCGTCACTCCCTTCAGGTACAGGAACAAGGTCTAAAAATGAAATAGGGATTTGTTTGGTCATCTTTGTCATCATTATAGTCATCATAAAAAGAATAGTAGTCCCTTTATAATGGCGAATCCAAAAAAATCAATCACCCAAATTGTTGCTGACAAATATCAATAAAAGCTTTGCCAAAATTACGGATATCCCCATCGACACGGGTGGCTATCCACGTCACATGTTTTCCAAAAATTTTCGTTGGAATTTTGACAAGATTGCGATAATTCTGACCTTCAAATGCCATTTCAGCAATCGTGCCCACGCCCATACCAATACCGACATAGGTGCTAATCACATCGGCATCCAAAGCAGTAAGTACAATATTAGGCGTCAGTTCTGCCGCGCTAAAGGCTCTATCAATCGCCCCACGACCCGTAAAACCGCCGTGATAAGTGATTATCGGATAATTTGCTAAGGTTTGGATATCAATTTCGGTGCGATTCTCAAGCTCATGTCCCACTGGCACAATCACATGATGATACCAATCATAGTAGCGAATACAGTGTAGATTATCGTGCGCAAGCAGCGATTCAGTTGCGATGCCAATATCGGCTTGACCTTGCGCCACCATATTGGCAATCGACTCGGGGTCAGCTTGATGTAAAATCAGATGGACATTGGGAAATTGTTGTTTAAAGCGCTGTACCACCCAAGGTAACACATAACGTGCTTGGGTATGCGTCGTGGCAATTGACAACTCGCCCTGATGAGGATTTTGAAAATCTAACGTTAAATTTTCAATCGACCGTACTTCCACAAAGATTTTCTCAATATGCGGTAGTAGCAGCTCACCGATAGGGGAGAGACCCACCAATCGTTTACCCTGACGCACAAAAACTTCTGCCCGAAGCTGACTCTCGAGCGCGGCAATATGCTTACTAAGACTGGATTGACTGGTGTGTAAGACTTTGGCAGCTTGGCTCAGATTGTAATTATTAATCACAGTCTGCCAAACGGTTTCAAGTTGTTTGAGTTGGATTTGTAAATAACGTTGATTGATGACAACATTGATTGCCATAAAATGACCTTAATAAAAAACGAATAAAAAAACGAAATAAAATGCTCGCTATATGAGCTTGGTTGAACTTAAATATTAACAAAATTAGCCATTAGACTGATTTTTTACATAGCTTTTTAATGCCATTAACACGATTTTATCAAGTGACTCATCAGCAAATTGCTCAGTGGCTTGTGAAACGAGCTGGCTGGGTAACTGTAAAGTGACTTCGACGGTTTTTCCCATAATTCGTGATAACTCAACACTCACGATGGCCCAAGTATAGCCTGCGTATTTAGGTTTTATCAAATGCTCGGTGACAGACGAGGGCTGAGGAATCGGTAAATCTTCTTCAATTAGGTGATATAAATGGCTCATCACCGCCATACGTGTATTAGACACTGCGCCTGCCATGCTACTATCAACTACACATAAGCTTTCAATATCAGGTACCGTGACATGATAGGCATTATTTTGCTGATAGATAGCAATCGGGTATTGCATAATTTGCCTCAAAACTGCTAACAAAAAGGTTGAAAGTCACCGCAGGGTGTCAAGTATAGCATATTACCATAAAATAGCAGGTTCAAAACCTAGCTGCTTAAGTCAGGCTTATTTAATAGGCTTGAAATTTAAGAAATTGAAATATGACAAGTCTGTAGACATTCACTTAGTTATTGACTCAGTTATTGATTCAGTTGTATTTCCGCCTTGTTTCAGATATCGACGTTTCAGACAGCCATAATAATTTTAGTTTGTATACACCTAGAAAACCGCTACAATAGCAAGATTTTAATGCAGTCTTGTGGTAAATCGTGCGTGATGAGTGAGAGGTAACATGGAAATATCAAAACAACCTGTGTCAAACGACCAAGCGGCGCTACCAAGCGAAAGCTCAACAGGCACAAAAAAGTCTTGGGGCGAAGCTATCAAAGCCTATATGGACAAGCGCGCTTGGGTGATGTTGCTATTGGGTTTTTCTTCAGGGCTGCCTTATCTATTGATATTTTCTAGTTTATCAATTTGGCTCAAAGAAGCAGGGTTTGATATCAAAATTATCACCATGTTTAGTTGGGCGATGCTGGGGTACTCGTTTAAGTTTGTTTGGTCGCCACTCGTCAATGCCGTGCCGATTCCGTTGTTAACCAAAATGTTAGGACAACGTCGTAGTTGGCTAATTGTGGCACAAATTATGGTTGCCTTTGCAATTTTTATGCTTGGTAATTTTAATCCCACCAGTGATGTTGTGCTTGATTACATGGCATTTTTTGCCGTGTTGTTAGGTTTTTCAGCGGCGACACAAGACATTGTGATTGATGCTTATCGCATTGAAATTGCTGAAAAATCCATGCAACCCGTACTCTCTGGTATGTTTATGGCAGGCTATCGAATCGGTCTGATTGTCGCAGGGGCGGGAGCGCTGTTCTTGGCAGAATATTTTGGCTCGACCAAAGCCACTTACAACTACGCTGCTTGGCAACAAACCTATTATATTATGGCATCTTTGATGCTCATAGGGGTTGTCACCACCCTTTTGATTAAAGAACCGACCGCCACCCGTGAGCAGCATGAACGCCCGATGTCGGATTATTTTCAACTGTTTTTACTATTTTTAATTTCAGTGATTGCACTGATTGCCAGTTTTATTGTCATCGGTCACGTGCTTCCAGAGACTGAGTCAAAATTTTTCGGCTTTGTTTATGAGAGTACTAAATTTATTGGCGCGGTGGCTATCGCCATTGGTACCGCGTTAGTGTTATTAAAAGCCAAAATCATCAAAAAACAAGTCGCGGTTGACATGTGGGTCGCACCGATTCAAGACTTTTTCATTCGTTATGGTAAAAAAGCCGTATGGCTGATTTTATTGATAGGCTTGTATCGTATTTCAGATATTGTGGCAGGTACGACGTCAAACTTGTTTTATGTCAACTTAGGCTTTAGCAAAACCGATATAGCGTTAGCGGTCAAAACCTTTGGGATGGGAATGTCAATTGTAGGTGGTATTCTAGGCGGCTTGCTTGCCGAGCGTTTTAAAATCATGAATGCTATGTTGATTGGTGCTATTTTAGCGTCAGCCAGTAACTTATTGTTTGTGGTTTTGGCGGGCAAGGGACATGATTTTTTTTATATGTACTCAGCGGTGATGTTTGATAACCTCGCATCAGGTTTAGCAAGTGCCATTTTCGTCGCCTTTTTATCGGTATTGACCAATATTCGCTTTAGCATGGTACAGTATGCACTGCTTAGTTCATTGATGACGTTAACACCAAAAATTTTGGGTGGCTATTCAGGTGCGATGGTAGAAACCATGGGGTATCCTGATTTCTTCACTTTTACCGCGTTGATTGGGATTCCTGTGCTGTTGTTGATTTATATGGTAGATAAGCATGTGATGAGCCAAGATGCGACAAGAGGCGATAACATCACCCATGAATAATCCAATGTCATCTTACACTATTCAATCATTGTTGGCTGTACCAAGTACGGTTGAAAGACACATCCGCAAACAGTTGCTGGGTGAGTATCTTCATGTAGGGCAGACTTATCTTATTACTCATGATAGCAAAATGGTAACTGCAGCAATAGCCACTCAATATTTTGCAGCGCTAGATGAGTTAATAGCCGGTAAACCATTCGCTTATGTGCTGGGTAAACAAAGTTTTTGGCAGCATGAATTTTTAGTCAATGAGCATACGTTAATACCGCGTCCTGATACCGAGCGGTTGATAGAAGCAGTGCTTAATCACCATAAAAATAGCCTAAGCAAACCAATGGATATTTTAGATTTAGGCACTGGGTCAGGTTGTATTGCCATCACGCTGGCAGAGGAATTTAAAAATTCCTACGTTAGCGCAGTAGATAAGTCAGCCGAGGCGCTGAAGGTGGCAGCACAAAATGCTAAAAGAATAGGGGTTAGTAATATCGCGTTTTTTGAAGGCAGTTGGTATGAACCCTTTATGACAACCCATGCAGATGAAAACAACAAATTTGATATCATCGTATCTAATCCGCCTTATATCGATCCCAACGATCCCCACTTAGCAGGCTTAACCGATGAACCCATTAGCGCGTTAATCGCGGATAACAAAGGTATGGCGGACATCTGTCATATTGTCAAAACTGCGCCACAATTTTTACAGCCTCATGGGTTATTAGCAATTGAACATGGGTATGATCAGGGCGAACAGGTTAGGGGTATTTTTTTGTCAAATGGCTTTGGCGATGTAATCACCGTCAAAGACTATGGCGACAATGAACGAGTAACGCTAGGTGTAATAAATTAGTGTACTAAATTAATGTGCTAAAATAGCCTAAGTAAAAATGTGAAATTTAACGACTATGTCAGAACAAAAACAATTAACCGATGCAGAAATGCTACGCTATGCCCGCCAAATATTGCTAGAAGGGTGGGATATAGAAGCACAAACGCGGCTAAAAAATAGCTGTGCGATTATTATTGGGATGGGCGGGCTAGGTTGCCCATTTGCAGAGACCTTGTGCCGTGCCGGCATTGGCAAGATGCTTATTATTGACGATGATACGATTGATGAGAGCAATTTGCAGCGGCAGTCGTTATTTACCCCTAACGACATCGGTCAATCTAAAGCGCTGGTAGCCAAGGCTAAATTACATGAAATCAATGCATTTTGTGAGGTTATCGCCATACAAACGCGTTTGACAGCAGATAATTATCAACAAATAGTTGAACAAGCGAAAACAAATAGCCTAAGCAAAATAATATGCGATTGCACCGATAACTTCAAAACACGAGACCTCATTAATACCATCGCTGTCAAGTCAAATTTGTCATTATTATCAGCTTCCGCCATTGCGCAAACCGGGCAACTGGCATTATTTGCGCCGCAGCAAGGTTGCTATCATTGCTTATTTCAAGGGGTAGGGGATGATGAGCGAACGTGTGCCACTAGCGGCGTGCTTGCTAGTACCACCCAAATCATCGGCAACCTTCAAGCCCAAGCGGCTTTAAGTTTTTTGGGACTCGCCATCAATCCTATAGCACAAACGTTATTGCTATGGAACGGCAAAACCATGAATCTTAAAAAACTTCACTATCGTAAAGACGCTAACTGCGAGATTTGTAGCCACCCATCGGCTATCACACACGTAATTTAAACTAGAGTCAATCATGCAAAAAAATCACTTTTTTAAAAAATCCTTAAATGTCATTCAGCGGGTCGGGAAGACGGCAACCGTGGCTGGCAAAGCAGGGCTACGTATCGCCCAAGGTGAAAAAATGACCCCAACACTGCTGCGCCAAAGCTTTGAAGCGTTGGGTACTACCTATATCAAAATCGGTCAGTTTATTGCCAGTACCCCGTCCATCTTTCCGCGAGAATATGTGACAGTATTTCAAGGCTGTCTGGATCAAACCACGCCCATGCCTTATAGCTATATTGAAGGCGTCTTAAGAAAGGAGCTGGAAAAAGACGGGCAGACATTGGAAGATATTTTTCAAAGTATTGAGGTCAAACCGTTAGCGTCTGCATCCATCGCCCAAGTCCACAGTGCTATTTTAAAAAATGGCGATAATGTGGTGTTGAAAGTGCAAAAACCTGAAGTAGATACCATCATTCAAACCGATTTAGGCATGATGGTTGGGTTGACTAAACTCATTGACAGTATCGCACCGTCGCTAAAATTTGCCAGTATTTCACCCATTATTGATGAAATCCGTTTGCGCATGGCGGCAGAAACGGACTTCTTACAAGAAGCCAAAAACATTGATGATTTCCAAGATTTTTTGAAAAAAACCGATAATCATAAAGTAGTCGCGCCCGATGTTTATCATGATATCAGTACCAAAAAAGTACTTGTCATGACCCGGTTCTTTGGGGTGTCGATGATTGATGATGCCGCCATGCGTCAATACTGCAAATACCCAGCACAGGTGATGACAGATACTTTAAACACGTGGTTTTCTAGCTTGATGCTGTGCAATAGTTTTCATGCCGATTTGCATGCAGGCAATTTGATGTTGTTGACCGATGGCCGTATTGGCTTTATTGATTTTGGGATTGTAGGCAAACTTGAACCCAAAGCGTGGCAAGCCAGTATGGGCATGATGGATAGTTTTGCTAAAGAAGACTATCGCGGCATGGCGCATTATATGGTTGAAATGGATATGACCCATACGCGAGAGCAAGTCAATGTCGATGTCCTTGCCCAAGATCTTCAATCAGTGATGAAAAAAATCTTGGCGGAAGATAGTTTGTTTATGGGAAAAACCATTGACCAAACCATGCCAAACCGATTGAAAGATCATACTGATGAAATCAATCAAATGTTGCTTGAAATGGTAGAAGTCGGCAAACGCCATGGTATTCACTTCCCAAGAGATTTTGCGCTACTGACCAAGCAACTGTTATATTTTGACCGTTTTATGAAAGTACTTGCCCCTGAGATGGACATGTTTCATGATGCGCGGATTAAAATGGCATAAACACGCCATGAATTAATCCTCTTTGCGCTGTAGCCATGTTCTAAGCCAAGTTAAAATCGCTTGGTGGTGTTTGATACATAGGCTCAGCGCCTTCAAGTCTGCTTTTAGGGTTTTTTGTTCGCGCTGTAGGGTTTCTAACATCAGTTGAACCACTAACTCTGTCACCAGGTCTGAGATATCATCAATATTGCGCTGACTAAGTTCCTTAAAAAACCGCGCCCAATGTTTGATAAGTTTGTTTTGCTGCTCTGATGTCAAGCCCGCCAGTATAAAATGTGCTTTGGCATTAATTCGCTCGTAAGTTGACCATTTTGGGTTATCAAAATCCTGCAATCTTGATTGAATGGTTTGAATCCAAGTAATCAAATTCAATAATTCTTCATCGGCAATGGCTTGCCAAGTCAGACAGCAGCTTTCATCATAGTTTTTGCAGGGCGCATTCATCGCATCCATGATGACATCCGTGATAACACCAGTGTCACCGGTTGAATTTTCGTCCAATCGAATCGGGGCGGTTGGTTTGGTAGATGGGTGTTTCGGTTTAAAAACATTAGCCGCTTCGCTGCGCTGATAAATATCGCGGATGACAGATTGGCTAATGCTGTTGTCTTCCAGACTACCTAACAGCTCTGGTTGAAACAAAAAACACAACTGCAGATGCAGTTGTACCGTCAATTCGCTATCAAAATTGAGCAGGGCATCTTGCGCTTGCCGTGCTTGGTTTTTTCGCCCCAATCCCATTTTGTTTTTGATGTCTTCACGCAGCAACCAGCCATAACTGCCTTTTGGTAGTTTTTGGGTCAGCGCAGAGAGCTGCTGCAAAATCTTGCTGCGATTTTCGGGGGTATTGGTAGGATATTGACGCGTCAGACTTGAGTACAAATACGCTGATAGGGGAACGGCTTGGGCGATTTGTTGCTGCATCGCTAACAAACCATGCGCTTTGACATAGCTATCCGGATCATGATTATCTGGCAGTGTCAAAAAGTGCAATTCCTTACCATCAGTGAGCGCTGGCAATCCCACTTCCATGGCACGCCAAGCGGCTTTTTGTCCTGCACTATCACCATCAAAACTTAAAGTAAGTATGGGATTAAATTGCAGTAATCTTTCGATTTGTGATTGCGCCAGCGCTGTTCCCATGGAGGCAACTGCGCCATACACGCCCGCTTGATGAAGGCTTATGACATCCATATAACCTTCAACCACCAGCCAGTCTTTGGCTTTGGCCTTGCGACCTTCAAAAAGACCATATAACACGGCTTGTTTATGAAATACCGGTGAATCTGAAGAGTTGATATACTTGGGCTGCTCATCATCAGACATGGTGCGACCGGCAAAGCCGATCACCCGCCCTTGTTGGTCGCGAATGGGAAAAATCACCCGATTGCGCAGCAAATCAAAATCACGCCCATTTTGCGAAGTGCGCAACAATCCTAAGATTTTTAAACCTTCTATGTCTTGGGGGAAGGCTTCTTCAAGATGTTGCCAACCATTTGGGGCAAAACCCAAGGCAAATTCTTCGATAGTGTGCGGCGTCAGACCACGTTTGAGCAAATAATGTTGCGCAAAGCTATTTTGCTGTAATTGATGTTGATAAAACTGGCAGATTTGGGTCAGTAAGTCGTATAAACTTGATGAACTATCCTGCGGGCTATTACCCAAGTCATCAAAGGGTGAAAACCCGCCAACGCTGGCGTCATCATACTCAGCAAAAGGGATAAAGCTTGCATCTAAGTTATCAGACGTTTGAAAATCATCCAGAGCGTCTATCCATAAAGCCTCTGCATCGTCAATAGACGGACGCTCGGCAACATCTGAGTCAGAGAGGGCTTGAGCAGGACTTTGAGCTAGATTTTGATGCAATGATGCCCTTGCTTGCGATACAGCAGGTTTGGGTTGAACGGGTGTTTTTTTATAGGTATGTGATTTATTGACAGGTTCTTTGGGCAGCTCAATCCCTGTTTGACGGGACAATTCTTTGAGCGCTTCGCCCGCAGTGAGGTTTTCGTACTCTTTTAAAAAGGTGAGCGCATTGCCGGCGATACCACAGCCAAAACAGTTATATAGCCCTTTTTGCGGATTGACAAAAAATGAGGGCGTTTTTTCGCCATGAAAAGGGCAACAGCCTTTGAATTCATTGCCCGAACGTTTGAGCTCCACATGCTTGCCAATAATCTTGACGATATCGGCATTGGCAATGATTTGATCAATGATGGCATTGTTACTCATGGTAAAAAGCGCATTTCCAGTTAAAAATTAGCTGATTGAAAAAAAATAGCTAGGATAAACCTAGCTAATGTTAACGGGGTTTATAGATTATTTGACTTGACTGGTATTGTCAGGTGGCAGACCCAAGCCAATTGTGGTCTCACGCGGTCTTATCGGTGTTTCATCATTTGCCGTAGTAGCCGGACTTGGCAGACGCATTGCCGCAGCTTGCTGAATTGAGGTATGAATTACTTGTGGCTTGGTGTTGCCTGAGTATTGCCCCGACTGCTGGGCTAGCCCTTGAATAGCAGCATTTTTTGAACTTTGACCCAACACGCCCAATGTGGCTTTATTTAACCAGTTTGAACCGGTACGGGTATTATCAAGTTTGACGTTGCCACGCGCATCAATCAGACCAGGATAGTTGATACGAAGTAGTTGTTTATATTGATTGGCGGTATCGGTCATTCCCAGTTTGTCATAGCTATAGGCGATGGTAGCAATAGACTCTGGAATCGCCTCGCTTTGTGGATAGTACTGAAACACCCATTTAGCACGGTTGGCGGCTGCCACATAGGCTTTGCGTTTAATATACCAGCGCGCTACATCCATCTCACTTTCTGACAATTGGTTATAAATATAACGCATACGTAGCGCAGCGTCTGGGGCATACGCACTATTGGGGAAGCGATTAATCAACTGCTGAAAGTTATTAAACGCAATACGCGAATAGCCCATATCACGGTGTGCAGGATTAAGCTTGGTGTATTTCATCACACCGCCTGATGCCGCCTGCATATTTGAGATACCGCGAACATAGTAAGCATAGTCAACTTGCGGGTTGGATGGGTAAGACTGGATAAAACGATCAGCACTGGCAATCGCATCCAAATAGTCACCATGTTGGTACTGCGCATACATCAAGTCAAGTAACGCTTGCTCGCTGTAATCACCCACAGGATAGAAAGTCCGCAAATCGTTTAACTGGCTAATCGCTTTGGCAAGGTTGCCTTTTTTAATGTTGTCAGACGCCGCTTGGTAGTAGCCTTGCTCACTTTTTTCAGCTTTGGTCGCGACGACTTCGTCTTTGCCGCCCAACAATTTTGAATTTTTTAGCGTTTGACAGCCAGATAAAGTGGTCAAAGCCAGAGTAATTGCGGTGACACCCACAACTTTGGAAAGATGATGCATACGAACCTCAAATCTATTGCAAAAATATTTGCCCATCATAATACTTATTGTTCAAAACTGAATGCAAAATATTGTATTAAAAATTTCACTAAGTCTATCACGAAACGTTATACTTTGTGACCTATCCGCGCATATTAATTTTGCAAATCCCTATACCCTAAGTCTGATATGTTTATGACCACGCCAATCGCCTCACATCCGAGCAACTTAAATCCAATCGAATCAAACATTGAATCTATGAATGAATCTACGACTGAATCTATGACTCAAAACAACACCAATCAACTCGAAGAAGAATGGGAAAATCTGTCACAACCACACCCAAGTACTCAAAACCTGCAGACCCACGACGCTGGCAGTCATCAAATTGTCCAAAATTATACAGTCAACTCTGATCAAATAGGGGAGCGCATTGATAAAATTGCTGCCTTGGTGTTTAGCGATTATTCGCGTGAGCAAATCAAAAATTGGCTTGAGTCAGGCGAATTAACCGTAAACGGCGTAGCGCAAAAACCCAAATATCGTCTTAAGCTCAACGATGTGCTGATGCTTAAAGCGAGTTTGACCGCCCAACAGCAAGATTTGCCCGAAAATATCCCACTTGATATCTTGTATGAAGATGAGGCGGTGCTAGTCATCAATAAGCCAGTAGGTTTGGTCGTCCATCCTGGCGCAGGCAATGGGTCGGGTACGCTAGTCAACGCGCTGCTTTTTCATTATCCTGACAGCCGCACGCTACCTAGAGCAGGATTGGTACATCGCATCGATAAAGAAACATCGGGCTTAATGGTGATTGCAAAAGACAGTCAAAGCCAGCTGCATCTAATTAATCAGCTTAAAGACAAATCTGTGTACCGGCTTTACCAAGCGATTGTGTTAGCATCCGCGGCTGAGCTTGCCCGCCATCGCACCATTGATGCACCCATTGGTCGCCATCCGACCCAGCGCACCAAAATGGCGGTGGTGGGTAGTGGCAAACCCGCTGTCACCCATCTTGAGAAAATCACAGCGATAAGCGACGCTATCTCATTGGTCAGCGTCCGACTGGAAACAGGGCGCACCCACCAAATCCGTGTACACTTATCAAATTTGGGTTTCCCATTGCTCGGAGATCCGCTATATGGCGCTGCTCGTAAAAATGCAATATTGCTAAAAACCTTGGATGACGACCAAAAACACGTCGTACAACAGTTCCAGCGTCAGGCGCTGCATGCGTATGAGCTTGGCTTTATTCACCCAAAAACAGGCGAGCCTATTAAAGTGCAAGCACGCCTGCCCGAAGACATGCAACAGCTACTTGAACATTTACAGTCAATATAAAGACAAAGACACGGTAGATATATCACATGAATATTTGGTTTAAATATGCCATCACTGCATTAATGGTGGTATTGGTTTCAGAGTTTGCAAAACGCAGTGACAAGCTAGGAGGATTTATAGCCGCGTTACCATTGGTAACGATTTTGACCTTGGTTTGGCTGTATCTTGAACATCAATCCACCGAAAAAATCGCCAATCACGCCTATTACACATTTTGGTATGTGATACCCACCTTGCCGATGTTTTTAATTTTTCCATATTTGCTGCCAAAAGTTGGCTTTTGGGCGGATTTGGGCATTTGTATCGTAGTGACGGTTATGATCTTTTGGTTATTGGCCAGACTACTAAGCAATTTTGGTATTCAATTATTGTAGAAAAAGCCAAAATTAGACCATTTTTTCCGTTAAATATTTCCAATAGCGTTTTGGCAAATACTGAATATGCAGCTTGCGATTCAACCTCTCTTTGATGGTCACGTGGGTAAAATATTTTTGCCAAAGCGTCTGGTATTGTTGTTCTGCCTCGCTATAAAACTGCTGCGGATGCAGTAGCGCTTCATCATCTACCTCACAGATGATATGGACTTGTTCGCTGGGATCATCGTGAGCATAATAAATACCAAACCCGCGTTTGACATCATAAATCGCCCAAGTCTGATCGGCATAGCGTTCTTTAAAATGCTGATGCAATATGGGTAATACATTAAAATCTGGCTCAACACGCGCAAAATATACCGGTTTGTCAGTGTCTGGCATTTGCATTTGTTCAAATCGCACAAACGCCTGCATACGGTGGCGCGCACGCCCGACCATTTTGATAAGCTTGCTCACTGCCATCACATCCGCATGGGTATAATTCTCCCACACATCAAAGTTGGGATTGGACAGTTGAAATCGTACCACCCCAAACAGATGACTATACACGGTAGGCGATTCTGATAAAAAGCCCCACAGCAGTTGTCGCATACCGTTTTTGCCAAAGACGCGCGCTAATTTATCACTCACCCGTAAGGTTTTGGCTTCATCGGTGGCGACGGTGACAGTGGCTTGCCAAAAATTGGGCACCACTTCATGCTCGGCTTGAATGGTCACAATCGGGGTGTGCTGCCAACCGTTCTCATAGATGGTGAACACACAAGTGAGCCACCCTTCAAAGCTGCCATCAAAGATTAAAATGGGGGTCTCAGCCGTCACTAAATCCATAAATGATTGACCTTTTGCACAGTGGACTTTAAAACCTTAATTTTAAAAGATTGATTTTAAAAAATTAATTCTAAAATAATAATGCTAAAACAACGCCAATTGACCATGCCGCTCGGCTTTGAATTTGGTTTGGGTCTGCGCCAGCACATAATCGCGAAAATTATCCTGCGTTAAATGACTTAAATGCTCATTGCGACCTTTGAGTGCGATAAAGTATTTGGCACGGTTCACAGCAGCGCCCATTTGCTTGAGATGATCGAGTGTCAACGTCGAAAATTTTCGTGCCTGAACAATTTTTTTGGCGGTTCGGGTGCCAATACCAGGAATACGCACAATCATTTTGTAGGGCGCTGTTTGGATATTGACGGGGAAATGTGACTTATTACGAATCGCCCAAGCCAATTTGGGGTCACAGTCCAAATCCAAAAACGGATGGTCATCGGGTAGAATTTCTTCTGCTTCAAATCCATAAAAACGCATTAACCAATCCGCTTGGTACAAGCGATTTTCTCGCACCATCGGCACAGGGGTACCCATGGCGGGTAAGCGATTGTCACTGAGCATAGGCACATACCCAGAATAGTACACCCGTTTTAGGTCGTATTCTTGATAAAAATGGCTCGATAAACGGATGATTTGTAAGTCGGTCTCTTGCGCTGCGCCCACAATCAGCTGGGTACTTTGACCCGCTGGGGTAAATTTTGGGGTGTGTTTGTGTTGCTTTTTACTGTCTTTAAACACCACGATTTGTTCTTGCACCACTTTCATTGGCGCTTTCATATCGTCATGGTTTTTTTCAGGCGCAAGCAATGCCAAGCCTGATTTGGTGGGGATTTCCATATTGACGCTTAAGCGATCGGCATACAATCCTGCTTCCTGCATCAGCTCAGCAGACGCACCCGGAATGGTTTTTAGATGAATATAGCCATTGAATTTGTGCGCAAGGCGCAAGGTTTTGGCGACACGAACCAATCGCTCCATGGTATAGTCGGGCGATTTAAAAATCCCTGAGCTTAAAAACAAGCCTTCAATATAGTTGCGCCGATAAAACTGCATGGTCAAATCAACCACTTCTTCGACAGTAAATGCTGCGCGCGGCGTATCGTGACTGCGCCTTGAGGTGCAATACGCGCAATCGTAGATACAATGATTGGTAAACAATATTTTTAATAAGGAAACACAGCGGCCATCTTCGGTATAGCTATGACAAATACCCGAGTTAGCCGTGCCGAGTCCTTTGTTATGATTGTCACGTTTACTGCCACTTGATGAACAGGAAACATCATATTTGGCAGCATCCGCTAAGATGGCTAATTTGTCTTGCAATCTTTCATAATTCATCGCGTAAACCTTGCATATCTCATATATCAGCGGATAAAAACATAAAAAATAGGTTGCAAAATTAAACTTAAGATGAGTATTTTACCTTATCAGCGGCTAAAAATACGGTTAAAAAAAAGCAAGACGACAACGTGTGACGTCTTGCTTTTGGTAGATTAACTAATTAGTGACTACGAATTACGGATTAACAATAATAGCCGGTGCGGTCGTCACAGGCACGGTGGTTATTGTCGCTACCGCAGGGGTTGATGCCGGTAGCAATACGGGGGTTGTCGTGGTAGTAGAAACAACGGTGGCAGGTTTTGACACGGTTACTGTCGCGCCTGAGCCTGTTTGTACCGTCACTGGGGTGGTGGTATTGACATTCGATGTTGATACTACAGTCGTACTAGGCAGTGTGGTAGTAGGCGCTGTTGTTATAACAGGGGCTGTGGTAGTGACGACAGGCGTAGAGGTAGAGACAGTGCGATAAGTCGGTGTGGTGACAATTTGTGTTGGATAAAATGGCATACCGTCAACGATGGTAAATCCATTGGGGCGAACCATCACCGTGTCGCTAGTGCCATCGATATGTTGATTGACAATTGTTGTGGTTTTTGGTGCGACGCGGTTCGTGGTTACTGTTGTGGTTTTTTTGGCAGCGGCTTTAACGGTACGCGCATGACTGGGGGTTGCCACGGCGCTCATGGCAATCACCGCAGCTGTCGCGGCAACGATTTGGGATTTTTTTATAGCAGTCATCATCATGTTGTGTTTCCTCAAAAATACACACGGAATTAATGAAATTATTATGCGCATATTATTGATAGAAATATAAGTTATAAATGTAAATAACACGGAAAATTTGCAATTTATGCGATAACTGCTGTGAAAAAATGTAACTGCATGGGTAGGTTAACTCATCAAATAGGACACTTTGATAGGCTTAAAAATTTGTCAGGTAAAGCGCTTAGACCAGCAAAAAAATAGGCGTGACGGTTGTTTTATTGGGTTACAAGGTTTATCCTTATCCGTTGACATTGAATATTTGGGCAATGCCACGTTAGCGTAAATTTTTTAGCAGTCAAACTTATCAATTAAATGTAGGAGCTATTCATGTTTTCACATGTAGAACCGTATGCAGGTGACCCGATTTTGGGATTGATGGACAAGCATAAACAAGACCCACGTGCCGACAAAGTGAATTTGGGTGTGGGTGTCTATTTTGATAATGACGGTAAATTACCCGTCCTCAACTGTGTGCAAAAAGCTGAAGCACAAATCGCTAATCCACCAAAACCACGTCCCTATCTGCCAATGGACGGTCTGCCAGGTTATCGCGCGGCTTGCCAAAACCTATTGTTTGGTAAAGACGCACAAGTATTAAAAGACAAACGTGTGGCAACCACAGCGACCATCGGTGGTTCGGGCGCGCTCAAAGTCGGGGCTGATTTTATTCATGCTTGGTTTCCACAAGCCAAATGCTATGTGTCTGACCCAACATGGGCGAACCATATTGGTATCTTTGAAGGGTCTGGTTTTGCGGTGGGCAAATATCCTTACTATGATGCAGCCACCAATGGCATCAAATTTGATGAACTCATTGCCTTTTTAAACACCTTGCAAGCCCATGATGTGGTGTTGCTGCATCCTTGTTGTCATAACCCAACGGGCGTTGATTTGACCCAACAACAATGGGATAAAGTGCTTGAAGTGGTAAAAGCGAAAAACTTGCTTGCCTTTATGGATATTGCCTATCAAGGCTTTGGTGAAGACATGGATGCAGATGTCTATGCGATTCGCAAAGCAGTGGACATGGGCTTGTTGTTCTTTGTCAGTAACTCATTCTCAAAAAATCTATCACTGTATGGTGAACGCGTTGGCGGTTTATCGGTGGTGTGTAAAGACGAAGCACAAGCCAAAGCGGTACAAGGTCAATTGCAGTTCAATATCCGCCGCATTTACTCAAGCCCACCTTCACACGGCGGTCACGTGGTTGATATCGTGATGAATGACGAAGCGTTATTCAATGAATGGGTACAAGAAGTGTATGTGATGCGCGATCGTATCAAAGAGATGCGCCAAAAACTGCGTGACAGTTTAGAAGCCAAATTACCGGGTCGCAGTTTTGAATATATCACCAAGCAAAACGGTATGTTCAGCTATACCGGTCTCACCCCTGAGCAAGTAGCGCGCATTATCAAAGATTTTGGTATCTATATGGTCGCTAATGGGCGTATCTCGGTTGCCGGTCTAAACGCTAGCAATATCGACTATGTAGCCAATGCCATGGCAGAAGTGTTAAAAGACTAAGCGTATTAAATGCGCTTATTAAATAAGCCTGTTAAAAAATTAAGATAGCTTAAATCACCAAAACCCTTAACCGCGTGTTAGGGGTTTTTTTATAGTGACAGCGTTTTTGACACAGCTTTGGTAAGATTGTAGAAATATTTTTGAGGGTTGTTAATTAAATCGCCACAAAAAACCTTGCTTTTGGTATCGGCTTTTGCTGAGATACCGATTACAATAATTTTAATAAAAATAGGATATCTTTTATGGTCGCCCACAACCCCATACCCAATTTTCAAACCTCAACTGATTCTACGCCGCCATCCATCTCGCAAGCCATCACCCCCCAGTTTCGAGAAATCGACTACGGCAATAACGTTGCCCAGCGTACTCTGTGCGTTTTAGTATTGGATTTGTCAGGCTCAATGGCGATACGCTCAGGCAATGGCGACAAACGCCGTATCGATATGCTCAATGAAGGGATTGAAGCGTTTTATCATGATTTGATGAAAGATGAAACAGCACGTAACCGTGTGCGTTTAGCCATTGTCATCGTGGGCGGGGTCAATGACACTGCAGAGCTGATGATGGATTGGACAGATGCGATTGATTTTTTCCCTATTAAATTTCGTGAAAATGGCATGACGCCGCTCGGGCAAGGTATGTTGCTTGCGCTCAATTTGATTGAGCAAGAGCGTATCAATCTACGCGACAACGGTATCAATTATACCCGTCCTTGGGTTATTGCCATGACGGATGGTCTGCCCACCGATAGCCAAGATGTGTGGCAGGCGGCTATCAATCAATGTCACCAAGCCGAGCAAAATAATCAATGTATTATTTATCCGATTGCCATTGATGCGGGCGTGCAAGAAGTTAAGATGCTCAAGCAACTGTCGATTTTAACCCCGCCCGTGCATCTCAATTCCGTTAAATTTGTCGAATTTTTTGTGTGGTTGTCCGCGAGTCTTAAGACCGTGTCACAATCTGCGCCTGGGGAAACCGTGCAATTAGGGAGTATCTCACCGTGGGCGACCATTCAAAGTTGATGGTAAAGACAATCACCTTCAATGCTCATGACAATAAAAAACCTAAAAAAAATTGGGGATAATGATGAACCAAACCACGGATTTGTTAGCGCAATCATCGCACTCATCAGTCCAATCATCTTGGCAAGTGTATGGCGCATCCAGTATTGGTAAATCCCATATCGACAGCAACCTGCCCAATCAAGACAGTATCTATTTGCAAAAAACCCAAGACGGTATGGTCGCTGTGGTATGTGATGGGGCGGGCTCAGCAAAATTTAGCCAAGCGGGTGCAGCGTTTTTTAGTCAATCCATTGGAAAAATGCTGCTCAGTCTCGGTGTTAGTCGCAGCGGCATTGCGCTTGATTTAGGACAACTTAAACAGCAAATTATCGAGCAATTATCACAAATACGCCTTGACCTGCAGTCACAGCTGCCCGCTGAATCAAGCCTAAGAGATTATCACACTACCTTTACTGGGCTACTCATCCATTCAAATCATCAAGCCATATTGGTGCAAATCGGTGATAGTCCCCTCATCACTAGCAAATTTGTTGTCCGCCATCCTCACATTGATTATTTCACCAACTTGCAAGTGTACGGGGATGATAGCAAGAATGAATACGTCAATGAGACGCATTTTATCACCCAAGACAATTGGCAATCCTTTTTAAGGGTTGAGCCCATTGATTTATCGCAAGTGGATTGCCTTGCACTGATGTCGGATGGCTGTGCGGACTTGGTATTTGAAGGCGCAAGTGTTACGCCCAAAATTTACCGCCCTTTTTTTGGCAACTTGCTATTTAATTTAACCCAAAGTCAAAGCTCACAGCAGGGCAGCGCGATTATTGAACAGGCGCTTGGCAACCCTGCGACCTATCGATTAACCGGTGATGATAAATCCTTGGTGGTGTTATTAAAAAATCAACAGCATTATCAAAGCCTTGAACCGATGGTTGAGGGGCAAAATAAAACCCTAGCGAATGACACTATAGCGAATTACACTGTAGCGACTGCACCAAACAGCCCCACGGTTTGGCATACCGATGCTGTCAATCATAAAAATCCCCGTGCCACTAGCACGCCTGATGATATAGCCTTTAATAACATCAATAACATAGCGCATAATCCAAATCCGCACTCTGCCAATGTTGTAACTAACCCTGCAACTTTAGCGGCCACAACGTCACAGGTGTTGCCCCCTTCGCAGTCCGTCAGTGACTCAGCCAGACAGCGGCGTAATACTGCTATGATGGCTGGCGCCACGATGCTCATTGGCACAGGTATATTAGGCTGGATAAATAAAGATCGATTGCTGCCGACGCAAACTGTCAACAATGCCAATACTGCGGCATCGGTGGCGAGAACAACGCCCACCTCGGCTATAACGCCCCCACTAACCGCGCACGCACTGGGTGATTCCTATGCCATTGACTTGACCAAAGCCGCAGCGATTACCGATAGTGGCAATCCGAGCGATGATCCTATCCTAAAGGTGATAATAGCCAGCCCGCAAGGTGGGTATATCGATGTCATCGAGCAAAAATCCAAACAAACAAGCAGCGCTAAAACTAAAAACGACAATAAAAACAAAAATAGTGTGAATCAGACATTATTATCCGCCACTGTGACCACGGTGGTTGCTAATAAAAACCCAACGGTTGCCAGTGGCGCAGCGAGTACAGCGTTGCAAAACCAACATACCGAGACTGAGGCTACTTTGACCGACTCACAATTTAACAATCATGCTATCAAACTTGCGGCTAAAGCAAGCTGTTTGCCAGTTACCGATACCCATGATTTGACAAGTTTAGGGGTCACCATCCAGCTCACGATGAATTACTACAACTGCCAAATTAGCTTGCCTATCAAATCGATGACGAGCCAAATAGCTGGGTTAAGCAAAAAGACGGAAATCTTGGATAGTCTGACGCTCGATAAAGGGTTATCAGAAATTTTAACTAGCTCTACCACCAATACTGCAGCTAACGCCTCATCGGTTACGGGTTTGGCTGCTAGCAAGGTCAGCGATTCTAGCGGCAATCAGCAAATACAGCTATACTATTTGGGTATTACTGACTCAGTAAACCATATCAGTGCCACTGCTAGCACTGAGTTAGCCGCTTTACCCACCTCAGCTTCCAACCCCAAGAGATAGTCCATGCCGTATTTAATTGCAAACAATCAGCGTATCACCATTGATTTGCCTATCTCTCATGAGATCGGCTCTGGCGGTATGGGCATTGTCTACCGTCTTGGTAATCTTTTAGGCACGGGCAATTTGGTGGCAAAAATCTTTAAAAACCCCACCGATCCCAAAAACCCCAGCGTTGCCAAACTACAAGCCATGATGGCGCGCCCGCCTGAGCATATTTATCAAGTAATTAATGGGGTAGGGTATACCCAGTTTGCTTGGGTGAGACATCTGATTGTCGGCGAGCATGATGAGCTGATTGGCTATGCCATGCCAGAGCTGGACTTTGATAGGTCGTTATCGCTTAATCCTTTTATGTACCCACGAGAGGCAGCAAAACTGACCGCGTATCAGCAGAGTCTCAATTATCGCGTGCAGCTGTGTGCCAATATTAGCGCCTTGATGGCGGATTTACATGGTCATGGGCATGCCTTTATTGATTTTAAAGAAGCCAATATGCGCCTGATGCCAGAGCCAAGCACGGGCATGGATGATGATTATAAAGGCTTTATCGTTGGGTTTATCGACTGTGATAGCTATCGTATTACTGCCAGTGATGGCAGCGTTTATCCTAGTCCTGTTATATCCCCTGAAATGACCAGTCCTGAATATCATGAACACAAAGATATTGGTTTGTTGGATGAAAAACACGACCGTTTTGTACTGGCGATTGAGCTGTTTAAAATTTTAAACAATGGTATTCATCCGTTTTATTTTATCCCTGTGTCAGACCGATTAAAAAATGCTGCCCATCGCAACACCGACCAATTTATCAAAGAGCGGCTATATGCTTACGGCTTGCAGCCACAGCCAGAAATTGCACCGCTAAAAAACAGTATTCATGTGTGTTGGGATGACCAAACCCGTGCGATGTTTGATAAAGCGTTTTTATCTACCCATCCAACTGATCGTCCAAGCGCCGCCGAGTGGGAAAACCATCTGCGCGGATTGGTTCAACACCGCCAGTTTAAAGTGTGTGAGAATTATCCCAATGATGCCAGCCACATTCATTTTGTCGGTAAACCCTGTCATCGCTGTCTGTTTTTAACCGTACCTAACAACCCGTTAACCACGCCCGTCACGCCTGTACCTGTAATCAGCGCTGCAGCGACAACCAGCGTCTGGCAGACCACGCCCACCCGTGCTTCTGTAGCGTCAACTGCCGCGAATCACCCAAGTCATCAGTCAAATCAGCAGCCAAGCGCGGCTTTGAGCGGTTTGATGGATGATGAGACATTGGCAAATAATCGTCGGCTTGAACAATCGCTCAATACCCAGGCTAACAGTCACACGGGCATACCGAGCCAGCCCATCAATGTAGTCAGTGCAGTGAATGCAGTCGATGACACGACCCAAACACCGGCGACTCATTCAATGGCGATGCCAGATACAATGCTAGATACGATGACAGCTGCAATAACAGCACCTGCGCATCACACTGATACTACAGAGACGACACCCACTTCGCCACCGCACACAACTTCTGCCGGTGAGGTATCTGTCAAAAAGCCCTCTAAAGGGTGGCTGATAGCGATGATTGCTGCCCTAATTGCTGGCCTAGTGGCAATCGGTGGCTATGGCGTATCAACATTAAAATCCGCCTCAACACCCACAACATCACAATCCGCCACTAGCAATCAGTCCGATAATACCAAAGCGGCAAGTAGCGATGACAATTCACAAAAAAAACCGAAAAGCCAAACCAAAAGCCAAAATAGTTACACTACCATCATCAAATCGCTGCCGACTGCAAAAGCCACTATGACGCAAGCGCTTAAAGAGCACAATGGCTTTTTTGCTTCCTCGTCGCAAACTAGCGTAGCCAAGCTGTATCAAGACACGCTCGGTATTAGCCCTGAGTTTTTTGATAACGTAGTCAAGGTGGGTGAGTTTGCCGAGCCATCGCTCAAACAGCTGCAAGAGCTGGGTTACAGCCAAGATATCGATGCGACAAAGCAATACTCGATTGAAGCCTTTCGTAACGCGGATATGGGATATTTTAAACAGCAGCCCACGAATAAAACGCTCGCCAAACAACTCAATGAAGCGGCAAAAAGCTATTACTGGCGCAAAAAAGACCCAAAAGCCGCCGTTTATCTTCAAGCGCAAGCGGTCAAAAACAACCCCAATCAAGGCGAATATGCGGCCAATTTCGCTTATTATTTATTTAAAAATAACTACCCTTATAGCAAATCTTTTTTGCTTTATGCGCTACAAACGCCGCGTGATAGCAGCAAATACCCCAACACCTATATGATTGAATTGGCCGCGGCAATGGCATTGCAAGCGGGTGATGACAAGGGCGCGGTGGGATCGTTATTGGCACAGTTTTATACCACGGACGATCAACAAAAACGTTGCCAAAACATGTTAAATTATCCGCAAACCTATCCAGAACTGGTACCCATCGCCGAGAAAGTATTAGCCATTATCGACCAGCAAAACAGTAGCGGCGCCAATCCTGTACCTGCTGAGTGCTTGCCACCCTACAACTGGGTGGTTGGATCGTCAAATTAATTTATCAAATTGAAAATATGAAAATAGGGTAGTAAACATCGATGATTATAGTCTGCCAACAATGTGGTCAAAAATTACCAAAAACTGCGGTTATGTGCCCAAATTGTGGCAGTCGTCAGTTTGCGCAACAATCTGATAATCATACTCAGCCGCCAAGTGCCTATAATGCCTATGACGCGACTCAGACTTCTCAGGTGCCGCAGCCAGAACATTCTACTTGGCAAAGTTATACGCCAAATCCATCTACAGGCAATTATCAACCGACCGATATGCCAGCTGTGCAGGCTAGTCAACCTATGCAGCAACCTGCTCAACCAATCTATGCCCAGCCTAATTATGAACAGCCTGATGTTGCTCAGGCGTCAAATCCACCCGCAGCACAATCCACTAACTATGCAAATCCTTATGTCGCTCCTGCAGTACAGCCACAACAACCTAGCCAATACCCAACACCCGCTACCAATCAGCTGCCTTCGACCGCGCTGCAGACACGTAAGCCGGCTCATACCATGCTGTATGCAGGTTTTGTGCGCCGCGCATTGGCGTATCTATTTGATTTAGCGTTAGTCAGTTTATTGTTGGGATTGGCTTATCAATTATTGTTGCCGCAGGTTTTACCGCAGCTTGGTATTCGTGGGTTTAGCGATCAAACGCTTGCCTTGATAGCGTATGGATTTTATTTGTTTTATATGACGTTATTGACCTGTTTGGGACGACAAGCAACGGTGGGCAAGGTGATTATGGGTATGTGGGTGTTTGGTATGCAGGGTCAACGGGTTAATTTTTTCCATGCGTTAATCCGCGAAACCTTAAAACTTATCTTATTGCCATTTGGTTTTTTGATGTGGTTTACCGCCCGTAAACAAACGCTGCATGATTTAATCGCACGCACGGTGGTGTTGTATGACCCCAATTAATTTTTAAACAGGGATAGCAATAAAAAAAGTTAATCAATTTGGAAAACCCCATGCTAAACATAGTGAGTCGTACAAAAGCCAGCAAAAAACCCAACGCCAAAGCGCAAACGTTGAGCGAAATCATGATTTTGGCGGTGGTATGGCTCCTGTTAATTGGCGCATTTTTACTGGCAGATTACGCCCATTCACCCAAACTGCAGCGTTATCAACTCGAATTGATGAGCTATACTGAAGGCATCGCCAAACCGCAACTGCTCAGCAAATATTGTGGCGACAATGTCATTACTAATCTGTATGACAACCGTAATGACCCCAATTATGGCATGACTCAAGCCTGTTCCCAAGCCAGTCAGCCCACACAATTAATGAGTGAGGCAAAGCAACATTTTGCCAAAACCCAACAAGCCTTAGCGGCCGCATGGCAAGCCCAAGGCAAACAGCAACGCCAAACTGAGCTGGTTGAAAATGAAACCGAAGTGAATTTGGGTGGCGATAAACTCAGCAATCGCCAAAATTGGCTACACCTTAACGCTAGCGGGCAACTCGATAGTTTAGACAACCTAATGGCGGTAAAAACCGATAAATTCTCGCCCGCCGACCAAGCCAATTTTGCGGTGTCATTGCTTGCGGTTGCCGATGGCAATCGACGTTTTGCCTACAATCGCCTGTTTAGCAATCAGCCTGCCATTGCCAAACTGTTAAATCAATCGGCAAATGATGTTGCCAGTATCTATGACGCCAATAACAACCAACAAAAAGCCCTGCAAGCGAACAATCTACTGCCGTTAATTGGCACGCCCATGTATTTGGGAATGCTCACTCAGGTGTGTATTTGGTCATGGGTGACGTGGGGCTTGCTATGGCTGTCTCGGCGTAAGCATTGGCTGGAAGTGTTACCGATAGCCATCACCGTGTGGGGGTTGGTCATTGCGGGTGTTAGCCATACAGTGATATTGCCGATGAGGGTGGGGGGCGTGCTGTTTTGCGTCGGCGTGCTACTGAGTGTATTGACGATTTTTTCCCCCATGCGTCGGTTGATGGAAAAATTCCCCGACAACCGTACCATGCTGTCATCTGCGTGGATTTATCCGTTGTTTGTAGGCTTTACCACCTTTGGCTTGATGATTTTATTTGATTTAAGCACCCGTAGTTATCTGTCACTGCGTTATATTTTTCTCAATCATTTCAAAGATTTGTTTTGGTGTTTTGTGTTTATTAGCCTGGCTCGTCCGATTAGCAGTTTGGTTAGTTGGGGGCTTAAAACCCTCATTGCCAATAACTTACTACACAGCAGTTGGGGCAATGTCAAATCGGCGATGACTAAAGCCCGTGTGTGGCTGCTTGCCTTTGCGGTGGGCTATCTGGGCTTGGCAGTGTTGATTCACAGTGACAGTGCCAAAGTCGCTGAACTGTCAAAGATTTGGCTGATGGTGTTTTTGGGCGTGTTTTTGGCGATTAACCAACGCGGTTTGATTAATCATCTGTTTTTTCGCTCCAAAAAAATGACCCTGCTGCTTGCTTTTTCGGTGGTGTTGCCGTTTATTGCGCTGGGTATTGCCAATGAAAAAGGCACCATGCTGGTATTTTTGTTTTTGTTTACCTTTTTGGTGGGCGTGGCGCTATCCAACAAAATTTTCCAAATGGGCGGACGGGGTTATATTTTGGGCGTGTTGTCGAGTACCGCGATTTTGCTTTTGCTGATGATGGTGTTGGTGAATTTAAGCGGGTTTGATGCGCGTACTGCCGAGCGGGTCAATGCGTGGGTCAATCCGTTTGTGGCGAGCAACGATCAGATGGCGATTTTGCATTGGTTTCGCGATAGTGTGCCGATGATTGGCTATGGATTTGGCGATATTCCGTGGTGTGGTTATCATTTGTCGGGCTGTCAGGGCGTGCCGCTACAGATGCAAAGTGACTATACGATTACCTCGGTGATGGCAGTGGTGGGTATCGGGGCTAGTGTGGTGCTGATGATGGTGTATTTTGCGTGGCTTGCGTTGATGGCCCGTCAGCAGATGGCGTTTGCCAGTGAGCAGATGAAATCACGGCTGTTGTCGGGTGGTTATTTTTTGCTGGCGTGGGTGATTTTGCTGTGGGTGGTGATTACGGTGTTTCAGGCACTTGTCACCATTTCGGGGAATTTAGGAATTTTACCGCTCACAGGGGTGACGTTACCGTTTTTAAGTTATGGCACCAGTAATTTATGGCTCAATAGTATTATGCTCAGTTTGGCGCTGTTTCAGCCAAAGTTGATGTTGGACGGCAATAAACCGTAAACCGTATGCTCAATAACTTATCCAATCGTAGAAACGTCAAATTTTAGTAAGGCTTGTAAAAATTAAAGGTTCAAAATGACCGAAAACCAAACCCCGAAAGACGAAAACAGTCAAGAAACTATGAACAGTGGCGATTTAGAAACTGTCAACAACACAGGTTCTGATACGCTGTCACAGGACGAAAATGTCGCTGATTCAGTAGATTTTGAAGAAACAGCCACGCCTGCCAATGCCTCCGACAATACGCAAGCAAGTGAAACAAAAAACACTAACAAAAAAATCAAAAACGACGGTAAAGTTGCCAGTTTTCGGGTTTCTCAAGCGCTTTACAAAACCATTTTGACCAACTTACAAGTGATTTTGGTGGTGTTTGTTGTCGGTCTTATCGGCTGGCTGGCGTGGTATCTCTCGCCCTTAACCGCCTCAAATACCACCTACAATGCCGAGGCGAATGAAAACGCCGTGTCACTTGTCGTTGATAACCTGGGTATGGCGGATGTGGTCAACCAAGCCAACAGCCAAAATACTAATACCCAAAGTGCAAACGCTAATCTATCAAGTTCGGTCAACGCCACGCCTGCCAAAATGTGCGATTTAACTCAGCCAAAAAACCAAGCCCGTTTTACCGACAGTATCAACCGAGTCAATCAAAGCCTGTTGACCTTATACCAGCAAAAACGTCTAGCCAACCAATACCAACTGCAAACTGCCAGCCTTTGGCAACAAGCCTGTGAGCAACATATCAACGAAGACGCGTTAGCCTTTGCGCTAAAAACGCTTGCCAGCCCTGAGCGATTGTTGCAGCTACAATGGCGAGAACAACAGCCCAATCGCCGCAATCAAAACGACCCCAATGTCGCCCATATGCCAACCAATTGGCTCACCCAAACCAACCCTTGGTATGGGCTACCGGGCTGTGTGTACATCAAAACCGCCAAAACGGCGGACAATCAGACAGGCTACCTGTATGTTGATAGTCGTGGCAATACCATGACTGACACAGGTGACGTTGACCCATTAACCCAGCTTTGTAACAACCCTAGATTAATTCCGGTGTCAGTCAAATCCTTGGTGGTTAAACCATTGACAGGGGCGGCGACTTTACCCAATGCACCAGCATCTGACCCCAACAATGCTTTTAATAAAACCAAAAACGATATTCAAAACCAAGCTAATGGCGTGCTGCAAACCCTACAAGACAAACCCACGCAAGATCCGAAAAAACGGATTGCCTCCACCAGCAAAACCGAGGTTGCTTTACCGACCAATCTAGGGTTGATGTACAGCGAATTGTCCAACATCCACGCCAGCCATTTTGACCGTCAGTTGTTGGACGCTTATCAAAGCTACCAACAAAAAAATGATCAACGCAGCTGGTGGCAAAAACTCACGGCACCGCCAATCAATAGTATCAATGTCGATGGCTCAGATATCAAAATCGGCTACAACATGGCGTTAACCTTGGATCCCGCCGTACAGACCACCGCCCAGCAAGTGGCGGATTGTGTCACCAATAACCCCAATGGCACGGACTGTAATAACGTGCTATCGCCTGCGTTGCAAAAAGTCGCCAATGGCATGTATGAGAAAGCCTTGGTACGCAGTATCGGTATCGCGGTGATTGACGTCAAAACCCAAGGTGTGCTTGCCCTTGCTAGCGCTGACTCCAATTGCTACCGTGCCGATAATGGCGATACCACGATTAAGCCCACAGGTTGCCCGATACTGTGGAAAAAAGACTGGAGCAAGCAAAACCTCATGAACCATGCGTTATACCAAACCGTATACCCAGGTTCGACCGTTAAAACCGTACAAGCATTGGCACTGGTACGCGCCAATCCACGCTTTAAAAATATGCAAACCCCTGAAGCGCAATATCTCAAACAAGTAATAGCAAGCTCATCTACCGAAAAAGTGGCGAATTTTTTATATTGTCAACGCACGACCAGTGCGATGTCATTGCAACGTGACCGACAAGGCGTTTGCCCAGGTATGCCCGCCTTTAAAAAAGCCAGTGATGACATGGGCTGGAGTGTAAATTGTGCCGGTAAAGGGGGAGTAAATTGCGGATTTAAAGATTTATTGTTTGGTAAAGCCTATAATAGCGACCCGATGCTACAAAGCCGCTATTTTTCAGGTGTACTGCTCACCGATGGCAAGCAAGATTACACAACCCAACAATTGCAATTTACCGAAAGCCAAGTGGCAAGCTGTGTCAAAGCCAATGGCGGACGTATGAACGGGGCGTGTCGTCAAGGGGGCGATATGCTCAATGCCAGCATGAACCAAGTGTTTGGGGCAGGCAATGCCAAAACCTCGGTACTGGGTGTGTCAGATATGTTTGCCAATCTGCTGATTGCCGATAATGGCGCGACCCAGCGTCGCGGCGTGCATTTGATTGAGGATTTATGGGGCGTCAATCAAATTCCGCTGCGTCCTAAAGCCTGGCGAGGCGATGCCCAAAGCCAAGAGACATTGACCACAGCTACGAGCCAACTCGGCGCCATGCCTCTCAATATCAACCAATCTGACGCCCGTGGTGCGCTTAATTTATTATCAGGTACGCTGCTAGCAGGCACAGGTTTGGGCGGCGGCAACGGCACAGCTTTTACTGCCTGTAACCAAGCGATTGGTAGCTGTACTTGGACACAGGGCGTGATGGTGGGCAAAACAGGTACACCCGGCTTTAACTATCCAACCACACAAAATGGTCGCAGCTTTTATACCCCCAATGTCACCGTCAGTATGGTGGCAAATCTGTGTAACAATGCGGACATTCGCGCAGGTAAAACTCAGCCATCGGTGGCGTGTTATGCTCGTCCGTATAAATGGTTTGTCTATGGGCTAAAAGATAAAAATGGCAAATGGGATAAAGCGGTAGCAGTATTGGTTGAACGTAACTGGACTAAAAATGGATTGGTCGATGACCCCCGTGATGGCATTAACCGAGCGGTACAGGCAGGCATGGTGTTAGCCAAACAGATATATCAAAGCTCAGCGATTAGCCGTCCTGCAAACGCTAACCCACTGGCTAGTCCAGTGACTGATACTACGCAAGCTGTTAAAAAAACACAACATCAATCAAAAAGTTAATCATTAAGAGTAAATTATGGCTTACATCACCACCAATCACCGTTTTATCATTGACGACAAACACCCAAGCGATGTGTTTGATGAAATGGAAAATTTCTTTAGCCTATACACCACCGCCATTGATGACTTACAACGTGTGAGCGTTCAGCTGTCCGTGCCGACGAGTTTTGATATCACTGCCAATAAGAAAATGGCAGAAAGCTACCGACACTTTACCCAATCGCTCAAATACACCATGCCTGATATTCATATATTGCCGATTAAAACCCATGCCGCCCAAACAGCGGATGACGACGACACAGCAAGCGAAGCAGATAATTCGGTCATTTTGCTGATTCAACGGCTTGAAGGCTATGCCCTAGATGACGAAGACGAAAAACCCAGTCTATATAGAAGTGTGTTAGGGCGACTGATTCCACGATTTGCCGAAGAAAAATCTGCTACAGGACACTACCCTGAGCGCGCCCCAATCACCTTGCCCGAACCTATCGGGCAACCAGCGCCTTCAGCCCCGATACCTGTTTCGCCACAACCACAGCCTGCTCAAGCTTATCAAATGCCTGTGCAACCAACAATACCGCCTTCAATCCCCAATCCAGTGCCTGCAGGTGCGCCGATGCAGCCGCCGCTGGTCAATACCGAGCCTACACCACATAAGCCACAATCTACGAGGGTGCAACCACCGGTGCAAACGCCAACAGCTGCGCCCAAACCGATGGTAACTGTGTTGCCAAACATCCAAAAATCCGCCAAGCCGTACCAAGATTTATTGACCGATGCGATTATGGCAGCGGCGAAACAATGGGTGGATAAATCCCAAGTGATTACTCAAATTATATTAAAATCCAATGATGGACTGACAACCGCGATGGTGGAGCAGTTATTTAGCAGTTTTAATCATGCCCATGAACCCAACCATACCCCGCATGATGCCATTGATTTGGTATCTTACGGCTATGAGGTATTAAAACCCAAGCTTGCCACAATGGGGGTAAGCTTGTCCGACGAAGCGCAATTTGGGTTAAAAGCCAAAGTGCAAGCCACGCCAACTGATATCGCACGTTTGCAAAAAGGTGAGGTATTTAGCAATGAGATTAAACTGGGTGTTAAATTCATGACTCAGACTCAGGCACAGCCAAACTCAAATCATCATATCGCAGCAAGCCCGCCCGCTTTTAGTACTGCTAGTACTGCGCCACGCCAAGCGCAAAGCAAACTGCCGCAGTTGAACCAAAATCTGCAGCAGATTGTTTTGACCATAAAATCTGTGGATGGGCTAGGGGAGCGCCAACAGAAAGTACGCGAGTTTCCGATTGTTTTTGCCAGTCGCGAGGCACAAATCGCGCATGCCTTACGTCTATTTGCCGCCAATGACCTAAAGCCTGCCAGTGGCGTGTATTTTGCGATTGTCGAATCTCAAGGACAGCTGCTGATTGATGAGATTGACCCCAACATCAGCATTACCCGAAACGGTCAACCTATCAAACAACATGATGTTTTGCTGCCCAATGATGTGTTAAGCATTAATCATGCGATAACTGTGCAGTTGTTGTTAACCCAATAAATGGGCCTAAACTAAAACGACATCGATAAAGTGGTTTTTAAAAATGATAGATTTAACATGATAGAGCGTGGCATGAAACCCAGTAAGTTATATTTACCCCATGATAAGTCGTTTATGGGTGGGCGGCTTATCGATTATTTGGCAGCGCATTTTTCTCATATTAGTTTGGCAAACTGGCAACGACGGTTTGACAGCGGTTTAATTAGCCTTGAGCGTGGTGAGCCGCTCAAACACGATTCACCCTATTTGGCAGGACAAACCATCTTGTACTATAGGCAGGTTGAAAATGAGCCCATCATTCCATTTGAGCCCCATATTCTTCATTTGGATGAACATTTACTGGTGGTCGATAAACCGCATTTTTTACCTGTTACACCGTCAGGTCGCTATGTCAGCCAAACCTTGCTAGCCAAACTAAGAAATCATCCAGACTTACAGCAGTTAGCCGTGGATGATATTTCACCCTTGCATCGGTTGGATAAGGACACGGCAGGCGTGATGTTACTATCGGTTAATCCAAGTAGCCGCGCTTGCTATCATGCGCTGTTTGCCGATAGACAAATACACAAAACTTACCACGCCATAGCACCGACTCGCAGCGATTTATGTTATCCCTTTCACATCCATTCCAAACTTGAGCGTGGTGAGCCGTTTTTTTTGACCAAGACGGCCCAAGGTGAGCCAAATGCGCATACTATGATTGAATTGATTGAAAATAACGGGGCGTTTAGCTTATACCGATTAACCCCGGTGACAGGCAGAAAACACCAATTGCGGGTGCATATGGCAAGCTTAGGTATGCCGCTGTTACATGACAATTTTTATCCCACTGTCAAACCTAAAGGTACAACCGATTTTGCAAAACCATTAAAATTGCTGGCAAAATCCATCGCTTTTATTGACCCCATCACCCAGCAAGCAAGGCGTTTTGATAGCCAGCTACGCCTGATGCATAATATCGTATAAAAACTACCACTAACGCGGCTCAAGCTGCATTCGCTTAGCAATATAAATCTTGATAAAAATTGTTAATAAGTAATTGATTTATTTAAGTTTTTATCATTTCTTTAAGCTGTTCACTCGCAAGTTTGACATCTTTTTGCCCCAAAATTGCAGAAACGACCGCCACACCGTCAATCACACCACCAGTGGACGTTTCGGCAGCTTGCAGCGCTTGTTGTAAGGCGGGCAGGGTGGTGTGATTGATACCACCAATGGCGACAATCGGAAGCGTTACCGATTGCCGTATTTGTGTTAAGCTCGCTATGGTAACTGTTTGCGCATCTTGTTTGGTGGATGTGGCAAACATCGCGCCAACGCCCAAATAATCTGCGCCGTCTGCTTGCGCTTGGATGGCTTGCTGGGCAGTGCGCGCGGAAACTCCAATGATTTTATCTTTGCCTAAAATTTGTCGAACCACGCCACAAGGCAAATCACTTTGACCGATATGTACGCCATCTGCCTCAACTGCTAGGGCGATATCGACACGGTCGTTAATCAGTAATGGCACATTATAGTGATGGCAAATCGCTTTGATACGCAGCGCACGCTCATAGAACGCTTTGCTAGCAATCGCTTTTTCTCGAAGCTGCACCAATGTCACGCCGCCCAATATCGCTTGTTCAACGGCTTGTTCAAGCGTCTGCTGTTGTAAGCAATTGCGATCTGTGACCAAATACAGCCGATAATCAGCACGGTTATGCATCATGTTTGACTTCCCATATCATATTGACATGCTCAATGCCATCTTCAAGGTAACAGTCACCTTGTATACAAAAGCCGAGCGCTTGATAAAAGTGTATCAGATAAGTTTGAGCGGCGATAAAAATCGGCTGGCTAGGGTAGTATTGCTGGCAAATTTCAATGGCTTTTTGCATCAAATCACGCCCATAATGGTGACCCCGAAAATCATCAACCGTTAACACGCGACCAATCGCGACATAACCCAAATAATGATAATCGGGTGGGATAATCCGCGCATAACACGCTAGATTATTATCAATAAAACCCTGTAAATGCCAACACACCAAGTCGGTATCATCAATGTCTGGATAGGCGCAATGTTGCTCTACAACAAATACCTCACAGCGCGCCTTAAAAATGCCATGCAAGGCTTGTGATGATAACTGTGGCAGTAGATTAAGTTTAAATGTTAGCATACGAAGAAATCGAACAGATTGAAAATCAGCATTATTTTAGGCTGGCTTGGCTGTCGATAGTATGCCATTTGACCATTTTTTTACCCAATAACGGCAAGCAAAACGAAGGCAATTGGTACGCGCCAATCAACGGTAAAAACATCGCACCCATAAACGGCGTGGTGATGGTATACGCCAATAACACATTGCGGCCACCGCAAGCCAGCGCAGAGATAATGGCGTTTTCATAGCCAAAGCGGCGGTATAAAAAATAGGCAGAAAAGTAAAATACTAACGATAAGGCAGTGCCCAAACCAAACAAGCTTAACGCCTGCATGGGATTGGTATCAAAGGTATGTCTAAAGCCCGACATCAATCCAAGCGGAAACATCATCAGTAGAATAATGTTAAACTTAGCAATTTTTGGATAATAAGTATTGAGCGTATCACGGGGAATGTATTGCCGTGCCGCGACCGCCAAAATCATGGGGGCAATAATGTAAATCAACAAGCGTTTAATATACAGGACAAAGTCTAAATGGGCGTCCTTGCTGCCAAGTAACCACAATATCACCAGTAAGCTCACCGGCATGACCAACGTAGCTGTGATGGTTTTTGCCATGGCTAGCAGGGCATCAAAACCAACTGCATTCACAATAGCGCCCGTACCAAATAGCGGCGCGGTGGCTGACAGACCCGCGATAGCCAACAACAAATCACCACGCACACCCAATAAATAAGCAATCAAGGTAATCGCCAAGCTCATCAGCGCACTTTGGAAGATGGCAAATCCCCAAACATATTGGGTCGTCATGCGTCTAATTAGCTGGGTTTGGTCAATGCCCAACAAAGTAAAAAACATCAAGAAAAATAAAATCTGTGGCAGCAGCCCAAGGACAAAATGCGACAAGTCAGGAAATATAAATCCAATCACACCAAACAACGGCATAAAAATCGTACTGTGACGGGCAATAAATCCAATCATGATAAATCCTTGGCGATTTTAATGATAAACGAACAAACGATAAATAAATAATTGAGTGAGCATACTACTCATTATTGATTGATAAATGCAAATGGTTTTGCTGCTAATCATCATTTCATCATTAAATTAATCACTGTGTCACACATCCCATTTTTGACGCCGATAGCTTTTATTTCGCATAATGTATATTATGTTAAATA
>ERZ650300.2-NODE-2-length-109328-cov-43.875202_pt1 | contig 109328 bp, 79 predicted proteins | sample MGYA00376236_ERZ650300 | MGnify/ENA primary metagenome ERZ650300 (study PRJEB26733, sample SAMN07839303) | wastewater metagenome | biome: urban; feature: wastewater treatment plant; material: waste water | place: USA: North Carolina | collected 2016-04-28 ...
CAGCCAGCACTTCGCCCTGATCGGGCTTCTCGCCGGCGGAGTCGGGGATGACGATGCCGCTGGAGGTGGTGCGCTCAGCTTCAACACGCTTGACGATCACGCGATCATGCAAGGGACGGATTTTCATGTAGAGATCTCCTGCTTGGTTCAATCCGGGCCGGAGCCCGCCAGAAAAAAACTTGGCCAGCAATCGGGTACTGGCATCGGGGTGGCGGAAGGCTGTTAGCACTCACCGCCGACGAGTGCTAATAATAGGGTCGGGTGTGGCGCATTTCAAGTGTGGCGATTTGTATTTTTTTTTTCGTTCGCAGCTTATGTTGAGATTTTTGCAGCTTATGTTGAGATTCCGGCGGGCACGGCCGAAAAACCACTTCACCGGGAGCGGCTGCCAGCAGTAGAGCCGACCATGAAGAGTCAAGACGCTGTTTCCGTCACCCGGTAGCCGAGAGCTTGGGGGTGGCAGCCGATCTCGTGATGAGGGCGATAAGCTCGAGTAAATTTCTGGCGGATGCCCAGGGTGCTGAAGGCGATCCTGAAGGCCGAGCCGTTATCGGTGATCACGCACCCGATGGTGATGCCCAACCACAAACGCTTAGCAAGAAGGAGGTGCACGACGACACGAAGGCGGAGAGCCTGCGTTTGTGAGCCCCTTGACTCAGCAGTCACGATGGCTTCCAGATGGATGCCGCCCGGGGTTGTGCGCAGTGTAGCGCCTTGCTATCCTGCGCAACACCCCGCAATCCTGGACCCGCCATGATTCGCTGTCACCTGTCGACCCTCATGGGGCGCGACAAGCTCCGTATTTCTGATGTTTCTCGCCTTACAGGCTTGAATCGCAGCACCGTCAGCGCCTTATATAAGGAGACTGTGACGCGCCTGGATGTGGCGGCCATCGACGCCCTCTGCAATTTGTTCCGCTGCTCGGTCGGTGAACTCTTCGAGCATGTGCCTGACACCGACAGGAGCGCATTGTGACGCTCAGTGCATCCCGTTGGCACGTCATAGCCGAATCCAACTTTGCTTGGGAACGCGAGGCCCTCGAATGGCTGCGGGCTCACTTGCCCGACCGCGATCCTTGGCACGCCTGGACAAACTTCGAATTTATCGACGATGAGGGCAAGGTCAACGAGGTCGACGCCCTGGTGCTCTCGCCCGCAGGTCTGTTCCTGGTTGAAATCAAGAGTCGCCCTGGCGTGTTGCGCGGGGACGTACATAGCTGGACGTGGACCACAGACGGTCGGACCTTCACCTATGACAATCCGCTTATTCTCGCGAACCGCAAGTCCAAGCGCTTGGCCAGCTTGTTGCGGCACCAGCCGGCGATCAAAAAAGCGAAAATCCGTCTCCCCTTCGTTGAACCGGCCATTTTCCTCTCATCTTCAAGCTTGGCCTGTCAGTTGGAGGGCTTGGCCAAGAGCGCCACTTTTCAACATGGCCGCCCAGGTACGCTGAACGATCCAGGTATCGTTGGTGCCCTTAGCAATGGCATCACCTCCCGCACAACCACGCCGGTGGATATCGCCCAGACACGCGCGATCGGCAGGGCATTGATTGAGGCCGGCATACGCCCGTCTAACAAGCATCGGCAGGTCGGCGACTACAAACTGACCAAACTCGTCGCTGAAGGTGATGGCTTTCAGGACTGGGAGGCCAGCCACGTCAGCGTGGACAGCATCCAGCGCCGTGTGCGCATCTTTACCGTGGCCTCTGCGTCATCGCCAGAGGTCCGTGCTGCCCGACTTCGTCAGGCGCGCCGAGAGTTTGAGGTGCTCGAAGGCATTGATCACCCAGGCATCCTCCGTGTCAACGATTTGAAAGAGACCGAGCTTGGCCCGGCGCTGATCTTCGATCACGACCCCAAAGCCGTTCGGCTGGACCACCTGCTGCGCGAGAGGGGCAAGACGCTCACCGTTACCCAGCGCCTCCAGATGGTGCGCGACATTGCCGAAACGCTGAAGTATGCCCACGCCAAGCGCTTGTATCACCGCGCATTGGGGCCGCAAAGCATCATTGTGTACGGTCTGGATGCCAGCTCGATGCACCTGCGCCTGATGAACTGGCAGACAGCCTCGCGCAATGTGGGGGGCTCTGCTGCGCCCAATACCGTGCACCACACAACCGGGACGCGCCACGTCGAGGACTACGTTGAAGACCTCGGTCTGCTGTACCTGGCACCCGAAACTACCCGGGCTGACCCCGCACAAGGCGCCAGCCTCGACGTATTCTCGCTTGGCTGCATCGCCTACTACATCTTCACGGGGCAGCCCCCGGCTGAGTCCACGCTGGAACTGTCGGAGAAGTTGCGCGTGGGTCAGGGCTTGCGCCTGTCCGACACCATGGACGGCTGTGGCGCCCGGCAGCAGGAGTTGATCCAGTTCGCCACGGCTCCTGACCTGCTCGCGCGCTACGACACGGTCCAGGGCTTTCTCGATGACCTTGATCTGGTCGAAGACGAGCTGACCACGCCAGACCCCGAGGTCACCGTTGATCCCAGCATTGCGAGTACCGGCGACCGCCTGGAGGGGGGCTTCACGGTCGTCAAACGCATGGGACGCGGTTCCTCTAGCGATGCCTTGCTCGTTCATCGCGATGGCAATGAAGATGAAGCTATCCTCAAAGTGGCTTGCGACATCGCGCACAACGACCGCCTGTTCGCCGAAGGCGAGGTGCTGGCCCGCCTGCATCACCAAAACATTGTTGCCCACCGTGAAACGCTCATGGTTTCCGGGCGCACCGCACTGCTGCTCAAGAGCGCAGGCGCGAAGACCTTGGCCGAAAAGCTCAAGGAAGAAGGCCGCCTCTCACTGGACATGCTGCAACGCTTCGGTGAAGAGTTGATCGAGGCCGTCAACCACCTCGAATCCGAGGGCGTGGCCCACCGCGACATCAAGCCCGACAACATCGGCATCGCCGAGAGCCGCGGCAAAAAGCTGCAGTTGGTACTGTTCGACTTCTCCCTGTGCCGCACCCCGGCCGACAACATCACGGCCGGCACCCATCCCTACCTGGACCCCTTCCTGTCGCTGCGCAAACCCCCACGCTGGGATCTGTATGCCGAGCGTTTTGCCCTGGCTGTCACACTCTATGAGATGGCCGTTGGCCAGCCGCCAGTGTGGGGCGACGGGCAGACCTCGCCGGCCATGCTCGACGTCGAAGCCACCATTGAGCGCGATGTCTTTGACCCTGTCACGCGCGAAGGTTTTGCGCGCTTTTTCGAGAAAGCGCTGAAGCGCGATTACCGCGAGCGCTTTGACAACGCTGAAGACATGCTCCGCGACTGGCGGGCTATCTTCAACGGCCGTCGTACGCTGCACCCCAGCGATGCTGCGCCGGCCAGCGGCCTGGCCGCTATCGCCCCCACGGCCACTCCGCAGACCACTATGGCCGAACTTGGCTATAGCCTCGAAGCCCAGGACGTGCTGGAGCGCATGGGTGTGCACAACGCCCGCGAGCTCCTGGCGGTAGACCGCGTTCGCTTCCGCTATCTCAAGGGCGTGGGTGACAAGATCCGTAAGGAAATCCGGCTCACCGCCAAAGAACTGGCCCGCCTGCGGCCCGACCTGACCCAGGGCCGCAGCCTTGCACACGATGCCGACGAAGACATCGAGGGAGCCGTCAGCATCAATGAGCTTGCCGCCCAGTTGCTGCCGCGCCGGCCTGCTGGTGACGACCGGCCAGAAGAAGCGGCTCTGGCGCACTACCTGGGGCTGGACGATGCTGTGCCGGCCGGCGCATGGCCCAGCCTCGGTGATGCTGCGCAGGCGGGTGAGGTGGATCGTGCGACCCTCACCGCCACGCTAATTAAGGCCCGCGAGCGCTGGCTCAAGAACCCGGCCTTCACCGAGCTACGTCACCAGCTCGACACCCTCGTGAGCAGTCAGGGCAACGTTATGAGCGCGAGAGAAGGTGCGTTGGCCCTGTTGGCCCTGCGCGGCTGCGCCTCACAGGATGATGCAGAACGCCTGCGCCAGGCCACCGCAGTGCTGCGTGGCGCCGTCGAAGCCGAAGCCCATCTCGACCAGCCGCGCTTTGAAGCCTACGACCACCAACCCCACATGCTGATCGCCAGCGCTGGGCCGTGGGCAGACTACGCACGCCAACTGGGCGCAGCCGCGGATGCCTGCGCCTTGGCCGACCCCTTGCTGCCACCGGCCCGCGTGCTGGAGATGCTGGAGGGGGTACCCCTGCCAAGGCCCGATCAGCTGGGTGGCACCGCACCAGCCCCCATTCCGCCCACCCGTCTGCTGCGCCTTGCCGCCTCGGCATCACGCAAGGCTGCGGTGTCCAGCAGGCAAGAGATGTACATGCGCGGCATGGCGCCCATCCAGGCGCTGCGCCAGTCCCTGGGTGCATTGGTCGGGGCTTCGGAGCTGCGAGCCAAGGACATCCAGGATCGCGTACGCGGTCGCTACCCCGAAGCATCGGCGCTACCTGGCCGGCCCGGCCTGGATCGCCTGCTCGAAGAGGCCGGTGCGCCGCTCAGCTGGGACATCACAGCAGCCGATGGTCGCGGTGCCTACCGTCTGGCCACCCTGGGCCGTGGACAAACTGCAGGCACGACCACCCACTTTTCACGTCAAGCCACGCTCCTGACGCCCCACGTTGCGGGTGATAGCGATGCAGCGCAGGCTGCCGTGGTTGAAGAGCGCCTGGTGCGCTCGCTGGATCAAGGGGGGCTGCTGGTTCTGACGGTGCCTCCACGCATTGCCCGCCGCGCAGAAGCCGAGTTGATCCGCCGTTTTGGCCACCCCACAGCCCTGCCAAGCGCCGTGCAACGGCTCAATCTCGACGCGCTGCTACTGGCTACGCTACGCGAGCAAGCACAGGCCATGAGGATCGACTGGAAGGTCGTGCTCGAGGCCGACGCCGCCGATCGCGGCAGCCGCAACTGGATCAACCTGCAGCGCCTGGTGCAGCGGGCGGTGCCCGCCATACGAGCCGCGTTGCTGAACAGTCCGTCGCCCATCCTGCTGGTGTGCGCGGGGCTGCTGGCCCGCTATGGGCTCATGCACCTGGTTACCGAACTGGAAGAACACGCCGGCCGCCCCGGCCATACTCCCAGCGCCTGGATGTTGTTGCCCACCAGCCACCAAGGCTTGCCCGTCATCGACGGCGTGGCAGTACCTCTGGTTAACAACATCAACAATACTCGCGCCCTGGCGCTGCCCCAGGCCTGGGTGGAAAACAAACACCGGGCCAGCCAAGCTACTTTGTCCGACGCCTCCGGAAAGCACATCCAGTGATCAACGCCCCCCAATTGCTCGCCGATCTGACCAAACTGCTCAAACGCCTGGAAGACGACCTGCGGCAGCGCATCGAAGAAGTCCCCGAGCTCAATACGAGCCTGCAGGCCGAGTGGCAGGCCGCCCGCGATGCCAACCGCTGCGCTGAAACTTATCTGACCTGGGCCGACCAGGTCATCACCCAGGCTGGGGTGCACTGGCTGCTGAGCTGCGTGTTCCTGCGTTTCATCGAAGACAACCAGTTGGTAGCCCGCCCGTGGCTGGGCGGCACGCCAGAATCGGGCCGGCTGGCCCTGGTGCGCGATCGGCACGATGCCTACTTCCAGGCCCACCCACTGGAGAACGACCGGGACTACCTGCTCGCCGCCTTCCGCGAAGCCGGCACCTTGCCCGGCCTGCACACCTTCTTCGACGAAAGCCACAATCCGGCTTTTCGCTTGGGGCTGAGCGGTGACGCTGCCATGGCCCTGCGCCAGTTCTGGCAGCAGGTGAACCCGAACACCGGTGCGCTGGCCCACGACTTCACCGACCCCGCCTGGAACACCCGCTTTCTGGGCGATCTGTACCAAGATTTGTCCGAGGCCACCCGCAAGCGCTACGCGCTGCTGCAAACGCCCGAGTTTGTCGAAGAGTTCATTCTCGACCGCACCCTCACCCCGGCCATCCGCGAGTTCGGCTTTCGCGAAGTGCGCCTGATCGACCCCACCTGCGGCTCGGGGCACTTTCTGCTGGGCGGTTTCCAGCGCCTGCTAGCCGAATGGCAGCGCAACGAGCCTGGTCGCAACCCGGTGGACATCGCGCAAAAGGCGCTGGACGCCGTGGCCGGCGTGGACCTCAACCCCTTCGCGGTCGCCATTTCGCGCTTTCGCCTGTTCGTGGCCGCCCTACAGGCCTCGGGCGTGGAGCGCCTGACCAACGCCCACGACTTCAAGGTCTCGGTGGCCATCGGTGACAGCCTGTTGCACGGCACGCGCTTTGGCCTGAGCCAGAGCCAGGAGTTGTTTGACGCAGCGGAGGCCCACGCCGACACCGGCCTGGCCCACGCCTACGCCAGTGAAGACCTGAGCGGGGTGCAGCACATCCTGGGCCGCCAGTATCACGCGGTGGTGGGCAACCCGCCCTACATCGTGGTCAAGGATGCGGCACTCAATGCGGCCTACCGGAAGAAGTACGCCAGCTGCCATCGCCAGTATTCATTGGGCGCCCCCTTCACCGAGCGTTTTTTCGAGCTGGCCGTGACGGCGGCCGAGGGGCGCAGCGCCGGCTACGTGGGGCTGATCACCGCCAACAGCTTCATGAAGCGCGAGTTCGGCAGCAAACTGATCGAGCAGGTGCTTCCCCGGCTGGACCTGACCCATGTGGTGGACACCTCCGGCGCTTACATCCCCGGCCACGGCACGCCTACCGTCATCCTGTTCGGCCGCCACCGCCCGCCGATTGATGAGGGCGTGCGCACCGTGATGGGCATCAAGGGCGAACCCAGCACGCCGGACGATCCGGCGCACGGGCTGGTATGGAGCGCCATCGTCGGGCAGATCGACCAGGCCGGCAGCGAGAGCGATTTCGTCAGCGTGGCAGACACGCCACGAATCGTTTTCACCAAGCATCCTTGGAGTATTGGGGGCGGTGGTGCTGCTGATTTAAAGGAGTCTCTCGAAGAGCTCTTAACCAAGAAGCTCGGAGACATTGCAGAGTCAATGGGATTCTTCCAAGACACCCACGCTGACGATTTCTTTGTTCAACCCATAGCCTTTTTTGAGCGGATGGGTTGTGGTGAGTACACAAGACCTTGTGTACGCGGCGACGGAACTCGCGATTGGTCCTTGGCAATAGAGGAGTCAATCCTGTTTCCCTATGACGATGAAATCATTCAGTGGAGTGCCATTCCTGCGGACTCATCGTTGCGGTGGATGTGGCCCTGCCGCACCACCTTGTGGGCGAGGTCAGTGTTTGGCGGCAAAACATATCGCGAGGCAGGCCGGCCATGGTGGGACTATCACCAGTTCCCAAAGGACCGCGCCCGAGCTGAACACCTGCTTGCCTTCAGTGAGATTGCAACGCATAACCACTTCGTGTTTGACCAACAGGGTAAGGTCTTCAACCGTACCGCGCCGGTCATCAAGCTGCCCGCTGGCAGCAGCGAAGACGAGCACCTGGGGCTGCTCGGGCTGCTGAATTCGTCGGTGGCGTGTTTTTGGTTGAAGCAGGTGTGTCACAACAAGGGCAGCACCGTTGATCAACATGGAGCGAGACAACGTACATCGCCGTTCGAAGACTTTTATGCGCTGAACTCAACCAAGGTAGCGGAGTTCCCCCTGAGCACAGGCCGACCGCTCGCCATTGCCAAGCATCTAGATGCGCAATCCAGTCAGCTCACCGCACTGCTGCCGGTCGCAGTTCTCGCAACTGATCCGCTCCCCACTCGCACCAGCCTCGACACCGCCCGCGACCAAGCGGCTCAATTGCGCCGACTCATGATTGGCAGCCAGGAAGAGCTGGACTGGCGCTGCTACCAGCTCTATGGCCTGCTGCCGGTTGGCGTAAGCACCGAAGAAGTGGAGTTTCAAGCCCCGGTGGAAGTCGCGCTGGGCGAGCGCGCCTTCGAAATCGTGCTGGCCCGCCGCGTGGTAGCCGGCAAGGAGCAGACCACCTGGTTCGAACGCCACGGCTCCACGCCCATCACAGAAATCCCCACCCACTGGCCCGAGGCTTACCGCCGCGTGGTGGCACGCCGCATCGAGCTGATCGAAGTCGACAAGTCCATCGGTCTGATCGAACGCCCGGAGTTCAAACGCCGCTGGAACTCGCCTCTTTGGGAAGACTTGGAACGCGCCGCCCTGCGCGACTGGCTGCTGGCCCGCCTGGAAGCCCCAGCCCTGTGGCCTGCCAGTGCCGACCAGCCACCCCAGCTCACCAGCACCAGCCGACTGGCCGAGGCGCTGTCGCACGATGCCGAGTTCATGCAGATCGCCGCGCTCTACGCCGGGCACAGCGATTTCGACCTGCCGCAGCTAGTGGCCGAGCTGGTGGCCCTTGAGGCCGTGCCCGCCCTGCCCGTGCAGCGCTACACCGACACCGGCCTACGCAAGCGCGCCCAGTGGCAGGACACCTGGGCCCTGCAGCGCCGCGAAGACGCCGGGGAGGATGTCGGCAAGATTCCCGTGCCACCCAAGTACCAGAGCAAGGATTTCCTGAAGTCCGACCTGTGGCGCCTGCGCGGCGGCCTGGACGTGCCCAAGGAACGCTGGGTCAGCTACCCTGGCTGCGAACGCGGCTCGGACGGCAGCCTGGTGATCGCCTGGGCCGGCTGGAACCACCTGCAACACGCCACTTCCCTGGCCGGCTACTACATGGACATGAAAGACAGTGAAGGCTGGGAGCCCGCCCGCCTGCAACCCCTGCTGGCCAGCCTGCTGGAGCTGGTTCCCTGGCTGGAACAGTGGCATAACGAACTCGACCCGGTGTTCGGCGAGCGCATGGGTGACTACTACCGCAGCTTCGTCACTGACGAAGCGCGGGCTTTGGGCTTTACGCTGGATGATCTGCGGGCGTGGAAGCCGGCAGCGACGGCAGCAAAACGGGGAAGGAAGAAGAAGGTATGAGTGCAGCACCTACAGTGACTCCTGCACCTGTCGCGTACGAGCCTGCGGCGCGTCGTCATTGGTTAGACGCTGAAACCCTGTTCAACCAGGGGCGTTTGGCCAACGCCGGACAACTTTACGGCTTTGTCGCCGAATGTGGCTTGAAGGCGCTGCTACTGGCCTGCGGTGTTAGGCCAAGTTCTACCGATGGAGGAATTCCGGGAGAACACCCGACCAAGCCAGGCAAACCGCACCCCTTGCGTCAGCACATGCCAAACCTGACCAGCCGCATTGCAACCCACGGGCAACTGATTCCGGATGGTCCTCAGGCCACGCGATACCTGGCAACCATGCCCGGTCTGAACCGCTTCCACGATTGGTCAGTTGACCATCGATACTGGCACGATGGCGCATTACCCCTGGCCTCGGTTCCCTATTGGCGAAGTGCAGCCCAAGAGGTATCCACGATGCTCGACCAAGCGAAACAAGACGGAGTGCTGTGATGGCAAGCATTCATTTCAATGATGCCCTGCGGCTGGCCGCTTTGTCGCTGCAAGACGATGCCTTGCCGGTCAAGCCAAAGGCTCGTGTGATCCGAGATGTCTACGGACGGCTCCGGTTCGCACTGGACTGCCCGCTGGCCGACTATCCCGCGGCGGCTCTGGAGAAGTTGCAGAAGGCGCAAGCAGCGCTGGGGCCCTATGCGACCAATTCAGAAGTATTGTCCCACGACAGTTTTTCCGATCCGCAGGCAGTGTTTGGCAGCTCGGACTGGCACCGTACCTTGGTTAACTTGGGGGTCAATGAAGATGGCAAGCCACTCGGCGCCGTCGAGATCCAGTTGCTGGACCGCCAGATTACTGGCCAGGACTGGCTGCGCACCAGCCGCTTCGACGAAGACGGCCATCCGCCGCGTGTGGTGTTCTACGGCTTGAAAGGCGGTGTCGGCCGATCGACGGCCCTGGCGATGCTGGCCTATCGGCTAGCACGTGATGGCCAGCGTGTCTTGCTGATCGACTTCGACCTGGAGTCGCCCGGCCTGTCGGGCCTGTTGCTACCCCAGGATCGGGTCGCCACCTACGGACTGGTGGACTGGTTCGTCGAAGATGCGGTGGGGCAAGGCGATGAGGTGCTGAGAGACATGGTGTCGCTCAGCCCGCTGGCCGACCAGACGCCGGGCTCCATTCATATCGCCGCCGCGATGGGCCAGGGCGAAACCGCTTACCTGAGCAAGTTGGCCCGGGTGTACGCAGATACACCGTCGCCCAAAGGACCGCAGACTTTCGCGGACCGGATGCTGCGGATCACCCGCTTGCTGGAAGCCCAGGAGCGGCCCGACATTGTTCTCATCGACAGCCGGGCCGGGCTGCACGATGTGGCCGCCGTTGCCATCGGCAGCCTGGCCTCGGTCGCCCTGTTGTTTGCCACCGATGCGCAGCAGAACTGGCAAGGCTACCGGCAGTTGTTCAATCACTGGCACCAGCGGCCAGAGGTCTTGCGTCAGGTGCGCGAGCGCATCGTGATGGTGCAGGCGCTGTTTCCCGAGAGCGATCAGGCCGAGCGGGCCAGTCGATTCGTGCAGAACGCCTGGGATGTGTTTCGCGACCTGATCTATGACGAGCTGGAGCCTGATGCCGACACGCTGGAGGATGCCTTTTCGTTCGATCTGCACAACGAGGATGGGCCGCACTTCCCGATGCGAGTGCGCTGGAATGCGCGCTTCCAGGAGTTCGACCCCATGCTTGGGCGCAGTGCCGGCGGGGTGGACGACACGGACATCGACTTGGCGTTCGGGCCATTTATTCAGGAAGTGATCGATGCGTTACCAGGACTTACCAATGAGTGAAGCTGCTGAATTGCGCTTGGCGCTAACAGAGTCACTACCGACGGTGGATCAAGCTGGTAACGCTGACATGCGTGACCCAGCTTTTACCTTTGTACCGCCAAGCCATGCAAAGGCTCTTGACGTCGATAGCAGTGTCGTCGAAGGTATTCGAGGTTCCGGCAAAAGCTTCTGGTGGGAGCACCTTGCGTCAGACGCACACCGGAGCTACATCGAGTCGGCCTATCCTGATGTTCGTCTGGGCAGTTCTTTCGATGCCGTGCAGGCGTTCGGCGCGCAAAGTATTTCTACGCAGGCTCCCAGTCAGGACGTGTTGACAGCCCTGCTCAAGACTTATTCTGCGCGCGCCATCTGGCGGGCGGTGCTGGCCCACTGCGCTGGTTTCGGTTCCCCATTTCCCGCGTCCGCCAAATGGGTGGAGCGCGTGAAATGGGTCGTGGAACAGCCCGAAGAGTTTGACGAACTGCTGCGGGTAAAGGATGCACAACTGGATACCAACGGTCGGACACTGGTAGTGCTCTTCGATGCACTGGACCGACTGGCCGACGAATGGACCACGATTCGTCCCTTGGCTCGTGCGCTGCTGCAGTTGGCTCTGGATGTTCGTTCTACCCGTCGCATTCGATTCAAGGTATTTCTACGCCCTGACATGCTTCAGGACAAGGAAATTATCGGGTTCCCAGACGCCTCAAAGCTCCTGGCCCGAAAAGCAGAATTGCGCTGGCAGCGCGCTGACCTGTATGCGCTGATGTTTCAGTGCGTGGGCAATGCGCCCCATGGGGGCGTCGCGTTTCGCCAGCTTACAACGGAGGCAACGGACCAGGCCTTTACATTGGTAAACAACGCTTGGATCTTGCCTCGCGCGCTTCGCTCAGACGAAAAGCTGCAGGAACGCCTCTTCGAACGCTTAGCCGGCAGTGCGATGGCCTCTGGACCGAGCGGCTACAAACGGGGCAAGCCTTACACCTGGCTCGTCAATCACTTGTTGGATGGGTTGGGGCAGGTCAGCCCTCGCAGCTATAGCGAAGCTATTCGCCACGCGGCGCAGCACACGCCTTCAGACGCTCAGACAGCACTACATTTCCGCGCCATCCAGGTCGGTGTGCAGGCCGCATCGAAGATTCGCGTGAACGAGGTAACTACTGAAGACTATCCATGGATCGAGTTTGTGATGCAACCGTTGCGCGGCAAGCTAACCGTGCCATGCGCAGCAGATGATTTCGAGCAGCTGTGGGTCAAGAATCACACCATTGAGCAATTGAAGGAGCAGTTGGCCCAATCAAGCCTAGGGGTCAAGCTTCCTCCACAAAGTTTGAACCGGGGGAGCACCGGCTTGCTGGATGACCTTCAAGCTCTGGGACTGATTGAGCGCTTGCGTGATCAGCGCATTCAAGTGCCAGATGTGTATCGACTTGGTTTTGGTTTTGGGCGACGTGGCGGTGTGAAGCCGCTGAAGTAAAGGGCCAACCATGATCAAGAGCTTCTACATCGACAATTTCAAGTCGCTGGTCGACTTCCGCCTGCCGCCGGAGCCTCATCGACTAGGTTCGTTCATTTGCCTGGTGGGTCTGAACGGGGCGGGTAAGTCCACGTTCCTGCAGGCCTTCGACTTTGTCGGGCATCTCGCCAACGGGCAGATGGAAAAGTGGCACAAGCAACGTGAGTGGAAAGCCGCCGATCTGACCCGCCGACTCCTGACAAGAGACGGATTCAATCGACATGCCCAATTTCAACGCCTTCAAACAGGCGCTCCATAGCGCAGCATGGCGTCTGCTGCCGTGACGAACACCCAAACAGCCCCAAGACTGTGAGTCCTCAAGGATTGAGGAATAAAACAAACATGACTCTATTGAAAGACCTCATCGCCATCCCAGAACGGGTGCACCAAGGCGACTTCGTGTTGCAGCTGTCCAAAGGCGTCACCGAGCCCGAGCAGACTCTGCGTGACTACGTTGTCACGCCGCAGCTGGTGGAAGCCTTTGCCAATGCGCTTGGCTTCATCCAGCAGGCGGTGGAGACCGGCGGCAGCAAGGCAGCCTATCTTCACGGCAGCTTCGGATCCGGTAAGAGCCACTTCATGGCGGTGCTGAACTTGCTGCTTGCAGGCAACACCCAGGCCAGGGCAACGCCCGAGCTGGCTGATGTGGTGGCCCGTCACAGCTGGACCGATGGCCGCAAGTTCCTGTTGGTGCCGTATCACATGATCGGGGCGCGTGACATGGAGTCGGCCATCCTAGGGCAGTACGCCGAGTTCGTCCGCAAGAAGCATCCAGACGCCCCGGTGCCCGGCTTTTACCTGGCCGAGGGGATGTTCAAGGATGCGCGTGACCTGCGCGAACGGATGGGCGATGAAGCATTTTTTGCCAAGCTCAATGAAGGAGCCAGTGGTGGTGGCGATGGCGGCTGGGGGGCGTTCGAAAGTGGCTGGGATGCCGTGGCTTTCGAGGCGGCGATGCTGGAAGCGCCCAATGGTGAAGAGCGCTCGCGCCTGGTGGGCGATCTGATCACCCAGTTTTTCTCGGCCTACCGGTCTTTAGCGGGCAGCGGCGAATCGTTTGTATCGCTCGACGATGGCCTCAGTATCATGAGCCGGCACGCCAAGGCGCTGGGCTACGATGCGGTGATCCTGTTCCTCGACGAACTGGTGTTGTGGCTGGCCAGCCATGCGGCCGACGTCAATTTTGTCAGCCGTGAAGGCACAAAGCTGGTGAAGCTGGTGGAGGCCACCAACGCCGACCGGCCCATTCCGCTGATCAGTTTCGTGGCCCGGCAGCGCGATCTTCGCGACTTGGTGGGTGAGAACCTCGCGGGTTCGGTGCAGGTGCAGTTCAGCGATGTGCTGAAGCACTGGGAGGCACGCTTCCACCGCATTACCCTGGAAGACCGCAACCTGCCTGCCATTGCAGAGAAGCGCGTGCTGCGCCCGGTAGATGAAGCCGCGCGGCAGACACTGCAGAGCACCTTTGATGATCTGCTGAAGATGCGTAAGGACGTGCTGGACACGCTGCTGACCACCACTGCCGACCGAGATATGTTCCGTAAGGTGTACCCGTTCTCGCCAGCGTTGGTGCAGACCCTAATTGCCGTGTCGGCTGCGCTGCAGCGGGAGCGTACGGCGCTCAAGCTGATGCTGCAATTGCTGGTGGACCGCCGCGCAGATCTGGAACTGGGCCAGCTGATTCCCGTGGGTGACCTGTACGACGCCATCGCCGAGGGTGATGAGCCCTTCAGCGAAGGCATGCGCCTGCACTTCGAGAACGCCAAGCGTCTTTACAACCAGCGCTTGCTGCCCATGCTGGAGCGGCAGCACAACGTGACATGGGAGGCGATCAAGCTGGACCAGGCAGAGGCGACTGCTGCCAAGAGCCTGCGCAACGACGCCCGCCTGTTGAAGACACTGCTGCTGGGCGCGTTGGTTCCTGAGGTGGAATCTCTCAAGGCCTTGAGCGCTCAACGCTTGGCGGCCTTGAACCACGGTACTTTCCGTTCGCCGATCCCGGGCCGCGAAGCACAAGACGTGTTGCGCAAGTGCCGTGACTGGGCCAGTGAGATTGGCGAGATCAAGATCACCGAGGACCAGAACCCGATCATCTCCATTCAGGTGACGGGTGTCGATATCGAACCCATCCTCCGCGCGGCAGAGGCCAACGACAACCCGGGCAACCGCCGCAAGCGGATCCGCGAGGCCTTGTTCAAGGAACTGGAGATCGACGACACCGGAGATCTGTTCAACACCTACGAGTTCACCTGGCGCGGCACTCGACGCGAGATCGAGCTGCTGTATGAGAACGTGCGTGAAATGACCGATGACCGTCTTCGAGGTCGTTCAGGCACGTGGACGGTTGTGCTGGACTTTCCGTTCGATGACGCCAACTTTGGTCCGGCCGATGATCTGGCACGTTTGGCGGCTTACCGCGGTGGAGATACCAGAACGCTGGTATGGATACCTTCGTTCCTGAGCAACAAGGCCCTGGCCGACCTGGGTCGGCTGGTGGTGCTGGATTACGTACTGCAAGGGGAGCGCTTTGAGACCTATGCGGGCCACCTGTCGTTTGTGGACCGTGTGCAGGCCAAGGCGCTGGCCCGCAATCAGCTGGACCAACTGCGCATCAAGCTGCGTTCTCAGCTGGAAGTGGCTTACGGCATCAGCACCGAACCTCGGGATGCGGTCAGCAATCCACTGACGGCGGATCAGCAGTTCCGCTCGCTGGACCCAACACTGTCTCCGCGGCCGCCCGTGGGGGCCGACTTTAAATCGGCTTTCGAAAACCTGCTGGGCCAGTTGTTTGCCCACCAGTATCCGGCTCACCCCGAGTTCGACACCGAGATCAAGCCAGCTATCATTCGCAAGATCTGGCCCGAAGTGCAGAAGGCTATCGAGGCGCCAGGGCAGCGCGGGTTGGTGCAGGACGCCAGTGTTCGCAAGCTGGTGCGTTCCGTGGTCAACCCTTGCCAACTAGGGCAGATGGCGGAAACACATTTGTTGATCGAGCCGCACTGGCAATCGCGCTTCTCGCAAAGCCACGCGCGAGACGGTGGAGGGCCGATCACCGTGGCCAAGTTGCGGCAGTGGATCGACATGCCTGCTCCCATGGGGTTGCCGCTGGAGCTGCAGAATCTCATCATCCTGGCTTTCGCTGCCTCCACCAGCCGTCGTTTCACGATGCGAGGCGGGCCTTTTGAGCCGTCTGTGGACAGCATGCCGGATGAACTGGAGCTGCGGGAGCAGTTGCTGCCAAATGCCAATGACTGGCAGCTGGCCTTGCAGCGTGCATCCAGCCTTTTCGGCTTAACCCTGGGCCAGACCCTCAACGCGGCCAATGTGGGCAAGTTGGTGGACGAGGTTAAGCAGAAGATCGCGGAGAAGCGCGATGCGGCAACTCGCCTTGTAGTGCAGATACGTGATCGGGTTGCCCGATACGCGGCTGGTGCAACAGGGGCTCGGCAGCAAACCGCTGAGTCTGCGCAGTCATTGTTGGCCGCGGTTGCATCCGCGGCAGATTCAGAGGTGGTCGCAGTACTGGCAACGGCCAATCTGCAAACATCGGAGGCTGCTGTCGGGCGAGCTTTGGGGCAGGCGAAGGTCTGCGCCGATGCGCTGGAGGTGGGCAGCTACTGGCAACTGTTCGACGTGGTGCTGAAGTTGAGCGATCACCGGTCGGATGCCGCCAAGGTGATCGGGCGGCGCTTGGCCGAGGTGCTGACCAGCGATGAACACGTCTTGGCTTTGAAGGGCAGACTCGATGAGTTGCATCGCGACGCCATGGGCTTGCTCGCAGCGCCTGCTCCGGTAACGGCCCCGTCCCCCGAGCCTTCTCCGTCGCCCGCGCCAGGCGTAACTGCACCTACGCCTGTGACGATTCCGCCTGTCCCGGCCGGCCTGGCGCCCGAAGTGGTGGCTGAGAAGCAGCAATTGCATCTGACTGGCGCTGAGGCCGTGGCGGCACTGGATGAACTGAAGGCTCGCGTGATCAACGAACGGGATCTGGAGCTGACGCTCAGTTGGCGTCTGCAGCGCAAGGGCACCCAGTTATGAGTTTGTCGACGCCGCAAATCAAGGCGCAACTGGAGCGAGTGCTGGACAGTGATCCGACGGCACAGGCCGTTGCGATTCGCGCTGCTGCAAAACAGATCTGGCCGGAGACGGTCACCCCACATGGGAAGCGTTTTCTGTTGCGTTGGTGCGAATCGTCATTGGCCATTCGCGAAGCGCTCTGTGAACTGGAGCAACTCGCACCTCCAGTATCGGGCATGGTGGTGATTACGCCCCTGTCTACGCATGAGGTTGCGGAGGACATCGCTGCCCGGCTGGCCCGTGCGCGGGTATTCCAGCCTGAAGGATGGGACATCGTTCGCCTGATGTTCCAGGCCAAGGAGACCGATGCTCGCTTGAGCCGGTTTGCCTGGATGCCACAGGCCTTGATCGACGGCGCGGCCCAGGGCGACTATCAGCCCGTGGCCAATGGATTCTTGGACCTGGAAACCGCATGGCGCGAAGTGTTGGTCCGCTTTGTGGGGATCGAGGTGGCCAGGCCAGACGCGGTGACGTTGCTGGGCTGGTCGATGACGCCCGATGCAGATCCTCGACTCGGGCCTTTGCCTGCGTCGATGCGGTCGGACATTCTGGCCTGGCTGGCTGACGCTGCCGGCGTAGCGGGGGGCATGGTCTTGGGCTGCGTCGAAGCCGGTCGCACGGGTGATGCGTTGCCGCTGGGGCTGGTTAGTGGCGTCATCTTTGCGGCAGCGGGTGAAGGGAAGGCCGCGTTGGGTCAGGCGGCGATCCGCCTGGAGCGCTTCGTCAACGAAAAGCATGTAGGGGTGACAGAGGGGCGTGCCTGGGCCGCGGCCGCAGAGCAAGTAGTGCGAAGTCTGGGTGTGGAGGCTTGTCGGGCCTTACTGGACCGTGCCGATGCTCTGCTGCGTGAGCTCCGTATCTCGCAGTTTTCGCACCTGAGCGATGTGCTTCCCTCTTCGCTAGACCAGCGACTGGCCGACTTTGCCTTGGCACTTGGTGCCCACGCGGCAGAGCCCAGTGAAGCCAAGCTTCAGCAGGTGGAACTGCAGGCTGACCGCGCGCTGAAGCACACCCTGATGAACGAGCAGCGGCCACGCATGGAGCGTGTTGAGATGGCACGACGCCTGGCCCGATGGCTGCTCAGCCCAATGGGCTCCGGAGTCTCGCTGCCAGATTCAGTGGAATGGCAAGCTGACCAAGGCGCCTACGTGGATTGGGCCCGATTCAGGCTGCTGGGTGGCGACGAACTGACCGAGCTGTCAGACGCGTATGCCGCGTGTCGCCAAGCGGTCATTGCCCGACGAAATGCCTTTGCCAAGCCTTTTGCGCAGGCGCTGCTGCAATGGAATGCACAGACGCCTGCTGACAGCGGACGGGTTGTCCCGCTTGAACACGCGCTGGACCGGGTCGTCGCTCCGATTGCCGCTGTACAACCCACGTTGCTACTGGTGATGGATGGCTTGAGCAACAGCATCTTCCGAGAGTTGTTTGCGCGGGCTGCCGGCCACGGTTGGGTAGAGCTGGTGCCAGCGTCTCAGGGCAAGCCCTTCGTCGGCGTCGCAACAGTGCCTACAATCACTGAGGTGAGTCGGACTAGCCTGCTATGTGGACGACTGACCACGGGAGCACAGGCGCAAGAGAAACCCGGTTTTGCGGCACATCCCGCATTGATGGCTACGAGCCGAGCAGAGTTTCCACCCAAGGTCTTCCACAAAGGTGACTTGGCCGATGCCGGCAATCTGGCACAGGAGATCCGCACGGCGATCGCGAACCAAAAGCAGCAGGTTGTGGGCGTGGTGTACAACGCTGTGGATGACCACCTCAGCGGACCAGATCAGCTCAATCAGCGCTGGGCGCTGGAGGATCTGCGTCTGCTGCTGCCTTTGTTGCGGGAAGCCCGCGAGGCCCGACGCGTGGTGATCGTTACGGCTGACCACGGTCATCTGCTGGAGGACGGAACCACGCAGATTTCAGGTGGCGAGAGTGACCGTTGGCGACTGGGAGGCACTCCGGCATCGACCCAGGAGCTGGCGATCAGCGGTGGCCGGGTGGTTACCAGCGATGGCTCCAACGCGGTGGTTTGCCTGTGGAGTGAAAGCAGCCGTTATGCGGGCCGAAAGAACGGTTATCACGGAGGCCTGTCACCCCAAGAAGTCACCGTGCCGCTGAGCGTATTTGCCCCGCTGGGTACCAGCCTTGTTAGCTGGAGTGCTGCACCACCGAACCAGCCAGAGTGGTGGGAGCTACCCCTTCTTATGCAATCCAAGAAGCCAGTAGCTCCTGCAGTGTCACACGCCAAGCCTGCCCGTACGAAGCAGGTGCAGTTCGAAGCGCAGGCGGGGCTCTTCGCCCCCGTCGATTTGCCTGTACCTGACATGGATGCGGTAGCGCTGGACTGGATTTCCAGTCTCTTAGCCAGCCCAATCTATGCGTCTCAGCGCCAGTTGGCAGCGCGCGTAGCTTTGCCAGACGACAAGATGAGACTGCTGCTGGAGGCGTTGACCGAGCGTGGCGGAAAGTTGTCCAGGACGGCTCTGGCGAATCGACTGTCACTGCCAGAGATCCGCATGGGTGGCCTGCTGAGTGCCGTGCGCCGTGTTTTGAATGTAGACCAGGCTGCGGTGGTCACCGTCGATGAGACGGCGGGGTCGGTTGAACTCAACATCACTTTGCTGCAACAGCAGTTCAATCTGCCCAAGCAAGGAGGCCCACGGTGATCAGCCCGGCCCGCAGAGAAGACATCATCAGTGCGCTCCGCCGAGGCACTGTTCCAAGCAACGGTCTGGATGCATTGGCGGTTGGTATTGAGACTTTCGCGCGCACTCTCGGCGAAGAGCTGGAGTCGGTGGCTTCAGGCCGCGGAGGCTTCAAGGCGGTACGCGGCGAGTACGGTACTGGCAAGACCTTTTTCGGACGATGGCTGCAGGAGCGCGCGCGCTCCAGGGGCTTTGCTGCAACGGAAGTCCAGATCAACGAGACCGAGACGCCGCTGCATCGATTGGAGACTGTCTACAGGCGGCTTGTTGAGCACCTGGGCACGGCCGACATGGCCAGCGGCGCATTCAGAAGCGTGATCGATGGCTGGTTCTACGCTCTGGAGCAGGATGTGCTGGCCGACCCTTCGGTGGACCCTGACGATGCTCAAGCGTTGCTGCAGCGGACGGATGCACTCATGGAAGCTCGTCTGAGCGCCATCAGCAAGACGGCCCCGGCTTTCTCGGCAGTGCTGCGCACTTATAGACAGGCCCTGGCTAACAACGACGGCATGCTGGCCGAGGGCTTGATCAGCTGGTTGGCTGGTCAGCCAAACGTGGCGGCCAGTGTGAAGCGTGCTGCAGGTATCAAGGGCGATCTGGACCACTTTGGGGCAAGCAATTTCTTGGTGGGCTTGCTCACGATCTTGCGAGACAGCGGATTTCCGGGCCTTGTGATGGTGCTCGACGAGGTGGAGACGCTGCAGCGTATGCGGACCGACACGCGTGAGAGGGGGCTCAATGCTCTGCGGCAGTGGATCGATGAGATCGATGCAGGCCGCTATCCCGGTCTGTACCTGATAATCACTGGCACGCCGGCATTCTTTGACGGCCCGCAGGGCATACAACGGCTGGCACCGCTGGCCCAACGGCTCCATGTGGACTTTGGGACTGACCGGAGGTTTGACAATCCCCGCGCAGTCCAGCTCCGCCTGGCTCCGTTTGATCACAGTGCCCTGCTTTCGGTGGGGCGGCGTGTGCGGGACATTTACGCAGAAGGGCGAGAGCACGAGCAGCGCCTGCGGGCTGTTGTCGATGATGGCTACCTGGAAACCTTGGCTCGGGCCGTGGCCGGCGGACTCGGAGGCAAGGTGGGAGTGGCGCCTCGCTTGTTCTTGAAAAAGCTGGTCGCAGATGTTCTGGATCGTGTGGACCTGCATGCGGACTTCGATCCCCGTCAGCATTACTCTTTGACCCTTGCCGAGACCGAGATGTCTGCCGCTGAGCGGGCTGCAGCAAGCGCGAATTCGGTGGACGACATCGAGCTGTGAGCGAGTTCGAGCAGTTGCACCCCTCGCTCCAGTACCACATGGTCAACACCTTGGGCTGGAGCACGCTGCGCCCCACGCAACTGGCTGCAATCCCGCCGATTCATGCCGGGGCGCACTGTTTGCTGTTGGCGCCCACAGCAGGGGGAAAGACGGAGGCGGCGACCATTCCCATCCTGTCCAGGATGCTGAAGGAGTCCTGGCCTGGCACGAGCGTTCTTTACATCTGCCCGATCAAGGCCCTGCTGAACAACCTCGAACATCGGCTTACCCACTATGCCGGACTCGTTGGACGCACGGTGGAAGTCTGGCATGGCGACGTGTCGCAGTCCCGCAAGAAGAAAGCACTGAAGGAAGCGCCGGACATCCTGCTGACAACCCCGGAATCGATCGAAGCGATGCTGATCTCCGTGCGGGTGAACCGCCCTGCCTGGTTTGGTAACTTGCGGGCGGTGGTTGTGGACGAATTGCACGCCTTCGCTGCTGATGACCGCGGTTGGCACATGAGGTCGGTGCTGCAACGGCTTGAGCACTATTTGCCGCAACCGCTCCAGCGCATCGGTCTTTCGGCGACGGTCAGCAACCCGCAGGAACTTCTGGAGTGGTTCGCCCCGGTCGGAGAACGGCAGGTGGTGGGCAGTGCCTCCGTGAGCACAGACGCCGATGTCACCATCGATCACGTTGGCAACCTCGAGAACGCCGCGACGGTTATCTCACGCCTTCACCGTGGTGAAAAACGCTTGGTGTTCTGCGACTCACGCAGCAGCGCTGAGCAGTTGAGCAGCATGCTGCGCGGTAAGGAGGTGCGAACCTTCGTGAGCCATGCGTCCCTGAGCGTTTCCGAACGCCGGCAGGCTGAAGCTGCGTTTGGAGAGGAAAAGGATTGCGTGATTGTCGCGACATCGACGCTGGAGCTTGGCATTGATGTCGGCGATCTGGATCGCGTGATTCAAATCGATTCGCCGTCTACCGTCTCGTCGTTCTTGCAGCGCATGGGTCGCACCGGCAGGCGGTCGGGCAGTCTCCGGAATTGCCTGTTCTTGACGACGAATCAAGACGCTTTCATGTTGGCCTTGGGTGTCACTCATTTGTGGTCACAGGGCTGGGTGGAGGCTGCACGGCCGCCTGATGAGCCGTGGCCGATCGTAGGACAACAGATTCTTGTGGCTACGCTGGAGCGAGGCGAATGGCCTGTGAGTGAGCTTCTCTCGCTGATGGCTCGTTGCTTCCCGGAGCGGCCGGCAGACGGCATCAAATCGATGGTTGACCACATGATTCAGAAGAGCTATCTGGATAGCAAGGGAGGACTGGTTCGCATCGGCCCTGAGACCGAACGAGAGTTCGGCCGTAGCCACTATCGCGATCTGCTGGCGGCCTTCAGCGGCGCTCAACTCCTGACGGGCCGGTGCGGCGGTGCTGAGGTGGGTTACATCGACCCCATGGTGTTGACCGGCGAAGAGCCTCAACGGCTGCTGCTCTTGGCTGGCCGCAGTTGGCTAGTGAAGGAGATCGAGTGGTCCAAGCGGATCGTCTGGCTGGAGGCGGCGAAAGAGGGTGGTAAAGCTAGATGGATGGGTGGAGCACGCAGTCTGAGCCGAGAAGTCTGCCAAGGTATCCGCGCTGCTCTGGTTGCGGGGGCATCCCCTGCTGTCCACCTTTCACAGCGCGGAAAAATTGAGCTTGCGGCGTTGATGGAGGAGATAGCGGTGTCCCCCGATGCGCACTTCATGTCCGGACTCGGCGGCTCTCCCGCACGCACATGGACCTTTGCTGGTACGAAGCAAAACCGAACCTACGCACGGATGGCAGAGTATGAAGGAGCGCATGTCAAGTTTGATGCGATCAGCATTCAGGCGCCGGCTGCCACTCTAAGTGCAGCCCGCCTCAAAGGGATGACGGTACAACTGAAGCCTAAAGAGCAAACTGTCTTCTCTTCAGAGATTAAATTCGCCCCTTGCGTACCGTCAGAATTGCTTTGCCGGACGATTCTTGCAAGAAACTTCGCCTGAGGAGCGCGGGGCGGAAGCCCGTGTTCAGTTGCACCAGATAAAGTTTTCCAGGGCAACGCTTCATTCCGCTAAGCTGGGGTTCTGTTGGATAGATCAAAGCGACAGCAGTCTAGACTTTGCTCCGCACGTGCGTGGCGTACGGCTTGTATCTCAAGCCCGTGATCTGCAGCCAGAACTTGAGCGATAGGGTGAACAGCAACGAGCTGCGGCATGTCACGGTGCCGTGGCAAGCCGCCAAGCAATCATTGCAACCTTTCAGGCCCTGAATCGCCCCCAGAATTACTGAGTTGTTTCCGGAGTGCGTTTGAATACTTGGTCTGTGTATTGAGACTCATCAAGCCGCTCATCCCCCAAGCTGAAGTGTAGCGACCGCCCGTCAGTCAGGTTGAAAAGCATGCTCATCGGATTGCTGGGGGACGAAAGGACGCTTTCCAAAGCGTTCAGCTGAAAGGTATCCGAACCATTAACGTAACTCGGCGAAAGTAGGAGAACACGTTTCAAGACGCCGGCCTCGGAAGTTTCAGCGTGTGCGCGCAGCACTTTGAGATTCGAGGTCATTATGTGGGTTACAAATTCATCATCCTCCGTTGGGGATGCAATTTCCAGCACGAAGAAAGGCGCATCAACCGCGAGCTCAACCCAGTCCCAAAGAATAACATTGGGATCAAGCTGTAGGGGGACGATGGCCGAACGATGAGTTTGGAGCATGAGAGATGAGTCTTTGAATACATAAATGTAGACTATACTCCGTGGATTGAAGGTCTCGCAACCGGCACAGTTTGCCGGTGAACAAATCCTTTGACGACCTTCGCGTTGAGCTTGCGAACCAGATTAAACAATCCCGGCGGCGGCTCGGTCTATCCCAGGAAGCGTTGGCTTTGCAAGCAGAAGTGGACCGGACTTACGTCTCCCAGTTAGAGAGAGGGATTGCCAACCCATCGCTTCTGATTCTTCATCGCATTGCGGTGGTCTTGGGGACAGACTTGTCTGTACGTCTGCTTGAGCCGCGTGATGAGTAGTCCGGTCGAGATTTCACCGCTGCCAGGAACCTTACCCCTGCGTGAGGGCCACTTAGCCAGCGGCATCTAAACATGGATCTGAAGGATGCCCAGCCGGTAAGTATGTTTTGGCAGCGTGGGCCGCACTGAAGGTGTGTGAACCTATGGCGTACGCTTCCATGTTGATTAATCTCTTCAGTACACCGATAGGGGTTATCCTTGGATAACAACAACTAAAGGAGATGCGGGAACAAGCAAGGACGAGATCATCCTCTGCTATTCCTACTTGGCCAGTTGGCTGAGATTGCCCGCGAAGCCCGATGGCTACATCCCCAGCCCTTATCCATCACGAATGGCGGCTCCTGCTGCGCGATTTTCTACGGACACATCTGGCCTTCCAGTCCGCCTCCGGCAGCGACCTGGAAGTCGGATTGGCAGCGGCAGCCAGTGCCGCACGCTGGCTCCTACGAGAGCACCCTGAGCTCCTTGAGGGTGAGAAGCTAACGTTACTCATCCCCGGAGCCGGCATCGTCGAGTGCACCGATGAAGGCCGTTGGTTTGGATTCCTGCCTTGGCTTCTGGGCCGCCCAAACCTTCAGACGCAGGTTTTCTTGGTGGGCAATCCGCTGGTAGTGAATCCTTTGTCGCAGCGTGGAGCCTTTTGCCGGGGCGTCTCCTCCCTAGAGGGACATCGTCCGCCCCATATGTTCTCGGGCACGCTCAAACAATGGCAGGAAGCGAATCCGAACGTAACAGTGGATGCCTGCGTACTTTTCTCCCCGAACTTCTCGGCACACTACAAGACCTGGTTCGCCCCAGGGGAGCTGGGGGACCTTTTGACAAGTGCACCTTTTGGACTTTTCGCCCACTCCCAGATGGAAGCACTCCAAGATCAACAGGTCCTTACGCTCTTGGGCTTCAAGTTTTCTGCCCAAGAGCAGCCGGCCAATCCTTGGTGGCTCAGTTTCTCGTACGACGAGGAGGAGGATGACCGACCGGATGAAAGGGACTGTTTCGCCCAGTACTCCTGGACACTCAGAGACGTTATGGCGCCAGCAGCCGTTGCGCTAGGCAACCCGGCACTCCCTGAACTCCTTGACCTACAGCGAGACCTTAAGAACGACTTGAAGACGCGCGGCCCTGAAGGCGTGATGTACGACCTAAGCCGTGCTCTCCCCATAGGCCCGAGTAGTGAGCCTCCCTATGACTGGCTCTATATCTTGCCGAACAATTTTGGTGTCCTGCGAGCGGGGGGGCTCATCGTTACGCTAACCGACGAGGGCCTGATCGTTCCGTTCGAGCCGACACTTCATGTCCCCTCGACATTCCTGGACTCGCGACCCGCTGAGGGTGACCCGATGGGCTGCATGTTTTGGGCCTTGCGTCTCTATCGCAACGAGGTTGCACCAATCTTCGAGACTGCCGCATACGAAAAAGACTGGCCCGCAACAGGAACCGAGCTAATCGAGCGGCTAAAATGCACGTTAAGACGGGAGTCCTGGGCTGACTACCTTAGGGAGGCAATGCGGCACAGCGGCATGCCTCGCAGTCCTACTCACCCAAAATGGTACAGCCTGCTGGGATCTCTTGGGTGGTCGCTCTATTCGTGCAAGGAAAGCCCCTCACCACGCCAGCCCATGTTCTACGTGGGGGGCACAAGGCTTATCTTCGGCGACCTTCCTGTCATCTGCCCTCCGTACGTCTACTTACCCGATGAGAGGGATGACTACGTAGCCCTTGATGCGCTTGACGAGCTGGAGTACGACCATCCAGACGGCGTCCTAGTCCTGTACAGCAGCATTCCCTTCATCGAGAAAGACGGACACACGTACTGCTTTGGCGGCATGCTTTTCTGGCGCGACGCATGGCATCCGTTCGCGATAACGAAGGAAATGACCTCGCTGGACAAGATTATCGAGCAGGTGGAGGCGGGCTTCACGTTTGAGACCCCAACGCCGTTGTACGCAGCCGACCCCCTCAGCCTGGCCATCCCCTTCAATCGCATGTGTTATGACCGAGACCCAGACAAGGATTGCCTGATGGTAGAACTGAAATCAGGTAACTGGACCATCGTGATTCCGGGCTAGCTGAGTTCTCAAGCGTTTGGCTGTTTCCAGCCGAGTGGCCTAAATCAGAAATTTGTCACTGCAGATCTGGGGAGCTGATCCTGGAGTTCGAGCGTGCCACACGACCTGAGTCTGACTTGCATCTGCTCTCGAACAATGCGAGCCACCACAAGGCAACACTGAACCATCGCGGGTTCCGACGGCATCCGCGTCTTTCTCTGTACTTCACGCCCACTTCAGGCTTCTAACTGAGCGAGCTTGCCACTAAACTTTGATAGTTTCAGGCGCATTACCGCTCAACCAAGGAGCAATCTCACTAACTTTTGACCTGAGCCGCTCAAATCGAATCGATTGATCCCAAACGTACGCAGCGATCCGGCCAATTAACGCACCGCACAAAAATGAGTTAATGACCTGCTGAAGCCCGTCACGATCGGAGAACAGAACCCATCCACACCAGAGGCCTGCAACCAGACATGTAACTCCGATGATGCTCGCAGCCTGGGCCTCACTTATTCTCCGAGAGCGTAACCTCAAACGCCCCTGAGAATCCTGGTCAAACAATTGAACTCGACGAGCCAAGCTTAGCTCACCCTCAGTGAGCTGACGAGTTCTCTTCAACCAATCAAAAAACGCCTCTTTCTCCTCTCTTCCGGGGCTAAGCCGATGCAGTGCGCCCTTCACATCGACAGACTCGTTGATCTGCTCCGCTGATTCTTGAGGACAAGCAAGCAGCTCTCGCCTCAAGTCACCGATCGTATCGCGGTTGGCGGCACCGCCCATCTCGCTCGCCGAAACTCTCGCGATCGCCTCAAGTGCTTGCCGAACAGCGCGCTCATCATCGTTGTGGCTATCGCTCACCTCCCCCTCCCGCAGCCGAAAGCAGTTCAGAGATATTTAACCCACTGCCATTACGCGAACTCGTCGTGAGATGCGCACGCATCACATCAAACAGCACATACCGCGCCTCAGCAGAAAGACTGCCATTGCATCGGGCTCGGACGTACTCCTCTATCAAAGCGAAGACCTCCTGCTCGATATGTTTCTGCTCCGGCAACGGCAAGCCGACGCCTTTCCTTCCAAGTAGAACAAAACCGACATCGACCCCGACAGCGGCCAACGCTGCCAAATAACTGAGCTTTGGCTCTCTAGCTTCTGACTCATACTGGCCCTGCGCAAGCCTCTGAACACCAGCCAAAGCGGCAAACTCAGCTTGATTGAGCCCTAGACGACGCCGCTCTTGCCGCAGCCGGTCACCAAGACCTGAAAAAACGGCATGACTGTCTGCCATCTCAAGCCTCAACAATAATGTACACAAAAAAATACATACCTGCTAGAGTGCATTCAATATCATTCATCGCACTGGCTATGCAGCATTCGACTAGGACACTCCGCGAAGCTCGAGACATCATTCTCGACACAGGAGTCTCGATCGCTGAGTGGGCCCGCATAAATGGATTCTCCGGAGGGCTTGTCTACCAAGTCCTAGACGGAAAGCGCAAGTGCTTACGCGGCCAGAGCCACAAAATTGCCGTTGCTTTGGGCGTCAAGGCCGGGCGCAGCATGAATGCAGAGAAGCTCACTCAGCTACTAGCAAGCTCCGCCCCCGAACATCCTGAAAGGAATTCAACCATGTAAACAAAAAGCCGAACTCACCAAGAAGGCTCGCCCGGCTCCGTCCGCTTGCGCAGAGATTACTACTAAGTTCGCGCTTAAAGTATCTCCAAGCAGAGCGGCGAAGTCAAGTCTTGACTGAAAAATCAGCCACTCCACACCACAATGCATCATTTTGGATGCATTGTGGCGGTGAGTATCGCATGCTCAAGAGAACTCATCATGCCCCTGCCAACCGGCCCTCGCAAAAGAGCGAAGACAGCTCCACCGTCCCCACCCGGCCCAGCCCGCAAACTTGTCGAAGTATCGCCTCACCGCACCACAGGCGGAGCCTACATCGAAGGACTTACCCCCTGGCACGCCGAGCACGAGTCCTACCTCGAAAAACACACCATCGCAGCGCTTTCCCTCTGTCACGACATAACAGAAATAAAATCACAGGGAATCGAGCATCACTACCAGACCTCCAACGGAGAAAATCGTCGGTACACCCCAGACTTTGTAGTCACACAAGTGGCCGAAGCTCGACCCGTCAATATTGAAGTCAAGGCGCTTCCATCACTTTCTCACGAAGAGGCTGTTTCAAAATATCAAGAAATTGCTAAATACTTTCGCTCAAAGAATGAAATATTTATCTTTATCACAGACGTTCAACTATTTGAAGAGCCTCGATTTAAAAACGTAAAACTGCTCTATCGGTACGTGACCAGTCACATCCCTGAGCACATTTTATTGAATGCCACTACCGCGCTCTCCTCTGGCCCAATGAAAATCTCAGAGATTCTAAAAAACACCAATTTAGAGCTCGTCGACATTTACACCCTTATTGCAAAAAGAAAAATTTGCTTCGAGTGGAGCGCTCCACTTGGCAGCAATACTCCAATCAGTCTTCCAAGCCAGCCATTTGAGGGACTTACGCTTGAAACAATCATCAATTCAAGTCGATACAGTCGTCTACTGGCGGAATTGGCTATGGGTCGTCACCCGACGGATAAACAGCTCTTGGCGAATGCAAAGGCTCTGCGATTGCGTCGTTCAAACGCTGGACCACAAAACTATGTCGGCGGAGATATTAAACAACCGCCTCTTCGTGATCGCAGAGAAGAGGAACTTCCCCGCGGAACAGCTTGGGACAGCAGGGATCGCACGCCTGGCCTCCACATTCTCTCAATTATCAAACGGTAGGGAGAAATCGACATGGGAACCTTTTTTCTCGAGACCGGATTAATAATCCAACGAGAAGGAGTAACCCTCGAGTATGTAAGCCGTCACGGGAACGATATATATTTCGAGGAGCCAACCTCAGGACAACGTATAACTATATCCGAACCCGTCTTTTGGGGTGAGTTCAATACACAGCGACTAACAATCCTAAATGCATTTTCGTCACCCAAAGTCCTAAAGACACCGACGGAACCAGCTTCAACGCAAATTCGTGACTTATCAAGCCTCCCGGAAAAGTACCAACAAGACGTAGATCGAAAGGTTACCTACATAAGCAATCTAAAAAAAGCGGGGATCACAAGAGGTCAAAGGAAACTTATCATCGAAGAGTCCGCAAAAATAGCGGCAAAAATAAATGATCCCAAAGGAGCCCCAGGCGCCTCTACGATTCAATATTGGTGGAAGAATTTAGAAACCAATCAAGGCGAAGTCTATGTTCTTATCAATGGGCACAGCGAAAAAACAAAAAAGAAAACGATTGACAACGACAGCGAAGAATTTCTACAGCGCCAAATTGATGAAAAGTACGCGCTAGATACTCGCCCCACCGCAAGCGGAGCATATCTTGCCTACAGAAATGAACTCAAAAACGAAAACCTACGGAGAGAGAAAAGCGGCCTTCCGCTTCTCCGTAGAGTATCTCAAAGGTCATTCTACGCGCGAATAGAAGCGCGCCCAAAAAAAGAATTGATGGTTGCTCGCTTTGGACGCGAAGCCGCGCGCCATCACTTCAAAATGATCAAAGGCCACTTACCATGCGACTACCCGCTTGACTACGCCGAGATCGACCACACACCATTAAATCTTTATGTAATAGACGACGAATCATATCTCCCACTAGGTCGACCATGGCTTACGGCGATTAAAGACCGTCGATCAGGAATGCTTTTGGGATTTTACGTATCATTCACCCCTACTGGACTGAGCTCCATATTCGGCGCCTTAAAACACTCGCTAGTATCGCACCATCTTGCGTACGAACAATGGCCTGATATAGAAAATCCATGGGCTTCATTCGGACGAGCTCATTATTACGAGTCGGACCGTGGCGCCGACTTCAAATCTCAGCGTTACAGGACAGCCATCGTATCAATTGGATCAATGTATGAATACTGCGAACGGCGCACTCCGTGGCTAAAAGGATCAATTGAAAGATTCTTCCTGACCCTTGAACAAACATTTTTCGAGTCAATCCCTGGACGAACGTTCTCCAACCTGAGCCAACGCGCAGGTTACAACCCATCCGAGCAAGCAGTTATCCGGTTTACGACGCTTATATACCTCCTACACAAATGGGCAGCAGACTTTCACAACGTTTTCCCAAACGCACGAAACCAAGCAAGGCCTATCGACATATGGATGGACGAAATTTCGTTGGCGCCGCCACCATATCCGAACTCACCGGATGCACTAAACATCATTCTCGGCGAACACAACACAGGCACTCTTTCCCAAGAGGGGTTGAGATACAAATGGATAACCTATGCCAGCGACGAGCTTAGCCAGCTGATGAATGAAATTGGGAAAGGCATAAAATTATCGTTTGCAGTCCAAATTGAAGACCTCGGACATATTTATGCACTAAGCCCGATAACAAATAGATACTTTCTAGTCCCATCGACCCGACCCGACTACAGTTGCGGGCTAAGCGTGTTTCAACACCTGTATCTAAGACGACAGCGCGGCCTACGCCTTGACGCTTCGAACGCTATTGACACGCTTGTCGAAACACGTGCCTCCATTCAAAAAACAATTCGGCAGGAGCTGGATCTAGGTAAAACTGCGGTCAAATCAAAACTCGCGAGAATGGCTAACATTAACTCCAACGCTGCACTAGAAGGCAAACCACAGGCAGTTGGCGATCCGTTTAGGGGTCAAAGCGTATCTTCTGAAACCGTCCCAAACGAAAAGCAAACTGTAGCCCCTTGCACCAGCGTACCGCGACCTTCATGGGGCGCGTAACAGATCACTCCTCGAGCAATGGATTCAAATTCTCATGACATCCAATATTATCGAACCACCCACAACAAACTCAACCTTCAACGAAGACTCCCAAGAATCTCTTTTCGAGCCAAAAATAGATTTAACACCGACTCCAGCCCCCTCTGCGAAACTGACACAACTCACCGCTGTTCACGATACGCCAGAAGGGCGAGCGCAATTTGTAATTGACCTCATAATTTTCACCGCTCCAGTTAAACAAGCGCTGGACTCTATCGATGCTTTAATGCATCGCTCACGAACCATCTCAGCGCCTGGCGGAGCAATCCTCCTAGGGGATGGAGGCACGGGAAAAACATTTATTAGCAATCGACTGCTCAGACGCTACCCTCCTCAGCATGGTCGGCTAACATCTTTTGTGCCAGCCGTAGCGATTACCCTCGAAAATGCACCCAAGGTAGAAGATGTAAAATCGGCCATTCTCAGTAGCTTAGGACAAAAAATCACCACAAGAAAGCTAACTACAGCAGAACGCTCTGACGATGTGATACGTGCTCTTCGGGCCTGCAATACGTGCTGTCTTTTAATCGACGAAGCTCATCACCTTCAACTGACATCTGGCCGCCGGCAGAACAAGGACAGACTAGCGGGCTTAGTCGGCGACTATTTGAAAACCCTATACGACCGAACCCGCATCGCATTCATATTCTTCGGCAAGCCGAGTTTAGGTGATTTATTCGAAGACGACGAGCAGCTGGCATCACGATGGCCAGGCAGGATCGAACTTGAACCATACAAAATGGATGAGCACTGGACTGCGCTACTTTCGGTACTGGACGAAGCCTTGCCGATGGCAGAGAAAGCAGGCTTAGACAGTAACGGCTATCCATCAGCAATTTATGGATTTACCCAGGGCAACTTCCGTCGATTGAAACATTTTCTCAGTGAAGCCGTCAGGCAGGCCGCGATGGACAGCAGCTCCGCAATTCAGCCTACCCATCTACAGCAAGCCTATTATTTATTAGGCTACCCAAGCCCAAATCCGTTTAACGACTTAGCTGCCTGATTATGTTATTCACCCGAATCGTACCCCGCATCGGCGAATCACTTACGGGCTATCTGATTCGCAGCGCCGCCGCAAATCACGAATGCGGACCGAGCAGCATTCTGCAAGAGCTGTTTGGCTCAGCGGAATCCCCCAGCCTTGATGAGGCGGAGAGCCTTGCATTGCACTGCCGATGCAAAATCGACGAGATAACAAAACTCATCGGATTTTGTCGTAGAACGACATATGGCCGCCAGTGGTATGTTAACGGAGACTGGGTGACAAAAGAATACTTTGTTTCGCCCAGATCGCCAGCCGTCTGCGCAAGATGCCTTTCCGAGGAGCCATTTATTCAGGGCTCCTGGGATTTTACGTTAAACGTGGCATGCCCACTCCACGAATGCAAGCTGGTACAACAGTGCCCAGCCTGTAGGCGAAAAATTCCATGGAATCGAAATTCAGTTTATAGATGTCTTTGTGGCTTCGATCTTCGCGATATTTCTCAACCCGAAGCGACATCCGCTGAAATTTATGTAAGCCGGCTCATAGTTTCAAAAATGGGCTTCCCTGTTCAACTCGCCCCTCTTGATGCACACTCATATTCCTTTTCCAGCCACCTCAGCACACTAACGCTAGATAGCCTATTGAAATCAATTTGGTTTCTAGGGCATATTCTCCCCACACTGAGAGTACAAAAAACAGTTCACGGCAGAAAAAAGCCGAATCGTGCGGAGGCGACAACAATCGTCACAAACGCAATTTCCTGCTTAACATCGTGGCCTTCGGCGTATTTTGAAACATTACAAGAGATACAGTCGCAAACAAAGAACATCACATCCGCCGCACGGATCGATCGAACATTTACTTCTGCCTATCGATACTTGAGCTCCGAACTAAGCAGCAAGGAAACAGCGTTCCTCCGGATCGCTTTCGAGCAACATATCAGGCACACCTGGACGCATTACACTCAAACCTCACGACTCAGAGCGTTTTTCAGGCAGTATGAATTCGATTTCAATTGACCTAAATCGTTTGAACGAAAAGACCCGCAGCAACGCACCACAGTCACCCGCTACTCTCAACAGATTATTTGGAAGCCCCCCTCCAATACAAAATGAATCATTTAGCGGCTGGCTATTTCGCGTAGCAGGTCACCATAGAATAAGATTAGACACGCTCTCAAGATTGCTTTGCATCAAATATCCGAGTAATACCTATGACTTCACCAGACGACTGACACCTGAATCGACAGATAGGATTGCGGCTGTTCTTAGGCTAGATCCAAATAATGTTGCGCAAACCACCCAACTCTGGGCTCCTCATTTAAGTAAATCAGAATATAAAGCATTAACTTTTGACTTGCGTACACTTACGCCCATATACAAAATATGCATTCAATGCCTAAAATCTGATGACATTCCATTTATCAGGCGCTCGTGGCGATTTTCACACAGCTTGGTTTGTGAGTACCACAAAACCCCCCTAATCAGCACCTGTCGCGTATGCAAGGCTCCCTTCGATTTCACTCACAACAATCCAAGGTGGAGAACAGACGATCAACGATCAGTCGTTGCTCGATACTGCCCATTATGCAGCAGCAACATTTTGTACAATCCAAAGAAGAAAATTGTTCTTGACGAGGCAAACTGGAAATTTTTACTTAATTTCCAGAAAAGGCTGGATCCATTCATAAGAAGCGGTATGTTTCGCCACCCCGAATTTGGAACAGTATCTGCGTACATCTATCTTCAAACCTTTTACTCGACAAATAAAATAGAAATCGGAAACCAAACTCAAGAGTGCCTTGCTGAAATCGACTACAGGCGATGTTTCGGACCGCATGCGGAATCCATCGTAACCTCACTCTTCGGACAAAAGCATTTCGATCTCATGAACACCACTTCACGCGACATATACGAAGTTAAGAGGACGTAACCGCTGAGAAGTTCATGCTGAAACGACCAGCGGATCGACCAAGTGTCAAAGAAGTCTTAGCTAGGCGCCCGGGTAGGTTTGAAGCCATTCACGCAATGAGAATCATTAGATGCCCCAGGTGTAGCTGCCGCGTTCGACGACGTCCAACCCACCCCGAACTCGGAGATCCGAACAGGGCTACGCAAAAATATAAATTTATGTCAAAAACAAAAAGCGAGCGGATCAATGAGATTCAGGCGGAACTCTCTGAAGCCTACGGGCTGCTCCGAGAATTCTGGGACACCATCGAAAATTCGATGGAGGGCGACCACCCAGCTAAGGAGCGTCTGGAGGAGTGGTTGTCCCGTTTCGAAGCGACCTCTGCTCTCCGAAGCGAGTAAGGATCTAGACCGTCCTAAATGGCGAACCTATCAAGCCCGAAACCTCTTTGTGTGGACTGATTGACCTCTGTCTCTTCATTGGAAGCGAGAGACAAGGCAAGCTTGGAGGAGGCTACGGGAGCAACAGAATGTGAACACTGACCTGCAGCGCATTCGCGAGACGCTCGATGTTGTCGAGCGAGATGTTGCGCACTTTGCGCTCAACGTGTGCGACGAAAGTGCGATGTAGCCCGGCCTCCAGAGCAAGATCCTCCTGAGACCAGCCTTTCTCCCTGCGCAGGCGAACGATATTCATGGCAAGAAGCTCTCGCGCTGTCAGAGAGTTGGAACGAAGCGACGTATGGCTGAGAGACATCGTTTGAGTGTCCCGAAGCCGAGCTTTTAAGTCAGCCGCGTTTACGTCACAATGCTGATGTTTCCATAATTCAGTTCGGGCTAAGCGGGCTCTGAAACTACTTTGACTAGCCAAATGGCTGACCGTCCGTCATCGCCGAAGACATAGAATCGTATGTTTATTACTGATGTAACTGCGCACCATCCCTTCATGTCTAAACTTGCAGGCAAGGGAAAGGACGTGTGGAGAGCGGTGACACTCTCCACACCGAACGAGTGGTTTTACGTAAGCTACTCAATCTCTACACCTAGCGGTGACCTGCACGAGACGGTGCTCATCACACATCCCGCTCGCGAGCTGATGTCAGTTCTGGACGGTGAGAGTGATGGGGTGTCGATCATAGGCGTCCAACTTGTTAGCCCACCTTTCCTGAACGGCACTAGACGTTGGAAAATGGAACCGCTGGTCAGGCTTTGGATGAAACACTCCGATCCACTTGCTCAGGTCTATGAGGTCGAGGGGGGAAGCCGGTATTGCACAGCTTACGGAGCCTGGGACATCTCCGAGTACGCGCTCTACAAGGAATTCCCACTCACCAGCTAGTCTTTTTGCGAGGCTGAAAAGTGTGTAGCGGTCAAGTATCCACACCGGAACGGAGATGGTGATGGAAGTCACTTGAATCACGCTGATGCGCGGCGATCCGCATCTGGTTGCGGAGGTCGCGTGTAGCGCAATCGCTTTCAGCAGCGTCAGCGTCGTGGCCAGCGTATTGCTCTTGCGCCGCTGGCGAGAGACATCGGCGGCGCAGCTACTCATCTCTCCTGCCGCCACTCTGGTTGAGGCTAGGCAGGGCTCCCGCATCCATGCATCACGGATTGATGTCTTTGTTACAGCACCAGTTGCGGGCCCCTACAAAACAAAGAGTTGCGAAGTTGTGGGGGCTGCGAGATGGCCAGAAAGCGATGTCATCAGCGCAGCGGCAGGAGCCCTGTGCAACCAGGACCGCGGATGCTGATTCTTGGCCCTCTTGGCTATAGAACCTGAAAGAGCCCAATTGCCGCTATGACGCAGCCGAGCCAGAACGCGGTATGTTCAATGTGGCAACAAAGAGGGGAAGGTATCCATTGCAATGACCATGGTCCGAGACGGCTCTTTACGAAATCGTCCCAGTTTTTGTGGGCAGGGACGCTGCTTGCAATCAACCCACCTGCTGCCCCTGCGATCAGAAAGAGTGCGATGCTTACTTTGATGTAGGGAATCATCCCTGCATACGCCTGCTTTAGCTGATCGTTCGCGAAGATTCCGATGATTCCAGCGATCAGTGTGGTGTACATGCCGATGTGAAATTTCGTGTAGTCGAAAAGTGCTTTGAGTTGATCGTCCATCCCCCAATCTCCCTCTCTGCTGCAAGTTTCCACCAGTTCATTATTGGTGCAAAAAATTCATTTAGCAAGATTTTGGGAGTATTATCAGAGCTGCTGATCGCCCAACCGTGAGATTGCTGTTGGCACAAATCGAGTTGCCGATGCGTAGAGAACCCACACACGGCACCACACGCTCGCCAACCGCTTCATGTTGGCATGCTGGAGCGTGCCTGGCCTTACCAGGGCCGGCGCCTCAACTTGATCGCCTTCATCTTCTCCCAAGCCCCAGAGCCAAACTCAAGAAGTCTCGCTAAACACTTCTCGGGCCTCGCTTCCGCCACCGCTCTTGCCCAACGCACTTCCAATGCATAGCACAGGACAAAGGACTATCGTACACTTCCACGTTGATTAACCTCTTCAGCACCGATAGCGGTTGCCCCTGGATAACGACAACGAAAGGAGATGCGGGCGTAGGGACGGGAGTTCACCGTCCGCTCGATTCCTACTCGTCCAGTTGGCCTAGATTGCCCGCGAAACCCGATGACTACGTCCCCTGCCCTTGTCCATCGCGAATGGCCCCCCTTGCTACGCGACTTTCTACGAGCTCATCCGGCTTTTCAGCCTGACTTGAGTCAGGACCTGATGGTTGGTCTGGCAGCGCCCGCCAGTGCCGCGCGCTGGCTCCTGCAAGCTCACCCAGAGCTACTCGATGGCGAGACCTTAACGTTACTCATCCCCGGCGCCGGCATCGTCGAGTGCACCGACGAAGGCCGTTGGTTCGCGTTCCTGCCTTGGCTTCTGGGGCGTCCGAATCTTCGTACGGAGGTCTTCTTGGTAGGGGATCCACTGGTCGTGAATCGCCTGTCAAGCCGTGATGCCTATTGCAGGGGCGTTTCTTCCCTGGCGCGATGCCCTCCGCCCCATGTCTTCTCCGGCACGCTCCACCAATGGAGTGCGGCTCATCTGGACGTGAAGGTGGACGCCTGCGTACTGTTCTCCCCGAACTTCTCAGCACATTACAAGACCTGGTTTGCCCCAGGAGAGCTGGGAGAGCTTCTGGCAAGCGTACCTGTTGGGTTGTTCGCTCGCTCCCAGATGGAAGCCCTCCAAGACCAGCAGACCCTGAAGCTCCTGGGCTTTGAGTTTTCTACCCAAGAAAAACCGGAGAACCCCTGGTGGCTCTGTTTCGGGTATGACGAGGAATTTGATACTAGACCGGATGAACGGGACTGCTTCGCCCAGTACGGCTGGACTCTTCGTGACGTTGTCGCGCCTGTAGCCGTTGCATTGGACAACCCCGCGCTCGCTGAACTCCTCGACCTACAGCGAGACCTTGAGCCTGACCTGAAGGCGCAAGGTCCCGAAATCGTGATGAGCAAACTTAGCTGTGGGTGCCCCCTCGGCCCGAGCAGCGAGCATCCCGATGACTGGCTCTATGTCCTACCGAACAATTTTGGTGTGCTTCGGGCGGAAGGGCTCATCGTAACGCTCACTCCTGAAGGACTGGTCGTCCCTTTCAAGCCCCCAGTTCATGTTCCCTCGACCTTCCTGGACTCACGCCCCCCTGAGAGTGACCCAATGGGCTGCGTGTTCTGGGCCTTGCGCCTCTATCGCAACGAGGTTGCGCCGCTTTTCGAGGCTACCGAGTATGAAAAAGACTGGCCGGAAACGGGTGCCCAGCTCGTCGAGTGGCTAAAACGCTCCATTGGGAAGTCCTGGGCGGACTACCTGAGGGAGGGAATGCGGCATAGCGGTATGCCTCGCAGTCCCACCTACCCCAAGTGGTGGACGCTGTTGGAATCCCTTGGATGGGCCCTCTCTCCCAGTGAGAAAGCGCATACCCGGTATAACGAAGCGTTCTACGCTTGCAGTAAAGAGGTCTTCTACGGCGACATCCCAGTCGTGTGCCTGCCCTACGTCCACCTACCTGATGAACAAGACGACTACGATGCCCTTGAAGACCTGGACGAGCTTGCGGACTACCATCCTGAAGTGGTCCTCGTCCTATACAGCGGCATCCCCTTCATCGAGAAAGACGGACACGCGTACTGCCTTGGTGGCATGCTGTTTTGGCGAGATGCATGGCATCCGTTCGCGATAAACAAGGACATGACTTCGCCTGACAAGATTATCGAGCAAGTGAAAAGCGGCTTCACGTTTGAAGCACCGACTCCGCAGTACGCAGCGGACCCGATGAGCCTAGCCATCCCGTTCAACCGCATGTGCCATGACCGAGACCCATACAAAGATTGCGTGATGATAGAACTGAAATCTGGTAACTGGACCATCTCGATTCCTGGCTAGCCGAGTTCTCAGGCATTTAGCTGTGGTGGCCTGAGTCAGAAATTTTTCACTGCAGATCTGGGGAACTGATCCTGGAGTCCTTGTTGCCCTGCCTTCCAGCATGCTCTTGCGCAAGGCGGGTTCCGGGGTCGGTACTATATCGCACGCTCTTGGCAGATGCGGCGGGATCGGTTGTCGCCAAGGTATACAACGAGGTGGGATGAACTGCCGGCGGTTCTCGCACGGTAGGGACGAGGGTCTGCTTGTCGGCCGACTCTTGGACTCTATGCAGACTCAGTCTGCAATGTACCGATCACCTGTCGCAGAGTTCTTGGCTATGGCCGATGCTCCGGCCAATTAGGCAGCGGGACACTATCGAATCAGCAATTACTGGCGACGCGGATGGCCAGAGCTATCGGTACCGCTCACGAGGACACCGGCCTCATCAGGTCGCCAGCCACGCGCTTCGAGAGCCAATTGATCAATCCAGGGCCATCCAGACTGCCCTCTTCCAAGGCTTCTGCAGCCGTGGCCCGCCAGGCAAGATCGCCGGGCTCCGTGAAGGTGCGGCGCAACTCGCGAATGGCCACAAGCGCAGCCTCGGCCCACGCGCGGAAATCTTCCAGCCGCCAGTAACTGACCTTGCCCAGCGACGGCATGGCCCCCTCACGGGCTTCGGTGGCCTGGGTCACCAGCACCGACACGATCGTAGCCGCCTCGGCACCAGCCACGTTCGCGCGAATCCAATCTGGGTGCGAAGCGGCCTGCCGAGCCTTGGTGGCATCGATGACCGCGTCCTCCTTGGCCCCTGCATGATCTTCGAAGACGATTACCTGATCGGCGATCATCCACCAGGGGTCAGGTGACGCGTCCGACTCTTTTTTGCCGGCGGCGAAACCCAGGTGCTCGCCAAGCAGCAACTGGGCCCGCTCGAAGGTCTTTGCCGACGCCAGGCCAATGCGGATCTCGCGTTCACGCGCCGTGAAATCGCGGTTGTGCAGCGTCCCCAGTTTGGCCAGGTAGCCCTCAAGGCGCTCGACCTGCAGCATGAGCGCGGCGTCCTTGGTGGCCTCTGCGGTTTCGGCTTCCGTCGCGGAGCCCCGTGCCAACGCCACCAGCCAGGGGATCCCCAGTGCCGCCTCTTTGGCCCGACGATAGGCTTGGCGTGCCTTGACGTCGAAGCCGGCCACGCCCTCGGCAGCAGCGCGCTCTGCTGCAGCACCGGCCAAGTAGAACCAGAGTGCTCGGTAGCCGCGTAGGCCCGGGTCGTTGAGGCCCGCCAGGACCTCCCGAGCTGCGTCGTGCGCGTTCTCGTAGTCCTGATTCCACATTGCGGTCTGCCACTCGATCTCCTTGGCGACCGAATAGGCAAGTTCGTCCATCGCAGGAAAGTCCTGCTGCTTCGCCTCGCTGCGCGCCTCCAGGATGGAACCGTTGGCCTCCTCCCAAGCGTCGTCATGCTCTAGGAAAACCCCGAAGTTGTCGACGATCTCGCGCGCCGTGGTGTCAGTGGACTGGTACACGCCGAACTCGATTTCGGCCTGCAGTTCCGGGTGGAAATGCACGCGTCGCTTGAGATCGGTCAAGTAGGCCGGCAGGTCGTCGCCAGTCACCACGACGGCCGAGTAATCATTGAGGCCACGCGTGCAGCGTCCCAAAGCCTGCATGACCCGCGTCTGTACCCGTTCGTTGAAGAGCAGGTTGGCACCCATTCGGTTCATCAGGAAACGCTCCTGCAGATTGGTGGCCTTGGGCAACCCCTCGACAAAGAGTAGCCGGCAATCGTCGTCGGGGAAATCGATGCCGTCATACCGGTTCGCTATCACGGCCACGGCTTTGTCCTCGGCCAGGAACTTGGCCTTCGTCTTCTCCAGGTCTTCGGCCTCGAAAACGGGATACCCCAGCGCCTCTTCCACCTCCTGCCTAATCTCACCGGCGCTGTCGAATCGCGGGGTGAGAACCAGGCTGCGCCCCGCTTCGCACATGAGCGAATGGCGCAGGGCCAGCGTGTCGTCCTCGTTCAGCGACTTCTCGGGGAAGACGAAGAAGCGGCGGCCGATGCCCTGGACATCCCACCCGTCCGGAATCGGCAGGCGAAGAATCTTCGGGCGGCCCGTGAGCCGCTCGAGGTCGCCGCCGGCCCCGAGCGTGGCCGACATGAAGATGCGTTGTTTTGCGCCCGTGAATGGCGCGTGGGACCAGGTCGGCGGGATCAACGGCCGGATCATGATCTCGGTGGCCGACATGTAGAGCTGGCAGGCGTTCAGGTGCCCCGCCAGGCTCTTCCAGGTGAAGCGCTCGCGCATGTCCCCGACATGTCCGCCAATCGCAGCACCCAGTTCGCCGGCCAGCGCGGCAAGCAGGTGGGTCGGCAGCTTGTCCACCCAGGACGCATCGTCGACGTCGCGCGTGAGGCCCATGATGCGCGCGTAGGTGGCCTGCGGGATCGCCTGCTTGATGACGCTGGCAACCGCGCTGTGCAGGTGGACCGTGTCCTCGTTCAGGCGCGACATCGACAACGTCCACTGGGCCGAGATGTAGTTCTCGGCGGCATGGGCGTCGTCGACGATGATGATGTCGGGGTCTTCGAAGAAGGGATTGGTGTTGAATAGGCTGCTGTAGTTAGTGACGGCGACCCGGTCACGGTCAGCGTAGGCGGCCTTGGCTGCCGGTGCGTAGTCCTTAATCTTGCCGGTGAAGGCCTCGATGGACAGGCCGTACTTCGTGGCGGCCTCTTCGGCCACTTGGTTGACCAGCTGGTTTGTCGGGCACAGGTAGACGACCTTCTCGCGAAACTTGCGGCGGCGCCAATCCGCCAGCAGCAGCCCGACCAGGGTCTTGCCGCTCCCTGTGGGCAGTTGGAGCGCGACATCCTTGGCGTCGAGCGCGTTGGCCACGTAGTTGCGCAGCATCTGGCCTTGATGGTCGAACAAGCTGGGATGCCGGCGTTTCGGCAGGTCGCGGAAGAGCCGATCCGGGCTCTCCGGGACGGCGACCGCGGCTGCGGGCTTCTTGAATGCCATCTTCGATTCCTCCCTCAAGCAAGCTCACGAGCCCAACCTTCGATTGGACGCGCGTCCGCCCATTGCATGGTGATTGATACAGCGCTCAGCGGCATCCTGCTGCAGAGCTGCAAAATGTTCCTAGGATGCGATTTTCGGGACTGGCCGCTTGTTGCCTAGCACGGGCGTTGGCGTCAGTGACTCCCATAGCCGAAAATACTCGATCAACATGATGCCAGAAAGTGGCGACGTGTTTACACGTTTGTCCGCTCACGGCCGCCTGACGCACCCACTGCGAGGACGTGCAGCCAACCTATCATCACTCCTTTCTGATTGGCGATCTCCAGCCCCTCATCGACCTCGACACCGAGGTAACGAACTTGTCGTTCGAAGGCGTTGGCCTCAATCCGGCGGGTATCGGCACTATAGCCACTGTTCAGTCGGCACGGACGGATTGGCAGCAAAGGTCGACTTGTTGCTTGTTGGCATAGGCATGAGGCAGTTGCCCGGCTAAAAAAACCAAACTGTGAGTTCCGCTGGCGGTCAGGCTGCTTTAGATTACAGATCAGACATGCAAAAATCATGGTGTCTTGGGCTGGTCGAATCTCGATCGGCTTAACCATCAGCCCTCGGAGTAACATGAAAGAAGAAATTTTTGGGGAAAGGAAAATGTCGAGTTCCGAAGCACTGATCGGTGTTGGCAGCCCCGGCTGGCGGGACGATGTCCAGAAGGGCCAGCAATGACGCGAGAATCAGTATTCGTGAGCCACGCCACTCCGGAGGACAACGGTTTCGTCCGCTGGCTTGGCGCCCGCTTGGAGCTCGTTGGGTTTTCCGTATGGCACGACCTCGGGCGGCTCAAAGGCGGCGACTATTTCTGGGACAAGATCGAAGGGGCCATCCGCAACGAGTCCTTCCGCTTCTTGGCTGTCGTATCCAAGGTTGCGGTGGACAAGCAGGGTGTCAAGGACGAATGGGCGTTGGCCCAGACCATCGAGAAGTCCATTCCGGGCTTCGTGATCCCGCTCCGCCTGGACGACTATGACTTCTCGCTGCTGCCAATCGGTATCCATCGCAAGAATGTCATCGACTTCGCCAATGGCTGGCACAAGGGATTAGCCGCGCTGCTCGACACCTTGACCGAGGCCAACGCGCCCAAGGTCTCCGCACCCGATCCACGCTCTGCCAGGCACTGGCTCGCCGAGATGAAGGATGGCGCGATCCTACGCACCGAGTCCAAAGAGTCACTCGATTCGACATGGCTCAGCGTCGTCTCGCTTCCGCCTATCGAGACTGCAAGAATTTTGGGGAGCGAGCGCGAAATCAAGCTGACCGACCTCAACCGGCGCATCCCCTGGTTCGAGCATGAGGATCGCATCGCTGGGTTCGCGAAGGCGGGCGACCTTGTGTCCAACATGTCCAAGTCGGTCATGCTCAAAGCCGCCAACGGCGTGGACTCGGCCACCTTCATCGAAAGCGGCTCCACCCTCGGCGGCAAGCCGGTGAGCGCGTGGGAGGCACGTAAGCGCGTGGCCAATCTCGTGCGGCAGGCTTGGGAGCTCACCATGGAAGCCAAGGGCCTTGGCGTCCACGAGCAGTCCGGTGGTCGCAAGGTCTTCTACGTTACGCCCGAGCTCACCAAGGGGCGCGGCGAAAAAGTCTCATTCCTCGATGTCGATGGGCGTAAGCGCCGCAAGGGGCTCAACGGCCGCAGCGAACGCAAGAAGGCCAATTGGTGCTACGCCGTGGGCATGGTGCCCCAGTTTGACGAGCCGTGGCGGATCGAACTGCGCTCTACCATCGTTTTCACCGACGACGATGGAAAACCGCTGGACACGCCGGCAAGGGCGCACCGCCTGCGCATGAGCTTTTGCCGCAGTTGGTGGAACGACCGTTGGCGCGGATTCCTGCGCGCGTTCCTCGCCTTGGTCGCCGACGGCGGCACCGAGATCAAGCTGCCCGTGGGCTCGGGGCGCGAAGTGGTCGTGCTGGCCACACCGATCATGTTCAACTCACCCGTGGGCCTCTCCGACTTGATTCCCTCGATCGACGTCGATCCCATCGATGAGCCTGACGACGACTTTGGCGAGGTCGATGACTTTGATGACGAGGAGGATCCAGTATGAGCTTCGACCTCAACCTCATCGAGATCGCCGAGCCCGAGCTCCTATTCGGGTATGGGCAGTCCATTGAGCATCCCAAGGACGGTTTGCTCCTGTATGGCCCAAAGGAAAGCCCGCAGGCCGGCTCCAAGCTGCGCATCGGCGTCGTGTCCACGGCCGAGGGGCTGCGTCGGTATTCGAAATGCGTCGCGCGCCTAGCCAAGCCCATCGCCCCGGCGCTGGCCGACAACCCCAACCACACTCTGTTTCCGGGTTTCCAAGCCCTGTTCGGCGTTGAGTGGCCCGCACAGCCCGCGACATGGCTCGAAATCGACGCCATCGAGCTCGCCAACGCGATCCGCATCGACGACCGCTATCAGGCGATCCACAAGGCTGTGTCGCTCTATTCGGATGCCATCGCCAACCACTTGCGCGACGGCAGCGAGTCGGCCATCGATCTCTGGATGGCTGTAGTGCCCGAGGAGGTCCACAAATATTGCCGGCCGCAGTCGAAGGTCGAAGCCGGTCAGAAGCAGCGCTCTGGGATTTTGATGGACAAGAAGGCGGCGACTCGCCTGCTCAAGGCGCCGGGCCTGTTCGACGAAGACAACGCGTCGGCCGAGATTTATCTTTACGAGCTCGACTTCCACAACCAGCTCAAGGCACGACTATTGGAGCACAAGGCTGCGGTTCAAGTGATTCGCGAGACCACGCTCGCGCCCGAGGAATTTGTCCGCGACAACGGAATGCCAGGGCGCGGCCTACAAGACCCGGCCACGTTGGCATGGAACCTCGCTACTACCTGCTTCTTCAAGGCCGGCGGCAAGCCTTGGCAGCTCGCAACTTCGCGACCCGGCGTCTGCTATGTCGGCATCGTGTTCAAGAAGGACTTATCGTCGGCCGAGCCGGGCAATGCGTGCTGCGGCGCTCAGATGTTCCTCGACTCCGGCGAGGGCGTTGTGTTTCGCGGCGCGGTGGGCCCTTGGCTCACCTCGACTAAGGACGACTTCCACCTCCCCAAGGAGAAGGCCAAGTGCCTGATGGCGATGGTCGTAGACGCGTATCGCAAGAATCATGGCGGCCAAGCCCCCAAGGAGCTCTTCATCCACGGCAAGACGCGCTTCTCGGTTGAGGAGTGGGAAGGCTTCAAGGAAACCGTGCCGCACGAGACCAACGTGGTCTGCGTGCGCATCCGCCAAGACGTCGGCATGAAACTCTATCGGCACGGGACGATGAACATCGCCCGTGGCGTGGGTTGGGTGAAATCGCAGGGGATGGCGTATCTGTGGACTAAGGGCTTCGTGCCCAGGTTGCAGACCTACGCCGGCCGCGAAGTGCCCAACCCGCTTTCGATCGAGATATGCCGAGGTGCTGCAGACATCAAGCAGGTCATGGGCGACGTACTCGCCTTAACCAAACTCAACTACAACGCGTGCATCTTTGGAGACGGCGTCCCGGTCACGCTGCGCTTCGCCGATGCCGTGGGCGAAATTTTAACGGCGGCGCCTCGCAAGAACGAGCTGCCGCCGCTACCGTTCCGCTACTACATATAACTCGCAAAAATCGAGACAGGGAATCAATGAAAATCGCTGAAATCGCAACGACACACGCATTCGCGATGAGCTACACCGAACGACTGCTTACGGCGCCATAGCCGACATGGCTTGATCGTGCGTTCAATGGCAGCACGGCCGACAATCTGCCACGGGGTGGATCGATACTACTGACGGCTCAACTGGGCGAAGGGAAGCGACTCGCCAAAACTATCCTCGACTCAGTTCAACTCGAACATTGCGGGGCTTGACAGTTTCAAAGATTTCTCTTCCTATCGGGCTACAGAAGTCAGGCAAGAAAAATCTCGAAATAAGCTGCAAAAATCCCGAAAAATCTTGAGATAACTTGCAAAACCACGAAGAATCCTGATTGCGAGATTTTTCGCAACCCATTGATTTATTTAAGAACAGCAATCTCGAAATAAGCTGCAAACGATATTTTTCGAGCGACCTGAAAGTTCGTCGTCCCTTCACGGCTGTTAAGATGAAATCCCCCTCCGCCGACGGGTGCGACCGATGAAAGATTTTTTCATCAGCTACAACAAAGCCGACAAGCGCTACGCCGAATGGATCGCCTGGCAGCTCAAGGAAGCCGGTTACAGCGTGGTGATCCAGGCTTGGGATTTCCGCGAGGGCAGCAACTTCGTCCTCGAGATGCAGCGGGCCGTCGAGGAAAGCACGCACACCCTGGCCGTGCTGTCGCCGGATTTCCTCGCCTCCCGCTTCACAGCCCCCGAATGGGCCGCAGCCTTCGCCACCGACCCCACGGGACAGGCCCGCAAGCTCATCCCCGTGCGGGTGCGTGAATGCACGCCCGGCGGACTTCTGGCCCAGATCAATTACATCGACCTCGTCGGGCTCAAGTCCGAAGACGCAGCCCGCGAGCGCCTCCTGAAGGGCCTTGCCCCAAGCGGGATGCCCGACACTCCGCCACTGCTACCGCCCCTGGGTGACACAACGGCATCCCAGTCCGCGGCCAGCGTCCCGCCGTGGCCACCGGCCCTGGAGATCATCGGGGACGTCACCGAATCCCTCGCACGCCGTGGGGTACGGATGGCCGGGACGCTGATCGTCAGCGCGCTCCTCGTCGTGATCGTCATCCGCGCGGCGCTGCCCGCCTCGTCCGAAGCTTCGCCCAGCATGCTCTACGGGACGGCGTTCACCTGGGGCCTGGTCACGATGGCACTGTTCGAAGCCATCCTGTTGTTCAAGCGACGGCGCTTCGCAAGAAACGCCGGGCAACCGGGAGATAAACCATGACTGCAGACCTCACGCCAGGTCGCCGCGCGTTCGTCCTGCGCGGCCTTGCCTTTTCGCTGCTCGGCACGCCGCTGGCCGCCTTCGCCGCCACGCCCGAGGAGGTCGCGCGGCTGGCCCAGGCCGCAGCGCGGATGAAGGCACTCGAAGATCTCCGCGCACGCGCCCGGGAAGCCGACAGGCAGGCCGATGGCGTGGCCGCCAGGGCAATATCGCTCCGCGAAATCTGGGACGGGATCATCGACCTGCACACCCGCATCGACCCGGCCATCGTGGCTGCCCGCAAAGTCCTCCAGCAACTCGGTACCGAACTCGATGCCGGCAACGCCGCGCTACGCGAGCAGGTCGACGCGGCAATCGAAAGCCGGCGTGCTGCAACCCGGCTTGCCGAGGAAGGCGGAGAACGGCTCAGCACCGCGGCGGCTGGCGCAGAGGCAGCGTTTGCCCGCCGCCGCCAGGCCGAATCCAGGCTACAGGCCCAGCAGCGCCGTATCGGCACCGCGGCCAACGCGACGGCCGATGCCCTGGGCAAGGTTCGCGGGCTGATCTCCCGCACCACATATGAAACCTCGCGCCTCGACGCGGACAGCAAAGCACTGCGCCAGGCATTTGCCGCGATGCGCGATGAAACCCGGCAGAGTGTCGAGGCCGCCCGCCAAGCCCGCTCGGCGGGGTGGTTCGGTTACGTGGTGGCCAGCCCAGCCCTGCCCGACGGAGAGGCTCTCGACCACCTCCGCATCGCCATCGAAACCCCGCTACCGGACGACGAAATGCCGGCCGACGGCATCGCATCAATTTTTGAACGCGCCAACGACAGCGCCGCCCAGGCTGCAGCCGTGGCCCGGGAAAAAGACGCGGCGAGCGTCCGCCAGCTCATGCTCGCCCAATGCGTCGGCGACAGCTGTGCCGCCCTGCAAGCCGAAGAAGTCGAACGCAAGCCTGACCTGGATCTCGCGCAGGCGGGGCTCGACGGACTGCAAAAGCGGCTCGCTGCCCTCAGACAGACCCTGCCCACCCTGCCGGACGCACCTCAGACATGGGCGATCGAAATGCGTAGCTGGCTTGACCGGGTCGCGCCTACCCTCGCCCCCGCCCTCGACGAAGCCGGCCTCGGCAGCCGCGGTGCAGCCGCCTTTGCCGCCCCCCTCGCCGCAGCCGCCGGCACCGCCTACGCTCAGGCGCGTGCCGACTGGCTTGACGCCTACCGCCTGGCCTACGGCACAACACCACCGCAGCCGGTGACGACCATCGAATACAGTGCGGCCTCGACCGCCGCTGCCGCCGCCCCCACTGCAGCGGCCATCCGGGTGCTGCGCAGCCACGCCTACGAGCGGGTCTCCACGCTGGATGGCGAGCAGCGCGGCTTTGGGGCTTACTCCTACGTGCTGCTGCGCAGCGGCAACGACCTCGACGCCGAGCCGGTAGCCCGACGCTACAAGCTGTTGATCGACCTGCTGGAAGCGGAACTCCCCGAAGGCAGCACCATCCCCACCAAAGTCACCAAGCAGGTCAACCTTTTCTGCATTCCGACACCCGCCTCCGGCAGCGGGCCGGGCAAGGCCGGACGCCCGCGCTACGGCGCTGCGCTGGCCGGACAATGGCTGCTCAACGCCCAGCACGGCCTGCTCACCCGTAAGGAGATCCTGACCCGGCTGATCCGTTCGCCCGGCCCCTTCCTGCTCACCTTACCCGGACGGATCGCCGAAAGCGCACCGGGCATGCCGCTCCTGCTCGCCGACCTCAACGACTACCCGGACATGGCCATCCGCGATCTCGTCACCCAGTACATGGAGGGGCTGCTCGACAGCTTCCCCACCGATCAGGCCCAGTGGAAGCCGCCGGCACTGCAGCAGGTCGCCCTGACGATGATCCATATGGCCGGCGACCTGGGCCGCATCGTCGAACGAGCCATCCCCAGCGCCGTCGCCGGCGGGCATTGAGGCCCGCTCAAAAGCCGATCCGCCACGCCAGCCGCAGGGTGCGCGGCTCCAGCGGATGCACCAGCCGGCCGTCGATGCCGCCACCGCAGGCGCCGCTGGCCGATTCGCTGCGGGTGCAGGCCCCGCCCCAGTATTCGATGTCGTTGGCCTTGCGGTCGAACAGGTTGAGCACGTCGAGGGAGAGCTGGCTGCCGGGCGCCAGCCGATAGCCCACCCGCAGGTTGGCCATCCAGAAGGGCGTGGATTTTTCGCGCCCGGTTTCTTCCAGCGGATAGGCGCCCAGGTAGCGCAGGCGCGCGCCGGCAAACCAGCGCCCGCCCGGGTCGAGGGCCGCGCCCACCGACGCCACCACCGGGATCGCGTTGGGCACGCGGGTGCCGCCGTTGTCCGGATTCGCCTCACGGAAGCGCGCCTGGGACAGCGCCAGCGACGTGTCGATACTCACCCCGGCGGGCAGCGCCAGCTCGTTGCTCCACTCCAGCCCGTGGCGGCGCGAGGCGCCCTTGGGTTCGGTGACGCCTTCGTCGCCGATGAACACCAGCTCGGAGGCCAGCGCCATCTGCCACACCGACACGCTGGTCTGCCAGCCGGGCAGCGGCGTGCTGCGGAAGCCCAGCTCGGCGCCCCGGGCGCGCACCAGCAGCGGCACCCGGCTGATCGCGCTGCCGTCGGCCGGGTTGGTGCTGCTGGTGGCGCCGCGGGCGTCGTTGCTGTGGAAGCCCTGCCCCCAGTTGGCGTAGAACTCGGTGGGCGCCGGCAAGGCGAACGGCCCCAGCACCACGCCCAGTTTGGGGCTGGTCTGGCCGGCGCGGGCCTTGCCGCCGTTGGCGAGGTTGAACTCGCCGCCGGCGGCCGTGACGCGGGCGTCCACCTCGTCATGACGCAGGCCCAGGGTGCTACGCAGCCACGGCCGCCACTGGGTGCGGGCCTCGACGAACAGCGCCGCGGCAGTCTCGGTGATCTTGTCCTGGCGCACGGTTGCGCTGCGCTGGCGATCCTCGGTGGCGTACAGGCCGACGCTGCGGATGCGATCCTGCCGCCACTGGAGGCCGGCGGTCAGTTCGGAATCCTTCAGCTCGGGGCCGAGAAACCAGCTGCGACTGGCCTGCCCGCCCCACACGAGGCGCCGGTCGGCCTGCTCGTGCTGGTCGCCGGCCGGCCCGTTGATGAAACCGGACGGCGCCGAGAACAGGTTGAGCCCGTAGTCGATCACGTAAACACCGGCCCGGCTGGCGCCGTAGGCATCCGGCCGCGCCCACTCGGCGGACAGGCTGTGGCGGTGGGTGGTTCCGCCGTCGTTGGGCGACAGGGCGCCGAAGCGGCCGATCTCGCCGCTGTCGATGGCCCGCGCCGGCACGTGCTCGGTGGCGGTCCACCGGGCCGTGTAGCTCATCGCAGTGAGGGCGAAGCCGTTGGCGGCCGAGCCTTCGGAGAGGCGCAGCACGGCGTTGCGCCGGGCGAGGTTCTCGGGCTGCTCCCACGGGCCGTCGTTGCCCGAGGCCTCGACCGCCGCCAGCAGCTGCAGCTCGCCCAGCGGCCGGCTGCCCGCGGCGAGCAGGCGGCGGTAGCCGTTCTGGCCCGCGCCGATCTCCACGAAGGGCGCCGCCAGCTGGCGCAGGTAGTCGATGCGCGCCGCGCCGGCGGTGGCAAAGTCGCCGTCCTCGGCGGCATACACGCCCTTGCGGAAGCGGATGCCGGCGATGAGCTCGGGGATTAGGAAGTTGAGATCCATGTAGCCCTGGCCGTGGGCGTGGCTGGGCATGTTCACCGGCATGCCGGCCACAAAGGTGGCGAAGTCGCTGCCGTGGTCGAGGTTGAAACCCCGCAGGAAATACTGGTTGGCCTTGCCGTCGCCCGAGTGCTGGGTGACGACCAGCCCCGGCACGGTCTCCAGCGCCTCGGCCGGGCGCAGCAGCGGACGGGTGGCGAGCCGGCGGGCGTCGATGATGCCTTCGGAGGCCGCGTCGGCGACGCCGACGAGATCGCCCCGGCGGCTGCCGACGGTGACTTCGGGCAAGGTGGTTTCGGTGGCGGCGGCGAGGGTGGGCAGCGCGGCCGCCAGGCAGGCAGCCAGCGTACGCGGACGAAACGGGTGCTTCATGGGCAGTCTCACAGGAAAACGTTAGCGGGATGCCGGCGCGGCCGGCTCGATGAGGATCAGCTGGCCGGTCTTCGGGTCGCGGAAGACCTCGCCGACCCGGTCCATGCCGGCGCCGGCCTGACCCGTGCCGTCGGCCGGGCGCTCGATGGCGCGCCCCTTGTCCACGGGCTTGGGCTGGCTGAGGGCGCCCTGGGTGTTGGCGGCGATCGCGGCCAGCAGGCCGCAGGCGAACACGAGCATTACGTCAACAAGGTTGACCAAACTTGCGCGAGGGTCTTCGTCCCGGTCGTCGAAGCGAGCATCGAGCCGGGAATACAGGCGCAGGCGGCGGCGCGGGGCGTTTGCGGCCTTCATTCCGCCTGCTCCATGCCTTCGAGCAGCTCCTCGTACCAGCGGCGGCGCAGCTTGCCCACCACCAGCCCGCCAATGCCGGCCACCAGGCCCAGCACGGTGGCGTCGAAGGCCACGGTGACGGCGCTCGCCAGCTCGCCCGGGTTGCCCTGGCCTAGCGCGGCAAGGCCCGGCCCGAGGGGGATGATGGTGGCCATCAGGCCCAGCATGGGGGGGGATGCGGGCGAGCAGGTCGGCGCGCTCCAGCCGGTGCCGCGCGACGCGCTGGACGGCGAGCACATCCCCCACCGCGGCGAGGCGGCGCAGGCCCCACAGGCGTTCGCCCAGGGCGAGGCCGGCTTCGGCAAGGGCGATGGCGCAGGCGGCGACCAGCGCCAGGAGGGCCGGGGTGAGCAGCCAGGTGACGGCTTCATGGAGCCAGGAGAGGGTGTGGTTCATCGGGATTCACCGGTTCGGTTTCGGGTTGGGGAAAGGGGCAGGCGCCGGGCGCTCCAGGCGAGGCCCAGCAGGAAGAAGAGCGGCACAACGGCCAGCGCCGCCTGCGGAATGGAAGCGCGCGCTTGATCGGCGGGTGCAGGGCGCACGACCAGCTCGGTCTGGCGGACCGGCTGCGGGGCTTCGGCGGGCGTCTCGGGCGGCGGAGAGGGCTCGGCCTGCGACGTGGAGCGGGCCTGCGCCGGGGCCGGGGCCGCTGGCGCCGGGGTTGCGGGCGCGGCAGCCGGCAGCGTCGCCCCCTGCGCCCGGGCCAGCGCGACGCCCAGCGCCTCTGCGTCGGTGGAGTCGATGCGCGGGCGCAGCCAGTCCCACATGGGGTGCTTGGGCGCGGCGTGGCCGCTGCCGGGCAGGCCGTTCTTCGCCACCAGCCGGGCCAGCTCGCCGCCCATCTGGCGGATCGTCGCGGCGTCGGCCTGCCAGAAGCCCTTCTCGGCCGCCACCATGAAGATCGCCAGCATGTGGGCCTTCACGTGGGCGTTGTGGCCCTGGGCCAGGAAGCGCGGCAGGCCGAGCTTCTGCTTGTCGTCGAACCAGGTCTCCTTCACCTCGTCCCAGGCCCACTGCTTGATGAGGTCCGGCCGCGTCACCTGCCAGCCCCACAGGTTCTCGAGGAACTCCTGCCCCATGGTGCGGGCGCCGGCGTAGCCGTGCTTCATCAGGGGCTTGAGCCATTCCGGGTTGAGGTAGCGGCCGCGCAGCTCCGACAAGAGCGCGGTGGCCAGCGGCTCGACCGCCGGATGGGCCGGGTCGGCATGCTGCAGGATCAGCCCCTCCGGGCGCCGGCCGGTGAGCGTCTCGACGCCCAGCGAAAGGCCGCCCAGGTAATCGAAGGCGTCGTTGTTATCGAGCAGGCCATAGAGGTTGCTGGCGCGGCCGTGGTAGCTGCGGGCGACCCCGGCGAGCGCCGTCTCGAAGGCCGCGTGGGTGGCGTCGCCCGCAGCATCCAGCCCGTAGGCGTGGCCCATCCGGTTGAGGTAGACCCGGCCCAGCTCCTCCCGCTCGCGCCACGCGCCCGAGCGTTCGGCCAGCCGATTGACCCCGGCGCTGTAGGCGCCCGGCGCGTCGCCGAAGATGCGCAGCGCCGCCGCCCGGCCCGCGTCGGCCAGCGCCAGCCCGCCCTTGGCGAGGGTGTCGGTGCGGCCCATCCAGGCGCGGGCCACCACGTTGCCGACGAGCGGCTCGCGCCCCAGCGCCACGCCGCTTCCCAGCGGCACCAGCGCGGCGGCCAGGGCGTCGGCGAGCTCCGGGCGCTGCTCGGCGAGCACCTCGGCCGACGCGGCCAGCGCCAGCCGGCCGGCCCGGTCGATCTGATTGAGCAGGTTGGGGTACAGATCACGGAACAGCCCCGAGGTGGTGACGATCACGTCGCGCCTTGCCTTGCCGGGCAGGAGGCGCACGTCGGTGACGATCCCGCGGGCGTTCCACACCGGCTCCGCCCCCAGCAGCGAGAGGCAGAAGGCGACCATCGCGCCCTCGTCGCGCACCGCGTCGGAGGCCCACAGGATCACCGCGTCGCTGTCGGCACCGGCACTCACCTTGCGGGGTCGGGCGGTGGCCTTGTCGGCAAGGCTGGCGCCGAGGGCGTAGCCCAGCCGGGTGGGCAGCAGGTCGCCATCCACCGCATGAAAGTTGCGCCCGGTGGGCAGCGCCTCGGGCGAGCGCAGCGGGTCGTTGCCCTTGCCCGGCGGCACGAAGCGCCCGGCAAGCCCGGCCAGCAGGCCGTCCATCTCCAGCCGCGGTGAGGCGGCCAGCTTGGCGGCGATGGCCGCGTCGTAGCCGCCCGCCACCTGGGCCATCGAGCCGGCCATCAGGGCCAGGGATTCGGCGCTCCAGTCCTGCCCGAAGACGTGCAGGCCGTGGGGCATGAACTTCTCCTGCAGCTTGGTGAGGTAGTGGCCGATCTCGTGGGCGAGCAGATCGTCGTCGGCGTCCTCGAAACCAATGCCGCGCACCTCCAGCACGTCGGCCATCGAGGCTTCCAGCTCGGCGCGCAGGTTGAGGGCAACCACCTGCTCACGCATGGTGCGGGCAGCCTGGGCCTTGAGGCTCTCGCTGTTGGCGGCCTCGAAGCTCTCCACCACCTGGCGCAGTTCCAGCAGCCTGTCGTAGAGCGGCGTCGCGGAGAGCGGCGGGGTGAGGTGGTCGACGATCACCGCCAGCCCGCGGCGCTTGGCCTGCACGCCCTCGCCCACCCCGTCGACGATGTAGGGGTAGATGCCCGGCAGATCGGCGGCGACGAGGCTGGGGTAGTCGTCGGCGGTGAGGCCCACCGCCTTGCCCGGCAGGAACTCGTAGGTGGAATGGCGGCCCAGGTGCACCACCGCGTCGGCCCGGAAGCGGTCGCGCAGCCAGTGGTAGAAGGCCAGGTACTGGTGGGGCGGCGACACGCTGGTGTTGGCGTGGAGCAGCTCTTCATCAACCTCCCAGCCCCGCGGCGGCTGCGGCCCGACGAAGACCTTGCCGAAGGTGAGCCCCGGCACCAGCAGCTTGCCGTCCGCCACCATCACCTTGCCCGGCGCAGCGCCCCAGCCGCGCAGGCCCTCGACGCCGTAGCCGACGATCCGCCACGCGAGGTTGGACAGGCTCTCGCACCTGCGCAGGGGCACGTCGGCGAGGCAGCCGCGGTAGCCGGCTTCGAGTTCCTTCAGGCCGGCGATGGCCTCGGCGCGGCGCGGGTGATCCGCGCCTTCGGCCAGATGGTGGAGCTCCTTCATCACCGATTCCACCCGCTTGCGCCCCAGACTGCGCTCGCCGGCGCGTTCGGCTTCCAGCACCTCGGCGTGGAGCCGGCCGAGGGGGCCGGAGACCATCTCGCCGCGCACCCGCTCGGGCAGGCCGGCGAACCACGCTTTGTAGTCGGCGGCGCTCACACCGGCCACCTCGCGGGAGAGCTCGGCCAGCGCGGTCTTGTCTTCGGGCAGATTCACGCCCCGGGCCATGATCCCGTCGAGCAGCGACGCGGGCGACGCGGGCAGCTCGCCGGTGTCGTAGCCCTCGGCCTTCAGGCGCGTGAGGATGGCGAACAGCGAGGCGGGCACGTCCAGGTTGTCGGCGCCGATGTTCTGCCGGCCTGGCGGGTGGTTGTAGTAGACGATGGCCACCCGCTTGTCGGCGTTGGCCTTGGCGCGAAGCTGCTGCCAGCGGGTGGCGCGGGCCACCAGCCGGGTGATCTCGGCGGCGATGGGCTCGGTGCGGCGCAGCTCGACGCCGGTGAGCGGATCAACTCGCCCCGCCCCCACCGCCGACACCACGATGGGCTGACCGATGCCCTGCAGCTCGGGCAACGCCACCCGGTACTGCACCGAATCCACCGGCAGCCCCTCGGGCGACAGGCGCCACTGGGTGGCGGTGCGCTCGGTGAGGCGGATCGCCTTGATGACCGGCACATCCAGCTTCTTCAGGGCTTCGGTGACGGCCTCGCGGTTCTCGGCGGCGCCGACCACAAAGTCCTGCACCACCACCAGCGCCGCAGGCCGGGCCGGGGCGAGGAGTTCGGGCAGGCGCTCGATGGCCTCCCGCGAGGCGCCGCCCCAGCGGGTCAGCACCTCGGCGCAGGGCAGACCCTGGCGGCGGGATTCGCCGCAGATCGCCGCGGCGGTGCCGGATTCGATGTTGGCGAGATCCAGCACCGCCAGCGCCGGGCCGGCGGGCAGCAGGCCGGATCGCCAAGCGCTGGCGTCGGTACGCTCCACCTCGCCCACCCGCAGGCGCAGGGCCGGTTCGGGCAGCGGCGGCGGGAGCGCCTTGCCGGCGAGCAGGTGGGCGTACAGGCCGGCGAGGTTGTCGGCACCGCCGGCCTGCCAGCTACGGCGGGCGGCGAGCCATGCCGCGGCGGGCGGGTGAGCGGCGGCGGCATCGAGGGCCTCCGCGGGCGGCTGCTCGGCGGCGAGCTGGCGCAGGGTGTCGGCGGGGAAATCCGCCAGCGCGCCGGCCGCGCCGCGGCTGTGCAGGTTCAGGCGCTGCTCGCCGTTCATCGCCAGCACGGTGGTGGCACGGCTGGCCGGCAGGGCGTCGACCAGCCGGCGGGCCGGATCGCCGAATACCGACACCGCCAGCACCGCGTCGGCGTCGAGCCACTGGCGCAGCTGGCGATCGCTGGCGGCGAGGAGCTGGGCCGGCGTGCGCAGCACGACGCGGTCGCGGGGATGGCTGGCGAGGTGCTTGCGGGCGCCTTCGACGGCGGCCGGCGCGGCGCGGTCGGTGACGACACCGAACAGCGTCGCCGCGCTCGCCGGTAGCGCGGCCAGCAGGGCCGCGGCGAGCAGGGCGCGAGCGAGGGTGCGGCAAAAGCCTGAGTGTGGTCCTGACATCCCGTCTCCATGGGCCGGATCGCCGGGCCGGACGGGGACGAGAAAAGACGGAACGAAACCGCGCGGCGGGACACGCCGGCAGGAGGACGGACGCCGGGCTGGCCGGCGGACGGACACATTTCGCTCGCCAGGCCCGCACCCCGGGGCTCAGCAGAAACAATGTCCTCGGGCCGGTCTTCTGGCTCGCCGTCGTCCTTCCCCATCCGCCTTCCCGGGCTGGTGCCCAGTGGCATGTGGATGGAGTCGTCTGGCTTACAGCAGCGGGGGCTGCGCCGGAATGGTCGGAGGGCTTGCCGCCGACGTCACCGGACTTCCCGTTTGGCCGTTTCCGCGAAGGCGGATCGGGCACCCGGAGGAACAGGGACGCCGAGGTTAAGACAAAGTCGGCAGCCCGGCAAGCCGGATGTCACCTGCGGGCGTGTCGGAGCCCCCTCAGCCCGGGGCGTCGCCAGGCCAAGGCTGGGTAAATTTTCTCGATTTTCGGACGGATCAAGACCCAATCCGGGCCGCATGTCAGCATTTGACAGGCAGCTTTGTCAAAATCTGTATAAATAACAGAAGTAATCAAAGCGGCCGGTTTCGTCGCCGTCGAGCCCCCTATAATCGAGCCCGATCGTCATATCACGCACGACATCGGGCGTGATCGAACTCACCCAGCCAGGGGCTCCGACTTGGAACGACCCGAACCCGCCTTCCAGCAGCCTGACAGCAACATACTGCACCTGCGGGGCGAGGCCGGACGACTGCTCGCGCACCTGGAGATGCATCTGGCTCGCCAGCCGGACGACCTGACCAGCCACACCCGGCGGATCCTGATCGCCTGGCAGCTGGGCGACGGCGACGCGACCTACGGCGCCCTGGTGGATCTGTTCATCGTGCTGGCCGAGCGGGGCGTCGGCCTGAAGTCCGCGATGCTGTCGCAGACCGCCCTGCAGCTCGACCCGCCCCAGCGCCGCTTCCTCGCCAGCCACCTCGCCAGCGGCGTGCGCGCCGACGAAAACGTACAACCCCCGGCCAGCCGCTCGGTATTGACGCGCGGCCTGGTCGGCATGACCACCCCGGCCCTCTGACCGCCTTCGGGAGAAACACCATGATGACCGCCCAGCCTACGCTCCGCCTCTGCCACACCGGCATGGACAGCCGCTCGCTGTACGCCTTCGAGATATTCCTCTCGCGCGTGGACTCCCGTGCCTGTCAGATCACCGATGAAACCGCCGCCGACGTGGCCTTCATCGACATCGACAACGACCTGGGCCGCTACCTCCTCGAAGGTCATCGCCTGCTCTACCCGGGCCGCCCACTGATCGTCAGCACCCAGAAGGCGCCGCTGGACAACGACCCGCTGACCATCCCGGTCACCAAGCCGGTGGGCCTCGCCGCCTTCTCGGCCGCCCTCGAACAGGCCCGCCGCCTGCTGCCGCCTGCGCCGGTCGTCGAAGCCCCCGTGGCGGCCATCGACACCGGCACCCTCGAGGACGCCGACAGCATCCCCGACGAAATGCCCGTCGAGATGCTCTTCAACCGCACCGAGCCGCGCCTCGCCAACGCCGATCCGGTGGCCCTCCTGCGCCAGCTCGAAGAGCGCCTGTCCACCTTCTATGTGGGCTCGATGCCCGATGTGGATCTCGACGACCTGATCGCCCGCAACGCCATCTATTACACCCCGGACCAGTTCCTGCAGGGCGAGATCACCCGCGCCGTCGCCCACGCCCGGGAAATCCACCGCCCGATGCGCATCGACGACGCCAGCGGCACCGCCCTCTACCTCGACCCGCAGAGCGGCAAGGCGCTCCAGGCCCGCAGCACCAACGCCCTGCGCGCCCTGGCCCAGCTGCCCACCCGCGGCACGGTGAAGATGAGCCGCGTCGAGCCCGGCGACGCCGTGCGCATGGACACGCTCGAAAGCCGCCCCCTCGAAGCCCTCGAATGGGACGTGGCCCTGTGGGCCTCCCGCGGGCGCCTGCCCCGGGGCACCAGCCTGGATCACCCGGTGCGCCTGCACAGCTGGCCCAACCTCACCCGCCTCGCCGTGCCGCCCGAAGCCATGCGCATCGCCGGCCTGTGGTCGCGGGGCGGCTACAGCCTGCGTGACACCGTGAGCATGCTGGGCATCCCGCAGCGCTACGTGTTCGCCTTCTACAGCGCCTGCCACGCCCTCGGTCTGGTCGAGCTGGCCGCCAACCCGGCCGCCCTCGCCGCCGCCCGCATCGTCAGCCGGCAGGTCGTCGCCGGTCCGGCCGAAGCCGCCCCGCCGATGCGCGGCCTGTTCAAGCGCATCCTCGGCAAGCTGCTGGGCGCCCGCCTCGGAGAAGCCGCAGCTGGCTGAGGCCTGCGCTGATGAGCCACTACAAGATCATCTTTGCCGGCCCCGTCGGCGCCGGCAAGACCACCGCCGTCACCGCCGCCAGCGACATCCCGCCGGTACGCACTGACGCCGCCGCCTCCGACGAAGTCCGCGAGCTCAAGCCCAACACCACGGTGGCGATGGACTACGGCGCGATGAAGCTGGCCGACGGCAGCACCATCCACCTCTACGGCACGCCGGGCCAGCAGCGCTTCGACTTCATGTGGGAGATCCTCACCGAAGGCGGCATCGCGCTGATCCTGCTGATCGACAACTCCCGCGGCGACCCGCTCAAGGAGCTGCGCTTCTACCTGGGCGCCTTCAGCGGCTTCATCCGCAAGACGGCCGTGGCCATCGGCGTCACCCACGTGGATCTCGCCGCCACCCCCAGCCTGTCCGACTACCAGCAGGAGCTCGACCGGGCCGGCTTCGGCTGCGTGCCGGTGTTCGAGGTGGACGCCCGCGCCCGCCGCGACGTGTGCCTGCTGATCGAAGCCGTGCTAAGCGTCATCGACCCGGTGGCCAGCGCCTGACCCCCATGGACGCGCCCCGCCGCTTCCTGCTCCCCACCCCGGCCGGCGCCTACTTTGCGGCCGCCGCCCAGGCCGAAGACCGCCTGCGCGGCTTCATCCGCCTGCTCTTCGCCCAGCCGGCCAGCCCCGCGTGGCACGACGAGGACGACGGCTTCGTGCGCCGGCTCGCCACCGCGGGCTGGATCCAGTACCTCGACGCCCCCCGCTGCGCCCCCCGCGACACCATCGAAGCCGCCCTGCAAAGCCTGCTCCCGCCCCTCGCCGGCAGCCGCAGCGCGCTGCTGGCCGACGCCCACGGCTTTCACCTCGCCAGCACCGGCTTCACCACCCCGCAGGCCGAAGCCCTGGCCGCCCTGTCGGCCGATCTGGCCAGCCTGCACAACCGCCACCAGCGAGTCATCAACCAGGATCTGAGCCTCTACGGCAGCGCCTGGTCGATTCCCGACGCCGCCGGCCACAGCCAGATCGGCTTCTGGCCGCTCTACGTGGGCAGCCACCGTTTCGTGCTCATCCTGGCCGGCGTGCCCCACCTCAACCAGCCCCCGCTGGTCGATCTGGTCTGGCTGCTCCACCAGCGCTACGGCCCCCTCGCCAGCGTGCTCCCCGCCACGGCCGACAGCACCGTAACCAGCTGACACTGCGACGCAAGCTCCGCGCAAGGAAGTAGTCAGGTGACGGACAGACTCCGCTCCTAGACTTCACATCTGGATCTCACTGCCCGATGGAATACGTCCCTTGCTGCCCCTTCGCCGCCTCACCCGGCACCTGCTGAGCGCCGCGCTGCTGCTGCCGGCCATCAGCCAGGCCCAGACCGCCGACACCCCGCCCCTCAGCCTGCAGGACGCCGAAAAGCGCCTGCTCGACGCCAACCCGACCATCCTCCAGGCGCGCGCAGCCGTGGCCGGGGCCCGCGCCGGCATCGACATCGCCGGGGCCCGGCCCAACCCCATCGTCACCGCCTCGGTCACCAGCATCAACCCGACCCGCAGCGGCAACGGCGGCTACTGGGATCGCCCGGTGGACAACGTGCTGCGGGTCGATCAGATGATCGAACGGGGCGACAAGCGTGACCTGCGCCTGGCCGCCGCCGACCGCAACCTCGCTGCCACCGGCCTCGATCTCGACAACACCATCCGCCTCGCCCGCATCGAACTGGCCAGCGCCTGGGTCGACCTGCGCGCCGCCCGCGAGGTGCGCCGCATCGCCGACGAAAACGCCGCCCTCGCCCGCCGCGCCGCCGACGCCGCCGAGGTGCGCGGCAAGGCCGGCGACCTGGCCGGGGTGGACGTGGCCCGCTTTGCCGCCGACGCCGCCCGCGTCGCCAACGACGCCGTGCAGGCCGAGCTCGCCCTGTCCCGCGCGCGCATCGCCCTGGCCCGCCTGCTCGGCAACCGGCTGCCGGCGGGCACCCTGCAGACCACCGACGACTGGCCCGGCGACGACGCCGTGGCCCCGGCGCAGACCGACGCCGAACGCGTGGATATCCTCGCCGCCCGCCAGCGCGTGGCCCAGGCCAGCGCCCTGCGCGAACTCGCCCGTGCCCAGCGCACCCGCGACGTCTCCGTCGGCGTGCAATACGAGCACTACCCGCCCGACGGCCGCAACACCTACGGCGTCAGCATCTCTGTTCCGCTGTTCCTCGGCTACGACTACCGGGGCGACATCGCCCGGAGCGAAGCCGACTACACCACCGCCGAACAGCAGCTCGACGCCACCCGCCAGTCGGTTGCCAGCGAACAGGCCCGCCTGCAGGCCGAACTGGCCGCCGCCCGCAGCCGCCACGCCCGCCTGCGCGACGTGGTGCTGCCCGCCGCCGAGCGGGCCGGCCGCGGCGCCGACGTCGCCATCCAGAAAGGCGGCATGAGCCTCACCGATTACCTCGACACCCAGCGCAACCTGCGCGCCGCGCGCATCGAAGCCGTCCAGGCCCGGGCCGATGTCGCCCGCGCCGCCCTGATACTGCGTCTGGCCGGAGCCACCCCATGAAACGCACGCCCATCATCGTCGCCCTCGTGGCCGCCGTCGCCGCCGGCGCCTGGTACCTGCGCCCGAGCGCCCCCGCCAAACCCGACGAGCCGGCCATCCAGCGCCCCTCCGCCGAACCCGGCGTGCTGCGCTTCCCCACCGCCGCGCCCCAACTGGCCCAGATCAAGACCGAACGCGCAGCCCTCGCCCCGGTGCCGATGGACGAGCCCCTGGCCGCCCGCATCAGCTACGACGAGAACGCCACCGCCCGGCTGGTCGCCCCGATCGCCGGCCGGGTCGTCGAGATCCACGCCAACATCGGCGACACCGTGAAGGCCGGCACCGTGCTGGCCGTGCTGGACGCCCCCGAACTGGGCACCGCCGCCGCCGATCTGGCCAAGGCCCAGGCCGACGCCCAGCAGAAGAAATCCGCCCTCGAACGCGCCCGCAGCCTGTTCCAGGCCGAGGTGATCCCCCGCCGCGACCTGGAAGCCGCCCAGGCCGAGGCCCAGCAGTCCCAGGCCGAAGTGGAGCGGGCCCGGCTGCGCCTCGCCAACCTCAACCCCGGCGGCACCACCGCGTCCGGCGGCCAGCGCTACCAGCTGCGCGCACCGATCAGCGGCGTGGTGGCCACCCGCAAGATCAACCCGGCGATGGAAGTGCGCCCCGACACCCCCGAGCCGCTCTTCGTCGTCACCGACATGAGCCGCCTGTCGGTGCTGGTGGATGTGCCCGAGCGCGACCTGCCCATCGTCACCGTCGGCAAGTCGGCCCAGGTGGAAGTCTCCGCCTATCCCCAGCGCAGCTTCACCGGCAAGGTGGTGCACGTGGCCCCCACCCTCGACCCCCAGACCCGCCGCATCCAGGCCCGCGTTGCCGTGGACAACCGGGAGGGCCTGCTCAAGCCCGAGATGTACGCCAAGGTCGGCATCCTCGCCGACGCCAAGGAAGAACTCCCCAAGATCCCCACCGGCGCGCTGCTCGTCGAAGGGGTGAAGAACTACGTCTTCGTCGAGCGCGAAGCCGGCGTGTTTGAAAAGCGCGAGGTCACCCTGGCGGTGCAGACCCGCAGCTACGCCTACGTGTGGAGCGGCGTGAAGGGCGGCGACAAGGTGGTCAGCGTCGGGGCCCTGCTCCTCAACGCCGAACTGGCCAGCAGTTCCCGCTGACGGGCCGCCGCCATGTTCGACACCCTCATCACCCTCGCCCTGCGCCAGCGGGCCTTCATCCTCATCGCCGCCGCGGTGCTGCTCGGCTACGGCCTGTACGCCGTCAACCAGATCTCCATCGAAGCCTTCCCGGACGTGCAGGACGTGCAGGTCCAGGTCGTCACCCAGGCCATCGGGATCGCCCCCGAGGAGGTCGAGCGCACCATCTCCCTGCCCATCGAGCGGGAGATGAGCGGCGTGCCGGGCATGACCCAGCTGCGCTCGGTGTCGATCACCGGCCTGTCGGTGGTCACCCTCACCTTCAATGAAAAGACCGCCGACTACTTCGCCCGCCAGCAGGTGCTCGAACGCCTGCAGAACGTCTCGCTGCCGCCCGGCTCCCAGCCGGTGCTGGCGCCGCTGACCACCGCCGTCGGCGAGATCTACCGCTACGTGCTCGACGCCCCGCCCACCGCCGACCGGGAAGAGATCCGCGCGGTGCAGGACTGGACGGTGCGCCCGGCCCTGCGCATGGTGCCGGGCGTCGCCGACGTGGTGAGCTTCGGCGGCGCGATCCGCGAGGTGCAGGTGCGCATCGACCCCGAGCTCCTGCGCAAGTACGCGCTGAGCCTGGGCGATGTCACCCAGGCCCTCAACGCGGCCAGCGCCAACGGCAGCGGCGGCCTGCTCCCCCGCGGCGACGAAGCCCTGGTGGTGCGCACCCTCGGCCTGTTCCAGAGCCTCGACGACGTGCGCGACGTGGTGGTGGTAGCCCGCGAAGGCAAGCCGGTGCGCATCTCCGACGTGGCCGAAGTGGTGGCGGGTTTCCGCCCCCGCTCGGGCATCGTGGCCTTCAACGACCGGGACGATGTGATCGAGGGCATCGTCCAGATGACCAAGGGCGGCAACGCCGCCAAGATCGTCGAAGCCCTCAAGCTCAAGGTGGACGAGGTCAATGCCCGCCTGCCCGAAGGCTTCCACCTGCGCCCGATCTACCAGCGCACCGAACTCATCGGCCACACCGTGGCCACCGTGGCCGAGAACCTGCTGGTCGGCGCGGTGCTCGTCACCGCCATCCTGCTGGCCTTCCTGCGCAACCTGCGGGCGGCGATCATCGTCGCCGCGGTGATTCCCCTGTCGCTGCTGTTCGCCTTCATCCTGATGCACGCCATGGGCGTGTCGGCCAACCTGATCTCCCTGGGCGCGGTGGACTTCGGCGTCATCATCGACAGCGCGGTGGTGATGGTCGAGGCGCTGATGGTGCGTCTGGCGGTGGACGCCCACGCCGAACACCACGGGATCATCTCGCCGGTGGGCCGGCGCATCCACGCCCTCAAGCAGACCTGCGTCGAGCTGGGTTCGCCGATCATGTTCTCGAAGGCCATCATCATCGTCGCCTTCCTGCCGATCTTCACCTTCCAGCGCATGGAAGGGCGGATCTTCACCCCGGTGGCGCTGACCCTCTCCTTCGCCCTGCTCGGCGGCCTGATCCTGACCCTCACCCTGGTGCCCACGCTGCTCTCCTACGCCCTCAACAAGGAGGACATGGCCGAGAAGGAAAGCCCCTGGCTGCACCGCCTCCAGGCGCGCTACCGGGATCTGCTGGTCAAGCTCCAGGCCCGCCGCCGGGCGGTGATCGCCGGTTCGCTGCTGTGCCTGGCCGCCGCCATGGGCATCGCCCCGCTGCTGGGTTCCGAGTTCCTGCCCAAGCTCGACGAAGGCAACATCTGGCTCACCATCAGCCTGCCCCAGTCGTCGGGCCTCACCAACACCAAGGACGTGGAGCGCAAGGTGCGCGCGGTGCTGTCCACCTACCCCGAGGTGAAGGCGGTCATCACCCATGTGGGCCGCCCCGACGACGGCACCGACCCCAAGGGCCCCAACAACATCGAGATCCTGGTGGACCTCAAACCCCGCAGCGAATGGCGCTTCGCCACCAAGGACGCGCTGGTGGACAGCATGTCGGGCCGCCTGGAGGCCATCCCCGGCCTGCCCACCAACTTCTCCCAGGTGATCCAGGACAGCGTGGAGGAATCCCTCTCCGGCGCCAAGGGCGAGATCGCGGTGAAGGTCTTCGGCCCCAACCTGGAGGTGCTCGAAGCCAAGGGCCGCCAGATCGCCGGCGTCCTCAACCGCATCGAAGGCTCGGCCGACGTGGCCGCGCTGCCGGTGGGCGGCCAGAGCGAGGTGGACATCCGCCTGCGCCGCGAAGCCCTGGCCCGCTACGACATCAACGTCACCGACGTGAACGCGATGATCCAGACCGCCCTCGGCGGCAGCGCGGTCAATGCCTTCTACGAAGGCGAGCGCCGCTACGACGTCACCCTGCGCTTCGGACCCCAGTTCCGCGACCAGGTGGACGACATCGCCAACCTGCCGGTAGCCCTGCCCGACGGGCATGGCAGCATTCCGCTGGGCGATCTGGCCGACGTGGAGCTGCGCCAGGGCGCGTCGCGCATCCAGCGCGAAGCCGGCAGCCGCAACGTGATCGTCAAGGCCAACCTGCGCGGCCGCGACCAGGGCAGCTTCGTCGCCGAAGCCCAGAAGAAGGTCGCCGCCGAGGTCAGCCTGCCGGCCGGCTACACCATCACCTGGGGCGGCCAGTTCGAGAACCAGCAGCGCGCCATGGCCCGCCTCAAGCTGATCGTGCCGATCACCCTGGGGCTGATCTTCTCGCTGCTGTTCTGGGCCTTCCGCGACATCCGCCCGGCCCTGCTGGTACTGTCGATGGTCCCCTTCACCCTGATCGGCGGCTTCGCCGGGCTGGGGCTGGCCGGGCTGCACCTGTCGGTGTCGGCGGCGGTGGGTTTCATCGCGGTGGCCGGCATCTCGGTGCAGAACGGCGTGATCATGGTCGAGCAGGTCATCGAGATCGCCCGCCGCGGCGCGACGCGTTCGGAGGCCATCCTCGACGGCGCCATGCTGCGCCTGCGCCCCATCGTGATGACCGCCCTGATGGCCGGCCTGGGCCTGCTGCCCGCCGCCCTGTCCCACGGCATCGGCTCCGAAACCCAGCGCCCCTTCGCCGTCGTGATCGTCGGCGGCATCGTCAGCGCGACCATCTTCACCCTGCTCCTGCTGCCGGTCCTGCTGTCCTACGGCGGCGCCAAGGAGCGGGTGAAGAAGGAAGACGTTTAAGCTAGCGTCCCCCTCAACCCAACCGCCCAGGCCCAACCGCCCATGCGCATCCTCATCGTCGAAGACGACCCCCTGCTTGCCGATGGCGTGGCCCAGCTGCTGCGCGGGGCCGGCTTCACCGCCGACTTCGTCGGCAGCGCCGAGCTGGCCGAGGCCGCCGTCGCCGCCGAGAAGTTCGACCTGATGGTGCTCGACATCGGCTTGCCCGGCATGGACGGGCTGGAGCTGCTGTCGCGCCTGCGGGCCCGCCACAACCCGATCCACGTGCTGATGCTCACCGCCCGCGACGCCCTGAACGAGCGGGTGCGCGGCCTCAACCTGGGCGCCGACGACTACCTCACCAAGCCCTTCGCGGCCGTCGAACTCCTCGCCCGGGTCAATGCGCTGGTGCGCCGCAGCCGCGGCCAGAGCGGCCAGCGCCGCGAGTTCGGCCCCCTGGTGCTGGACGAGGAAGCCCACCGGGCGTGGCTCTCCGGCCAGCCCCTGGAGCTGCCCCAGCGCGAATGGGCGATCCTCCAGTTTCTCCTCGACAACCTGGAGCGCGTCCTCAGCAAGGAGCGCATCGTCGCCGCCGTGTGCAGCTGGGACAAGGACATGAGCGAGAACGCCGTCGAGGTCTACGTCTCGCGCCTGCGGGCCAAGCTCGAGCCCGCCGGCATCCGCATCCGCACCGTACGCGGCCTGGGCTACATGCTCGAAGACCTGCCCCATGACGCGAAGCCTGCGTAAATCCCTGCTGCTGTGGCTGCTGCTGCCGGCAGCCCTGGCCATCATCACCTTCCTGCCGCTGGCCTACCACCTGGTCCACCAGCCGGCCATGGAGGCCCTCGACCAGGCCCTCGCCGACGCCAGCCTGGCGCTGGTGCCCCACCTCGAGGTGGTGGACGGCGAGCCCCGCTTCGTCTTTCCGCCCGCCGCCGAGCAGGTGCTGCGCACCGACCGGGTGGACGACATCTACTACCTCATCCTCGGCCCCAACAACCGCTTCATCGCCGGCGACGCCGGCCTGCCCCACGAGGCCGGCCCCGATGACGAGGTGCGCGGCGAGCGGACTAGCTTCGACTCCCACTTCCGCGGCCACCGGGTGCGCGTCACCGCCATCCACCGCACCATCGCCGACGAACCCTTCATCTTCGTCACCGCCGAAACCACCCGCAAGCGCGACCAGCTCAAGCTCGACCTGGCCGTCGCCCTGCTGCTGCCGCTGATGTTCTTCGCGGTGGCCACCGGCATCACCATCTGGTTCGGCGTGCATCACGCCCTGCTACCGGTCGAGGGCATCCGCCGCGCGCTGCACGGCATGGAACACCGGGCCCTGCAGCCCCTCGACGAGAGCGCCGCGCCCATCGAGATCCGCCCCCTCGTCACCGAATTCAACCAGGTGCTCGACCGGCTGGAGCAGGCCGCCGAAGCCCAGCAGCGCTTCGTGGCCAACGCCGCCCACCAGCTACGCACGCCGCTGGCCGGCATCCGCACCCAGCTCGAGCTCCTCCAGCGCGAGCCCGACGCCACCGAGCGCGACGCCCGCACCCGTCACTGCGTGGGCGCCATCGAACGCCTCGGCCACCTCATCAACCAGATGCTGGTGCTGCTCTCCGCCGAGCCCGGCGGCCGCCATACCAGCCTCGCCGCCACCGTCGACCTGCCCGAACTGATCCGCGACCGCAGCCCCGAGTGGATCCGCCTCGCCGAAGCCCGCAATCTCGACCTGGGCTTCGAGCTGCAGGCCGCCCGGGTCAACGGCGACCGCCTGCTGCTGGGCGAGATGATCGCCAACCTGGTCGCCAACGCCCTCAACTACACCCCGGCGCCCGGCGAGGTGACCATCCGCTGCCGCACCGACGGCAGCCACAGCCTCGTCGAAGTCGAAGACACCGGCCCCGGCATTCCGCCCGCCGCCCGCCAGCAGGTCTTCGAGCGCTTCTTCCGCCTGCCCGCCGCCAGCCACCCGGGCAGCGGCCTGGGCCTCGCCATCGTCCGCGAGATCGCCCACGGCGCCGGCGGCGAAGTGGACATCCTCGACACCCCGGACGGGCGCGGCGTGCTGCTGCGGGTAAGCCTGCCGGCCTTGATCGACACCCCCGACGAAGAACCCGCATAACGCGCTACCATCGGCATCCCCGGTATTTCCACGGAATCACCCATGCGCGGCCACTTCGCAGCCATCTCCCTCATCCTCATCGGCGTCGTCGCCCTGGGGATCAACCTCGATCTGTTCGAACTCGACATCGTCCGCCTGGCCCGCACCTGGTGGCCGCTGGTGCTGATCGCCCTCGGCATCGGGCTGTTCCTCACCCCGGGCGAGCGGAACCGGCCCGACTGAGCCCACCCGCCTCGCCGCGCACTTAAAGGGAATGTCCCCGGCCAGCTAAAGTACGCCGGCCTGCGACCGTTATCCGGGAATAACCCGCTCAGATAACGCGCCCCGTGATTCCCGCCCGCTCCAGTTCCGCCGATCGCGCCGGACTCTTCGTCCTCGTCGCCGGCCTCGCCGCTGCCTTGCTCGTCGCCTTCCTGGCGGTGCGCAACCAGACGGAGCAGCGCGCCACCGAGCTGGTCGATCAGGGCTCGCGCCTCGTCAAGGCGCTGGCCGCGATTCCCAAGGATGGCCTGGTGCCGTCCCCCGGCCGTCCCAATCCCCTCGCCGCGGTGCTCCGCGCCCACGGCAACGCCGATCTGGCCTACGGCCTCGTCACCGACCCCCAGGGCCAGCCCCTGTCCGAAGTCACCGCCCCCGGTCTCACCCCGAGCGTACTGCCCCTGGCTGCCGACAAGCCGGCAGAATGGTTCGGCCACCGCCCGGTCGATAGCGGCGCAGCGGGGCTCGAACTGATCGAATTCCACGGCCCGCTCCTCCATGACGGGCGCCTCGAAGGTTTCGTGCGGGTCGCCTTCCGCGCCCCGACCCTCGGCTTCGACGCCCGCCAGCTGCCCTTCCTGGCCGGGCTGGCGCTGCCCATCCTGCTCCTCGTGCCGCTGTTCTTCTTCATGCTGCGCAGCCAGCTGCGGCCGCTGCAGGAGGTCAGCCAGCGGGTCGAACAGCTGGCCGCCAGCGCCCCGCCCGATCTCGCCGGCGATCCCGCCGCCCGGGATCTGGTCACCCGCTTCGGGCGCTTCCTCGACGCCACCGAAAAGCGCATCCGCGAACTCGAAGCCGGCCGCGGCGACGCCGAAACCGCCATCAAGCTGCTGGGCTACAAGCGCGAAAAGGTCGAGAGCGCCCTCGAAACCCTGCCCGAAGGCGTGCTGGTTCTGGACGAAGGCAGCCTCACGGTGTTCGCCAACACCAAGGTCGGCCCGCTGCTGTCGGTCGATCCCGCCGCCCTCGTCGGCAAGCAGCCCACCGAATGGCCGGTGGAGGGCGGCGTCCTGCGGGCGCTCAGCCCGCTGCTGGGCGGCGCCTCCACCAGCCAGACCGCCGACTTCCACCCCGACGGCAACGAAAGCCGCCGGGTCAGCGTGTGGGCCCTGCCCCTGTTCGCCCCCCGCGACGCCACCCGCCGCCTCGGCTCGCTGATCGTCCTGCGCGAAACCACCGACCAGATGCTCGCCGCCCAGGCCCGGGACGAGTTCATCGCCCATGTGGCCCACGAACTGAAGACGCCGCTGGCCAACATCACCCTCTACGGCGAGCTGCTCCGGGACGACCCGAATCTCGCCGCCGACACCCGCGTCGAGGCCATCAACACCGTCTGCGACGAATCCCGGCGCGCCGCCGCGCTCATCAACAACCTGCTCAACATCTCGCGCATCGAGGCCGGCAGCATCGTCATCGACCGCCAGCGGGTGCGTCTGGCCGAACTGCTCGCCGACTGCATGGAGCAGCTCCAGCACACCGGCGCCAGCCGCGACCTGCGCCTGCAGGTGAGCGTGCCGCCCGAGCTGCCGCCGGTCGAGCTGGACAAGGATCTGCTGCGCATCGCCCTGAACAACCTGCTCACCAATGCCGCCAAGTACAACCGGGCCGGTGGCGAGATCATCCTGTCGGCCGAAGAGACCGACGAGCGCATCGTGATCACCGTGCAGGACAGCGGGATCGGCATTCCCGCCGCCGACCTGCCGCGCATCTTCGACAAGTTCTACCGCTCCGCCGACCGCGAAGCCGTCGCCCGCGGCGGTCACGGGCTGGGCCTGTACCTGGCCCGGCAGATCGTCGAGCTGCACCAGGGTCAGATCGAGGTCACCAGCCAACCCGGCCAGGGCACCCGCGTCACCCTGAGCTTCCGCAAACCCCATGTATTGCTGAGGGCCGCATGAAACGTCTCCTCGTCGTCGACGACGAACCCCACGTGGCCCGCGTGCTGCGGGTCAGCCTGGCCAAGGAAGGCTGGCAGATCGACCTGGCCCACGACGGCCACGAAGCCCTCGCTGCCATCGCCAGCAACCCGCCGGACGCCCTCATCACCGACATCCAGATGCCCGGCATGGGCGGCGAGGAGCTGTGCCGCCGCCTCCACGCCGACGACACCCGCCCATCCTTTCCGGTGCTGGTGATGACCTCCATGACCGCCCGCGACCAGCGCAGCTGGGCCGAGGAGCTGGGCGGCATCGAATTCCTCGAGAAACCGGTGAGCCCCCGGCGCATCGCCACCCTGCTCGGCCAGCTGGTGGCCAGGGAGCGCACCGATGACTGACAGCCGCCCTGGCGACCTAGCCCGCTACGGCCGCTGGCTCAAGCGCGGCGTGGGCGAAGCCTTCAGCGCCGCCATCGGCAGCGCCTCCGGCGATCTGCTGTGGGCCGACGGCGACCCGGCCCCCCTTGGCGAAGCCCTCGCCGCCTGCAACGCCGCGCCTCCGGGCGGCGACGGCATGCGCCGCCTCAAGACCGGCCTCGGCGTCACCTACGCCAGCCCCGCGCTGCTGCCCGACGGCCCCGGCTGGCTGATCGCCGTGCCCCGGGACGACGCCGCCCCCTTCGGCATTGACCTCGACACCGTCGCCGAGACCATGGCCGACGTGGCCGCCACCCTCGCCGACCGCAACAGCCTGGGCGCCGAGATGGACGTGCTGGCTGCCGAGCTCGCCGAACGCTACGAAGAGCTCCACCTTTTTTACGACATCGACCGCCACCTCACCAAGCAGGATCTGGGCGCCGAAGTCCTGCAGGATCTGCTCAAAAGCTGCGCCGAGCAGCTCAACGCCGACGTGGCCTGCTTCGTCCGCCCGGCCGAGAACCTCACCGTCTCCGCCACCAACCTCAGCAAGCCGATCCACAACCTCGATCTGGTGCTGGTGGAGATGCGCGGCGACCTGTTCCGCTTCGTCTCATCCAGCCGCGCCACAGTCGTCCTCGACGACATGAAGGACTCCCGCCGGCCCTACATCTTCACCGACATGCCCTACAAGGTGCTGGCCTGCCCGGTGTTCCAGGGCCTCGAGATGCCGGCCATGCTCACCCTCCTCAACCACCAGGAGAAGCCCGACTTCACCAACAGCGACCGCCGCCTGGGCGAGGTGATGGCCCACCAGATCTCCAACGTGATGCACATGGGCGAGATGTTCGCCGAGATGCGCCGCTTCACCGAGCAGATGGCCGCCGCGCTGATCGAGGCCGTCGAGGCCAAGGACCCGTACACCCGCGGCCACTCCGAGCGGGTGCACCTGCTGTCGATGCGCCTGGGCCAGGCCCTGCGCCTGCGCACCGAGGAGATGGAAAACCTCCACTGGGGCTCGCTCCTCCACGACGTGGGCAAGATCGGCATCCCCGACGCCGTGCTGTGCAAGCCCGGCCGCCTCACCAACGACGAATACACCTTCATCAAGGTGCACCCGGAGCGTTCCTACGAGATCCTGCGCCACGTGGACCGCCTCAAGGGCGCCCTCGCCGGCGCCCGCCACCACCAGGAAAAATTCGACGGCACCGGCTATCCCCACGGCCTGCGCGGCTCCGACATCCCGCTGCTGGCGCGGATCATCGCCGTGGCCGACACCTACGACAGCATCACCAGCTCGCGCGCCTACCGGGCCGGCAGCACCCACGAAGCGGCAGAAAGGGAGATGCGCCGGGTCAGCGGCACCCAGCTCGACCCGGAGCTCCTCGACATCTTCCTGCGCCTGTGCGACGACGAGCCGGCCATGCTGCTGAAGATGGGCATCCGGCGGGAGTGCGACGATCACTAACACCGTCGTCCGCACCCGCGCGGGCACCCTCACCTACCTCGCTCCCGAAGGCGCACTGCACGACACCGACGCCGTGGGCGCCCTCGGCAGCGCCATCGACGCCTGCGCCGCCGACTACGAACTGCGCATCGTCCTCGATCTGGGCAAGGTCTCGCTGCTCTCCAGCCAGGCCCTCGCCCAGCTCATCGCCGGCAGCGCCAAGCTCGCCGGACTTGGCGGCTGGCTGCGCCTCACCGCCCCCAACCCGCTGATCCACGACATTCTGGTGGCCACCGGGCTTAACCGGCGCATCGAGATCTTCGACAGCGGCGGCCCGGATTCCCGCCCCCTGCCGCCGCCCCTCGCCCCCAGCGGCCAGCGCCTCGGCGACATCCTCACCGAACGCGGCCTCGCCAAACCCGAGCAGATCGCCGAAGCCGCGCGCCTGCAGCGCCAGCTCGGCCTACGCATCGGCCGCATCCTCATCGAGAAAGGCTGGGTGCCCGAGCACGAGCTGCTCCAGGCCCTCTCGGCCCAGCTCGGCGTGCCCTATCTGGCGATGCGCCCGGGCCTGTTCGACCCGGCCATCGCCGAAGCCCTGCCCCAGGACATGGCCCGCCGGCTAGGCGTGCTGCCCATGTTCCGGATCGGCAACGAGCTCACCCTCGCCACCACCGACCCGCAATCCATGCCGGTGGCCGACGAGATCGAGCGGGCCAGCGGCTGCCGCCTGCGCTGGGTGCTGGCCGGCGCCGACGCGATCCAGAAATGCCTGTTCGAGGCGTATTCCGGCTCCGCCTACGATCCCGACCTGATCGACGGCAACACGATGGACCTGGAGGTCATCGAAAACACCAGCCAGACGGGCGACACCACCACGATCGACGAGCTCGCCGCCGGCAGCCCGGTGATCAACCTGGTCAACTCGATCATCCAGCGGGCCATCCACGACAACGCCAGCGACATCCACCTGGAGCTCTTCCGCACCAAGGCGCGGGTGCGCTTCCGCATCGACGGCGTGCTGTACGAGGTGATGAACCCGCGCGCCGACCTCTTCCCGGCCCTCGTGTCGCGCCTCAAGGTGATGGCCAACCTGGACATCGCCGAGCGCCGCCTGCCGCAAGATGGCCGCATCCAGGTGTCCACCAAGGGCCGCACCGTGGACCTGCGCTTCTCGTCGCTGCCCGGCATCTACGGCGAGAAGGTGGTGCTGCGGGTGCTCGACAAGGGCACCACGGTGCTCGACCTGCATCGCCTGGGCCTGGCCGAAGGCAACCTGTCGCGCTTCCGCCGTCTGCTGGCCCGCAGCCACGGCCTGCTGCTCGTCACCGGCCCCACCGGCAGCGGCAAGACGACCACCCTCTACGGCGCCATCGACCACCTGCGCAGCATCGAGAAGAACATCGTCACCATCGAAGACCCGGTGGAATACCAGCTCGACATCATCAACCAGAACCAGGTGAACGAGGCCGTCGGGCTCACCTTCCCGCGCATCCTGCGCCACGTGCTGCGCCAGGACCCGGACATCATCATGGTGGGCGAGATCCGCGACCGCCAGACCGCCGAGATCGCCGTGCAGGCCGCCCTCACCGGCCACCTGGTGCTGTCCACGCTCCACACCAACGACGCCGTGGGCGCGGTGGCGCGGCTGGTGGACATGGGCGTCGAGCCCTACCTGCTGTCGTCGGCGCTGATCGGCGTGATGGCCCAGCGCCTGGTGCGACGCATCTGCCCCGAATGCCGCAGCACCTACATCGCCCCGCCAGAGCTCGTCGAGCGCTTTGGCTGGGAAGCCCGCGGCCAGGTGATGCTGGCCCGCGGCCGCGGCTGTCGCAACTGCTACGACAGCGGCTACAAGGGCCGGCTGGCGATCCACGAACTCATCGAGATCGACCGCCCGCTGCAGAGCCTGATCGTCGCCGATGCCGGCTACGAAGCCCTCAGCGACCACGTGAAGCGCGGCCCCACGCCGGGCCTTTTCGACGACGGGCTCGACCGGGTGCTGGCAGGCAGCACCACGCTGGAGGAAATCTCCCGCGTGGTTTTGCTGGAGTAAACCGATGGCCATCGAACTTGGCCCCTCCGGCGGCACGCCCGCCCCCACCGCCGCCAGCAGCGCCAAGGCCGCCTTTGCCGGCTGGAGCCAGCGCATCCAGGTGGCCGACCGGATCGCCTTCACCGAGCAGCTGGCCCTGCTGCTGGAAACCGGCGTACCGCTCCACACCGCGCTCAGCGAACTCCACGCCCAGTCCCGCCGCCCGCCGGTGAAGGCGGTGCTGGCCGCACTCCATCACGACATCCTCGAAGGCAAGCCCCTGTCCCAGGCCCTCGCCGCCCAGCCGGCGATGTTCCCGGGCACCTACACCCATCTGGTCGCGGCGGCCGAAGAAGGCGGTTTTCTGCCCGACGTGCTGGCCCAGCTCAAGGATCTCGACGAGAAGGCCCAGAACCTGCGCGTCGCGCTGGTCTCGGCCCTCACCTACCCGGCGGTGCTGCTGGGCCTGTCGGTGATCGTCGTGGCCTTCATCCTGCTTTGGGTGTTCCCGCGCTTTGCCGATCTCTTCGCCTCCATCCACGACCGCCTGCCCGTCACCACCCTGGTGCTCATGGCGCTGTCGGATTTCCTGCACAAGTACGGCGCGCTGGTGGTGGTCGGCATCGGCGTGATCGCGCTGGTGGGCCGGCGCGTCGTCACCTCGCCGGAAGGCCGCGCCGCCATCGAGCGGGCGGTGATGGCCACCCCGGCCCTCGGCAACATCGTGATGGGCATCCACATGGTGCGGGTGTTCCGCATCCTGTCCCTGTCGCTGTCGCGGGGCGTGCCGCTCCTCAAGGCGCTTGCCGCCAGTCAGGACATCGCCTCCACCCGCGCCCTGCGCGAGGCCATGGAGCGCATGCGGATCAGCGTCGAGGAAGGCCGCGGACTCTCGGCGGCGCTCTCCGACACCGAGTTCATCCCGCCCCTGGCCAGGGAGATGCTCGCCACCGGCGAGCGCAGCGGCCATCTGGCCAAGGTGCTGGAGCGCCTCGCCGAGCACTACCAGCGCAAGCTCGAGCAGCGCCTCGCCACCCTCGCCAAGGTCATCGAGCCGGTGATGCTGCTGTTCATGGGCGGCCTCGTCGCCACCATCGTCAGTGCACTGATCCTGCCCATCTTCAAGCTGTCGGCGGCTGTTCATTAGGCGGACGGAATTCACGCTGACGGCAAACTTGCACCTCAACTTTTGGCCGCCCTGGCCGTAACAGGGTCCATACCTGCTCACCGGGCGGAGTGCTCCCGCCCATTGCACTACAAGAACCGGAGTCCGCAATGAAGATTCGCCGCCCCCGCCTGCAAGACGGCTTCACGCTTGTCGAACTGCTGATCGTCGTGGTCATCCTCGGCGTGCTGGCCGCCATCGCCATTCCGCAGTTTTCCGCCTCCACCGACGACAGCAAGGCCGCCGCGCTGGATGCCACCCTGAGCAACCTGCGCACCGCCATCGAGCTCTACTACCAGCAGCATGGCAGCTACCCCAGCGCCGTGGCCGCCGGCGGCTCCTTCGGGGCGATCGACACCGAAGCCGCCTTCGTTTCTCAGCTGGTCAAATTCACCAGCGCCGCCGGCGCCGTCAGCAACACCAAGGACGCCACCTACAAGTACGGCCCTTACCTCAAGAAGAGCACCATCCCTGCCGATCCGATCAAGAACGTCGCCACTGTCGAAGTCATCAACCTCGGCTCCCTGGGCATGACCGCCACCTCCGGCGACCCCGGCGGCTGGAAGTTCGACAACAAGACCGGCCAGCTGATCGTCAACATCGCCGCCTACCAGTCCCGCTGATCCTGCCGCCGTGGCAGCGCCCGGCATCCGCCCCGCCCGCAGCGGCGGGGTGACCCTCATCGAACTGCTCATCGCCGTCGGCATCCTTGCCATGCTTGCCGCCTCGGCCGCTCCCCTGATCTCCGCCACCAGCCGCCCGGCCCAGGCCGCCAAGGCCGCCGAGCAGCTCGCCGCGGCCCTGCGTTTCGCCCGCGACGAGGCCCTGCGCACCCAGAACCCCTGCGGCGTGATCTTCGCCACCGGCAGCGCCAGCGACAGCTACAAGGTTTACACCCTGGACACCAGCAGCGCGCCGCCCACCCCGCTCTACACCGTCCGCCACCCGCTCTCCCGCCAGCTCTACGCCGAGACCCTCGGCAGCGGCAGCCGCCATCCCGACGCCCGCCTCGACAGCAATCTGGTCGTGCTGCCTTCAGGCACCGCCGGCGCCCTGTCCTTCCTCGCCGACGGCGCCCCGGCGACCACCCAGGGCAGCGCCCTGCAGCGCCTCGCCAGCGGCAGCGCGCGGGTGCGCGTCCAGGCCGGCAGCCACACCCGCGACGTGCTGGTGGCCGCGGAGACCGGCCGCATCACCTTCCAGTAAGGCCATGAAACGGCAGCGCGGATTCGGCTACATCGAGGCGCTGGTGGCGGTAGTGCTGCTCGCCATCGCCATCGTCCCGGCCCTCGACGCCCTGTCCAACGCCATGCGCGGCGCCCCGACCGCCGACCGGGACGACGACATCTGGCAGGCCGTCGCCAACAAGCTCTCCGACGTCGCCGGCGCCCGCTTCGACGACCTGGACGCAGCCGCCACCGCCGCCGGCAGCGCCACCACCGCCACCACGCTCTCCGACGCCAGCGGCACCACGCCGCGGGTGACGGTCTACCTCAGCCGCTACGACGGCGACAACGCCGACGGCGACAACAACCCCTTCACCGGCACCGACGCCGACCTGATCTGGGTCCGCGCCGCCATCACCGACCCGCCGGTCGAGATGACCACCCTGGTGACCCGATGAAGCCGCAGCGGGGTGTCGCCCTGGTCGAGCTGCTGGTCGCCGCGATGATCGCCGCGCTGGTGCTGGGCAGCCTCGCCGGCATGCTCGGCGGCCTGCGCCAGAGCGACGCCGTGATCGGAGAACGCGCCACCCTGCAGCGCGACGCCCGGCTGGCGCTGGAGCGCATCGCCGCGATGGTCGAGGCCAGCACCCGTCTGATGGTGCCCCTCGAAGTGACCACCACCACCCGCGACGTGCTCGCGGTAGCCCTGCCACCCGGGCTCGACCGCAACGGCGACGGCTACGCCGATGCCGACAACAACAAGAACGGCGTCGTGGACGACGACCTCCCCGCCGACGAGACCAACGACGGCGGCGCCGGCATCATCGGCATCGACGACGACGGGAACGGCCTGGTGGATTACGGCGTGAGCGTCGCCGACAACGACGAGAACGGCACCATCGGCAGCGCGCCGGTCGCCCCCAGGACCGGCGCCGACTGGATCGACCCGGTGGTGTATTACCGGGTAGGCACCCAGCTGGTGGAGCGCCTGCCCAACATCGCGCCCTTCAACGGCAACGACTACTCCGTGCGCCCCATCGCCGACAACGTGACCGCCTTCAGCGTCACCCGCGTCGCCACCGGCAACCGGCGCTACCGGGAAGTCCTCGTCCAGCTCACCCTGACCGGCCCCGGCGGTGAAACCGGCAGCTGGTCGCGCCGCCTGCGGGTGGGGGCGCGATGAGCCGCCGCGTCCGGGGCTTTCTGCTGCTGCCGGTCAGCCTGCTGCTGATCGTCATCGGGGTGATCACCTTCGGCCTCGTGCAGGACATCGGCACCGGCGCCCGCAGCAACCTGCGCGAAGCCGAACGGGCCCGCCGCCTCGCCGAGGCCGGCATCGCCCACGCCACCTGGAAGCTCAACCAGCTCACCACCTGCAGCGGCTACACCGACCTGCCCGCCACCGCGGCAGGCAGCGACAGCTACAAGGTCAGCGTCAGCCCCACCTCCGGCAGCCCGGTCACCCTCACCGCCACCGCCACCCTGGCCAGCGGACTGCCAGGCGCCCGGGTCACGGTCAGCCGGCAGGTGCCCAAGACCGCCGGCAACACCCTCACCTACACCGTCAAGACCGACAGCAGCGGCGCCGACACCTACCTTGACGCCACCAATTTGGCGAAGAACTACGGCGCTTCCACCACCCTGCTGCTCCAGCAGGGCGCCAGCTACCCCCTGCTCCAGTTCGACCTCTCCACACTCCCGAAGGGCAGCCGCATCGTCGACGCCCAGCTCGTCCTGTACCGGGAGAACGCCGGCAGCCTGTCCCTGTCGGGGCGCGTCGTGAACGCCCACCGGGTGCTCGAGCCCTGGGAGCCCGGCACCAAGAACGGCAGCAACGCCGCCGACGGCGCTACCTGGCTGACCCGCGACGGCTTCAAGGCCTGGCAGATGGTCGGCCCCAGCGTCGAGTCGACGAGCGCGCTCGATACGCCTCACACCCACTACTACCTGTCGGGCTACACGATCACCTGGGGCCTCACCAACCTCGTCCAGGGCTGGGTGGACCAACGCTATCCCAACTACGGTGTCCTGCTCGTCCCCACCTCCAGCTTCAGCGAGGCCTACGCCTCGGCCGAGGCCTCCGACGCCACCCGCATCCCCAAGCTGGTCATCAAGTACATCGCCCCCTGCGGCGCGCTCAACCCACCCCAGGACGGCATCAGCGGCCGGGTGGCCTGGTGGAAGCTCGACGAGACCACCGGCGCCTCTGCCGGCGACGCCATCGGCGGCCACACCGGCAGCGTCACCGGCGGCAGCTGGAGCAGCGCTGGCGGCGTGGCTGGCGGCGCGCTCAGCTTTGGCTCGGCAGGCAAGATCACGGTCACCCACACCAGCGACCTCTCCATGAGCGGCGACTTCAGTCTGGCCGCCTGGATCAACATGAGCGATCGCAACGGCAAACGCCCCGTCCTCTACAAAGGCACCGCCGCCAACGAGGCCAACTACGCCATGGGCACCCGCGACGGCGAGATGTACTTCGAATACTTCGCCAACAACGCCTGGCGCACCTACACCACCACCGGCCTCAACCTGAAACCCGGCACCTACTACCACCTGGCCGCCACCTACAAGGACATCCTGCGCCAGATCAAGCTCTACGTGGATGGCAATCTCGTCGGCACCTTCACGGCCAGCTTCGGCAACACGCCTGTCGTCAACAGCCGCAACCTGCTGATCGGCAACACCCCCTACAACGAGAACTTCCTCGGGCGGCTCGACGACGTGCAGATCATCGCCTCGACCCTCGACGCAACCGGTGTGCTCGGCGCGATGGGCGGCAGCGTGCGCCTGCCGGCTGCCGACGCCTACGTCTCCAGCAACCTGCCCAGCAACGTCAACTACGGCACCACCACACCGCTGCAGGTCGCCTACATTCCTGACAACCGGCCGATCCTGCGTTTCGACCTGTCGAACATACCTGCCGGCACCGTCATCAAGCGCGCCATCCTGTCCTTCCACGTGGAGAACTCGGTCATCCTCAGCCTCTCCCTCAGCGCCAAGCTCTACCCGCTCACCGAAAGCTGGCTCGAAGGCACCCAGAACGGCGCCATCTCGAGCGGCGGCGTCAGCTGGAGCAGGCGCCAGAACGCCCCGGACCTCGCCTGGACCAACGCCGGCGGCACCTTCGCCAACAGCCTCGCCGGCACCCTCTCCCTGCCCCTGGGCGCCTCGCCCCAGCGCTACTGGGAGGTGAACATCACCACCACGGTGCAGGAATGGGTCGACGGCGTGCGGCCCAACAACGGGCTGGTCGCCCTGATGACCTTCGGCGAGGACTCCGCCACCATTTCCAGCCGCGAAAGCCTGCGCCAGGAACCCCGCCTCGTCATCACCACCAATTAGGCCTCGATGCTCAAGGAATGACCGGCGCCCGCCGATATGGGTGCCATGGAGTACAACGCACTCTGGACATCCCTGAAAGGCCGCCTCGCCGGCCTCAATGCCCCGTGGCCCGCCATCCGGCGGAACACGCCCATCGGCTTTGATCTCGCCAGCGAGCGCCTCAACCTCGCCCAGATCACCCGTGCCGGCACCGAGCTGCGCTGGCAGGCGGTGGCCGGGCTGCCCTACCCCACGCCCCGCGCCGAGCTGCTCGCCGATCCGGCGGCCTTCCGCAGCTTCGTCCGCGACGGGTTCAAGCGCCACGGTTTTCGCGGCCGGCGCGTGGTCAGCGTGCTGCCGCCGGGTGAGCTGCAGGTCATCTCGGTGGACTACACCACCCCCAACGGCCAGGACGACACCGCCACCCTGCTGCGCACCCTCAAGGATCGCTTCAAGAGCGGCCTCGACGACGCGGTGGTGGACGTGCTCCCGATCCGCCGCCCGCCCGAGAGCAACCTGCGCTCGGCGGTGGTCGCCGTGGCCCCCCGGGAGCGGGTCATCGCCCATCTCGAACTGCTCCAGTCCGCCGGGCTTGAGCCCGTGGCCGTGGACATCGGCCCCGCCGCGCTGGCCCGGGTCGCCCGGGCGCTGGTCACCGGCGATCCACGGGCCAACCAGCTCATCATCAACTTCGGCGCCCGCCACAGCTACCTCACCCTGCTGTGGGGCCGCCGGCTGATGTTCGACCGCAGCCTCGACTTCGGCGAAGCCCATCTGGCCGACACCCTCGCCCGCAACCTCGACCTGCCCGCCGAACGGGCCCTCGCCCTGCTGCGCAAGCACGGCCTGCCCAGCCGTGGCGACGAGATCAGCAGCACCATCGTCGAGCTGCTCCAGCCGGATTTCCAGCAGCTCGCCCACGAGGTGGCGCGGGTGCTGATCTACTTCGCCTCCCAGACCCACGGCGGCTCGGTGGATGGCATCTACATCTGCGGCAGCATCGCCCGCCTGGACGGCGCTGCCGAATTCATCGGCCGCCTGCTGGCGATGCCCGTGCAGGTGCTCGACCTGTGGAAGATCCCCGGCAACGAGGGCGTGCCCATCGTCGAACCGCCGGCCGGGATGACCGTCGCCGCCGGCCTCGCCCTGCGCGCGACCGCCTGACATGGCCGACATCGACCTGATCCCCGCCTCCTGGCGTGCCGAACAGCGGGCGCGACGCACCCTGCGCGGCGGGCTGGTCGCCGTCGGCTGCGCCATCGCCGCGGTCGCCGCAGCGCGCGTCGGGATCGAAATCGCCAACCGCCAGGCCACCACCGCGCTGCAGACCCTGCAAGCCCAGCGCCGCGACAGCGACCGCATCGCGGCCCGGCTCACCGCCCTCAACGCGCGGGTCGATGAAGCCCGCGAGCTGTCCCGCAAGATCGCCGCCCTGCGCGGCCCCGACGTGGTGGGCGGCGTGCTCGTGCCCATCGACGACGCCCTGGGCGAGTCGGTGTGGTTTGACGAGCTGATCTACACCCGCATCCCCGCCCTGCCCCAGCCCGGCACCACCATCGCCCCGGCCGACGCCAGCCTGGCCATCCACGGAAAGGCGCCGGACCCGGCCACCATCGGCGCGTTCGCCGAGGCCCTCGCCAGCGCCGGCCCCTGCGCCAAGCCCCGGCTGGTGCCCGGCAACGTCAAGCAGTACAACCGCTTCGAGCTGATGGAGTTCGCCCTCAGCTGCCCGCTCACGCTGCGTAGCGGAGACAAGTCGTGAAGTTTCCCCGCGCCCTCCTCGCCCTCGACATCCGCGTGCTGCGGCTCGTCGCCGGCGCCCTGTCGGCGGTGATCCTGCTGGTGGGCTGGGGCCAGATCCTGCGCCCGGCGTGGCAGTCGCGCCAGGCGGTGCTCGCCCAGGCCGCCGGCATCCGCGAGGCCATCGCCAGCCTGCCCGACCAGCAGGCCCGGGCCGACGCCCTGGGAGCCGAAGCGGCCCGCCTCGAAACCACCCTCGACGCCGCCGACACCGCGCCGGCGCGCCTGCCCGGCGTGCTCGACAGCCTGGCCCGCAGCCAGGGCGTCGAGCTGCTGCCGGTGTTTCCGGGCCAGCAGAGCGAATCCGACGGCCTCGTCGAAACCCGTTACGACCTGGAAGCCGGCGGCAGCTACCCGCAGCTGGTGGGCTGGCTCGCCGCCATCGAGGCCCGCCTGCCCAACGCCGGCCTGCAGGAGCTCCGTTTCACCCGACAGGCGAGCAGCGGCAGCGTGAACCTGCGCCTGCGCCTCGCCGTGTATCGCCGTCCGGGCGCCCGCCAGCCATGAAGCACCGCCTGCCCCCCGCCCTCCTGCTGCTCATCGCCACGGCGGCCACCGCTGCCGAGCCCAGGCTGCACCACGACCCCTTCCGCCGGCCCGGCGGCACCGCCCTTGCGCCCGTCGCGGGCGAAGCGCCGGCGCCCGTCGAATGGCAGCCCCGCCTGCGCGGCGTGCTGCTGTCCGGCCCCAGTTCCCTCGCCAACGTGGACGGCCAGATGGTCGCCATCGGCGAAAAACTCGACGGCTACCGCCTGCTGTCGGTCACCGAATACCAGGCCGTTTTTGAGAAGGACGGACGCCGCGTCACCCTCGACATGCGCCGTCCGCCCCGGGAGTCCAGACCGTGATCCGCCATCGCCTCGCCACCGCCCTCGTGGCCTGCGCCCTCGCCGCCACCGGCCAGCCGGCCGCCTTCGCCGCCGACCCCGCGCCCCGCCGAATCACCGTCAATCTGCGCGACGTGCCGGTGGGCGACGTGTTCGAGATGCTCTCCCGCAACGAGAAGATCAACGTGCTGGTGGGCAAGGGCGTCACCGGCAACGTGTCGGTCAACCTCTACAACGTGAGCGCCGACGAGGCCGTGCGCACCGTGGCCGAGGCCGCCGGCTACGTGGCCGAGCGCCGCGGCGACACCTTCCTGGTGGTCGAGCGCAAGGACGCCGGGCTCGACGGCCTCTCCGGCAACACCCGGCTGCGCACCTTCAAGGTCCAGTACTCCAACCCCAAGACGGTCGCCGACATCCTCACCAAGCACATCTCCCGCTACGGCAAGATCACCCCGCTGCTCGAACGCAACCTGATCGTCGTCGAAGACCAGCCGGCCTTCGTCGATCGCATCGAGACCCTGCTCCAGCAGGTGGACGTGCAGCCCCGCCAGATCCTCATCGAGGCCAAGATCCTCGAGGTGCGGCTCGACCGCAGCGAGGCCTTCGGGGTGGATTGGTCGAAGATCGTGGGCGGCAGCGATCGCAGCTACAGCGTGGGCACCAAGGGCCTCGCCGACCGCACCGCCAGCGGGCTGTTCTTCAGCGTGGTGAGCGACAACCTGAACATCTACCTGAGCGCACTGGCCAGCAAGGGCCGGGTGCATACCCTCGCCACGCCCAAGCTGCTGGCGCTGGAAAACCAGCAGGCGATCACCTCCATCGGCGACCAGACCGGCTACAAGGTGACGACCACCATCAACCAGGTGACCACCGAATCCATCCAGTTTCTCGAATCCGGGGTGATCCTGCGGGTCACGCCGTCCATCGACGAGCGCGGCCGCATCCTGATGAAGATCCACCCCGAGGTGAGCACCGCGAGCGTGAACAACAGCATCCCGTCGAAGAACAGCACGCAGGTGAACACCACCCTGATCGCCGAGGACGGGCAGGCGATCTTCATCGGCGGGCTGATCCGCAACAGCGCCAACTACAAGCGCTCGGGCATTCCGGTGCTGGGCGAGCTGCCCGTGCTGGGGGCTGCGTTTTCCCACTGGGAGGATGCGGGCACCAGCACCGAGACGGTGGTGGTCATCACCCCGCGCATCGTGCGCGAGCCCGAGGTCGTCGCCACGCCAGCGGCCGCGCCGGGCAATCCGGCCGCCCGGCTGGAGGACAGCGAACCGCCGCTCCTGCGCAGCGCGGCCGGGCTGGACGAATCCCTCGAACGCCTGCGCCCGCGGGACTGATCCGCCTCAGAAAACCAGATTGACGCCCTGCAGGACGATCCGGCACAGCGCCGCGATGCCCAGCGCCACGGCCACCGACAGCCCCACCGAGAACACCGCGTCGCGCTTGCCGATAGTCTTCAGCATCACCGCAAAGGTGGACACGCAGGGCACGTAGAAAGTCAGGAAGACCAGGAAGGTGGCGATCTGCACCCAGCCCAGCTGGAGCGAGATGTCCTGGGTGCCGAGGGCCTGATAGACCATCAGCAGCGACAGCTCCTTGCGCAGCACGCCAAACAGGATCGGCACGCCCAGCGCCACCGGCAGGCCCAGCCACCAGCTCGTCACCGGCAGCAGCAGCATGTTTATCACTTCATCGGCACCGAAGTGGGCCAGCAGCGCCAGCACCACGCTGCCCAGCACCAGCAGCGGCGTGACGATGGTCAGGATGTCGCTGGTGCGCTCCCAGGTAATCGCCAGCAGACGCCGCCACTGGGGCAGCGCGTAGGACGGGATCGCCTGGATCAGGCCCGGGCTGGCCTTCACGTAGCGGCGGGTAAGCAGCTTGCCGGCCACCGCGATGATCAGCATCGTCAGCAGGAAGATGCCCAGCACGCCTTCCCAGCCGAGGTATTTGCCGCCGATCGCCAGCACGATGGCCGAGCGCGCCGAGCACGGCACGAAGGTGATGAGGAGCGACGCCACGATGCGCTCGCGCCCGGACGAACTGGCCGCCACCGCCGACAGCGCCGGCACGTTGCAGCCCAGCCCCAGCAGGAAAGGCACCGCCACGCCGCCATGCAGTCCGATGCGGTGAAAGCCCCGATCCACCACGAAGGCGACCCGGTGCATGATCCCCGATTCTTCAAGGCTCACCAGCAGCAGCACCAGCGGCAGCATGTAGGGCACCACGATGCCGACGAGGCCCACGAGGCCGTCGGCCACCGCACGCCCGATGACGCCGAGCGTGGTGTCCGGCTCCCACTGGCCGACCCACGCCGCCAGCGGCGCGGAGGTGAGCGCGTCGAGGGCGGTGCTCACCTCGAAGACCATGAACAGCACCAGCGCAAACACCGCCAGCGTGCCGATGAAACCCCAGCGGGGGTGCAGGAAGATGCGGTCGAGGGCGCGCTTCCAGCCGGCCTTCTCGGCGGCGTGGCCGAGCCGGCTGACCTGTTCGTGGAGCGCCGCCGCCCGGTAGTGGCGATCAGCGAAGAGCTCGTCCGGCAGCGGCCGTGGCAGCACCCGGGCGGCGTCGGCGCGAGCCGCCTCGACGGCCGGCACCAGATCGGGGAAATGCCGGGCCAGCTCGGACGCGAACCAGGTGTCGCCCCGCGCCACCTGGGTGAGCAGCAGCGCCCGGGGCACGCGGAAGGCGGCCTCCACCTCCGGCGTGTCGAGGATTGCGTTGAGCGGCGCCAGGGCCTTGCGCAGGTGAGCGCTGGGCAGCTGGGGCAGCGGGCAGCTTCGGGCGTGGAGCAGCTGGAGCGCCGTCTCGAAGACGGTGGTGATGCCCTTGCCCATGTGGGCGACGGTGGGCACCACCGGCACGCCGAGCGCCTCGGACAGCGCCGCCACGTTGATGTAGACGCCCTTCTCGCGGGCCTCGTCGAGGCGGTTGAGGGCGATCACCAGCGGCTTGCCCAGCTCGCAGAGTTCCTGGGCCAGCGCCAGGCTGGATTCGAGGGCGGTGGCGTCCACCACCTGGATCAGCAGGTCGGGCGCCTTGAAGCCGGCCTGCCCATGCCGCGCCGGCTGCCCGGTGAGGAGCGCCATCAGCAGCAGGCGGTCGGCCTCGTCGAGATCATGAAAGCTGCGCAGGGGCGGCAGATCGACGAGGGCGGCCTCCTCGAGGCCGACATTGACCTGGCAGGTGGAGAAAGCCAGGCTGCTGCCGTCGAGCTGGCCGGATTCGACCGCGGTGCTCGAGGCCGCCTGGAAGATGGTGCTCTTGCCGGTGCGCGGCAGGCCCACCAGGGCAATCTGTGGCCGGCGCTCGCCCCTGAGCAGGCTGCGCGGCAGTGAAACCGTTGCGACGACCGGCGCTGCAGCACCCATCAGCAGTCACCTCGCCCTTCAATCCGACTCATCGACAATCGCCCGGCAGTGATCCATTGCGCCCGATTATAATCAGTAATAAGAATTGTTCGCAAAAAGGTGGTGCATACATCCCTGCTCGCCCGGACGTCGCGGAAGCGACCGGACGCAATACCGCCAGAACCTCAGACCCGCAGACCAGCCCGGGTCATCATCAGCAGGGCCTGCGCCCGGCTGGTCACCCCCAACGCCCGCAGGATGGCCGAGACGTGGACCTTCACGGTGCCTTCCGACAGACCAAGGAACTCCGCGATGTCCCGGTTCGACTTGCCCTGGGCCACGAGCTCGAGCACCCGGCCCTGGGCCGCAGTGAGCTGGAAGCGTTCGGCGAAGGCCTGGCTGGCGCGCCGGCTGCGGCTGCCGCCATCGCTGCCGCCGGTGGCCGCCTCGGGGGTGAACACCCCGCCGGCCAGCACGGTACGCACGGCTTCGATCAGGGTGTTGCTGGGGCTCGCCTTGGAGACGAAACCGGACGCACCGGCCTTCATCGCCCGCTGCACCGACTCCCGGTCGTCCAGCGCCGACACCACCAGGGCCGGCACGTCGGGAAAGCGCTTGGCGATCACGCCAAGCAGGGAAAAACCATTGATTTCCGGCAGCATCAGATCGACGACCAGCAGGTCACAGTCCGGATCGGCCTCAAGGAGCGCGAGCGCATCGGTGGCATTGCTGGCCTGCTGGCAGTGCACGCCCTCGCCCACCTGGGCAAGGGTCAGGGCCATGGCTTCCCTCACCAGCACATGGTCTTCGATAATCAGAATACGTGTCTGCATCATGGCCGCCAATTCATTGCGGATAAGTCGGTTTTCGATTCGCCTTGGCAGTTTAGCCTACCCAGCCCTGCCCAAAACGTACAAAATCGTGGTTTGCTAGCCAATTCGGCAAAAACCATGCCGCCCATCAAGATTACACATCGCCTCTCTGCGCCCCTGCGCACGCTCCCCCTGCTGATCACGCTCCTGCCGCTGACAGCGCTTGCCAACCCCGATGACATCAGCGAGGCCGGTCACCTGAGTGACCTGCCGGTCGTGCTGTCGGCCACGCGCCTGTCCCAGGCGCCGGCCGATGCGCCGGGCGCCGTCACCGTTCTCGACCGGGAGATGATCCGCGCATCAGGTGCGCGCAACATCTACGAGCTGTTTCGCCTCGTGCCCGGTTTTCAGCTCGGGATGCACACCGGCAACCAGCCGCTGGTCACCTACCACGGGCTGTCCGACGACGCCCCCCGGCGGATGCTGGTGCAGGTGGACGGCCGCTCGATCTACTCGCCCTACCTGATCTCCGGGGTCGAGTGGAACCAGATCGGCGACCTACGGCAGCAACGCCTTCCTCGGCGTGGCCAACATCATCACCCGTTCGCCCTCCGAGACCCTCGGCGGCGCAGTACGCTACCGCGTGGGCGACAACGGCATCAACGATGTCGGTGCCCGCATCGGCCACCAGTTCAACGACGTGGCCATGCGCCTCTCCGTCTCGCGCACCTACGACCACGGCTTCGGCAACTACGACAAGGGCGCACAGAACATCAACGACTGGCGCTACACCCAGCTCGCCACCCTCAACACCGAATGGCGCGCCGACAGCGCGAACAGTGTCGACTTCCAGACCGGCTGGACCGACTCCCACGAAGGCACCGGCAAGGATCAGAACGCCACCGACCCCGAACGGCCGATGCGCATCTACACCGGCTTCGGCCTGCTGCGCTGGCGCAACGCCCCGGCCCCCGGCGAGGAGCTGACCGTCACCTTCTACCACCAGGAAGAAAACGGCCGCGACCACTACAACCTCGACGTGCCGGCACGCGTCACCCTCGGCGGCACAACCCGGACAATCTACGTGCCGGTGCGCTTCGACTACGACTTCAAGGCCACCCGCGACGACCTGGAACTCCAGCGCATCACCACCCTGGCCCCGTCGCTGCGGGCCGTGATCGGCGCCGGCTGGCGCACCGACCTGATCGCCGCGCCGTCACGCTTCAACACCAACGAGCCGGTGCGCAGCACCGTGACCCGCGCCTTCGGCACCCTCGAGTGGCGCGCCAGCGAGCGCTGGCTGTTCAACGTCGGGACGATGATCGAGGACAACTCCCTCACCCGGGTGGCACTGGCACCGCGGGTGTCAGCCAACTATCATATGACGGACAGCCAGACCTGGCGTATCTCGGTCAACCGCTCCCATCGCAACCCGATGGCGTTCGAGCAGAGGTCCAGCATGATCTTCAGCAACTCGGCGCCGTTCTCGATTCCCGGGCGGACCATCCCGGCGGGCACCCCGATCAACCAGACCTTCCGCCCGTCGCCCGATCTCCATGCCGAGCGGATCACCACCTATGAGCTGGGCTATCTGGCCGAGCTGCGCGAGATCGCCACCATCATCGACGCCCGGCTGTTCCTCGAACGCGCCCGCGATCTGGTCGAGATGAAGCTCGAGCCATCCACCGTCGGCCTTTTCTCCCGCAGCAACACGCGCTACTTCACCAACAGTGGCGAGGCCAACATCCGCGGCCTGGAGATCTCGGCCACCTGGCGCCCGTCCCCGCGCACCTGGCTGACGGCCCACCACACCGCCCTGCGCATCGACAACCCCAACTTCAGCGCCACCGAAGCCAAAACCAACTCCAGCGGCTGGATCGAATACAGCGCGCCCAAGCAGAGCTCCACCCTCTTCGGCGCGTGGGAGTTCCTGCCCGGCTGGCAGTTCAGCTTTGCCAAGCACTGGATCGGGTCGATGAGCTGGTACCAGGACAACTGGCACAAGACCGCGCCCTACCGCCAGCTCGACCTGCGCCTCGCCCGCCGTCTCCCGGCCAGCATCGCCCGGGGTGAGGTCTCCGTCACCGCCCGCAACGTGGACGGCCCGGATCAGACCTACGCGCCAGACACCTCCTGGTGGGCCCGTACCATCTTCGCCGGCGTGACTCTGGAACTCTGACGCCTGATGAGGCTGATCCGGCGCGCCTTCGTCGTCACCCTGCTGGCCCTCCTGGCCTGCGGGGTGCCGCTGCACGCGCTCGCCGCATCGGTGGTGCTCGTGATGTCAGAAGAGAGCGCCGCCTTCAGCGAAGCCGCCGAGGCCCTCACCAACGAGCTGCGCAATGCCGGCCACCGCCCCCAGACGCTGATGCTTCCGCTGCGCGCCGAAGACGCCGCCGCCCTCGGCAACACCGGGCTGGTGGTCACCTTCGGCACCCGCGCCGCCCAGACCATCGCCAACCTCGCCCCCCGCACCCTGATCCTCCACACCCTGCTGCCGCGCAGCGCCTACGAGCGCCTGCCCAACCGGGGTGACGACACCCGGCGGGTGTCGGCGGTGTTCATCGACCAGCCCGCGTCGCGGCAGATCGAGCTGCTGCGCATTGCCCTGCCCGACTGGCCGCGGGTCGGCCTGGTGGTCGGCCGCGAGAGCACCGAGCTGGGCAGCCGCCTGCAGGCCAGCGCCCGGGACAAGCGGCTGCGCCCGGTGCTCGAGTACGCCAGCGAGGAGAGCGATCTCTACCCCGCCCTGCAGCGCATGCTGGCCGAGCCCACCGTGCTGCTGGCGGTGCCCGACACCCAGCTCTTCAACAACCGGACCATCTCCAACATCCTCCTGACGGCCTATCACCACCGCTCGCCGGTGATCGGCTTCTCGCCCGCCTACGTCAAGGCCGGCGCCCTGTTCGCCCTCTACAGCACGCCAGCCCAGATCGGCCAGCAGGCCGGCGAGGCCGCCCGGATCGGGCTCGTCAGCGGCAGCCTGCCGCCGCCCACCGCGCCGCGCCAGTTCCGGATCAGCACCAACACCTACGTCGCCCGCTCCCTGGGCATCACCCTCGAAGACGCCAACGTACTGCGCGAGCGGCTCGAACGTGCGGAGAACCCGCCATGATCAGCGAACGCAACCTCGACATCCGGGCCCGGACCATCCTCATCGCGGTGCTGCCGACGATGGTGATGGCGTCATTGCTGATCGGCTACTTCACCTCATCCCGGCTCTCCGACCTCGAAGAAGTCCATCGCCAGCGGGGCAAGGCGCTGGCGCGCCAGCTCGCCGCCGCCAGCGAGTACGGCGTGTTCTCGGGCAACCTCGAAAGCCTGCGCAAGCTGAGCAACGCCATCGTGGTCGAGAAGGATGTGGTGCGCGTGGTGGTCTTCGGCCCCCAGCAGCAGGTGCTCACCGAACTCGCCACCCCGGATCCTCGCCCTCCGGGGAGCGACGATCCGCCCCAGCGCTTCCGCGAACCGGTCACCGGGGTTGGCGTGAACATCGAGGACGCCTTCCTCGGCAACGGCAATGGCAACGCCCCCACCGGCACCGAACAGCGCGGCGAGGTGCTCGTCGAGATGACCCAGGATTCCCTGCGCGCCGAAGAGCGCCACCTGCTCTGGCACGCCTTCCTGATGGTGATCACCGTGCTCATCGCCAGCGTGGCCCTGGCCCTGCGGATGAGCCGCGGCATCTCCGGCCCGATCCAGCGCATCGCCACCACCGTCACCCGCTTCGGCCAGGGCGATCTCGCCGCCCGCGTGCCGGTTGAAGGCGGGCGCAGCCTGCGCACCCTCGCCGAGGGCGTCAACGACATGGCCGACAAGCTCGGCGCCTCGCGGGAGGATCTCGAACGCCAGATCGAGGCCGCCACCCGCGAGCTCCTCGAAAAGAAGGAAGAAGCCGAACGGGGCAACCGGGCCAAGACCCGCTTCCTGGCGGCCGCCAGCCACGACCTGCGCCAGCCCATGCACGCCCTCGGGCTGTTCGTCGCCGAGCTCGGCCAGAAGCCCCACGCCCCCGACACCCACCGGCTGGTCGAACAGATCGCGGTGTCGGCCGAGACGATGGAAAACCTCCTCGACAGCCTGCTCGACATCTCGCGCCTCGACGTGGGCGTGCTCGACCGCCAGATCAAGCCCTTCCCGCTCCAGCCGCTGCTCGAACGGATCGAAGTGGATTACCGCCGCGAGGCCGAGATGCGCGGTCAGCGCCTGCGCCTGCGCCCCACCAGCCTGTGGGTCGAGAGCGATCCGCTGCTGCTCGAACGCATCCTCCACAACCTCATCAGCAACGCCCTGCGCTACGCCCCGGGCGGCACCATCCTGCTGTGCTGCCGCAAGCGCGGCCGGCGGGTGCGCATCGAGGTGCGCGACAACGGCCCCGGCATCGCCCCCGACGCCCAGGAGGCGATCTTTCAGGAGTTCGTCCAGCTCGACAACCCGGAGCGCAATCGGGCCAAGGGCCTCGGGCTGGGCCTCGCCATCGTGCGCCGGCTCACCGATCTCCTCGACCACCCCCTGTCCCTCAAGTCCAGCCCCGGCCGCGGTGCGGTGTTCGCGGTCGAGCTGCCCACCGCCGCCCCCGGGGTCGTCGCCGAGGGCAGCCACCCGGTTGCCAGCCAGGCCCTCAACGGGCTCCACGTGGCGCTGGTGGACGACGACGAACTGGCCGTCGCCAGCACCGTCGGGCTGCTCGAATCCTGGGGCTGCCAGGTCAGCGCCGCCGACAACCAGGCCGACATCCTCACCGCCCTTGAAGCCGCCGGCTCGCCGCCGGACATCATCCTGTCCGACTACCAGATCGCCGGCGCCGCCGACGGACTCGAGACCATCCAGCGCCTGCGCGCCCACTTCGGCAAGCCGATCCCGGCGATCATCCTCAGCGGCGACACCTCGTCGGCCACCGCCAACGCCGCCCAGCAGGCCGAGATTCCGCTCCTGCACAAGCCCGTCCGCCCGGCCAAGCTGCGGGCCCTGCTGCAACGAAAAACCCAAGGCTGATGCGGGCGGAGTACGCTTCGGTTAAGATCAATCACTGATTTCACAACCAGACAAAAGGGGGAGAGCAATGAGCACCGAAAACAATGCACAGGATCCGCTGGAATTCATGCGCAGCATGTGGGGCAAGATGGGCTTCAGCCTGCCCGGCATGGTCACCCCGACCCTCGACGTGGATGAGCTCGACAAGCGCATCGCCGACATGAAGGCCGTCGAGAACTGGCTCAAGATGAACCTCAGCTCCCTGCAGATGGCCACCCAGGGCCTCGAGATGCAGCGCGCCACCATCGCCACCATGCAGGCCATGAGCAAGATCGCCTCGGAAGGCGGCAGCACCCCCGAAGCCGCCCAGCCCAACCCCTTCGCCAGCGGCATGTGGCCGTGGAACCTGATGCAGGGCGCCGCGGATGCCTCCAAGGCCGCCCAGGCCGCGCCGGCCCCGGCACCCGCCCCGGCCAAGTCCAGCCGCAGCAAGGACAAGTAATCTCCCCACAACCCCGGCACCCGCCGGGGTTTTGCCATTGGGCCTCAGGCCGCGCGCAGCAGCGTCAGCCAGGCCGTCAGCGTCACCGCCGCGGCCACCGTGGTGGCCGAGATCAGCCGCGCCACGCCGGGCCCGTCGCCCCCCAGCCGCATCGCCAGAATGTAGGCCGACGACGCCGTCGGCAGGGCGGCAAACGCCACCGCCACCTGGAAGGCCACGCCCGTGAGCCCCAGCGCCCGCCCCAGCCCCCAGGCCACAGCCGGCAGCGCCACCAGCTTCACGGCGCACAGATAGATCGTCCCGAAACGCCCGCCTTCGCTGCGCCCCAGCCGCAGCGCCGCGCCGACCGCCAGCAGGCCCAGGGTCACCGCCGCATCCGCCAGCCGCTGCAGGAAAGGCACCACCGGCGCCGGCAGCTGCGCACCCGACAGGTTGAACGCCAGCCCGGCCAGGGTTGCGATGATCAGCGGATTCTTCGCCAGCTCCTGCCACAGCCGGCCCTGGCCGTGGCGTACCAGCATCGCCACGGCCGCCATGTTGGCAAAGGGCACCATCGCCCCGCACAGGGCACCCATGGTCGCCACGCCGGCCGCCCCCGACAGTTTGCCGGCCACCGCAATGCCGATGTAGGTGTTGAAACGATAGGCGCACTGCAGGCGCGACGCGAAGGCCATCGCGTCCAGCCCCATCAGCGGCCGCCCGGCAAGGCCCAGCAGCAAGCCGGCTGCCATCGTGACCAGCCCGACCACGAACAGCGGGCCCATGGCGGCGATGTCGATCGTCGCCCGGGCCAGGGCGTGGAACAGCAATGCGGGGAAGAAGATGAAATAGACCAACTTCTCGACGCCGGTCCAGAAGGCGTCCGCCAGCCCGAAATAACGGCGCAGGAGCACGCCCATCGCGATCAGCGCGAAGTCGGGAAGGAGCAGCAGCAGGCTCTGCATCGCTCAGAAAAATGGCGTGACGGGCAACATCACGCCAGTGTGCCTGAAGGCCGGGCCCGGTTCGATCCGGGCTTTCCGCAAGGGGCCGCCGGGGATGCCGGCAGCCCGACGGATCACTCGTACTTGCGCTGGTCGTCGATCACCTTGCCGTCGTTGGCAAGGCTCCCGGGCGCGCAGAAGGTCACCTCGCCGCGCAGCTTGGTGAGCTCGCGGATCGAGGCCGCCACCGCCTCGGCGAGGCCCTCGGCCGGGGCGGCGAGTTCGCAGTGGAGGGTCATCCGGTCGGCGAGATCCGGGTTGTCCACCACCAGCCGACCGCGGCCGATCTCCGGGTGGCGCTTGAGCACTGCCGCCACCTGGCCCGGATGCACGAACATGCCCTTCACTTTGGTGGTCTGGTCGGCCCGCCCGAGCCAGCCCTTGATCCGCGTATTCGTGCGGCCGCAGGGCGAGATGCCCGGCAGGATCGCCGACAGGTCGCCGGTGCCGAAGCGGATCAGCGGGTAGTCGGGGTTGAAGGTGGTCACCACCACCTCGCCCACCTCGCCGGGCGCCACCGGATCGCCGGTGCCGGGGCGGACGATCTCGAGGATCACTTCCTCGTCGAGCACCATGCCCTCCCGGGCCGGCGTCTCGAAGGCAATGAGGCCCAGATCGGCGGTGGCGTAAGCCTGGTAAGCCTGGATGCCGCGGGCCGCGAGGGCCTCACGCTGGCTGGGCGGAAAGGCCTCGCCGGAGACAAAAGCCTTCTTCAGGCTGTCGAGCTTCACGCCCTGCTCGTCGGCTTTCTCCAGCAGGATGCGCAGGAAGGACGGCGTGCCGGCGTAGGCATCGGGCCGCAGGTCGAGCATCGCGGCAAGCTGCATCTCGGTCTGGCCGACGCCCGCCGGGAACACCGTGCAGCCCAGCGCATGGGCGGCGGTTTCCATCATCGAACCGGCAGGGGTGAAGTGATATGAGAAGGTGTTGTGGACCAGATCGCCGGCGCGGAAACCCGCCGCGTAAAACGCCCGGGCGAGCCGCCAGTAATCCTTGCGGGCGCCCTCGGGCTCGTAGATCGGCCCCGGCGAGGCGAACACCCGGGCGCAGGCGCTGCCCCACCGCACCGCCGCCAGCCCGCCGAAGGGCCGCGCGGCCTTCTGCAGTTCGGAGAGATCGGACTTGCGGATCACCGGCAGCGTGGCCAGCGCCTCGCGGGTGGTGATCGCGGCCGGGTCCACATCCTTCAGCAGCGCGGCGAAGGCCGGCGCGTGGGCCTTGGCGTGAGCCACCTGAGCGGGCAGCCGGGCGAGGAGTTCGCGCTCGCGATCAAGGGGATCGCGGGTTTCACGGGCGTCGTAGTAGTTCATTGGGTCTCCGCGTCCTTCTGGTTTTTTCGTTCGTCCGGTTGCAGGACGTTTTTTCCTGTTATCAACGTACCGTTGGCGAGGTAGCGCCCCCGCCCCCCTGCCAACCAAAGGCACCGTGTAGGTCGGACTTCAGTCCGACATCAATGCCACATCAACCCGGGCTTGTCGGACTGAAGTCCGACCTACAGCACATTCGTTGGCCGAGACTCCCCCCGGCGGGCGACCGACTCTCTTGCTTCACCAATAAAGGAAGCAAAGACATTCACGTAGGTCGGGTTAGCGCAGCGTAACCCGACGCCCGAACCCGACCGACCGACACGCGCTGGCACCAGGCCACGTCGGGTTACGCTGCGCTAACCCGACCTACCCAAAACCGCGTCAACTCCGCACTCCATCCAGCCAAGGCTCGGTGGTTCCCCGGAGCCCGTCTGAGGCGCCGAGCAGCGCACCGGCGGGCGGGGCTTTCCGGCGCAGCTGTCTGAGCCCGCAGGGCGAGTTCTGCGCCGGCCGCCTGACGGGAGCAGCGCAGGGGAGTCATTCGCAAAGCGAATGACCGCCGAAGCCGGGTCGCCTTTCTTGCCTACTTCTTTGGCGAAGCAAAAAAGTAGGTCGCCCGCCGGAACGAACTCCCCGGCCAATCCCTGCCAACCGAAGGCACCACCGCATCAACCCGCGATGTCGGACTGAAGTCCGACCTACAGGGAAGCGCCCCGCAGCCTTCCTTACGACAACCAGCGCTTCCGGCGCCGGTAGTGCTTCACTTCCCGGAAACTCTTCCGTCCCTCCGACGAAAGCCCCAGGTAGAACTCCTTCACGTCTTCGTTCGTCCGCAGGTCGGCGGCGTCACCTTCCATCACCACGCGGCCGTTCTCCAGGATGTAGCCGAAGTCGGCGTAGCGCAGGGCGACCATGGTGTTCTGCTCGGCCAGCAGGAAGCTCACGTTCTCCTTGCTGTTGAGGTCCTTCACGATCTCGAAGATCTCCTCGACGATCTGCGGGGCGAGGCCCATCGACGGTTCGTCCAGCAGGATCATCTCGGGCTTGGCCATCAGGGCGCGGCCGATGGCGCACATCTGCTGCTCGCCGCCCGAGGTGTAACCGGCTTGCGAGGTGCGGCGGGTCTTGAGGCGCGGGAAGTAGGCGTACACCTTCTCCAGGCTCTCCTTCAGCTCCGCGCGGGACTGGCTGCGGGTGTAGGCGCCGGTGAGGAGGTTCTCCTCGATGGACAGGTGACCGAAGCAGTGACGGCCTTCCATCACCTGGATCACGCCCTGCTTCACCAGATCGGCCGGCGTGAGCTGGTCGATGCGCCGGCCCTTGAACTCGACGCTGCCCTTGGTCACGTCACCGCGCTCGGCCCGCAGCAGGTTGGAGATCGACTTGAGCGTCGTGCTCTTGCCGGCGCCGTTGGCACCCAGCAGGGCGACGATCTTGCCCTGGGGCACCTGCAGCGAGACGCCCTTGAGCACGAGGATCACGTGGTCGTAGATGACCTCGATGTTGTTGATGCTGAGGTAAGACATGGCGTCGGCCATCCTCCGGTGCGGGGCGGCGCGGGCCACCCTCGGTCGTTCTTGTTCTTGGAATGTCGGGTTACGCTGCGCTAACCCGACCTACGCAACTGCGGGGATTCGGTAGGTCGGGTTAGCCCGCAGGGCGTAACCCGACGAAACCGGCCCCCGATCAGCCTTCCTTCGAGCAGTCGCGCGGCTTGATGCCTTTTTCCTTGGCGTAGGCGGCGGCGGATTCTTCGATCATGCCGCGCACCAGCGGACGGTCGGAGTCGATCCAGTCGGTGATGACCTTCCACTGGTTGCCGTCCCATTGCTGGAACTTCACCTTGCCCGGGCCTTCGTGATCAGCACACGACAGCTTGAGCGGCGGCATGAAGCCGGTGGCGCCCAGGGCCTTCAGGCGGGCGTCATCCAGGTTGAGGTTCTCGAAGCCCCAGCGCATCTGCTCGCCGGTCATCGCCTTGCCCTTGCCGAACTTCTCCTGAGCCTTGCGGATCGCTTCGACGGTGATGATCCCGTGCACCACGCCGCGGTTGTAGTACACCGAGCCGATGCGGGTCTTGTCTTCCATGTTGCCCTTGTCCTTGCCGTACACGTGCTTCTTGATGTCGGCGACGACCGGGTAGTTGGCGCCCGGCACGTTGAAGCCGGCAGCAATGAAGCCCTTGGCGGCGGGGCCGGCGGGGATGGTGTCTTCCTCGGCGCCAGACCACCACACGCCGAGCAGCTTCTCGCGGGGGAAGCCGGTCTTGGCCGCCGCCTTGATCGCCGTCGGGTTCATCACGCCCCAGCCCCACAGGATCACGTAGTCGGGCTTGGCCTGGCGGATCTGCAGCCACTGGGACTGCTGCTCGTTGCCCGGGTGGGCCACCGCGATCTTCAGGACTTCAAAGCCGTGCTTGGCGGCCAGCTTGTCCATGATCGCGTGGGATTCCTTGCCATAGGCGGAGTCGTGATAGAGCAGGCCGATCTTCTTGCCCTTCAGCTTGTCCATGCCGCCTTCCTTCTGGCCCATGAAGTTCACGATGGCCGAAGCCTGGGACCAGTAGGTGGTGATCATCGGGAAGACCCACGGGAACACGCGGCCATCGGCGGCATCGGTGCGGCCGTAGCCGATGGTGACCATCGGGATCTTGTCCTGGGCAACCTTCTCGAGCACCGAGTAGGTGATGCCGGTGGAAACCGGCTGGAACACCGAGTTGCCGGTGGAGCCTTTCTTCTTCAGACGCTCGTAGCACTCGACGCCGCGGGCGTTGTTGTATTCGGTCTCACACTCTTCCCAGGTGAGCTTGACGCCATTGACGCCACCGTCCCGCTCGTTGATGAGCTGCATGTAGTCGATCCAGCCACCGAAGATCCCGGCGCCGCCGGCCGCGTAGGGGCCGACGCGATAGCTGGGCAGGCCGATGAACTGTTCGTCGGCGCTCGCCACGGCACTGCCCAAGAGGCCGGCGATGGCAGCACCCAGCAGAACGGTGTGCTTGAGTTTCATGGTGTGTCTCCTTTATTGGTGTGGGTGCTACGACGAAACAGGGTTATTACCCACGTTCGTGAAGAAAGCGTCGCGAGCAGGCCCGAGGCTGGAACGAGGAGCGGAGCTGTACGTGAGGTACAGCGAGCACCGGAGTTTCAGGATCGGGACGCGCAGTAGCTTTATTCATGAACGTCAGTGCGGGAAAGGCCACAGGCGGAGCTTCTCTTTCGCGATCTGCCACAGGCGGGCGAGGCCGTGGGGCTCGACGATCAGGAAGAAGATGATCAGCCCGCCGAACACGATCAGCTGGAAGTTGGACACGAAGCCCGCCCCCAGGGATTGGCCGAAGATCATCGGCACGAAGTTGTCCAGGAAGATCGGCAGCAGCACGATGAAGGCCGCCCCGAGGAAGGAGCCCATGATCGAGCCGACCCCGCCGATGATGATCATGAAGAGGATCTTGAACGACAGGTCGAGGTTGAAGGCTTCGGGCTCGACAGTGCCGATGTAGGTGTAGGCGTAGAGCGCGCCGGCCACGCCGCAGTAGAAGGAGCTCACCGCGAAGGCCAGCAGCTTGGTGCGCATCAGGCGGAAACCGATCACCTGGGCTGCCACGTCCATGTCGCGCACCGCCATCCAGGCCCGGCCGGTGGAGGAGCGGACCATGTTCTTGGCCAGCAGCGCCATCACCACCACGATCAGGAAGGTGAGGATGTACTTGGCCTCCGGCGACGCGAAGGTGTAGCCGAGGATGGTCACGTCCTGGGCGGTGACGACGCCCGACGACGAGTTGTTGGAGAACCACGGAAACTTCACCAGCGCCCAGACGATGAAGAACTGCGCCGCGAGGGTTGCCACCGCCAGGTAGAAGCCCTTGATGCGCAAGCTTGGTAGCCCGAACAGGATGCCCACCAGCGCCGCGGTTGCCCCGGCAAGCACCAGCGCCACCAGAAACGGCATGCCGTCGATGCGCAGGATGAAGTTGTAGGCCGCGAAGGCCCCCACGGCCATGAAGGCCGCCGACCCGAGGGACAACTGCCCCGCGTAACCGGTGAGGATGTTCAGCCCGAGGGCGGCGAGGGAGAAGATCAGCACCGGGATCAGGATGGCCTTGAGCCAGTACTGGTCGGCGAGCAGCGGCACCGCCACGCCGAACACCAGCATCAGCACCCAGAACCCGATGCGGTCCTGGCGGATCGGAAAGATCCGGGCATCTTCGGCATAACTGGCCTTGAACTGGCCGGCTTCACGGTAAAGCATGGGTGGGTCTCCTTCTCCGCTCAGGCCGCTGTCCGCAGCGGGCTGACAGTCTTGTTATGGTGTTCGGCGATGGCCTCTGCGGGGCGCGCGGGCTGGGATGCATCGATGCGCAGGAAGCGCGCAGGCTGGCGAGGACGCTGTTGCACGCCCAAACCCTTTGTTTCGGTGCTGCGAAGAAACACTTCGTCGCTGCGAAGAAAGGTTGCAGCGCTGCGAAGAAAGGTTTCGTTGCTGCGAAGAAAGGTTGCAGCCTCGAACATAAGGAGTTGACGCTCCAAACCTTTATGTTGACGGTCGAACATCAACATTTCGCCCTCGAACATAAGCAGTTCACCCTTCAACATCGACCTTTCGCCCACCAGCATCGACTGTCTGATCGCGGAAGAAGGCTTCGCGGCGGCCAGACCCTTCATCGTCGCGGCGCCAGAGGCATGGATTCGGTTCATCGCCTTGCTCCCGGTCACACGCGGTCGATGTGCTTCTCGCCGAACAGCCCTTCGGGGCGCACGAGCAGGAAGGCCAGGGCCAGCATGTAGGGGAACCAGCCTTCGATGCCGCCTCCAACGAACGGGCCCACATACACCTCGGCCAGCTTTTCGGAGGCGCCGATGATGAGGCCGCCGACGATGGCGCCGGGCACCGAGGTGAAGCCGCCGAGGATGAGCACCGGCAGCGCCTTGAGGGCCGTGAAGGTGAGGGCGAACTGCACGCCGTTGCGGGCGCCCCAGATCATCCCCGCCACCAGCGCCACGAAGCCCGCCACCGCCCACACCACGCGCCAGATGGTCTGCAGCGGGATGCCGATGGACAGCGCGGCCTGGTGGTCATCGGCCACCGCCCGCAGGGCCCGGCCCACCTTGGTGTATTGGAACAGCAGGGCCAGCAGGGCGACCAGCGAGGCGGCCACGCCCGCGGCGAAGAGGTCGAACTTGGAGACGCCGATCTCGTAGTTGTCCATCAGCCAGGCGATGGGCTCATCGACGATGCCCAGATCCAGCCCGCGCACGGTGGCGCCCCAGGTCATCTGGGCGAGGCCCTCGATCACGTAGGTGAGGCCGATGGTGGCCATGAAGAGCGTGATGTGCGGCTGATTGACCAGCGGTCGCAGCACGATGCGCTCGGTGAGCGACCCGAGCACGATCATCGCGATGAAGGCCAGCAGGAAAGCCAGCCAGAACACCCCGCTGCTGTCCGCCTCCAGCCCCAGCCAGCCGGGCAGCACCTCCTGAAAGCCGACGAAGGTGAGCGCGGCGAAGAACACCATCGCCCCCTGGGCGAAGTTGAACACCCCCGAGGCCTTGTAGATCAGCACGAAACCGAGGGCCACCAGGGCGTACATGACGCCCGACAGCAGGCCGCCGATCAGTACTTCGATGAAAAATTGCATGGTCTCCCCCGCCTCTTAGTGTGAGGTGCCCAGGTAGGCCTTGATGACCTCCGGGTTGTTCTTCACTTCGTCCGGTGCGCCATCGCCGATCTTCTTGCCGTAGTCGAGCACCACGACGCGGTCGGAGATGTCCATCACCACGCCCATGTCGTGCTCGATGAGGACGATGGTGGTGCCGTAGTGGTCATTCACGTCGAGGATGAAGCGACACATGTCCTGCTTCTCTTCCACGTTCATGCCGGCCATCGGTTCGTCGAGGAGCAGGATGTCCGGCTCGGCGGCGAGCGCCCGGGCCAGCTCGACGCGCTTCTGCAGGCCGTAGGGCAGGCGGCCCACCGGCGTCTTGCGGATGTTCTGGATCTCGAGGAACTCGATCACCTCTTCCACCTTGATGCGGTGCGCGATCTCTTCCTTCTGCGCTGCGCCCCAGTAGAGCGCGTGCTGCAGGAAGTTGCACTTCATCTTGAGGTTGCGCCCGGTCATGATGTTGTCGAGCACGGTCATGCCCTTGAACAGCGCGATGTTCTGGAAGGTGCGGGCGATGCCCTGCTCGGCCGCCTCGTGGGGCTCCATCTTCTTGCGCAGCGCCCCCTTGAAGAAGATCTGGCCTTCCTGGGGGTGATACACGCCGTTGATGACGTTGAGCATCGAGCTCTTGCCCGCGCCGTTGGGGCCGATGATGGAGCGGATCTCGTGCTGCTTCACGTTGAAGCTGATGTCGGTGAGCGCCTTCACGCCGCCGAAGCGCAGGGAGATGTTCTGGAGGTCGACGATCACGTCGCCAATCTGTCTGGCCATGGTCGCTCTCCGTCAGGCCGCTTTCCGCGCGGGCGGAAAGATCTTGGCGTCCTCGATACGCAGGTCGGCAGACACCTTGTTGGTGCGGCCGTCCTCGTAGGTCACCTGGGTTTCGATGAACTGGCTCTTCTTGCCGGCGTAAAGGGCGTCGATGAGCACCTCGTACTTCTCGGCCACGAAGTTGCGGCGGACCTTGCGGGTGCGGGTCAGCTCGCCGTCGTCGGCGTCGAGCTCCTTGTGGAGCACGAGGAAGCGCTTGATCTGCGAATCACACATCTTGGGGTCGGCGGCGAGGTCGGCATTGACCTGCTCGACGCACTCGCGGATCAGGTCGTACACCTGCGGCTGGCAGGCGAGATCGGTGTAGCCCGAGTAGGCCATGCCCTTGCGCTCGGCCCAGTTGCCCACGGCTTCCAGGTCGATGTTCACAAACGCGGTGACGAAATCACGGCCGTTGCCAAAGCACACGACTTCCTTGATGTGCTGGAAGAACTTGAGCTTGTTCTCGATGTAGTTGGGCGCAAACATGCCGCCGCTGGTGAGCTTGCCCACGTCCTTGGCGCGATCGATGATCTTCAGGTGGCCGTCGGCGTCGAAGAAGCCCGCGTCGCCGGTCATGAAGTAGCCCTCGGCGTTGATGGACTCGGCGGTGGCATCCGGGCGCTTGTAGTAGGCCTTGAGCAGCATCGGGCCGCGCACCAGGATCTCGCCGTTGTCGGCCAGCTTGACCTCGACATTCGGCGCCGGGGTGCCGACAGAATCGAGCTTGATCTGGCCGTCGGGCTGCAGGCACACGTAGGCGCAGGTTTCGGTCTGGCCGTAGAGCTGCTTGAGGTTGATGCCGATGGAGCGGTAGAAGCGGAACAGATCCGGCCCGATGGCCGCACCGGCGGTGTAGGCCACGCGGATGCGGCTCATGCCGAGCACGTTCTTGAGCGGGCCGTAGATCAGCAGGTTGCCGAGCCAGTACTGCAGGCGGTCGCCGCCGGAGACCGGCTTGCCGTCGAGGATGTCCGCGCCGCAGCGGCGGGCCACGTCCATGAAGTGATGGAAGAGCTTGCGCTTGATGCCGCCGGCGTCTTCCATGCGGATCATCACCTGGGTGAGCAGGTTCTCGAAGACCCGCGGCGGGGCGAAGTAATAGGTGGGGCCGATCTCGCGCAGGTCGTTCATCACCGTCTCGCCCGATTCGGGGCAGTTGATGGTGAAGCCGGCCACCAGCGCCTGGGCGTAGGAGAACAGGTGATCGCCCACCCACGCCATCGGCAGGTAGGAGAGGATGTCGTCCTCGTCCGACAGCTTGTCGAACTGGCAGCCGCCCTGGGCCGCGGCGATGAAGGCGCCGTGGGTCTGGCACACGCCCTTGGGCTTGCCGGTGGTGCCCGAGGTGTAGAGCATCACCGACACGTCGTCGGGGCTGCCCTTGTCGATCTCGTGGCCGAGGAAGTCCGGGTGGTTGCGGTCGTGGATGCGGCCCATCTCGAGCACTTCATCCAGGCCGTGCAGGAAGGTCTGGTTGTAGTGGCGCAGGCCGCGGGGGTCGTCGTAGATGACGTGCTCGAGGAGGGGCAGCCCTTCCTTGATCTCGAGCATCTTGTCCACCTGCTCCTGGTCCTCGACGCAGGCGAAGCGGATCTCCGCGTCCTGCATCACGTAGGACATCTCCTGGGCCACGGCGTCCTGGTACATCATCACCGGAATGCCGCCCAGGCACTGGCAGGCCGCCACCGACCAGTACAGCCGCGGCCGGTTGTCGCCGACCACCGCCAGGCGGTCGCCGCGCTTGAAGCCCAGCTCGGCCAGCCCGCTGGCAATGGCGCGCACCCGCTCGGCCACTTCGGCCCAGGTGTAGGTTTGCCAGATGCCGTATTCCTTTTCGCGCATCGCCGGCCGATTGGGCCGCTGCCGGGCGTGGTGCATCAGCAGGCGCGGAAAGGTGTCCAGGCTGCCCATCTCGGCCGAAGTCTCGCCGGTGTTTGCCATCCCCATCCTCCTCCGGTCTTGTCTCGCGTCGTGCCCGCGGTCCGGAAACGGCCGCGGATAGTGTGTTTTGTGACGTGAGGACAGTCTGGCAAACCATGTTTGCTCAACTGTTTTTCAAATGTACGGAATTGTGATTGGGGTACGGAAACTGAAGCCGCGCGCGAAAACGGCGGCCAAAATGGCGCGAAAAGTCGCGTCGGGCGCACTTACATGTCGCAAAGGCGAATGGCGCACGATGAATGCCAGACGCGCTTCTCCGCGATCTCCGGCAGCGCCGGGTAAGGGTTGATTCCACGCGCATCGAGGCGCTGCAACTTGTCCGCAGGGGGCGGTGGGCGATCGTCTGCTCTGAAGGGCGCTTTTTTATACTTTTTATACATCGGCGGTGCTACAAGGTGAGCCCTGCCAGCCCCCCAAAGATCGATCTCCATGCCGCCTCCAGATACTTCGATCCATTGGGTTGATATCGACGGATGTCTTCACGAAGTGTCAGTCATCGTGATCTCGGGACCGACGTGGTTCGCATATGGGCAGATCGGGAAGATATCGATCGGCGTAACGGGTGCGTCGATTGATCAGGCGCTCAATACCTGGAAAAAAAATGCCACCGAACGGCGCTTCGCTCGCTAGGGCGCTGCGTACTTCCGCCCAGGCTTTTCTCGATCGCCGTCCACCGCCCGGGCTCGGCCCCACGCTTCAACTCGGCGAGGAAGTTGGCGGCGGGCCAGAGAGCCTAGCCCTGGCCGTCACCAATGCCCGGCAGCACGCTTAGGCGAGCGACAACCCGCTCATCGATCACGACGTTCAATCTAGGCAGTGGGTCCAGCTTTAGCTGGGCGATTCTTCGCGTGTATTCACGCGCCGGTTTTCGCCCGCGGCTTCAGGACGCGCGCGATTTGCCGGCCTTTCCCGGCACTTCAGGGCGTGTCGGGGAGGATGCCGAGGGCTTTCAGCGAGGCCCTGGTAAGCGCCGGGCGCAGGGCCAGATCGGCCTGCTGGCGGATGTCGATGTTGGTGGCGAAGACCCAGGTGTCGTCCGGGGTTTCCACGTAGCCCACGTACCAGCCGATCTGCGGTGTGGCGCGGGCGGCCCAGCCGGTCTTGGCGTAGAGGGCGTAGGCCGGAGTGCGCTCGGCGAGCATCACGGCCTTGAGGGTGGCGTAGTTTTCGGCATCGAAGGGCAGTTGCCGGCGGACCACCTGCTTGAGAAACGCCACCTGCTCCTGCGCGCTGATCTGCAGCGCCCCATCCAGCCAGAAGGTGGTGGTGTCGAAAGGTTCGGTGAGCTCACCATAGCCGGCCTTGCGGATGTAGCGGCGGTAGGCTTCGCCGCCGACCCGCTCGGCCATCTGCTGGTAGCACCACACGCAGGAGACGCGGAAGGCGCTGGCCAGGGTCTGGTCGCGGTTCCAGTCGGGGATGTCATGCTGCCGGCCGTCCCACTTGAGCACGCTGTCGGCGGTGATGGCCTTTTCCTGCAGGGCGATCAGGGTATTGAAGACCTTGAAGGTGGACGCGGAGGCAAAGCGCCGCGCCGCCCGGGTGTCGTCGTGAATGAACGTGCGGCCGTCGCGCAGGGCGCTCACCACCAGCGTCCCCTCGACCTGCTGGCCGGCAAACACCGCGGCGATGCGGGCGTCCTCGGCAGACGCAAGCTGGGCGAAGGCGAAAAGGGCGACGAAGACGAGGCGTTTCACGGGCGGGACGCAGGGCGTGGCGGGTCCGTCATCTTACCGGCGCGACGGCCGCCATCGCCCATGAAAACGCCGCCCTCAGGCGGCGTGGGGTGGAACGACGATCGGGCTGGCGGTCAATTGGTGTCGCGGCCGCCGATCGGGCCAAGCTGCTGGTTCACATCGGACCACTGGGTCCAGCCGTAATAGGAGCCCTGATAGGTGTCGCCACTGCGATAGGCATCGGAGTCCTTCATCATGTCGGTCCTGACCGAGCCTTGCGAGCCGCCCGCGGCGGTAGGCTCCATGCTGTCGTAGGGATCGCTCCCCATGCTGCGGTGCAGGCTCATGTCGTAGGAAAACGCCTGCAGGCTGTCGTAAAGATCGGCTGCGCCGGCGGGCGCGACGGCCAGAACGCTTCCCATCAGGAAACCGGCACCGATTTTCGCCAAGAGACTCTTTTTCATGTTGTCCTCCGTTGGGTGTTCCTCCCTGAAAAAGAGTGGTGGAACAGCGCCCGGATGAACCCGGGAGCCGCTCCCGATTGCAGGCGGGCACCTGAATGCCCGCCTGCCATGACCACCAGATTGACCCGCCCAGGAGGCAGGTCCGGATCGGCTTCTGTCACCTTTTCATCATAGTCGACGGATTTACTCAACAAAGGAGAATCGCCACACCGGGGCGATCACTTGGCGGCGGTGCGCAGCGGGCCGCTGCCCCGCTCGGGCGGCAACACGTCATCCAGCGCCAGCAGGGCCAGCACGCCGGCCACCAGCGAGCGGTGGGCCAGCGGGGTATTGGCATACCAGCGGGAGAGATAGCTGCGCAGGCTGCTGCGGGCGTCGTCGGGGTCGAGGTTCATGTAGCCGAGGGCCTGCCAGTTTTCCGGGTTGCGCTCGAAGAGGGGCAGCAGCAGATTGGCCAGCACCTCGTTCTTCTCGCGCAGATAGGGGTTGTGGCGCAGCTCGTCCTCGTGGGCCTGCAGCCAGGCAGCCAGCGGCGCGTCGGGCGGCAGGCGGCGGTGGCCTTCGGAGACCAGCAGGTCGAAGAAGCGCCGCAGCCGGTCGGCCTCGCCCGCCCATTCTGGCCCGGGTGGCTCCGATTCCCAGCGCTGGGCGAGATGACGCAGGGTGAACAGGGAGGCCGTCTCGCAGAGGGTTTCCTCGAACCACTGGTTGTCCCGCCGGGGCGGGCTGCCTGCCGGGTGGGCGTCGTGGTTGGACATCACATGGCACAGCTCGTGGGCGAACTCGTAGGCGTAGAGATGCCAGTTCTCGTCGCGGGCGTGCAGGCGGATGCGGAACTCGCCGCCGGGCCCACGGCCGTAGAGCGCCATCGGCGGGCCATCGGTGTGGGTGACGACGATGGGCACGGTGAGCCCGCTCGGCAGACGGGGCAGCAACTCATCGGCCACGGCGTTCAGCACTGTCTCGATGGATTCCTTGCGCCCGCGCCCCCAGCCGCCGCCCTGCACCTGAATGCTCAGGCCGAGCTTGCGGCCTTGGGATTTCTTGACCGGCACCTCGCCGCCGTCGGCCCAGGCCAGGGAGCACATCACCGAGGCCAGGATGAAGGGCACGCGCATGCCCCGCCGCAGCCAGTCGGCCGTGACGGCATCACGGAAGAACGAGCGTCTGCGCTTCCTGTTCATGTCACCCGCGATCTGGCGACGGAGCCGGCCGGATGCCCGCCCCTCGTTCCATCATAGATCGCCCCGAAAGAATGCCAAGACGACCGGCAATCCGCCCTCCAAGTGCCAATTAGCACACAAAGTCTCACCCACCGTGGGCGTTATCATCGGATGTGATCCGTTCTCGTCACACTTTTTCACCTCCGGATCGGCCCCTAGATGATGATCTCTGCCCTTCGCCGCTCCCTTCTCACGCTGGCGCTCTGCCTTCCCTGCCTGTCCACGGCCCTCGCCGTCGATGCCCCGCCGACGGCTGCCGAGGCACGCATCGAGGCCGCGGCCCTGGCCGCCCAGGCTGCCGTGCAGATGGGCCCGCGGGAGATCGAGCTGGGCGATCAGGGCGTGCTCAAGCTGCCCGAAGGCTTCGGCTTCATCCCGAAGGCCGAGGCCCAGGCGCTGATGGAAGCCCAGGGCAACAAGAACGGCGGCAAGGGTTTCCACGGGCTGGTGGTGAGCCCCGATCTGGCCGGCTTCGTGGCGGTGGAATTCACCCCCGCCGGCTACGTGAAGGACGAGGAAGCCCGCGACTGGAACGCCGACGAGCTCCTCAAGAACCTCAAGGACGGCACCGAGGCCGCCAATGCCGAGCGCCGCAACCGCGGCCTGCCAGAGTTCAACGTGGTCGGCTGGGTCGAGGTGCCGAGCTACGACCCCGCCACCCACCGGCTGGTGTGGTCGGTGGCCGCCCGCGCCAAGGATCCCCAGGGCCGCGGCGACGGGGTCAACTACAACACCTACGTGCTGGGCCGCGAGGGCTACTTCTCGATGAACCTCGTCACCAGCATGGATCGGGTCGAACTGGAAAAGCCCACCACCCGCGAACTGCTGGCCGCCCTGACCTTCAACGAGGGCAAGCGCTACGCCGGCTTCAACGCCGCCACCGACCGCATGGCCGAGTACGGCCTGGCCGCGCTGGTGGGCGGGATGGCCGCCAAGAAGCTCGGGCTGTTCGCCAGCCTGGGGCTGTTTGTCGCCAAGTTCTGGAAGGTCGGCCTGCTGGCGATGGTCGGTCTGGGCGCCGGCGCCAGCCGTGTGCTGGGCCGCAAGAAGGACACCACGCCCTGATTTGAGCGATTTCGCCGCCAGTCGAGAACTTGCCCACAAGCGGCATGTCCAGGAGAATCCACTGGCAAACTAATTCGGCATCTCGGATGGACGGCCCTGCGCGGGCCGTTTTTCATGGATGCGCCCGGTCATGAAACTCCTCCTGCTTCTTCTCGGCGGCGCCAAGTTCGGCAAGCTGCTCACCACCGCCGGCACCATGCTGCTGTCCATCGGCGCCTACGCCCTGATCTGGGGCTGGCGCTACGCCGCCGGTTTTGTCGCGCTGATCTTCTGCCACGAGATGGGCCACTACCTGGCCGCGCGCCGGCGTGGCCTCAACGTGGGTGCGCCCACCTTCATCCCCTTCCTCGGCGCATGGATCGAGCTGAAGGAGCAGCCCATGAACGCCGAGACCGAAGCCTACGTGGCGATGGCCGGCCCCGTGGCGGGCACCGCCGCCTCGCTGCTGTGCTATTTCGTGGCCCGCTCGGAAGGCAGCGACCTGCTGCTGGCCCTGGCCTATTCCGGCTTCTTCCTCAACCTGTTCAACCTGATCCCGGTTCCGCCGCTGGATGGCGGGCGGATGACCGGCGTGGTGTCGCCGAAGTTCTGGCTCGTCGGCGCGCCGGTGCTGGTGGCGATCTTCCTGTGGCGCCCCAGCCCGATGCTGGTGATCGTCGCCCTGCTGGCCGCCCCCCACATGTGGCGCGCCTTCCGCGGCGAGGCCGCGCCTGCCCCCGGCTACTACGACACTCCGCCGGCCAAGCGCATCGAATACGCCGTGCTCTACCTGGGCCTGACCGCCTGGCTGGCCGTGATGACCCACGACGTGCACGAGATGCTGTCCGCCGTGCGCCGAGGGTAGCCAACAAGTCAACATGCATACCGGAAAAATGTCTGCTATAGATACTTAAGGACGTTTTCATTCAGATATGCCAACGGAGGTCCGGTATGCACTCATCAGAGCCCCGCAATATCGTCGTGTGCTGTGACGGCACCGGTAATGTATGGAGCCCCGGGCGAGATAAAACCAATGTCACCAAGCTATACGAAGCACTAGAGAAGTCAGACGGACAGCTCACCTATTACGACCCTGGAGTCGGCACCGCAGATGGCACGCTTGCCGGCGATGGTAGCGGGGGTTTGCGATTTCGCGACACCCTCCAGCGTGTCGGCGGTCTCGCATTTGGGGATGGCGTTTGGACCAATGTAGCCGAAGCCTACACATTCCTCTTACGCAACTACCGCGAAGGCGACCGAATATTTCTTTTCGGCTTTTCTCGCGGAGCATTTACCGTCCGCGCCCTCTCAGGCCTGGTCCTCATGTTCGGACTACTACGCCAAGAACATGAAAACCTTATTACTTCTGCCTTACGCATTTACCGAAGCAAGAACTCGACCAAGAAAAGCAAGAAGAACAGAGAAGAAGCCGCTAGGGACTTCAAGAGCTCTTTCGCTCAACGCTATGGCGACACGCGTGACGTCCCAATTCACTTTATTGGGGTATGGGATACGGTCGAATCCGTAGGCATCTGGCAATTCGTCGGCGCGTCGATCACTAGCGACCCGACGGTTAAACCGGGCCTCCATCATGTCCGCCACGCGCTAGCGTTAGACGAACTTCGGTGGCCATTCAAACCCAGGCTCTACAGTTCACCAGTCGAAAAGCTGGAAAATCACAGCTACAAACAGGTCTGGTTCCGTGGATCACACTCGGATGTCGGTGGAGGCTACAAGGATGACTCGGGGCTAGCCAATATCACTTTAGGCTGGATGGTCCACGAAGCCTCAGAGAAAGCACTTTTTGTAGATACAGTAGCACTGACGAGTCAATATCAGGGTGACGCCTTGGCCACCCTGCATAGCGAGATTACATCGATGCCTATGTGGGTTCTGACGGGCATGTTTGGCCGCGAGCTTCCAGCCGAGCTCACCATCCACGACAGCGTTATGGAACGCACGCAAGCGGGTGATCCTCCGCCACTCACACTGCCCACTATTTATTCATGTGAAAAGACCCAAAAGAGCACCCCCTCAACAAAAACTTATCTAAATAGCGCACCCGGACAACCCCGCCACCAACACTCTTCAAAATTACTGCTTCTGACGATGGCTATCTGCGCTGCAATCGCTAGCGCAATCTTTGCTTCCGGAGGAGCAAGAGCCAGGCAACTCGCACTGGACTTTCAACCCTGCTACATCCTTGGCGCATGCCAAGACCTCGGCAGTTACCTCGAAGCTTTTCCCTCCGGGCGCGAGGGGGTACTGTATTTATTAAGACTAGACGGACTATTCATCTTCTTCTACTCAATCTCCATTATTCTCTTGTTGTTCTACATGCTTCAATGGCGCAGCCAAACCAGCTATCCATCCAAGCACCTAGGCCGTCTTGCATGCTTCTCTGCAGTCGGGCTACCGCTAGCCGATATCGCAAAGAATACGCTCTCGGCTTGGGCAATTCAGACCCACCTGCAAAAAGCTATAAGTGTGCCACTGCTCCCGATTGAATTTTGGATCTTCGTCTATTCAGCCGGCACCTCGATGTTCGTTGTTATGAAATTCGTCTTACTAGCTTCACTGGCTTTCGTTTTGCTTTACACCGGAGTAAGCGCTCTCACACAAGGCCGACGAGTCCACAAAAAAACAGGGGCAAGCGTAACAACCATCCGGTAGCCACACCCAATTACAAGATTAGCGTTCAGGCGATTCATCACTCCAACACAAAATCGACGAGGAGGCGACAATGAAGCAAACACTTATCCTGGCTGCAGTGATGGCCTGCATTACTCAAGCCCACGCAGGCACTAATGTAGGATTTGCGACCTACGGACGGGCCAAAATACCCGCGGAGTGCAAATCCGCAACCATAGATGAATCAACAGTGCAAATTAACAATAGGATTCTCAACTGCAACTGCGTATCGATTCTGCCGCGCTTCCTTCGCCCGAAAACCGCAGAAGCGAAAGAGGCCATGGCGGCGCCTGGCCACAATTTTGTCGTACTCTTGAAATCAGTATGGATGGGGAACTTTACCCCGGAACGGCAATGGTTCTCCTTCGACGCGCCCCACTCGCAATACGCTCTTGTCGCAAAAGCTTTCCAATATGGTGACAGCAGCGGTGGCCTGGACTTTTCCCCACAAGCCCACACATCAGGACGAGTCATTTACTTCAGCGACGATGTTCGTCCGGGTCAGTTCCTTAACTTCGGGCAATTAATCATCTCCGGCCCTGTCCAATACAAAGGAAACCCGGTCGCCATCAGTTTGTTCGCCATTGAGATCGATAGCGACAAGAAGAACGAACGCAGCGCAAATCTCATATCCACCTTAGCTGCAATCGGACGAACCGTCGCAGCGCCTGCTTCACCTGTACTGAACGTATTGGAAACTATTGGCACAACGCTAGTGCGCCTAAACAAAGACGATCTCAACTTACGTTACGACACGATAAGCCTGGACGCCGGAGGTCTGCGAGGCGAGTTACCTGCGGCATTTCTTGCTTACGGTGACTATATCCTCTTACGCAACGAGAAGCGGGATCTACCTTTCCAGGAGATCGGATCACTTTTCTACAACCCGACGGAAAGCCGGCTGTATGAAGACGAAGAGTGCAAGCGCTTATGGCCAGGCAGAACGCCCGGCGACGCCTACGCAGTCATTCAGGTCAACAAGCAACAAACGGAATCGACAGCCGCCAACTATCAGACGTTTTCGGAATTGAAAACGCTAATCGAAAACGCAGAAGAAACAAAAACGAACGACTTCAAGAAAGCAGGCGATAAAATCGCAGAAACCCTGCAAGCCAATAGCAACTACCGCCGCATTCTGAGCGCAATAGAAAGCGGGGAGGCACATATTGGAAAAAACAACATCGACCCCAAAACAAAGGCGAGAATAAAGATTGCGCTTAACGACCTAGAGAAAAGCTTTTCCACCGATCCAAAAGCCAACGAAAAACTGAACTCTGAGCAGTCTTTGATTCTCATCAACCGCTTGCGGAGCATTTCAGACGATCGATCAAACGAAATATCCAGCAGCGATTTCAAAGCAAGCACCATGCTCGCTATTTTTGAGGAAAAATGGAAATAGAACTTTTCAGTTACGCCCCAATAACCGATTGAAAAATCAGACGTGATTCACTACTTGGAGCACTGTCCAGAACACCTGTACGCGTCTGCCAACACGGGCTTAGCGCGTACAGGGTCCAAGAGAGTTTACATGCTCCGCCGGTACTGACCACCCACGTCGTACAGCGCGGTGGTGATCTGGCCCAGGGAGCAGTACTTCACCGCATCCACCAGCACCGCGAAGACGTTGCCGTTTTCGATGACGGTCTCTTTGAGCTTCGCGAGCCACTTGGGCGCTTCCTCGGCGTTGCGGGCCTGGAAGTCGGCCAGGCGCTGGAGCTGGCTCTGCTTTTCGTCTTCACTGGAGCGGGCCAGTTCGATTTCCTGCTGGGCCATGCCCTTCGGGTTGAGGAAGGTATTGACGCCGATGATCGGGTAGGAGCCGT
>ERZ650300.3-NODE-3-length-101189-cov-19.985148_pt1 | contig 101189 bp, 93 predicted proteins | sample MGYA00376236_ERZ650300 | MGnify/ENA primary metagenome ERZ650300 (study PRJEB26733, sample SAMN07839303) | wastewater metagenome | biome: urban; feature: wastewater treatment plant; material: waste water | place: USA: North Carolina | collected 2016-04-28 ...
AACGTAGCCAGCTGGCGATTCAACAAGGTCAATACACAGAAACCCACTTTATCAAACCCTATCAAACCTTATTACAAAACTGGTTAAATTCCCAAGTAGCTTAACCCAACTAGCTTAATAAGTCGCTTAAGCAGTTTTGCTGACACCAAACAATTAAAGAGAAAACAATGACGACACTTTTTCCAACATCAACGGCAGGTAGCCTGCCTAAACCAAGCTGGCTTGCTGAACCTGAACAACTTTGGTCACCTTGGAAGCTAACAGACAGCACGCTTGTCCAAGGCAAACAAGACGCGTTATTGGTATCATTGCAGCAGCAACTAGCGGCAGGCATTGATATTGTCAGTGATGGCGAGCAAACCCGCCAACATTTTGTCACCACCTTTATTGAGCATCTAGAGGGGGTTGATTTTGCCAATCGCGCTACGGTAAAAATTCGCAATCGCTATGAAGCCAGTGTGCCGACTGTGGTGGGTGCGGTGTCGCGCCCGCAATCGGTATTTGCTGAGGACGCCAAGTTTTTGCGTCAGCACACAGACAAACCTATCAAATGGGCGCTACCTGGACCCATGACCATGATTGATACCCTCAGTGACCAATACTACGGCAGCCGAGAAAAGCTGGCTTGGGAATTTGCCAAACTACTGAACCAAGAAGCCAAAGAACTGGCGGCGGCAGGGGTTGATATTATTCAATTTGATGAGCCTGCCTTTAATGTATTTTTTGATGAAGTTAATGATTGGGGCATTGCGGCACTCGAACGTGCTATCGAAGGGTTGAAATGTGACACCGCCGTCCATATCTGTTATGGTTATGGTATCAAAGCCAATACCGATTGGAAACAAACCTTGGGCAGTGAATGGCGACAGTATGAAGCCATCTTCCCAAAACTACAACAATCGGCGATTGATATGGTGTCGCTAGAATGTCACAATTCGCGCGTACCGATGGAACTTATCGAATTGATTCGTGGCAAAAAAGTGATGGTGGGCGCGATTGATGTGGCGACGCATCAGATAGAAACGCCTGAGCAAGTGGCAGAAACGCTGCATAAAGCCTTGCAGTTTGTGGATGCTGAAAATTTGTACCCTTGTACTAATTGCGGGATGGCACCGCTCCCCCGTCATGTGGCACAAGGTAAGTTGTCTGCCTTAGCACAAGGCGCCAAGCTCGTCCGAAATGACTATTTAGCCACACATCAATTGGACGACCTAATCATTTAAAAAGTACTTTGGAAAGAAACAATGGTTGACGTTACTGATTTTAAAAATGCCATGTCGATGTTATCGGCTGCGGTCAATGTGGTCACTACCGATGGCCCTGCGGGTCGTCATGGCTTTACTGCATCGGCGGTGTGCAGTGTAACCGATACCCCACCGACCTTGCTCGTATGCATGAATACCGCCTCACGCTCGTATGAATATTTCGTGCAAAACAAGGTATTGGCGGTGAATGTGCTCGCCGATCATCATGCACCATTATCCGCGGTTTTTGCCTCAAAACTCGAAGCACAGGCGCGCTTTGAACATGGCACATGGCATACCTTGATGACCCAATCACCGATTTTGGACAATGCCTTGGTGAGCTTTGATTGCCAAATCGAGCAAATCCAAGAAGTCGGCACACACGGGATTTTTATTTGTCGTATCGAAGCCATACAACAAGGCAAAGACCAGACAGGCTTGGTGTATTTTAACCGTGAATACCATGCCGTCAATAAAATTAAAGTCGAAACGCCCAGCCAACCATAATGCCAAGCACCGAGTCAGATTTTCTACAATCCAAGCGATTTAATGCTAAAGTAGTCACTCTTATCAATAGTTAGATAATTTAGGATGAGTGATGGCGATTATTAAGTCTTTGTTGGACACGGATTTATACAAATTTACCATGCTACAAGTGGTACTACACAAGTTTCCACAGACGCATAGCGTCTATGCGTTTCGCTGTCGCAACCTTGAAGACACCGCCTATCCCCTATCAACGCTACTCGATGAAATTAATGCCGAGCTCGATGCGCTTTGTGAACTGCGTTTTACAGCCGATGAGCTACAATACCTTCGTGGTCTGCGCTTTATCAAAAGTGACTTTGTTGATTATCTTGAATTATTTCAACTCAAACGGCGTTTTATCAAAGCGACCATTGATGCTGAAGGTCGGTTAGACATTCGCATTGAAGGATCGATGATTCAAGCAATGATGTTTGAAATCTATGTGTTGGCGATTGTCAATGATATGGGGCAAACACCGCTCAACATCGTCCTAAAACTGGTTGAATGTAACGGGCAATCGGTTGCCAAAATATCCGACAGCCCGGGCAAAACCATGACTGACAACGATACCTTCTTGGCATATCTACGCCAAGTATTTGATATCGCTGAGTAAAAATCCTAAAGCGCTAATTGTAAAAACCAATAAGCTGAACCATCGCGTTCAATCTCACGCCCACTCATGGCAATGTATGCCATGAATTTGGACAATTTAACTATTATTGCACATCAATACACCAATATTTGGTAGTAACATAGTCTTCAATCCCATATTTTGAACCTTCACGCCCAAAGCCTGATTGTTTGACACCTCCAAACGGTGCGACCTCCGTGGATAACAGCCCGGTGTTTTGGGCGACCATACCGTATTCAAGCCCCTCACAGACCTTCCAAGAGCGAGCTAGACTTTGGGTATAAAAATACGCCGCTAGTCCATAAATCGTGTTGTTGGCATGGGCAATCACTTCGTCATCGCTATCAAACACAAACACGGGCGCAATCGGACCAAAAATCTCTTGAGTAGCGATGTCCATGTCATCGGTAATTCCCGTGATAATGGTTGGTTCAAAGCTTAAATCTGACGCGCTGTGTTTCTTTCCACCGGTTACCACGGTCGCGCCTTTGTTGACCGCATCTTCAAGTAACTGCTCGACTTTGTCTAGTGCACCTTGATTGATGAGCGGACCGATATTCACCCCCTCTGTCATACCATTACCGACTTTTAGTGCTTCGACTTTTTGTTTAAAGATGGCTAAAAATTTGTCTTTAATACTTGCTTGCACATACACGCGATTGGCACAGACGCAGGTTTGTCCCGCGTTACGGTATTTGGATGCAATAAGCCCACTTGCCGCTTTTTCTAAGTCGGCATCATCAAAGACGATAAAGGGCGCGTTGCCCCCTAGTTCCATTGAGAGTTTTTTGACGGTGGATGCGCATTGTGACATTAAAATACGACCAACTTCCGTAGAGCCAGTGAACGACAATTTATGGATACGCTCATCTTGGGTGAGCACTTCGCCAATGACGGATGACTTGCCAGTGACGATTTGTAGCAAGCCTGCAGGTAAGCCTGCACGTACCGCCAGTTCCCCTAGCGCCAGTGCGGTCAAGGGTGTTTCTGCGGCAGGTTTGACAATTATGCTGCAGCCAGCGGCTAAGGCAGGGGCAACTTTGCGGGTAATCATGGCGGCTGGGAAATTCCAAGGGGTAATCGCTGCGCATACGCCAATCGGTTGTTTTAACACCACGTAGCGTAGGTCTTTGTTGGTGCTAGGGATGATATCGCCATAGATACGTTTGCCTTCTTCGGCAAACCAGCGGATAAAGCTATTGGCATAGCTGATTTCACCGCGCGATTCGGTCATTGGCTTGCCTTGCTCAGCGGTCATGATGGTCGCCAAATCTTCTTTATTTTGGTCGATTAAATCTGCCCAGTTGTTTAAAATAGCTGCGCGCTCGTTGGCGGTTTTTTGTGCCCAGTCTATTTGCGCTTTGTGGGCGATGGCGACGGCGTCGATGACTTGGGATTTTTCTAGGCTGGGTATGGTGGCAATCACTTGGTTGTCAAATGGATTGGTGACATCAATGGTAGTACGATCCACCGCATCTACCCATTGGTTGTCAATGAGGGATTGGGTTTTGAGTAAGGTTGGGTCTTTGAGTGGTAGCATTAGGAAGTCCTGTTCGTTATGTTGTTATGAGGATAGTGAGAACTTTTTTATAATAAGCGGGTCAATGCCGTTTATTATAAGCGGATAGCTGCTGTGTGAAATAGCGTCATTATGTTGCAGCAGCTGTTTATGCAGTAAAAATTGCAGCGAAGATTGGATAGCAAATGGCATAAATAATTGCATAAAAATACAAACCGAGTCGGTTAACTCAACTCGGTTTTAATTCTCTTATCGCATTGCATTTGAGGCTACTGGCTTGGCTGTGGTATGCATTGAATTGCGTTAGTCGCTAAAGTTTTCTAGCTTTAAAGTTTTCTTTAAAATTTTTATTGGAAATTTTTCTCACTGCGCTGTTGGCAAATGCCGCTGCATAAAATCATTGACCTTATTAAAGGTGGGATAAAAAGACTGTAACGGTGTTGCCAGTCCAATGACGATGCCTGCATGAGTGGCAGGAACTTGTACCCGTTCCACGTTGCCGCCTGCTTGGGTGAGCGCTTTTTGTAGGCTATCAGCATTTTGTGGGTAGACAAGCGTGTCTTTACTACCTGTGACCAACAAATGCGGGGGTACATCTTGGCGGATATGATACACAGGCATCACTTGCTGGCGGGTGCTATCAGCTGGAAAGGCGACTTTGGTAGTACCGCTACGAAAATCGTAATCATACGGACCTGCTAGTCCAATCACGCCTAATATTGCCTTGTTGGGAATGCCGGTGGTTTTCCAAAAGCGGCTATCATCCACCGCAGATACCACATTAAACGCCCCTGCAGAATGCCCCATGACAAACAGCTGATTAGGATTGCCGCCATATTGAGCGATATTGCGATACACCCAACCCATGGCGCTGGCTGTATCGAGCACATAATCTGGGAATACGTTTGCAGGGGCTAAGCGATAATCCACCACCACTGTGGTGTAGCCCGACTTGGCAAACTGTTTACCAACAAAGCCATAGGTTTGGCGTTTGCCATGTTGCCAGCTGCCCCCGTATACAAATATCAAAACAGGGTGACGCTGACCGTCTGCAGGGGTATAAATATCGAGTTGTTGGCGGGCATCTGTGCCATAGGCAATATTTTTAATGGTTTTAATACCATTTGATACCGTGCTAGTGCTATCAGCTTTTGCTGCGATGGGTGCGTTTTTTGTCGCCATGCTATGACAGCCTGTCAAACTTAACCCCACAAGGGCTATAACCGCAGCAGCCCCAAGTTTGTATTTATTCAAGCGGACGGTGGCGGATGACAGGTGTTTTTTAGCGTAGGTCGATGAATTCGGCATAGGTTTCTCTTTTTTAAGGGTTTCGCTTTTTTAAGGTTTTTGCTTTTTTAAATAAGTAAGTTTTTAAATCAGAACGTTAAATTTGAAATGATTAAATATTTATGTAAGAAAATGGCTTTTTGTTAAGTATAATCGCTTATAAGCGTTAATCAAATGCCCGCTGTAGTGAATTGGTAACAGCGGTAACCTTATGTTGGATATCGTTATGTGTGATGCTATTTATTATTTAACCTATACCAGTAAAATCACCTTACTAGGCGCGATTAATCCGTTTACTTTCAAAACTATCGAGCAGATTTCTAGGCAAAACAATCATACCCAACACATCACGGGCTTTTTGTTATTCAAAAATGGGCATTTTTTTCAATATTTGGAAGGGGATAAGGCATTGGTCACTCACCTGTACCAAGATTTACTTAAAGATTATCGCCATAAACAGTTAAAAATAATTACCGAGGGTCATCGGGAGCAGCCGCGGTTCAAAAAATGGGATATGTACTGTATTGACATTGATAAGGATGTGAATAATTTATCCATTAGCCGACTATTTCAAGCGTTTACCCCCACCCATTGGCAGTCATCGGAAGTAAACGAGCTAATCACAGATATGCAAACACAGCACCATAAAAATAATTAAATTTTTTACCCTAAAAAAATTTATAAACTTTAATTTATTTTTGTATGAATTAAGGGTTATACTTTAGTTTAAACAGATGATGCTAAATTAATAATAACATTAAAAAATTATTATGCTACACTCAAAGTAACATATAAAGAGTATGGCTGAGGAGTTCTACGATGATGTCTCCCCCTACTTATTACCTGACTTATACCAGTTCGCTTACTTGGTCAGCCGCTTTAAAGCCAAGCACATTTACCCAGATTTATCAAAGTGCCAGAGATAATAATCAAAAAACAGGCATCATGGGTTTTATCCTATTTAAAGATGGTCGCTTTCTGCATTTTATGGAAGGTAGTGAAATGTATATAGCGAATTTGTACCTCGCTATCACCCATGATAAACGCCACCATAAAATTCATCTTATCCATCAAGGTACGACCCGTGCTAAACGCTTTAAGCAATGCGATATGCTATGTGTGACACCTGGCATATCCCATACAACCCCAGTAATTAGCGAGCTGTTAGCAAAGTTTGAAACCTACCAATGGCAGACCGAACAGGTCGAGCAATTACTCAATGACATGGTCGCATTTTATGAGCGCGATGCGGCTGATATTGCGCCCTACCAAGTCAAAGCAGGAAGCTATATCGGCGCCATCATCAAACACCATGTCAAAAAACACCTTTTTTTCAGGCTCACCGTCATCACGGTTCCATGGTTAGTGATATTTATGTTGTTAATTGAGCTGTAAATTTTTGCCAATCTGATGGCAAAAAAGGCTAACCATCAAACGTTGCACAAACGCAAGATAGCGACGCGGTTTAAACTCAATTGTTTCGACGTCTTCATTAAGTATTTGGTAGTCGTCACTGTTGGTTTCTACCCTATCGCGTTAATCAATGTTTGCTATTAATAGTTGCTTTTTAAGAACAATAAACTGATGAAAAACATACCTAGTATCAGCAGTTGAATGATTAAATATTTTTTATTTTGCCCCATAAAGCGGTGATAAACCACCGAGAAAAAACTGCCTGTTTGGGGGGTAATGCCAAGCAAATGGTTTTTTGCCATTAGTGACATCACTTCATGTACGTGAGCTTTGTTGCAATGATAAATATCAAAGCCGTACACCATATCTGGAAGATTAAGCAGTTCAAGGGTTTGGGTTTTTTCATCCATGTTATAACAATTCATCAGCCATTGCTGATAATAGCGTTTTTCTAACTGTCCCTGGTCTAGCACCACCATCTCTTTATGTCGTCGGTCCTGCTTTATCGTGTTAAATAATTGCTCGCAGCGCGCTTTTTGACCTTCAATATACTGCAAAAATTTTCCATCCTTAAACAATAAAAACCCCGTAATATGATGGTGTTGATTGTTGGACTGGGCTTGCTCGCGAATGTCAGTGAATAGATTTTGTTCAAAAATTTGGGTCAAATTTATTTTACTGGCGTAGACATAATACTGAATTTGATGATTCATGACATTTTCCGAAAATTTATGAGGGAAGCCAGTTGCAATAAATTTTCATCGGTTAAAAAAAGCTTAATCTTATAAAACCTAAAATTGGTCTCATAAAATTAAGCTACAATACAGCATCAAGCACAGCGCTAAACGCTCTAAAATGGACCTGAAAATAAAATGGACTTGGAACTTGCCATTTAGCATCTTTAGTTCTGCATAAAAATTGTACTATGACACTGTCAATCCGCAGTAATTTATATAAACGGCATTTTTACATAAATTTTTCTACCAAAGCTGCGTCAAATTTGGCTTTGGTAATCTTGTTTGCCTGCGCCAAAGCAATATCTGCATCAGTAGGGCCTGCCCATTGACACGCTTGCTGATAAAATAACGATAAGATAGTTCTAAATCCTGCTGTATCCGCATCGGTCAACGACATTGTCAACGCACTTTGTTTATCCCCACCAAAAAACTGATCAAAAAAGTGAATCATGGTTAGGGTTAAAGCCTGATTGGTTTCTGCCTTGCGAGCTAATAGCCCAAAACCACGGGATTTTGATGAATTATGATGCTGATGAATCGTCTGCTTGACACTGTCTAAAATTTGGCTGCCCAATAATGGTGAAAATTGCACCATAAAACTATCAATCAGTAACTCAAAGGCGGCTATTTGGCTAGATGTTTGGCTAAATATTGGGCTAGATACTGAATCATATTTTTGGTTAGCGATAGCTATTTGACTGGGTGATGGGTGAATTGCTGGACTATTTTGCCCCAAATTAAGGATATCATGGGTCGTCGGTTGGGGGTTGCCTGCACCCATTTGATAATCACTCAGCGCTTTCATCAAACTTCGACGGATATTTGAGCGATATTCTTTGGTTGCGTTGTCTTGCGTAATCTCATGGACAAAACGCTGGATTTGGTAAGGCGTAATATCGGCATAATCTTTATGAAAGATGTCCATGGCTTTACGTATATCAGCATCTTTTAAAAACGGTGTTAACGCAGATTTGATAGTAGCTTCTTTGTTCATGACGGTGCCAAATATTTAAAGTTAATAAAATTACAATTGACGCAAATCACTGTGGTTAGTTGGATACCTGTGACAACAGAGCATACAGGTACCGCAAAAATTTAAAACTAGTGCCGCTCAGTTAGCGTTTGCTGACTAAATAAGCTATCTTGGAATTCAGGGTAAGCCCCTTCGGCATGTTCGGTAAAGTCAAGCCCACGTTGCTCATGCTGTGCAAGTACGCGAAGACCGATGGTTTTTTCAATCACAAAATACACCACCATACCCAGTCCAAACGACCAGACAAACATTGCCCCGATACCCATCATCTGTACGATGATACGATGGGTGCTGAATAAATCACCTTCATAAAACAGCCCTGCTGCCAGCGTACCCCACACACCGCCACCCACATGCACAGCAACGGCATACACCGCATCATCCATTTGAACATTATCCAACAACCGCTTCACCGCCAAATACGCCAAACATGCACCCACACCAGTAACAATCGCATACACAGGCGACATGGTCGCACAGCCTGCGGTAATGGCGACCAACCCTGCAAGGCTGATATTGACCGTATCACTCAATAAAATTGCTTTACGCATTACCCCTGAAATCAGCAGATAAGCCGTCACCGCACTCACCCCTGCTAGGTGGGTATTTAGCATGATTTTGCCCAAATTACCTGAGCTAGTCAGTGTAGAACCTGCGTTAAATCCAAACCACGCTAGCCATAGAATAAAGCCGCCTAAGGTGACAAGCGTGAGATTATGACCGGCAATCAAACGCGGCGTGCCATCAGGGGCAAAGCGACCAATACGCGGTCCAAGCACGATAATACCCGCGAGCGCTAACCAGCCACCGACAGAGTGCACCACCGAAGAGCCGGCAAAATCAATAAATCCAAGCTGGGCAAGCCAGCCTTGACCACCATAATAGCCACCCCATGCCCAACTTGCTACGACTGGATAAATCAGTCCGCAAGTCATCAACGTACCAATCAGATACCCTGAAAATTTAATACGCTCCGCCATCGCACCACTGGCAATGGTGGCGGCGGTGGAAGCAAACATCATCTGAAAAAACAAATGTGCCCATTGCATATTGCTAAGCTGCTCTGGTAAAAACTCGCTTTGACCCACGTAACCTGTGGGGTTGTTGCCTGCCATCAAACCATAGCCCAAGATATAAAAAATTAATCCGCCAATCGCCATGTCGGTGTAGTTTTTCATCAACACATTCACGGTATTTTTACTGCGCACTGAGCCTGATTCAATGAGCGCAAAGCCCGCCTGCATAAAGAACACTAGCAAACCGCCAATAACTACCCACATCACATTTTGGTAGTCATATAGCTGCTCATTGGTGGGCGTCGCAGCGTACACCGAGGAATGTTGATAAAAAACCATCACGGATAATAGCCATTTATAGGCTTTATTAAACCGTTTAACCTTATAGCGTTGAACCGTATTGTTTAACTTTCTCATGAAACTTTTGCCCTTATGCCCTTATGCCCTCGATAAAAAATTATCGCTCAATTATTAATCAGTTTTGCCAAGACAGGGAATGCAAATTGTGTACCAAATAAGAAAATAATTAAAAAATAGCGGGTTTTGAAAACGCATAAAAAAGCGCTTTAAGCCGTGGTGACTTAAAGCGCTAATGGTTGAGGTTAATGGCTATAAGGACTCGTTATCTGAAGTGTTACCTGTTTTATGGATATCTTCAGTGGGATTGCCTTCTGTCACCGTACCATCATTGGTGGGATTATCGTCCTGCGCTTTTGGATTAAAGGCTTTATTACGCGCATCGGCATTTTCAAGCCACAGCGCGTTTAAAATCGCCAATAATACCGCAAACCCCAATCCTAATATCCACGCAAAATACCACATTGTGTTCTCCTATTAAGTTGCCTTGATTTGGGTCAGTAAAGTGAATGCTCTTGCTCTCGAACATAAGCCTTGGTCACTTTACCGCGCATCACGCTATATGCCCAGCTGGTGTAACCTACAATCATCGGTAACAACACCACCACGACAACCAACATAATCATCAAGGTGAGATGACTCGATACACTGTCCCAAACCGTCAAGCTTGAACGTGGATCGCTAGACGATGGCATGATAAACGGAAATAACGCCACCCCTGCGGTCATAATCACACTAAGCACAGCAATACTGGAGGCGATAAATGCGGTCAAGGTTTTACGCGCTTTTAACAATAGCGCCGTGACAATCGGCATGATGACACCAAGTACAGGGAATGCCCATGCCAGCGGATACTGATGATAATTTGCCATCCATGCGCCCGCTTGACGCGTCACCTCTTTATTGAGCACATTTGGTAAGGCTTGGGGGTCAATGTGGCTGGTGATATGATAGCCATCAATCGATTGTATCCATACCCCTGCCAGCACAAACAACACCGCCATCACCAGACTACTGATAGCAGCGTAGTTAACGGTACGATTTTGTACCTCATCAAGGGTGCGATGCGCCAAATACGCCCCACCTTGCATAATCAACATAGACGCACTGATCAAGCCACACAGTAGGGCAAATGGATTAAGTAATGCCCAAAATGAGCCTGTATAAGTCGATACCAAATGGTTGTTAAAACTAAATGGGACGCCTAAAAACAAATTACCAAATGCCACGCCAAACACCACAGCCGGGATAAATGAACCAACAAATAACGCCCAGTCCCACGCTTTTCGCCAAGTCGGATTGTGTATCATACTGCGATATTTAAACCCCACCGGGCGGAAAAATAACGCCCACAACACTGCCATCAACGCCCAATAAAAACCGCTAAAGGCGGTGGCATACACCATCGGCCATGCCGCAAAAATTGCACCGCCTGCCGTGATAAACCACACTTGGTTACCTTCCCAGTGCGGACCAATGGTATTGATAATCACCCGGCGCTCTTCATCATCTTTGCCGACAAAAGGCAGTAACGAACACACACCCATATCATGCCCATCCATGATAGCAAACCCAATGAGCAGCGCACCGACCAATAACCACCAAATAATTTTGAGTGTTTCATAATCAAACAACATGATTCACCTCGGCTGTCTTAGCGTTCAAATTTAATGAAGAACTTACATGCACCTTGTGAGTGTCTTCGCCGTAGTATTTGCCTGTACCTAGACTTGCAGGTCCTTTACGAGCATATTTCACCATCAAGTACATTTCAATCATCAGCAGCACCGTATAAAAACCAACAAATCCCGCCAGCGAGGCATACACATTTGCCACGCTAATGTTGGAGGTTGAAAAATAGGTCGGCAACATGCCATAAATCGTCCAAGGTTGACGCCCATACTCAGCAACAAACCAACCAAATTCAGCAGCAAGCCAAGGCGCAGGCAGCATCAATAATGCCCAACGTAACAGCCAAGGTTTTTGGATAAAGTTGCCTTTGACACTTGACCAAAGACTAATCGTAAACAATGCCAACAATAAAAAGCCCAAGCCCACCATGGCACGAAATGACCAAAACATCGGGACAATAGGTGGAATAGTGGCATCGGTGGCCTGTTTAATCATGGCAGGCGTAGCTTTGCTGACATCAGGCGAATAGCGTTTGAGCAATAACCCAAAGCCCAAGTCTTTTTTTACCTTTTCAAATTCAGCCACTGTCACAGGATTTGGGGTTGAACCTGGGGGCGCACTGCGTAATTGATCCAGTAGCAACACCGCTTTTTGACCATTGATGATGCGTTTTTCATTGATGATTTTGATGTCATGGATGCCCAAAATCGGGGTATCCAGCGAGCGCGTCCCAATCAAGCCCATCACATACGGGATTTGTACTGCCCAGTTATTTTTTTGCTCGGCTTGGTTGATATCTGCAATCAAATTAAAACTGGCAGGCGCCGGCTCGGTCTCCCACATCGCCTCTATCGCCGCCATTTTGGTTTGCTGTGCCAAGCCAATGGAATAACCCGACTCATCACCCAGCACGATGGTGCTACAAATCGACGCAAAACCAAATGCCGCCGCGACTTGAAAGCTGCGTTTGGCGAATTCGACATCGCGTTTTTTGAGCAAATACCACGCTGAGATGGCAAGCACAAAGGTCGCTCCCACCGTATAGCCGGCAGAGACGGTATGCACAAATTTGTTTTGCGCATCAGGGTTAAATAATACTGCCGCAAAATCGGTCATTTCCATACGCATGGTTTGGTAATTAAACTCCGCGCCAACCGGATTTTGCATCCACCCATTGGCGATCAAAATCCACAACGCCGATAGATTGGTACCCAGTGCCATCAATATAGTCACCAGCAAATGCTGTCCGCGTGACAGTCTATCCCAACCAAAGAAAAACAGTCCGACCATGGTCGATTCTAAAAAAAAAGCCATCAAGCCTTCAATGGCAAGCGGCGCACCAAAAACATCGCCGACATATTGTGAGTAATACGCCCAGTTGGTACCAAACTGGAATTCCATGGTGATACCGGTGGTGACACCCAAGGCAAAGTTGATGCCAAACAGTTTGCCCCAAAAACGCGTCATGTCTTTCCACACTTCTTTGCCTGTCATCACGTACATGGATTCCATGATGACCAGCAGCCACACCATGCCCAGTGTGAGTGGTACAAATAAAAAATGATATAACGCCGTGACTGCAAATTGCAGACGGGATATATCGACGAGATGTTCTGTTATCATGTTGACTCCTTGGTTTGACAACCAATTCAGATGTCAATTACCCTCATGCGTGGTTAACAAAGGGTAATGTTTTTATTTACAAACATTATATAAATCTATAAATTATTTGTCATGCGGCATAATGTCGCACCTAACCACAAAATACTATGATGAGTATTGCGTTGCTGCTACCATCTTTTCATACCCTGTCAAAGATGGGGATAGTCGAATAAGTGATAGTTTATGGGTCTCTTGAAGGTAGTCGTTTAAAGTAGCGGGGTCGTCATCGCTTTACTTATTTAATTGCCTTTTATATGGCTTGTTATATGCCTTTATCAAGGTTTTATCAACCCTTATCGGTGGGCAATGTGTTTATATTTTTTACGCTCATTGCCTTGATGAGCATTACGCCATATCTAACAACCGCTTGATACGCTATGATATGTCCATTGATTTTATCGTTACTGTTAACCAACCATGTCTGAAACGTCTGCTGTCAACCAAACCCTTCGTCACTATGCCGCTATGGCAAAACGACCGATTTATATGGCATGGGGGCTGTCAGTTGTGTCCACGCTGCTATTGATCGTGCAGTCTTGGCTGATTGCGGTCATCTTTGCAGATTGGTTAACGCAAATCGCCCATCACCGCCCTGCCACTGACGTATTTTTTGATTATCTGCCGTGGCTCATAGGGTGTCTGTTGCTACGTCCTTTACTGCATTTTTGCAAAGACCGACTAGCGTTAGACGCGGGGCTACAAGTAGCCAGTATCCTACGAAAAACGCTAGTTGAAAAACTGGCACAAGTAGGTGCAGCGCGCGACCAATATGGCAGTGATGGCGGGCTTGCCAGTATGGTGATTGAGCAATGTGACGCCTTAACGGGCTATATCAGCCGTTTTTATCTGCAGCGACTGATTGTGGTGACCACGCCTATCATGCTATTAGTTGCCGCTGCAACCCAAAGCTGGATAGCGACGCTGATTTTATTGCTGACCGCACCGCTAGTCCCTGTATTTATGGTATTAATTGGTCATGCCACCGCCCGTAAAAGTCGGCAACAATTTGCCGCGATGGCACAGCTGAGCGGGCGATTTTTGGATTGGTTACGTGGCACGGCGACACTGCAGCGGCTGGATGCTGTCGGGCACGCCAGTCAAGACATCGACGCCTCAGCCGAAGCCTACCGTATCCGCACCATGTCGGTACTCAAAATTGCGTTTTTAAACACCGCAGCGCTAGAGCTGTTAGCCGCGCTATCGATTGCGCTACTTGCCGTGTATTTGGGTTTTGGTTTAATCGGTATTTTACCCTGGCAAAAAAACACGGTGCCTGTGCCTTACCAGTCGGCGCTATTTTTACTGCTGTTGGCACCTGAATTTTATGCCCCGCTACGTCAGTTGGGCGCGGATTATCATGTCAAAGCGCAAGCCGAAGGCGCGATTGCTGAATTATCACCGTTGTTAGCTTTTCAGCCAGCCGAAAAAACAAAAGCTAACCCCTTTATATTAACTGCACCCCCTGCCATTGATGCTGATAATATTTGGGTCAATCATCAGCAGCGCACACGACTCGCGCCATTAAGTTTTGCTATTGGCGCAGGGGAACGGTTGACGATTGTCGGTCAAAGTGGCAGCGGCAAATCCACGCTATTGCAAATTTTTTTGGGTTTTTGTGCCTATCAAGGCGATATCTTTATTGATAACCAAAATTTTAACACCATCGATTCCACGCAATTTCGCCACCAAATCGCCTATTTGTCACAGCAAACCATGTTACTGCCGATGAGTATCGCCGATAATTTACGCCTGCCCGACCCAACCGCCAGTGATGACAAATTATGGCAAATTCTTGCACAAGTGGGATTAAAACCTTTGATAAAAGCCCTACCAAATCAGCTAGATACTCAGTTGGGTGAACGTGGTAGCGGCTTGTCCGGTGGACAACAGCGGCGACTGGCAATAGCCCAGTTACTGTTGCAAGACGCACAGCTTTGGCTACTCGATGAACCCACTGAGCATTTAGATAGTGACACCGCAGCCGAGATTAATGGGTTATTACAACAAGTGACGAGGGGTAAAACCGTGTTATGGGTGACGCACGATGCCACAAACCTGCCTTGGCTGGATCGGCAAATAAGCCTTGATATTGCATCTACTTTGGCGAAGGTGTAACGGTATGACAGCCTGTAATAGTGAAAAAAATAGCGAAAATAAACTTGCTAGTGAAAATAGGCTTATTAGTCAAAATAGCCTTGTCAAAACTCACCGGCAAAAAAAAGCAAACAGTCATCAAACCTTTCGTTTAACCCAGCTGTTTAGCACGCAGCTAGATAAATGGCTCATTGCTGCCTGTTTAGGCATGATGACTGCGTTATCCGTGATTGGGCTATTGATGACGTCAGGGTGGTTTATTTCTGCGGCAGCAATGGCGGGAATGGTGGCACTGGGCTCACACAGTTTTAATTATCTGGTACCGGCAGCGATTATCCGTGTGATGGCGATGGTACGTACCGCGGGACGCTATGGTGAAATGATGGTGTCCCACCATGCGGTGTTTGGTTTGTTGCAGCGGCTGCGAGTGCGGTTTTTTACCCAGTTTGCACGCCTGCCACTGGCAAATTTATCAAGTACCCTACAATCTACCCATGCCATGCACCGTTTAACCCATGATATTGAGGTACTCAATGAGTTGCCACTGCGCGTGGTATCGCCTTGGTTAGTCGCGACAACCGCTAGCTTGCTAGTAGCCACCTTACTTTATCAGTATGAGGTTAACCCCATGCTGATTGCCATATTTTTAATCGCGGGTTTGATGCTGCCTGCCATGCTGACATGGCGCAGTATCAAGCACGCCCGCGCTCATCAGGCATTGGCAGAGTCTAGGCGCGTCAGTTTGCTCAATCCGCTATCGGCGCTTACCCATTTATTGATTTGGCAGCGCTGGCAATCCGAATTGACTGCTTTTAACAGCCTCGACACTCAACATACGCATCAGCAAAAGCGCATACAGCGCGCCCAGTCATTGGTCATGCTGATCATGCAGTGGCTGATTGCCGCGGTTTTAGTCGGCTTGTTAGTGGGTTTTTATCACACTTCCCTTGTCATCAGTGTGCCGATGTTGCTTGCGCTATTCCTCGGTATCATGGGCATGACTGACTTGCTAGCACCGTTAGTCACCCATTCGCTAGCCCTTGGCAATAGTTTGGCAGCAAAACATCAACTCAATGAATTACTCAATCCTTCGCTACAACCTAGCCATCATTTAACGCCTGATTTAACTCACCATTTAAACCATGATTTAGCCCCTTTACCCATTGATGTTGCGCGCCTAAGTGCACCACTCACACTCACCATCAATCAGCTAGCTGGCAAAATGCCGCAGGCGATTGTCGGTTTCAAAGCTATCAGCTTTACTGCCACCCAAGGCACCCCTGTATTGATTACTGGGCGCTCAGGCGCAGGCAAATCAACACTGTTACAAGTGCTAGCCCATGAACTAGCACCGCAACAAGGCAGCATCGAGCTCAATGGGATGGATTGGCTAGCCTTACCCAATACGCCCGCGCTCACAGGTTATTTGGGGCAACAGATTGATATTTTTGACCAGACTTTGGCGACCAATCTAAGATTGGGCAGCGCCGATGCGGGTGATGAACAGCTTTGGCAAGTGCTGGACAGCGTTGGACTCAAAGACTGGGCGCGCAATCAGCCGCTACAATTACAGACCCCGCTAGGGGAATACGGGCAAGCTATTTCCGGTGGACAAGCCAGACGCATTGCCTTGGCACGGCTATTACTTAGCCCAAAAAAAATCTTGCTGCTTGATGAGCCGTTTGCGGGACTTGATAAAAAAAGCCGTGAAGCACTGTGGCAAATGCTGGTACAGCATCAGCAGCAAGGCATTTTAATCATTGTCACCCACCATCTTTGGCAAACTGACCAACCAATTAATATTGTACAATTACCTGAGCCTGATGTTTTTATTTAAAAAAAATGGTTCGATATGCAAAGAAATTGATACAAACATTTTTGAACATTGCTGCGGGCGTTTATGCAAAGCAAATTTTTTGATTGTATTGCTATAACCTACCTAGCCTGATTCTGCGTTATCGCTAAGTTTCTGCTGTCTTAATTTTTGTATGATAATACTATCCAATCAAGGGTTATCAACAACTATATTAACAACCGCAGGAAAACCTATGAATTTAGCAAAATTTAACCCCTCATTTTTAGCCACTGGGCTTAGTGTAGCCTTGCTTAGTGTTGTTACAGGTGCGACAGTCACCGCCTGTGCTAGTACCTCAGCGGCACCACAAGCGCAAAACATGCAAAAACGCCATCCCGCCAATACCAAGCACTTTGAGCAACACTTACAAGCTATGCAGGCCAACGCCCGAGCAGCCGCCAATGCCAGCATCAGTGCCTCTCAAGCGGTCGCCTTGGTACAAAAACAAGCCGCGAACACACGCATTGTTGGCGTACACTATCATGACAGTAGCAACCGACCCAACCCAAATCCTGCCCGTATCACCAACAACGCCAATGACAACATCGTCGGCTACCGGGTCATGACCCTTAGTGCGAATGGTCAACCACAACTGTATATCGTCAATGCGTCTAATGGTCAAGTGAGCCAAGCAACTATGCCATCATGGCCATCACGGCCATCACGCCCAGCGCGTCCGCAACAAACTAATAACCCCAACAACATAGGCAACCTCAACAATCAACCGCCTGCGCCGCCTGCCATCAATATCAGCCTAGAGCGCGCCATGCAATTGGCAGCGAGCCAAGTGGGCGGTGAAGCCATTGGCGCCCATTTGGGTGGGGATAAAGGGGGTAAAATGGGTCATGGTCCTCGTGACGGTCACCGCCGCCCTAACAGAGACCCACAAATGGGCAATACAGGTATGCCGTCTGCAGCAAACCCTGCCCAAAATCAACCACCTAGAACTCCAAGCTATCAAATTGAGGTGGTGAAAGGTCAAGAAGTCTATCATGTCAAAGTTGATGCCCAAACAGGTGCCGTGAGCGATGCCAAATCATTTAACGACCTCAACCGTCGTGCGCCTACTCAGCCATAATCGAGTGCCAAATGGCAACCTTGCCTATGAGCAGCACCGTCATTCTTAGAGTGGCGGTTTTTTGTGTTATAGTCTATTTATTGAACAGTATTCGTGTATAAAGGTAACCCAATGAGAGTATTACTCGTCGAAGATGACGTATTCATTGCCGACAGTCTGATTGATAGTCTAGAAGAAGAAGCGTATGCGATAGACTGGGCAAAAGATGGGCGAGAAGCGATTTTGACCCTCAAAGTCGAATCGTATGACGTGATTTTGCTGGATTTGGGCTTGCCAGAAATTGACGGCATGAGCGTGCTAGAGACGCTTCGCAGTGCCAAAATCGATACGCCTGTACTGGTGCTGACCGCCCGAGACCAAATCAAAGACCGCGTGAAAGGGCTGGATGCTGGGGCAGATGACTATATGACTAAGCCGTTTGCGATGAGTGAATTGCTCGCTCGTATGCGTGTGTTGGTGCGCCGCTCACAAGGCAATAGCCAAAACACCCTACAAGTCGGCGACTTAACCCTTGATATCAATGCCAAACGCCTCAAACGTGACGGCATAGAAATCGATATTACCGCCAAAGAATACATGCTACTCACCACTTTTATGACCGCGCCCGATAAGGTGTTTTCAAAAAGTGAATTGGAAAACTCTATCTACAATTGGGAGGCGGGAATAGAGAGCAATGCCATTGAATTTTTAATCTATGGACTGCGCAAAAAAATTGGTCAAAAACGGATTAAAAACATCCGTGGTTTAGGCTGGTATATCAGTGCCGAATCCCAAGACTAACAAAAAGTGATACCAAAAGGCCTCAAAAATATCCAAACAATGACCGCCAAATAGCCGCGAAAATGACCATGACTACCCCTACAAGAACCGCCCTGCCCTTGCAAAAATCGTTTCAAAAATCACTACAAAAACAATTGCTGGTTTGGATACTTGGCACGTTACTATCGATTGGCATTTTGGTACAGATTGCGGTATTTTGCTATACCTATCAAGAGTTTAACACCTCACAAGAAACCAATCTTAGCTATCTTGCTGAGCTGGTCAGCTCGCGCTCAACCTTGCGACTTCCTCCCCGTGACCTGAAGCCTAATAGGCGGCTATCAAACCCAGATAACGATTTTGCACCGCATGACTTACCACCGCCTAGACCACCTATACCAGCTATGATAGCTTCTGCCCCTAGCAGTACGACCACTGTTTTCTCACCCAATGATGAAAGCAACGTACTACAGTATCAAGGCGTTAAAGACGGTGTGCAAGTTGATATCTTCCCTGCCCGTTTTGGCAAAATAGACACCAATTTTATTGAGCCAATGGCTCACCCGCAATTGGTTAACACCCCTATCGGTTTTAGTGAATTAACCCTCGATGGTGAAATCTGGAAAGTCTTTCGTAAAGACACCCCAAGGCGGGTGATTTTTGTGCGTCAACCTATCGAATGGCAGAAAAAAATTGCCCTAAAATCGGCTTGGCAATCCATTATCCCAATTTTACTAACTACCCTATTGCTGCTTGCATTATTGCCTTGGGTATTAAAGCGCGTATTGCGTCCGATTCAGATATTAGCTAGGCAAATGGCAAAACGTCATGGGCAAGATCTCAGCTTGATCGAGCTACCCACTGACAGCCAACATCGCTCAATTCTACCCAGCGAGCTCATGCCCTTGGTCATTGAAATCAATGCGTTGTTACAACGGGTTGACACGCATATCCAAAACCAAAATCGCTTTATCGCCGATGCAGCGCATGAGCTACGCTCGCCGTTGACCGCAATCTCGCTGCAAGTGCAACAACTGCAAAAATATAGTCAAGACGCGGCGATGTATAGCGACCCTGCAAGGCAAGCCAAATTTAAACAAAACATTCATAAACTCGCTGTCAGAGTGAAGCACAATCAACATTTGGTGGAACAGCTACTCACCCTTGCCCGTATGGAAGCCCAGCAATCACAGCTGACCGCCCGCACCAACACGCCTACCGATTTAATCGCAGTGCTACGAGAAGCCATCAAACTGCTATTGCCGATTGCCGATAGCAAAGACCAAACCCTGTCGGTTGATAACCATCTCGCCGCGCTGGGTGCGTCAGCGACGCAGGTCAGTTTAGATGAAACCGCCTTGTTTATCCTTCTCAAAAATTTACTGCAAAATGCGATTTTATACACCCCAACCACAGGCAATATCGCTGTTGTCATTGACCAGATGACTATCGAAGACTTAACGCAGACGTCAAGCAGCACCGATTCGACCCATGCCACCCAAGACACCCATACCACCCATACCAACTTAGCCAACGCATTGACCCCGACCCCTGTGTTGGTGAACAACGCTAACAACGCACTCAATCACCGCGCAAAACGACTCATCGTCCAAGTTGCCGATACCGGCATTGGCATTGATGCAGCCCATTATCAAGACGTCTTTCAACCCTTTTACCGCGTCAATCAAAATGCGTCGAGCGCATCCCTAGCAAAAGGACAAGGACAAGGACAAACAAGTAGCACACAAACCCATAGCGATACTGCCAAAAAATCTTTTCCTACCAAAGACACAAGCGCCCATTCAGGTTTCACGGAGATTGGCGGTACGGGCTTGGGTTTATCGATTGTTTATCAAATTTGTCAACAAGCCAATATCGATATTTATCTGAGTCCTACGCAACTGGTTGACAACAACGCCCAAACCACTGCCACCACCCAAGGCTTAACGGTAACCTTGGTGTTTCAGCCTGCCTCAAAAACAACGTAATTTTATCAAATCATCGCTACTTTTTTTAAATCATTGTTCAATCTAGTTTTCTCAACCGTATAATTGCGGTATAAAGTACAACAACTATGCTTGGGTAAAACGGAAGTCAACTTTACGATGTTTGATTTTATATTGAAAAAAAATAAAGAAAACGCGCTGGACTCAATGCATGACAAGCCATCGGGTGTGTTTAATAAACTGGTATTTTATAGCAGTTTATTCGCTGTATTGCTTGCGATTATTGAGACAGGGTTTGATTTTAAAGTTTGGTTGCATGGCGTGGCTTCGACGTTTTATTTAATCGTGCTTGGGCTTAATTTTATTGAATTATTGAGTCAATATGTGCAAAAAGGTATACGCTCAAAGCTTGTGCTCACGTTTGATTTGTCCATTGCTTTATTAGTTATTGCGTTATTGGTGACACATTTTTTTGCCGATAACAGCTCTTTTTTATACAAATTCTTGTTTGAAAAATCACTGATAAAAATTGCGTTGTTGGTTTCTTTTATTCGTCAGTTATTGGTAATGGAGTTTAGCTTTAAGATAGTCGTTGCGCACCCTGCCCAGTTGTTTATTTTAAGTTTTTTATTGCTTATTTTGCTCGGCACGTTTTTGCTGATGATGCCAAATGCCACGTATGGTCATATTGCGTTTGTTGATGCTTTATTTACTGCCACGAGTGCGGTGTGTATTACAGGTCTGGCGGTAAAAGATACCGGCGCTTTTTTTACGCCGTTGGGTCAAATCATTATCATGTGTTTGTTTCAATTGGGCGGCTTAGGAATTTTAACTTTTGCCACTTATTTTAGCTATTTTTTTCGAGGACGCATCAGTTATCAAACACAGCTACAGATTGGGCATGTGACCTCAGCCAATCGTATGAGTGATGTGCTAAAGACGCTCAAAGTAATTTTTGCGGTCACCTTTGCGGTGGAGTCCGTGGCAGCCATAGCGATTTATCTCAGTATGCTTGATGTCCCTATGAGTATCCATCGCCGCATCTTTTTTTCGGTGTTTCATGCTATCTCTGCATTTTGTAATGCAGGTTTTTCAACGATGACTGATAGCTTATATGAGTTACAACTGCGCTTTAATTATCCGTTACAAATGGTTGTGGCGGTGACATTTTTGTTTGGGGGATTGGGGTTTGCGATAGTTGCCAATGTCGTGGAATATTTGCGCCATCAGCTGATGCGCCTGTTGTTTCCTAACCGCTCACGATATGGTGCCAAGCCGTGGCTACTGAGTATCAATAGTCGCATTAGTCTAGTGACGACCTTGTCCCTGCTAGTGCTTGCCTTTGTTAGTGTGCTTGTATTTGAGTGGCAAGGCACCTTAACTGAGCATACCAGTGTCATAGGCAAACTTGTGACAGGGTTTTTTGTGGCAGCTGCACCGCGCTCATCAGGAATCAACGTGGTAGACATGGCACAGCTAGCGCCACCGACCGTGATGCTTACCATTGCACTCATGTGGGTCGGGGCAGCCCCAAACTCTACAGGCGGTGGTATCAAAACCACGACTTTTGCGGTCGCTGTGCTCAATATTGTGTCACTGGCACGCGGCTATTCTCGTATCGAAGTATTTCGTCGTGAAATTGCGGATATCTCAGTGAAGCGGGCATTTGCGATTATCTGTTTGTCAGTGATTATCATTGCGTTTGGTTGTACGTTAATACGCTGGGCAGAGCCCAACATGAGTATGACAGAAGTGTTATTTGAAAGTGTTTCTGCTTACACTACCACAGGTCTAAGCTTAGGTATCACCCCGCATTTAAGTGCGTTTAGCAAATCTGTCCTGATTGGGCTGATGTTTTGTGGACGGGTTGGGGCGTTGACCATCTTAATTGCCTTGTTAAATCGCCCAAGGCATCAAAGCTATCGCTATCCCAGCGAAGAGATTATTATCACCTAAAGATAAATTGATAAGGTTTAGATATGAAATACATCATCGTCGGTCTAGGCAATTTTGGCTCATCACTCGCCACCAAACTCACCAGTCAAGGACATGAGGTCATTGGTATTGATATCGACATGGATAAAGTTGAGCGCTACAAAGAATCCATTTCGCACACGATTTGTATCGATTCTACCAGTGAAAACGCTGTCTCGGGGTTACCCATTGCCCAAACAGATGTGGTGCTCATTACCATTGGCGAAGACCAAGGGCAAAACGTGATGGTCACTGCGCTATTCAAAAATCTCAATGCCAAATATATCATTAGCCGAGCGATTAACCCACTGCATGAAAAAGTACTACAAGCATTGGGGGTTGATGATATCATCCAACCTGAAAACGAGGCGGCAACCCACTGGGCAAAAAAACTCTCCTTAAATGGCTTAATTGACTCATTTGAGCTCGATAACGATTATAGTATTGTTCAAATACAGACACCGCCTACATTTTACGGTAAAACAGTTCATGCGCTTGATTTAATCAATCAATTTAATGTGATGCTGTTAACCACCATTTCATTTCACCAAAACCAATTTGGTTTTGGTCGAAATCAAACTAAATCCAAAATCGATGGCATTGTGCATCCAGATTTTGTCATTGAGCCTGATACGGTTTTAGTATTATTTGGGGAAACCAACGACTTAAGACGACTGTTCAAGTATATGCACGCCTCCCAGAATAGTTGACAATACTCCATCAAAGCATCTAGTCGTTGTGGCTAATTTTTTGATTTTCGCTAGGCTTCTTGTGTTTTCACAACGGCTTGTGCCCATGCAAGCCGTCAGCCAAAATTTTTGGTCACAAAATGGTCACGTTTTGGTCACATTTTATATTCAATCACTTAACTAAACACCAAGACGAAAAAAAACCTCAAATCAGGGGAGATTTGAGGCATAAAACTATAAAAATTTCGTTTTTAAATCCACTAAAATAAGTGGCGCAGCGGACGGGACTCGAACCCGCGACCCCCGGCGTGACAGGCCGGTATTCTAACCAACTGAACTACCACTGCACGGTAGCTGATAACGATGATATAGGTTGGTGGGTCGTGACGGATTCGAACCGCCGACATTCTGCGTGTAAGGCAGACGCTCTACCAACTGAGCTAACGACCCTGACAGGCAATCTATAAGCCAATCAAGTTGCTTCAATATCATCGAAGTGACGCGTATTATATAGACTTGTCATGGATTGTCAACTAGTTATTTAAAGATTTTTTCGATATCTTTTTGCAAGCTTGGCATCGCTTTTTCAAATTGGCTTGTGTCACCTATCAGGGTCGGCATCATCACCTGCACAAACTCACTGGAAACTTGCGATTGTTTGCCCAAGATGCGTTGTCCCATTGGGGTCTCATAAAATTGGTTGAGGGCATCGACCTCAGCTTGGGTATAGGTTTTTTTGGCAATTGCTTGATAAGCTTGTTGCAGTTGCTGTTTAGAGATGGGTTGGTCTAGTTGCTGTCCCAAAACGGTGCTATATTTAACAAAGATATTTTTAAGTTGTTTTTGCGCATGACGGCTAAAAATACCCGCATTTTCATCTGTAGGCAATTCTTGAGGTAGCCCTTTCATCATAGTGGCAGCTTGCTGACGTTGGGCAAGCATTTCATCAATCATTTTATCGATATGTAGCACCTTGACAAGCTTGTCAAGCGATGCATCCGTGGGCTGGGTTTGCAATTCATTGATAGTCGTAACTGGTGGTTGAGCATTGACTGGGCTGTTTTGAATGATTAATTCGGCATAAGCAGGATGAACCAGCATGGTCATACCAGTCGAGGTCAATAAAGTTAGCCTTGCTAACTTTTTAGCATTTAATGAGCCTGATGGATTTAACGATTTGTTTATTTTTTTATAGGAATATTGATGACGCATTCTTTTGCCTATTTGATATCACATTGGGAAATATTGTTACTTTGAAAACGCAATGCTTTACGCATCTGTGCGGCTTTTTGACGACATTCTTGCAAGCTATCTTTGATTTCCAGGGGTGGCACACGGGTTGGCTTGCCATGTTGGTCCACCGCTACCATGGTGAAATAACAACTGTTGGTATGGCGTATCGTACGGTTTTGGATATTTTCTGCTTGCACTCGAATACCCACTTCCATCGAAGTTTTACCCACATAATTGACGCTTGCCAAAAAGGTGACTAACTCCCCTACATGAATCGGCTCACGAAAAATCACTTGATCCACCGATAGTGTCACCACGTAACCCCCACTATAGCGACTGGCGCAAGCATAAGCCACTTGGTCAAGCATCTTTAATAAATCGCCGCCATGCACATTGCCGGTGAAGTTTGCCAAATCAGGCGTCATCAGCACAGACATGGTAAGTTCGTTTTGTAAAGGGGCAACTTGCAAATTTTGATTTGATTCAATGGCGTTGGGCACAATGACGATCCTTCTTAATTCATATAATAACTATCATAAAAAATTATCAACCTCGGCAGCCTAGCTGTGAATTAACATAGCTATAAATCAACGCAGCTTTGAATCAATGCTGTGAATCAACTTGACCCATAGAGTGATGCCTTAATCGCTAAAGTAGCAAATTCGCCTTATCATCACAATAGCCAATCAGTAACTGACTGACTACTAGCCAAAATCTAGTTAAATAATAAACCGTTGTGCAATAGAATGGTTGAAAAATAAAAAAATCCAAAGATTTTTTGACATAGGGCTTGACAGTCACGGTTAATTTGCTAAAATACGCACCACTTAAACACTGCGATGATTTTTGCAGGTTTAACAAAAAATTCTACCGCTTATTCTCCAATAGCTCAGTCGGTAGAGCAATGGACTGTTAATCCATGTGTCCCTGGTTCGAGCCCAGGTTGGAGAGCCATATTAAAAAGACCTTTAACAAGTGTTGTTAAAGGTCTTTTTTTATGTAGCATTTTTTATCTAGCATTATTTCTATGAATCATTTTGATTGCTAGGGGTCATTTTGCATCATGAATTTTATTAATATTTTTTGCTAAAAAATGCTTGACTCATTTTTTAAATCTCAGTAATATACGCACCACTTGATTATCTGTTCTCCAATAGCTCAGTCGGTAGAGCAATGGACTGTTAATCCATGTGTCCCTGGTTCGAGCCCAGGTTGGAGAGCCAATCAAGCCAAATTTTGTTGTATATTTTGAACCCGTTCCCTTGTGAATGGGTTTTTTTATGAGCAAAGTTTAGCAACTTGCTGTTTAACACGCTTTTGTTTTATACCCTATTATCTCACTTGCTAAAGTACTATAAGGTACTATTGATAAGATACTACTTATGACATTGTCGTTTTCCCCTACTCAATCTCAATTTTTGACCCTACAACAAGCGATTAATAAAGACCGCATCACCCAGCTAGTGAGCGATCAGCAGCAAGGTAAGCTGTCGCCAGATGATAAATCTTACTATGAAAACTTAATCACCCAATTTATTGAGCTTATCAAGCTGCCTGATAGCGCGCATTTAGCCATGCAGCTGTTACCAGAATTCAAAATCACCGTGCCAGCCTTGCTTGATGGCATGGCTTATCGCGCCGTGGCTGATAAAAACCCGAAAGCGTGTGTGTTTGCGGCATATATGATTGACCAATCGCTGTTGCAGCGCGATATGACGCCGCTGTTCAATGTGATTATTGAATTCGGTACGCCTGAGCTGTGGGTTGAATTGGTAAAAAAAGTAAATAATGCTCCTGCCGATCGCATCGTGGAAAAGGTTTATCAATGCGACAAATCGGTACAGACCTATTGGGAACAACAAATTTTGTAAAGAAATTTCGCCTGATTGTCACATCCAGCGTTAAGCTAATGCAACATTTGGCTAAGATTTTTGTAGGAATTTTACGTTTGCCTTGCTTGTTTCTCGCCAATGAAATAATTACACTAGGTTAAAGATATCTAATTGCGCTCATTGCACTAAACTTTCCGTCTAATTGATAATTTGGTTACATCTAGCTTGATTGCTAAAAATTGATCACACGCGAGGCATGCAAATGATTACTAAAATCAAAAAAAATCAACAAGTCATGGTTCCTATCCATATCAAAATCACTGAAGAAATGCGGGATTTGTTGGCCCAAGTCGCCAAAAATCATGGTTTTCCACGTATTCAAGGCTTGATTCGCTTATATATTCGCCGGGGACTCGATGCTGAGAATGTGGGCTACTCACTCGCCAAAGACAGCCGTTTTATCGAAAAGCTGAAGCGTCAAGGGGTATCCGACGAGGTAATTTTTGGAGCGATTGAGGATACAGCCAATGAGTCAGAAACCAAAATAACTGATACGACAAAACCTTAAGCATTTTTATCCCCATAAAAAAACCCAAAACGCAAATGTTTTGGGTTTTTTATGGCTAATCAACGTTTTTATACGCTTATCTTTTTTAGGCTTATCCTTTATACAATTATACAGTGGGATGATGCTCAATAGGCGGTAATGGCTGACCATTGAGCGCTGCGTCCAAACGCTGTTTGTCAAGCGCATTTTCCCAACGTGACACCACAATCGTCGCACAGGCATTACCGGTTAAGTTGGTCAATGCACGGCACTCTGACATAAAGCGGTCAATCCCTAAGATAAGCGCCATCCCTTCGATTGGCACAGTTGGCACCACCGCCAAAGTGGCTGCCAAGGTGATAAAACCAGCGCCCGTGATACCTGCCGCGCCTTTTGAGCTTAACATTGCGACCAATAATAACGTAATTTCTTGGGTCAATGTCAAATCAATATTACAGGCTTGCGCGATGAATAACGCTGCCATAGTCATATAGATGTTGGTACCATCTAAGTTAAATGAATACCCTGTTGGAATCACCAAACCGACCACTGATTTTTCGCAGCCTGCGCGTTCAAGTTTTTGCATCAAGGTTGGTAGTGCCGCTTCTGATGAACTGGTGCCTAACACCAATAGCAATTCATCTTTGATGTATTTAATCATCTTGATGATTGAAAAGCCGTTATAACGTGCTACAGCACCGAGCACCACCAGCACAAATAGCAATGAAGTGATATAAAAACAGGCTATCAAAAAGGCTAAGTTGCCCAGTGAGTGCACCCCATACTTACCAATAGTAAATGCCATCGCCCCAAACGCACCAATCGGCGCAGCTTTCATCAAGATTTCAACCGCTTTAAACACAGGCGCAGATAACTCTTGAAAGAAGTTTAACACGGGACGAGCACGATCACCCACGGATGCTAACGAAACACCAAACAGCACTGAAACAAATAACACTTGCAGGATATTGCCTTCTGTCAGTGGACTTACCATGGTTTCCGGAATGATATTCATCAAAAAACCAGTAATGGTACTATCGTGTGCTTTGCTAACATACTCAGACACTTTAGCCGCATCTTTCCCTGTTGCCAGAGTAGCGGGATCAATATTGAGACCCGCGCCAGGTTGCAACACATTGGCAACCACAAGACCTATGATCAATGCCAAGGTTGAAAAGGTAATGAAGTACAGCATCGCTTTACCAGCCACACGACCGACTCGCTTCATATTGCTCATACCAGCAATACCCGTCACCACTGTCAAGAAAATAACGGGGGCGATAATCATTTTAACCAATTTAATAAATGCATCACCCAGTGGTTTCATTGCCTCGCCCACTTCTGGGGCAAATACACCAAGCAAGATACCCAGTACAATGGCGATAATCACTTGTACATACAGAATTTGGTACCATTTACGGGGTTTGGGGGCTTCCACGAGTGTGGTGGTATCGATAGGTATCATGACAGATACACTCCTTTATCTGACGAACCCTAAAACTGGGATAAGGTTACATTTGCGATAAAAATTGTGGAACAAATTTAGCCAAATAGTCGCACAACCTTTAGAATTTTATCAACAATCATTAGAAAATCTAATGGATTGCAGTGCTGCGTATATTAACAATGTGATAACATATCAGCAAGGTAATTTTCAACATTATTGTTAAGCGCCAATGGGTCACATGGAGGCACTAAAACAATCCGTTGTATCAATATTTTTAGACGCAGGATTGGTGGGTTTTTGAGCGTTTTTCGCTTCAATATTTTGCTTAACATCAGCGCATGGTATGAAGTCCAGATATTAAGCCAAGGTGTTCAGCATAATTATCTAACTTTCTTTAACTAATATTTTTTGCATTAACGTAAAAAAATGCTTGCATTGTTATTTCACTTGTATATAATAGCCACCACAATTTGGAAGCTTGGCAGAGCGGTTGAATGCACCGGTCTTGAAAACCGGCAAGGGTGCGAGCCCTTCGAGAGTTCGAATCTCTCAGCTTCCGCCATATTTAAAAAAACCCCTGACTTAATTAAGTTTTGGGGTTTTTTGTTGCCTAAGATTTATTATTATGAATATCATTCTTTTACCGCAAAATACCTCATCGACCGCTATTATTGATGATAAAACGAGCGTTATGCACTTAAAACAGGTGCTTAAAGTGACATCGGGCGATACGGTGAAAGTCGGTATCCAAAATGGTCATTTAGGCACAGCGGTTGTGAGCAATATCCACGATTCAAGTATCGAATTATCCCAAATCCACTGTACTATTGCGCCACCTGCCAAACTGCCGCTGACTGTTATTTTGGCGATTCCCCGCCCCAAGGTATTGCGTCGGCTATTTTTGGACATGACGGCGATGGGCGCCCAGCATATTATCTTGGTCAATAGTTACCGTAGTGAAAAGAGCTACTGGCAAACCCCTTTTTTAACTCAACTTGATAACTATATTCAGGAAGGCCTACAACAAGCCTGTGATACCGTAAGCCCAACCGTGAGTCTTAAAAAACGCTTAAAACCCTTTGTTGAAGATGAACTACCTGCTTTAATTGCAGGCAAACAGGCGATTTTGGCACATCCTTATGCCAATGAGCAGTTTACCCAAGTGTGGGACAATGCCCTGCCACATGTGCTAGTGATTGGGGCTGAAGGGGGCTGGATCGATTATGAAGTCGAATTGTTCAAAACTGCTGGCTGCCAAGTGGCGCATATTGGCAATCGCATCTTACGCACTGAGAATGCCGTGAGTGTGCTCTGCGGTCATGCACTGTTAACTAGCCAATAAAATAGCCCATAAGAACAGCCCTACCTTGCCGTCAGATAACCTGCTATCGCCAAAGTTAAGCGGATGCAGGTGTGAAAAAATCATTACAACATCATAACAATTTTGTCTTGGGATTGATTTTGCATAAGGGTGTATGATATTTCCTGCTTTATGTCATAACGATAAAAAAAATGGCGTCGCCTGTATCAACCGTCGACAATACCGACACACTACTTGCTACCCTGGCGTTGGGTGAAGTAGCGGTAGATTACATTGCCGATGCGCAAGCCCGTCGCGATAATAACTTTCGATAATCAACTTTCAATAATTAATTTTCAATAAGTAAAACCGTCATAATAAAACCGCTTTGTCATAAAAAATTAAGGAGAAAAATATGGCTACTCAACTCACTACCGATTTAACCGGTAAAGTCGCACTCGTCACTGGCTCTGCAAGTGGCATCGGCCGCGATATCGCAGAAACCTACGCCAAAGCAGGCGCTGCGGTAGGTATTGCAGATATCAACCCAGATGCGGCGCAAGCAACCGTGGATGCAATCAAAGCTGCAGGCGGCAAAGCGGTTGCCATTGCAATGGATGTGACCAATGAAGACGCGGTAAATGCTGGCGTGGATAAACTGGTACAAGAATTTGGGGATATTGATATTTTAGTGTCCAATGCCGGTATCCAAATCATTAACCCAATCGACCAATTTAGCTACGCTGATTGGAAAAAAATGATTGCCATTCATCTAGACGGTGCTTTTTTGACTACCAAAGCGGCACTTAAATACATGTATCAAAATGATAAAGTAGGTACCGTCATTTATATGGGCTCCGTACACTCGCATGAAGCATCAGCCCTAAAAGCGCCGTACGTCTCTGCCAAACACGCGCTATTAGGTCTAGCCCGCGTATTGGCTAAAGAAGGCGCAGCTCACAACGTGCGCTCATACGTGGTATGTCCAGGCTTTGTCAAAACCCCACTGGTTGAAAAACAAATCCCAGAACAAGCCAAAGAAAAAGGCATTTCTGAAGAAGAAGTGATAAAAAACGTGATGCTGGGTCAAACTGTTGACGGTGAATTTACCACAACCGATGATATCGCTCAATTAACCTTATTTTTAACCGCTTTCCCAACCAATGCGATGACCGGTCAATCATTTATCGCAAGTCATGGTTGGTTTATGAACTAGCTGAATACTGGCTTATAAAACTAAAGTACAAAACCCAAGTACAAGAATAGACTACAAAAATAAACTACAAAACTGACTGATAAAAAAGGATTAGCGTGGCTAGTCCTTTTTTTTGGCGTTTGCATGCAACATAACTGGTTAATGCATAAGTTACAGATCGTCAATGAACTTTCGACCATCACTCGCCACAGGTTCATGGTCAATTTTTTGAATCTCTGATTTTATAAGCTGTTCCTTATTATCAGCGATACATTGCATGATCATGGCAAGTTGTTGCTTGGTCGCATCTTGATATTTTTCTGCTAAGATTTGCCCGACGTGACCGGCGGTTTGGGCGGCTTTTGGGTTGGCAAGCCAGTGAGCCAGTTGCTGCGTTAATTCATCACTACCATTGACTTGCACCAATGCACCCGCTTGTTTTAACTGATCCACAATCAGTTGGCAAGATTGGGTATATTGCCCCATAATAATGGGCTTGCCGACAATGGCTGCTTCTATCGGATTATGTCCCCCGATATTCACCAAAGACCCACCGACAATGGCAATGTCCGAAAGAGCATACCACACGCCAAGCTCACCCATACTATCTGCCAGATAGACGCTCTCATTTTTGGCAGGTTCGCCATCTTGGCTACGACGAATCACCGGCAAATTTTTGGAATCAATCAATTTGGCGACATCATCAAACCGCTCGGGATGACGTGGTACGATAATGAGCAGCGGATGACGGTTGGCATACTGGGCTTTCACGGTTAAAAAGCTGTCTAAAATTGCCAATTCTTCGCCTTCATGGGTGCTGGCTGCCAAAATCACGGCACGATCTGACAAACTCCAACTTTCTCGTAACTTTTCGGCACGGCTTAGCATCAACGGGTTGGTTTTACTAGACCATTTAAGCGAGCTGGCAATGCGGATTTTGTCACTGGTAGCGCCCAATTGGCGAAAGCGTTTGGCAGAATCGCTGTCTTGGGCGATGATAAGGTTTAAGTTCTCCATCATACTTTGGCTAAGCTTGGCAGCTTTTTGATATCCCTTAAAAGATTTTTCAGACAAGCGGCCATTGACCAAAATCGTGGCAATTTGACGATTGTTCAATTCAGCAAGCGTGGTGCCCCACAACTCAGTCTCGATAAATAACGCGGCGACGGGTTGGACATGGGCCAAAAATTTATCAATCACCGCTTTGCTATCGACCGGTACAAAACTATGGTACACCTTGCCGTCTGCTATCTCAGGCGCAAACAGCTGTTCGACGCGGTTATAGCCTGTATGGGTAGTATTGGTCACCCACAGCGCATAGCCTTGCGCGAGCAAATCTCTTAAAATCGGTTCGGCGGTATTGGTTTCACCGAGTGACACCGCATGACACCAAATCATCGGCTGGCGGGTGTGAATCTTTGGAAACACTTGACCAAAGCGTTGCTGCTTTTCATTAGGCAAGGTGGTTTTACTCGCAAGTTTTAGTTGGTATAGTGGCTTTAACAGCGACATAGCGAGACGATAGTATAACGGTGTGGCTTGCATAACGACTCTTGAAACAACTTAATAAAAAAATGCCGTCATTGTAAAAAACGAGGGCTAAAATAGCAATAAAAAACCCTACTTTGTAAGTAGGGTTTTTGAACTTAAGCGTTAGCTAAATTCAACACCAGCCATTAGGCTTGTTCTGTCCAGCGTTTTTGTGATTCTTTAATCACCGCTTTGGCTTCTTCAATGTCGCCCCAGCTTTCAACTTTGGTTGTGCCCGCTTTTTTCAAATCTTTATAGTGATTAAAATGGAACTCGATTTGCTTAATCAATTGCGGTGGTAAATCTGCAAGGGTATTGATAGCATTACCGTTGTTGCGGTCATCGGCAGGTACTACGACCACTTTATCATCTACTTCACCATCATCCACGAATTTCATCACGCCAATGACTTTGGCTTCGATAAAGATGCCTGTTGGTAATGGCGTGTCAGTGATGATCAGTGCGTCTAATTCGTCGCCATCTTCATCAAGGGTTTGTGGGATAAAACCATAGTTGGTTGGTTTGGCAAATAATTGTGGCTCTACGCGGTCAAGTTGCATCACACCAAGTTTACGGTTCCATTCGATTTTGTTGTTTGAACCCGCTGGAATCTCGATAACCACGTTAATCACGCCGCCATCAACATCGCCCGCATCAAGAATTTGGTTAAAATCTGCCATGAGTTTTTCCTTTTTGTTAGTAAAGTTGTTTATAAAACTGCTTGTAAAAAAGTAGCCTAAAAGTGGGTTGATTATAGCAAAGTCTGTTGGCTTTCTCTATTTTTTCCCGCCGCAACTTCTAGGAAATTATGAATATCCATAGGCAAGTTTGGAATTAAAAAATTGGTCGTTTAACATCCTGTGTTAATTTAAATGCACTTACTTTTCAATAAACTTGGCTTTGTCTTTAAACATACATTCATCATACACCGGACATTTGCCACATTCGGGACTTCTAGCTTTACAAGTATAGCGTCCATGCAAAATCAAATAATGGTGCGCGTCTAATATATAGTCCTGTGGTATTCGTGCGATGAGTTTATCTTCCACTTCTCGCACGTTTTTACCCGTTGCTAAGCCTGTGCGATTGCCGACACGAAAAATATGGGTATCCACTGCCATGGTGGGCTGCCCAAAGGCGGTGTTGAGCACCACATTGGCAGTTTTTCGCCCAACCCCCGCTAGGCTTTCAAGCTCGTGGCGGGTTTGCGGTACTTTGCTAGCAAATTTATCCACCAAGTCTTGGCAGCATTTCATCACATTTTTGGCTTTGCTATTATATAGCCCAATGGTTTTGATATAACTTTTTAGCCCCGATTCACCCAAATCCAACATTGCTTGCGGGGTATTGGCAACGGCATATAGTTTGCGGGTAGCCAGATTGACACTGACATCGGTGGCTTGTGCCGACAGTATAACCGCGATCAACAATTCAAAGTTGGTTTGATATTCCAGTTCTGTCTCTGGTTTTTCAATGGCTGCGGCTAGTTTTTGGAAAAACGGCAACACGCTTTTATTGGGCATGCGCCGTGAGGGCGGTGTCTCTGCGGTTTTGGGCACTTGGATTTTTGGTTTGATGTTGGCAACCATTATGCACTCTTTAGGTTATGGTAGTGTCGCAAGTTGCTGCTGCAAGGCTTGTACCAAGGCTTGTTTGTTGTCATCAGCGCGTACGGCAAGTTGTTTTTCTAATTTTTTGATTTGGGTGCGTAGTTTTGCTGCTTCGATGGCGTTTTTGGCTTGCGTTTCACTGATATCAACCGTGATATCATTGAGTTTGGCTTGTACCATACTGACCACAGGTTTGGCATTGGTGTTGTCATTGACTTGGCGTTCGATACGGTCAAGGTGGGCGTAATAGCGCGCGCGTAATCCGTCTTGCTCGGTTTGCCTTGTCGCGTCATCCATCACCCGTGTGAAGGGCACCAGCTCGATGCAGTCCACTGGACAGGGGGGCAAACACAGCTCACAACCTGTGCATAGGTCGATAAAAATGGTGTGCATACGTTTGCCTGAGCCAATAATGGCATCGACAGGACACGCAGGAATACATTTGGTACAGCCAATGCAATCTTCTTCTCGAATGATGGCTCGCATTTCCATCGGACGATTGGTAGCGGGATCGGTTTGCCACTTTGAGGCTTCAGCTGTCAGTGGGATACGCCCAAGCAACTTGCCGATTTGGTCGGTCACTGATTGTCCACCGGGCACGCATTGGTTATGCGATTCGCCCAGTGTGACAATAGAAGTGGCATACGGCAGACAGCCTTCAGGATGACCGCATAGCCCGCATTGGGTTTGCGGCAGGACTTGGTCGATTTGTTGTATTAATCGTTGATGCTCGATACTTAGGCTATTTAAGTTTAACGTATTAAATAGATTGGGTACCTCGAAAACAGGTTGGCTATCAGACATGGCTCAATTTTTATTCACTATAATCATCAGTGTATATTTTACCATAGCTCATGCCTATTTCGCCTATAACCTATCAAGACAAATCATCAAGACAAATCACTGAATCAATCTGTTTTAGATTGGTAATGCTGTTTGACCCATTCGATCAGTTGGTAAGCAATCGTGCCTTTTGGCGGGATGATAGGGCCGCTTTCATCTAAGCTATCTATATCAAAAAATTGGGCATCCATCAGCTCATTGTTATCTATGGTGATATCACCACTTTGGTACTCTGCAATAAACCCTACCATTAAATTGCTGGGAAAAGGCCACGGTTGGCTGCCAAAATAGCGCAAATTGCTGACAGATAACCCCACCTCTTCCATCACTTCACGATGCACGCATTGCTCCAAGCTCTCACCGACTTCCACAAAACCTGCCAGTACGGTATACATTTTGCTATCTGTCGCCCGTAGATGATGCGCCAACAAAATCTGTGGTTTATCCGCGGTGGTTTTGATGATGGCGGTGATCATACAAGGCTGCACTCGGGGATACTGGTGATAATGGCAGCTGGGGCAAACGGTGGCATTTTCAATGGGGTGTAACTCCGTGGGTGTACCACAGCGGCTACAAAATTGATGATCTTGACGCCAGCGTAACAATTGCATGGCTTTGGCTAATTGGCTGGTTTGCAGCGCATCAAGGCTGCCAATCAGATGCCGAAAGCGCAGAAACTCAATCTGTCCTGTACTCTCTTCTGGCGATTGTGACAAGTCGATATCTTGATGGGCAATGGCATAAATACTGTTGCCTGCCTCATCGGTATTCACTTTAACGGCCTGAGCGGGCACGTCCTCACAACGATAAAAAAAAGGAAGTCCGCCTATACAAGCGAACTTATCGTTATCACAAATAAGCAAATAATGGTGTAATGCGGTCATATTGGTTACCAAATCACCCTAAGCCACAAGCATGTGTTGTAAGCTGCGATAGCCGACATACATTGCATGGTTGCCTGCAGGTTTGTTTGTTTCAAGACTTTCTAGATAATAATCGGCTGACATCACAATATCGGCAATTTTAGCAAGCGCATGCTCTGACAACTCACGACCCTGTTGCTCAATTAAGTTTTGTAGCACTGTGGTACCGCGTTTGAGCAGTTGGCTTTGTCGAGGTAAGTTTAAGAATAAGCAAGCACCTGAGATTGCGCGCATCATATCAGGCACAGGCTTGATATGTAGAATATCTTTGTCGGTGTCATTTAGATAATCATTGAGCGCAGTTTCAATGGTGGCAATCGCGGTACGGCTTTCTTGGACGAGCGTGTTGTGCGCTGTTTCGATTTGATGTAGCGAAATAGTTTGGTTGTACACGGGCAATGTTACCGCACCTGGGGTATGTGATTTTGCCAGGTTAATCGCCGCATTTTCTGCCATCATTAAAGTGCCGAGCAATTCATCAAAATCATTAGGGGTTGGCTGCGTCCAAGTTTTTACTTTGCCAATTTGTTGAGTCAGCGCTGCACTCACCTCATTTAAATTTAAGGTTTTAAACACGCTACTTAAATCATGCAAACGCTGCGCCATGCTATCAATCTCATCTGGACTTGAATTGAGATTAACTTGGCGAGCATAACTGTCACTGGCAGATTTAATCAAATCAATTTCTTGCTGGATGAGCTGGTTAAGCGTACTGGTCACGTCACGGTCAGGTCCAAATAAGAAGCGGCGCATGGTTTTTAGCTGGGTTTCGTCTAAAGTATTGGCCGAGAATTTGCGCTGAACTTGCAAGGCAAGCTGGCTATCTCTTGAACTGGCAAATTGCACCAAATCAGCAAAACGAGAATCATTGACAGGTAGATAGTCATTAAATTGTTGTTCAACAAAAATGAGCGCCCGCTTTTGCAGGTTACTAAGAGGTAACACCCCTGCCAAATCTGATACCGCGGCATCAGCGGCATGCCAAAACAAACTGTCGGTACGTTTTGAAACCATTTCACACGCCGCTTGCATGGCGTTGAGTTTTTCTAGCTCTTTTGGCGATAATTGATTGCTCTGTGCAGTGAGTGCTACGCTTAGCCCTGCGCGATAAGCTTCCACCAGTTTTTTTGGGTCAATGCCCAGTGATTTTAACGGTTGGTAATTTTGTTCTGGATTGGCAATGACGATACTGCTGTTTTTATTGGCAGTTAAGTCTGATAGCTGCAGCCCTGGCTGATTCAAATCGCTGTGAAGTTGATTGATAATCGGCAACAACAACGAGGGTTCAATGGTCTCTTTAAGTAATACAAACTCGATATAACGCGCCAACGTCATGATACCTTCTGACACATCCATCATCATGTCATTATTGGGTCGGTCGCGCTCGTCATAGAGTTTTTGCAGTCCTGCAGATAGACTATTGGCAAGTTCATAGCCTTCCTCTAATTGAATCAACCGCAATACTTTTGCCAGTTGCGCCAAGGTATCCACGGAATCAAGTAGCAACGGCGCTTGACTACTGTCGTCATTAAACTCACTTAAATGCATCTCGGCATCATGTAGCGTCACGGCAATTTCAGGTCTTAATAAATGCAATGAAGGCAAATCAAAATTGGTGGCCGTTAGTTTTTGTGAGTTAGGACTTGGCAGACTCATGTTTTTTTATCCAAAATGATTTTAGGGTGATAAAGATAAAATGACAGTGTTTAGGCGTTTTTAACGTAGACTTGCATATTAATCCAACGCGCCTATGACAGCTATGCTTATTGCTGATTATTGTAAGACGTCCCTATACCAGTGTCTATGTCAAAGTGTTAATACCCGCACAATAATTACACTTTATCATGAAATTTTGCCCATCAAAGCAATGCCTTTACAAAATTTAATGAGACAATTTTTATTGTTAAACACTCGCCCAGTTTTCAGCTAGCTGAGGGTTTTTATCTTTTAAGGCGTTAAGCCATTCAAGATGCGCCTGCTCAGCATCACTACTTGCCAAAAAGCGCTTGATAGTCGTGCTAAAACGCTGATGCTCAGTTGCGCCGCCTACACCGCCGCCGACATCATCATCAATCGCCAACGCAACCTGTCCACCTGTCATCGCCAGATACACTTCCGCTAAAATCTCGGCATCGAGTAACGCCCCGTGGAAGGTACGGTCTTGTTTACCGACATTGAGACGTTTCACCAGCGCATCCAAGGTATTGCGCTGCCCTGCGAACATGCGTTTGGCGATGGCAAGGCTGTCTGTCACGGTGACGGTTTGGTTGATATCGGGCAAGCCAAGTCGCGCAAACTCAGCTTGCAAAAAGCTCATGTCAAACCCCGCGTTATGCGCGATGAGTTCTGCGCCTTGCAAAAAGTCATAAATCGCTTCACCGACTTGCTCAAACACGGGCATATCATTTAAAAACACATTGTGAATGCCATGAACGCGAATGACTTCCTCACCCATCTCAATTTTTGGGTTGATATAGACATGCAGTTTTTCACCGGTAAAACGTCGATTAATCATCTCAACGATACCGACCTCAATGATACGGTCACCATTTTGCGCTTCAAACCCTGTGGTCTCAGTATCGAGAATCAGCTGGCGATTGGCAGTCCCTTTATGTTTGGCGATGGGTAATAAAGGTATAAAAGTCGGGTTGGGCTGACTGGTAATACCGTTAAACACGGGACGCTGAGCAATCAAGCTGTCATCTTGCGGGAAAAATTGCCCTTGTGGATTGGTGAACACCGCAAAATGTGGGTTAGCACTTGTTGGCGAGTGGGTCGGCTGTCCCCCTAACGACGATTGAGTAGATACATCGATGCTGGTTTGAGCCTTGCTTGTTTGAATAGTGTTTGTGTGAGTAGTGCTTGGGGCTGGCTCACCGTCGAGTGCCTGCAAAAAGATATCTCCCATCATCTCACTGTCGGCAAACTCTAGGTCTTGCGCGTCATCAAAAGACGCATCGCTAAAATCGCGGGTTAACGCTGAGTGAGTGGGAAATGGGTTGTTATCGGTTGACATTGGGTTCATGGGCGGGTCTTTTTTTTTATCATCAAAATCAGGGTTTTTATCACTAAAATCCGATTTTACATCGTTAAAATCAGTGGTAGGATTGGGTGGATTTTTAATTACTTTGTTAAAGCTTTTGGGCAGTTGGTCAATGCCTTGGTTTGCAAGCTTATCGGCATATTCATTGCCATCATGACCGGCATGTCCTTTGACCCATTGCCAGTCAATTTGTCGCTGCTCGCACAGCCCATCAAGTCGCTGCCATAATTCCACATTTTTGACATTTTTCCAATGTTTCTTTTTCCACCCTGCCAGCCATTCGCTGATGCCTTTGATGACATAGCTAGAGTCTGACCAGATTTGAATCGGTAACGCTTTTGGGCTGTTTTCCAGTGCCGCAATCGCACCCATCAGCTCCATGCGGTTGTTGGTGGTATGCGCCTCACCCCCGCAAATATCAATTTGCTCACCCGTAGGTAAAATCACCACAGCGCCAAAGCCCCCTTTACCAGGATTGCCACGGCAGGCGCCATCAGTGTAAGCAAGGGCTCGACCCACAAGGGGCGTTAAGGCATGATTTGACATAGATAACAACCCATATGAAACAGCAAAACAATCAAAAAAACAGCCCTCAGTATAAGAAAAAAAAGCATAAAAAGCCATGCCAAAACGTCTATAATAACCGCTTATCGTTGCTATCTGCAGGTTTAAAGGACGTCTATGCAAAAAAAATCTCGTGCGCTCGTGTCAGCTGTGTTGACCAAGGTGGGTATGGCTATGGTCTGTGCGCTAAGCCTAAATTTGGCGGCTTGTAACAAACCCCAATCCCCTGCAACGACTAGCAGCGATGGCGCAAAACAGTCGCCAGCGTTATCACAACCTGCCGCTAGCGATGATGTGTTTGTGGGCTGTTATACAGTCAGCCATACAGAACCTGCGCAAATCAAAATCATCAAAAATGGTGATAGTAAAAATGGTGAAAGTTACGCCATGCAAATGCGCGAGTTTAACGACCCCAGCAAAAACTGGGACAAGCCTGAAGCCATGCAAGTCATCGCCACTGACAGCCCAGATATACAAAAATACTTTGACATCAAAGCCGATGAACATCAATACTTAGAAAAAGTCATCGCTCGCCCAGACCGCGTGTTTGTGCTCGCCAAAATCACCGATAGTTTTGCAAGCCTAAACCCGCAATTTGACAGCCCGTATCTGGGTTATATCTACAAAGGTAGTAATACTGTCTATAAAGTGGCATGCGAGCAAACCACCAAACTTTAATCACCTGAGTCGCTGCTTGACTTGATGAGCTTGATTTGATGAGCTTGGTCTGCTGCTTGATTTGATGCGTGAGTTAATACATCTCATCCAAATTTTAACCCCAAACGATTGATAGAGAATAAGCGATGAATTTTTTTGCATGGTTAGTGCTGGGCTTGGTGGCATACACTAGTGGCTTTAGTATCCGTCATTTTCGATACAAAGGCACAACCCTCCCAAATGATAAAAAATGGCAATACGCGGCGATTTTTTTTGTGATCGCGGTCGTGGTCTTTGCGCTATTGAATTTATATGTTATGCATAAACCTGCGCTTGATATGATGTTTGTGTTGGTATCGAGTTTGGTGGCGACAGGGGTTTTTTATTATGGTATCTCGGCAGATACCAACAACAAGATGAATATACCTGATTAAACATACCGGATTAGTTGAACCATGATTTTTTGTAAGTCGATGAATTTGTTTGGATAATAAAATGTCTCAAAAAATGGCGAATACTCACGCCCCCATGACTACCACCCACTTGGCTGGCTTGACGCGGCGTCGACTGCTAAAGACAGGCATAGCGCTATCGGCAGCAACGGTAACGGGTGCAAAAGCAGATTTGACCATTGGCGGGCAAGTGATTAGCCAACCTTCACAGCGGTATGGGTCAAACAATGATGCTGATAACATGGCTTTTGGCGAGCCCAGCGCTATGCCCAATAGCAATACGCCCATGGAAACAATGCCCATCAATCCCCAATGGGACTTTGCGACCATCAAAGCCAATTGTGAAGCTCTCAAAGGTCGCGGTGTCCACCTCCATCTGGTAGCGCCATCGGGATTTGGCAGTGATGAACAACGTAACTTACTGGCGATTCACCGACTCACCCAAGCCGGATTTTATATCGACAATCCAGAAGTGATTAGCCGCCGTTATTTGCGTTTTGCAGGTTCAGACAGTGAGCGCTTGGGCGATATTACTGTGTTACTCAATCGACCTGTGCACCAATTGCCCAAGGTATTACTCGGCGTGCGTGGCGGCTATGGCGCGATGCGTTTGCTCAACAAACTAAGTGATCACCAGTGGCGAACGCTGACGCAAAAACTCAAAGAGCGTGGCACACTGCTGATGGGATTTAGTGATTTTACTGCGTTGCAACTTGCCATGTACGCCAAAGGTCATCTGCCTTATGTGGCAGGGGCAATGCTCAGTAGTGACTTTGGCAAAACAGAGGTGAATACCGATACCATCCAAAGTTTTATCAACCTTTGTACCCAAAACCAGCTACGTATCCAAGTGCCAGAAGCTCAGCTTTATCGTGACAGTGCGCGTCCTTTGGCTAAACCGATAAAAGGCACCTTATGGGGCGGTAATCTTAGCGTGTTAGCTGCAATGGTAGGCACGCCGTATATGCCAACTATCGACAATGGGATTTTGTTTTTGGAAGATACCGGTGAGCAGCCGTACCGTATCGAGCGTATGCTACAAACCTTGGTGTTATCAGGTATTGTGGCAAAACAGCAAGCGATTGTGCTGGGCAAATTTAATTTTAGCGGTATCAGTGATGCTTACAATGGCGATTACACCTTTGATACCGTCATCCGTACTATTCAACAAACCACAGGGCGACCTATCTACACCGATTTCCCCTTTGGACATGTGGCAAGACGCATTAATTTTCCGCTTGGTGTGCCTGTCACACTTGACAATGTGGGTAGTGGTTATCAAGCGACGTTTAACCAGTTTTATCATCTTAAAACCGATGCAAACTTTGGCAATTTGGACTTAACTAAATTATTCGTCTAACGTATTTTCGGCAGATTGCTTGCCTTTTTACTTGAAAAATTACTTGCAAGATTAATTGTTAGACAAGCGTAAAATTTTAACCGCGCCTTGAACCACTCAGCCAGCCACTGATTCTATCATAAAAAAATTGACATTAATGGCGAGCGCTTGCCATAACAATTTGCTTTGCTGTTGGTTTTGGCAATGCTAAATGTACTTTTTTGCATTATCTTTTTTATTCAAGTAGTTGATTATTATTTGGGGATTTGTGTATTGCTCTTTATCATATAGTCTACACTTTCAGTTGCAACCCAAACATCATGAATCACTTTTTCAGATGTTGGGCGATAACGCTCCACAACTATAGTTGAAAGTGCATTTTCATGCTGATAACCTTCTATCGAACTGATTATCATGTGCCACTGACTATCAATAATTTGCTTACCTGTATATTCTTCATAATGCACTTCTCTGACCAATAAACATGATTTACTGGAATCATTCTCACAACCCACCATTTGCGGGGCTACTTGTAAGCGAAACAAAGTTGGCTCTACGCCATATTTAGTGCGTGCAGTTGCCTCACCTGCCCAAACCAGTTTGTTATTATTTTGCGTGATGAAAGTTAAGGTAACTTGAGGTGAACTACTAATGCTGAGCTGGCTATCTTCACCCAATAGTTCACTCATTTTATGTTCCATTTTTCTTTCTACTTTGCCACAACCTATTGTGGTTCCACCGCCAGCCGTATCAGTCGCTAATGTATTACCTTGTAATTTGAAGCCTTTACCCATAGTGTTACAACCGATGCTGTACAGCATAAAATGTGGCTTATCACCATATAGAGCTTGTGCTTCATCTCTTTTTTGAAAGGTTAAGCGAATTTGTTTCTTTTGCTTATCGCTTAGATTGTTAAATTCGGCAATCGGCTCGCCCTTATTATTTTCAGCATTAATGAGCGACCACTTGTAGCTCATTAAGTTTTCGTAATTCACAGTAAGATTTTGATTGGCTTGATTAGTTTGCCCTTTAGTTTCAATACTCACATTACGCGTCATCGAAGTCATTGGCGGTTGGCATGCACCCAGTATGAAGCAGGCTATACCAAAAATCACTGCGCTGTATTTCTTTAATGAGCTTAAATCGAAAATAGTGGTCTGCATCGTTAATCCTTAACCATCAAAAAATCCGATTATTATCATGCGGTTTGGCAAATTTTGCGATATTAGCTTCGATATTTTTAGCAATCGTCAAATAATATTCGGCAAATTCATCGCCTGCGCCTTGATTGGCAATGACGGACGGCTCTCCTTTATCGGCTTGCTCGCGGATGCCTTTTGCCAGTGGTAATTGCCCCAGTAGTGGCACTTGATACTGTGCTGCCATTTTATCCCCGCCGCCTTCGCCAAAAATCGCTTCGGTATGCCCACAGCTGCTACAAGTATGCAGCGCCATATTTTCTACCACGCCCAGCACAGGGATATGGGTTTTGCGGAACATCTCAATGCCTTTTTGCGCATCGAGTAAAGCAATATGTTGGGGGGTGGTCACAATCACCGCACCGGTCACAGGAATACGCTGGGCGAGCGTCAACTGGATATCCCCCGTCCCAGGTGGCATATCAATCACCAAATAATCAAGATTTGGCCAGTTGGTTTGGTTGTAAAGTTGCATCAGTGCGCCTGTGGCTTTGGCACCGCGCCAAGCAATCGGGGTAGTGTCATCGCTCAATAAGCTACCGATGGATAGCATCGGCATACCTTGCGCTGCAATCGGTACAAATTGCTCATGCTCAAGCTGCGGCTGCTGACCTGCCACGCCAAGCATACTTGGAATACTCGGACCATAGATATCCGCATCCAGCACGCCCACGCGTTTGCCCAATTTTTGCAGCGCCAAGGCGATATTCACCGTCGTCGTCGATTTACCAACGCCACCTTTACCCGAAGCCACCACAATAATATGCTCGATACGTGGATGCGGTGTTAATTCTGCTTGGGTAGTGGCTTTTTTGGCAATCGCAGGTTCAGGGTTCTCTGTGACTAATTTGTCACTTTTTGGCGCGGTCTGAGTGACAGGTGGCATGGCATTGGTGGTTTTGGGTAGGGTTGAGCCACTGCCTTTGGTGGTAGGTTTTGGCGCAGTAGTGCTGTCAAATAAGGTAATATTCATATTCACTTCGCTGACCCCATGAATATGCAGCTTTTGGCTCAAATCATGATGGATTTGTTCAGGATTGCAGTCATCGGGCAAGCGCAAATCCAATGTCAGACTACTACCTTGCTGTTTAATCCCTTTGACATAGTGGCGAATTGGCTGGTTATTGACATGATATTCATCAAATAACTGATTAAGCGTGGATTCATCCACTGTCGCCACGGTTTTTGGTTTGATAAAGTTGAACATGATAGCTGCTTACCCCAATGTTGTTATTTTAACGATTTTAACCCCTGTTAAGTGGGGTTTATTGCCAATTTTCACAGAGACAGATTGAACATATCTGTGTGAAAAGTAATTTTTCTTGTTTGATTGATGCCCATTGGTTGGGAAATGATGCGATTTAAGCTATCATACAGCAATAATAATGTTTTTTTAAACAAATCAATAACAGGTGTATTGTGAGAAAAATTTTAGTTACTAGCGCCCTACCCTATGCCAATGGTCCGATTCATTTGGGGCATTTGGTTGAGTATATCCAAACTGATATTTGGGTACGCGCCATGAAATCACTGGGTCATCAAGTGACGTATGTGTGTGCCGATGATGCCCATGGCACAGCGATTATGCTCAAAGCAGAAGCCAACGGTGTCACCCCTGAAGAGCAAATTGCCGATGTCAAAGCCTCCCATGAAAAAGATTTTGCGGGATTTTTGGTTGATTTTGACAACTACTACTCAACCCATAGTCCCGAAAATGAGCATTACTCACAGCTGATTTATAATCGCTTGTATGAAAACGGCCATATCTCGCACAAAGCAGTTGAACAGCTGTATGACCCAGAAAAAGGCTTGTTTTTGGCAGACCGTTTTGTCAAAGGCGAATGCCCAAAATGTGGCGCAAAAGACCAATACGGCGACAACTGTGAAGTGTGCGGCACCACCTACAATGCTACCGAACTCAAAAATCCTTACTCAACGCTTTCAGGTGCAACGCCTGTTTTAAAATCATCCATCCATTATTTCTTTAATCTGCCAAACTTTAGCGAATTTTTGCAAAACTGGACGCGTAAAGAAGGTCGCCTGCAGACCTCTATCGCCAATAAATTACAAGAATGGTTTGATGCAGGTCTTGCCAACTGGGATATTAGCCGCGATGCGCCGTATTTTGGCTTTAAAATCCCTAACACCCCAGCCAGTGAACCAGACAAGTATTTTTATGTGTGGCTGGATGCGCCTGTCGGTTATATGGCAAGTTTCAAAAACTTGTGTGACCAACAAGGTGCGAATTTAGGCTTAAATTTTGATGAGTATTGGTCAAAAGAAAATCATAACAACACCGAAGTTTATCACTTTATCGGTAAAGATATTGTGTATTTCCACGCCCTGTTTTGGCCAGCCATGCTTGAAGGCGCAGGATTTAGAACACCCACTGCCATCAACGCGCATGGCTTCTTGACCGTCAATGGCGAGAAAATGAGTAAATCTCGCGGCACCTTTATCAAAGCTGATACCTACTTACAAAACCTTGACCCTGAATACTTGCGTTACTACTTTGCTAGCAAATTATCAGCCAGTGTCGAAGACATCAATCTGGATCTTGAAGACTTCATGCAAAAAGTCAATTCAGACTTGGTGGGTAAAGTCGTCAATATCGCTAGCCGCTGTGCAGGGTTTATCCATAAAAATCATGGTAGTAAACTGGCACTGACAATCAGCGAGCCTGCTTTGGTGCAACAAATCATTGATGCGGGGGAAGATATCGCTGCCGCTTATGAAGCGCGCGAATTTAGCAAAGCCATGCGTTTGATTATGGCGTGTGCAGACAAAGCCAATGAGTACATCGATGACAAAAAACCGTGGGCACTCAACAAAGTCGAAGGTCAACAAGCCGAAGTACAAGCAGTGTGTACTGTTGCGCTTAATATCTTCCGTCAATTGGTGGTTTATCTTGCCCCTGTATTGCCATTGATGTGTGAGAAAGCACGAATTTTTCTCAATGTTGACAGCCTAGACTTTGATAGCCGTCATGCGTTATTGGTCGGGCATACCATCAACGCCTTTACCCCATTGATGCAGCGTGTTGACAAAGATAAAGTTGCTGCGATGGTGGATGCCTCAAAAGAAGATTTAAACAAACAGCCATCTGTCGCCAATCAAGCCGCAAATGGGCAAGCGGACGCGAGCAAAACCAAAGCCGCCGCTAGCGAACAACCCACTGATGCTAACGCATTGATTGGTATCGATGACTTCGCCAAAGTCACGATGACCGTAGCAAAAGTGCTAGCCTGCAATAACGTAGAAGGTGCAGATAAATTGCTGCAATTTACCCTAGATGTGGGTGAGACAGATGCACAGGGCAATGTAAAAACGCGCAATGTGTTTAGTGGTATCGCCAAATTCTATAACCCTGAACAATTGGTGGGCAAAACTGTGGTCTGCGTCACCAACCTTGCGCCACGAAAAATGAAGTTTGGTATTTCTGAAGGTATGATTTTATCGGCTGAAAAAGCGGGTCAATTGACGGTTGTTACTTTAGATGACCATATCCCTGCAGGTGCGACCTTAGCTTAATGGGCTTAACTGCGATTGACTGCGATTAATTGAAACATTTTGACACATTCTTACGCATTTTTTGGTTACAACAAAAAACCGCTGATAATCACCAGCGGTTTTTTTATTAAGCTATCCTAAATATCAAAAAATCGATAATGTCGCACGATTAACGTTCACCTTTACTCACGCTGATGCGAACGGGTATAGATTTTCGATTGGCTCTAACTGGATTAGCTTCCTTATTATATTGGCAATAATGGGGTGCTTCAGCCGAAGGTAGAATAGCACCAACTACTAATACGCCTGCCATCAAGTTTGATGAGTTCATATAGCCTCCTTGTTGAGTTAGTGTACGATGATTCCATCTGTGAATCATTTACCTTTACTAAGCACAGACATGTTTAACTTAATCAACGCTGCAACGAATCGTTTAAAAAAGATAAATAATGCTGCGAGTAGAAGTTCTATTCTAAAAGATATCGAAAGATTTTCATACCATTTTATTATGACAATTTCATGAAATATTCAATAATATTTATACATTATGTTTCAATTACGGACTTTATGTAATTAAGCATACTCATATAGCGGTATTCATGACAGGTTTTGTTAATAAACTACTGTTTATCAAAGAGTTTATAAAACCTTTTAATCCATAAAAACTTAGCCATAGTCGCAAACTTTTATTTATGTTATAGTAAACTAGTACATTGAAATGATATACTCGACTCACAAAACAACTTTGATTATTGGGGAATACTATGTTGTCAAAAACACACGCTCAATTATCCGCTCTTTGCGCTATTGTTGGATTATCTTTAGCCGCCTGCTCACCTCAAAAACCACCCGCGCAAGCTTCTACGGATACGGCTAGCAAACCCTCAGCCACTGCCAGCCAAAAACCCAATAAAACCATCGCCATTTCTGCGATTGTGGCACACCCATCGCTCGACGCCATTCGCCAAGGTATCCTTGATGAATTGGCTGCTGAAGGGTATGTGAAAGGGAAAAATTTAACCGTAAATTTTCAGTCTGCACAAGGCAATACGGCAACGGCAGGACAAATCTCCAAGCAATTTGTCGCTGACAAACCTGATGCCATTGTGGCAATCTCCACCCCTACTGCCCAGTCGTTGGCTGCCGCTAGCAAAGAGATACCGATTGTTTATACAGCAGTGTCAGATCCTGTCGCTGCCAAGCTTATTACTCAACAAAACACCCCGACTCAGCCCAACATCACAGGTTTATCCAGCCAATTACCGTTAGCACCGCAGCTCGACTTTATGCAAAAAATCATGCCGTCAGCCAAATCCATTGGCTATGTGTTTAGCGCAGGTGAAATGAATTCGGTGGCGCTGCGCGATAAACTCAGCATTGCGCTACCAAAGCGTGGCATGAACTTAGTGGATATCCCAGCCAACCGTCCGACTGATATTGCCATGGCAACTAATAGCCTTGGCGGCAAAGCCCAGTTGATTTATACCTCAATGGACAATAATGTGGCGTCTGCATTCGAATCAATGGTGCAATCAGCCAATACATTAAAACTTCCCATCATCGCCTCCGATGAGTTTAGCGTCCGCCGCGGTGCTACGGCAGCACTCGGTGTCAATGATTATGACTTTGGACGTACCACAGGCAAAATGGTAGGCAAAATTTTGGATGGTACACCTGTCAATCAAGTTAAACCCGAAGTGATGAACCAATTAACCTTATACGTGAGCCCAAAACACGCACAAGCCCAAGGCCTAACATTAAATCCTGAACTATTAAAAGGTGCCATTAACGTTGATACTACACCCGAGCGAAAAATTGATAAATAATCGCTATGGGTAAATAAAAAAAACCCGCCTAAATAGACGGGTTATTCAAAGTGGGCAGTGAAATGATGCCTTATTTAAAGCACATTTAAAAATTTAAAGCACATTTAAAATAACACGTGTCGCTTCAAGGACATCAAGTACGCGGTTGTCAACACGTAGGCGCACTTCACCTGGACGCGGACGACTGATAACCTTTGCCTGACGATAAGCATTGTTATTTAACACATAGACATTACGGTCATTATATCGCTTGACGGTGTAATAACGATTGTCTAGTTTTTTTGCCCAGCCTGGTGGTACCGCTTTACCACGTGCGACATTTTTTTGCAGTCCTGGGGGCAATTGGCGATACTGCTCGTGGGTTAGGTAGCGGCCCGTACGACTATCGTAGTATCGATTCTCGCCTCTGTCGTGGTCTCTATCATGGTTTTTATTGGTACGAGCGCTTTGGTTGTAGCGTTGGTTTTGTTTGCGGTCATCTTTATAGTGTTTTTGTTGCTGTGTCCAATTTCTAGCTTGTTTGTCTTGACCTTTACCATGACCAGGATCTGCAAAAACAGCGGATGAAACCATGAATGAGCCCGCTAAAAATAAGCTAGTTATTAACGTCGATTTTTTCATTGTCATACACCTTTATCTGTACGCTGGATAAGTAATTTTGCATGAAGCTATATTATGAAATTAAAATGTAACTTAATATGACAATGCTGTGGTAATTTTCTTTCTACTTAAAAACAATGCGCTATGACTTATTAGTTAGCCGATGACTTAGCGAATTATTATTAAAAAATGATACATTAACCAAATGAGGCAGATTTTTATGTTATAGGAATTTATCAAGATAGTGCCTTTTTAACCAGTTAGTCATAGCTTTCATTAGGGCTACTATATATAACGCTATGCGACTGCAAGATTAGCTGATAAAATGTAAATAATGTTTAACAATGCTGTATGATATTGTTATTGAAGTGTAAGATTTTCTTTTTTAAGATTTACCCTTTATTTAATTGTTACCCTATGGATGGATTTTTGGAGTGATATATGTTGAACGCTACATTTGGTGTTTCTCGTTTAACCAAAGCAATGATGCTAGGTGGAATTTGTATGGCAAGCCTGATGGGCTGCAGCCAATCTAACAATAAAACAGCTGGTGCCAGTACGGCAAGCGCAACGACAGCGGCGTCAGGCGATACCAAATCTGTTGCTATCACGGCAATCGTTGAGCACCCAGCATTAGATGCCGTTCGTCAAGGTGTGATTGAAGAGCTTGGCAACGAAGGCTTTAAAGAAGGTCAAAACCTAAAAGTAAATTTCCAATCAGCCCAAGGCAATACGGCGACTGCCGGTCAGATTGCCAAACAATTTGCCGCGGATAAACCCGATGCCATCGTTGCCATTGCTACCCCATCGGCGCAATCCGTCATTGCAGCGACCAACTCAATTCCTGTCATTTTCTCTGCAGTTACCGACCCTGTCGAAGCGAAACTGATAAAATCTTGGGAAGCCTCTGGCACCAACGTGACAGGCGCATCAGACATGTTGCCACTTGAGCCACAGATTGAGCTGATGAAAAAAGTGGTACCAAATCTCAAATCAGTCGGCTATGTATACAGCCCAGGCGAAGTCAACTCAACCGTGGTACTCAAAGCGCTTGAAGCAAAATTTAAACCTATGGGTATCAACATCGTTGCGGCACCTGCACAGCGCACTACCGATATTCCCCAAGCCACTCGCGGTCTACAAGGTAAAGTTCAGCTCATCTATACCTCACTTGACAACAACGTGGTATCCGCTTATGAGTCGCTTTACCAAGCGGCTAAAGAAATCAAAGTACCTCTAGTGGCGTCTGATACAGACTCTGTTGCCCGTGGTGCAGTCGCGGCAATGGGTATCAACTACAAAGACTTAGGCATCGAAACAGGTAAAATCGTTGGACGCGTCCTAAAAGGCGAACAACCAGGCACTATCAAGCCTATCACTATGAATAAGCTTGATTTATACCTTAGCCCAAAACACGCGCAAGAAGTTGGCATTACGCTGCCACAAGATTTAATTAGTCAGGCAGCCCAAGTAGAACCTGCGCCAAAAGCTAAACAATAAATCATTCGTTAATGTTAGCTGTTTTAATGTGATTGCAAATTTAATTTCCCAGTGGCAACTAAAGTTTCAAAGCGCGTATTTGTACTTTAGTCGCATTACGCTTAATGCCACTTGGTTTACCTTAACACCTGACTGCTTGTTAAATTAACAAGCGGTCTTTACTTTTTTGTGTGAACAGTTATGTCGTTACTTGCTTTATTTGGTGCCCTAGAAAGTGGTCTAATCTATGCGTTAGTGGCTTTGGGCGTATACATTTCATTTCGGGTGTTAGATTTTCCAGATTTGACCGCGGATGGTAGTTTTCCCTTAGGCGGTGCTGTCGCAGGCGTGGCAATCATCGCGGATGTCAACCCTTGGCTGGCTTGTATCTTTGGTATGCTTGCTGGTGGTGTTGCAGGTTTGGTAACGGCTTGGCTACATGTCAAACTTGGTATTTTACAGCTACTCTCCAGTATTTTAGTGATGGTAGCGTTGTATGCCGTCAATTTGCGTATTATGCAAGCGCCAAACTTGGCGTTGCTCGGTGAGCCAACCATATTTGGCGAACTGGTGACTGATAGTAACGGCTATTGGATGCGCTGTGTGGTCATTGGTGGTGTGGTGATTGCTGCCAAGTTTTTCTTGGATTGGTTCTTTAGCACTGAGATGGGCTTGGCGATGCGGGCAACTGGCTCTAACCTTAGAATGTCACAAGCACAAGGGATTGCCACTTCTCGAAGTATTTTGCTTGGGATGGCGATTTCTAACGGGCTGATTGCGCTTGCTGGTGCGATTTTTGTGCAAACCCAAGGGGGTGCCGATATTTCCATTGGTGTTGGCACCATTGTGATTGGTCTTGCTGCCGTTATCATTGGTGAAACCATCATGCCTGCCAAAAAAATGCTGTGGATTACCCTATCTGCTATTGTCGGGGCGATTCTTTATAAATTCTTTATCCAAATTGCGTTGTCAAATGATACCTTACGTGCGATTGGTTTTGGTCCTCAAGATGTTAACTTAGTCACCGCACTGCTGGTGGTGATTGCTTTAATCCTACCAAAAATCAAATCAAAAATTTTAAGCAATCGCCATAAGCATGCCGCTTAACTTGGTATCAAATAGTTGATTTTAACTTTGGCACTTAACAACTTATAAAGTAAAGTAAAAGGACAATGCCTTATGATGAACGCAGACAACCTACGATTGACCTTCAATCCTGGTACGCCCATTGAAAACCCCGCCTTACGTGGTATCAGCCTGCGTATTGAAGCGGGTGAATTTGTCACGGTCATTGGTACCAACGGCGCAGGTAAGTCGACGTTTTTAAATGCTGTCGCTGGCACGATTCGGGTCGATAGCGGCAAAATCACCCTAAACAATATTGACGTCACCAAAAAATCCGCCCACCAGCGGGCGCACTGGGTAGCGCGCGTTTTTCAAGACCCAATGGCAGGTACTTGTGAAGCCTTGACCATTGAAGAAAACATGGCACTTGCTTACAAGCGCGGCGAATCGCGTTTTTTAAAAGGCGCATTGAATCACAAAAACCGTGAAATTTTCCGTGAAAAACTGGCGATTTTAAAATTAGGGTTAGAAAATCGACTCACTGACCGTATGGGTTTATTATCAGGTGGGCAACGCCAAGCGGTTAGCCTATTAATGGCATCCCTGCAGCCGTCAAAAATTTTACTACTCGATGAACACACGGCTGCCCTTGACCCAAAAACCGCCGCTTTCGTCTTGGAACTGACCGATAAAATCGTCCAAGAAAACAATCTCACCACCATGATGGTCACTCACTCCATGCAGCAAGCGCTCAATCATGGCACGCGCACTGTCATGCTCCACCAAGGACAAGTGGTATTAGACGTATCAGGCGATGAGCGCAAAGGCATGACTGTCCATGATTTACTCAATATGTTTGAACGCACCCGCGGCGAAGTGGTAGAAGATGACAGCTTAATTTTGAGCTAATTTAACTTTGCTCAATTAAATACGATGGGTTAAATGGGCGCTAATGGTTAACAAGATGAAGATGGATAACATAAGTTATCCATTTTTTTACACACAGTGATAGATAAATTCTTCATAATAACACTGGATAAGCAAGCAGTGACAATACTGCTATTTTCTCTAAATGTTAATTATAAAAAACAATATACTTTGAGGTCACTATGTTTGATTTAAAATCACTTGTTACAAAAGCTGTCGAAGACAAAACGTTAAATGTCAATGAATACATCTTTATGCCAGAGCGCGTGGATATGATGATAAAAGATGGACGGTTAAGCTGTGTATTAAATACCAATGGTAAAGTTGATTTTATTTACCATAAAAATGGTATCACTGAAGTGCGTTCAGGTCTACGTAAAAGTCCGTTTACCTCATTTCGCAATGAACTTCACTATGGGGTGTATGATGATGTGGTGGATGAAGTGATTGAAGCGGTTGAAAAAATCGTTGCTAGTCAATCCAAATACTTTAATTTTGCCGCAGATGCAGAATAAACAAGTGAATCATAAAAAAGCTGAAATGTTAATTTTCAGCTTTTTTTACGTCTTTTATTTATAGATGATTAAAGGCGCTATCAATCGCATCGTCTAGTCGCTCAACTGCAATAATTTTGAGACCTTGATATTGCTCTAATTGCGTTTTAGGGGCATTGGCTTTGGGTACAATCGCATGAGTAAAGCCATGTTTCACCGCTTCTTTTAGACGCTCTTGACCATTGGGCACAGGTCTGATTTCACCCGATAAACCTACCTCACCAAATACCGCTAGGGTATAAGGTAAAGGCTTTTCCTTGATACTAGAGGCACAAGCTAATAACACCGCCAAATCTGAGCCGGTTTCAAGTACCTTGACCCCGCCTACCACATTGACATACACATCTTGCCCATTGGTTTGGATACCGCCATGACGGTGCATCACTGCCAGCAACATGGCTAAGCGCTGATAATCTAAACCTAATGCCATGCGCCTAGGTTGTCCTTGCGATTCATCGACCAGCGCTTGTACTTCAACCAGTAGCGGTCTTGTACCTTCACGGCTAACCATGACCACTGAGCCTGCAATCGGTTTATCATAGCGACTTAAAAATATCGCCGATGGATTTGCCACTTCTTTGAGTCCTGCATCCGTCATGGCAAAAATGCCCAGCTCGTTGACGGCACCAAAACGATTTTTCACCGCACGAATCATTCGAAAACGGCTGTCCGACTGCCCTTCAAAATACAGTACCGCATCCACCATATGTTCTAGCACGCGAGGGCCTGCCAGCGCCCCTTCTTTGGTCACATGCCCGACCAAAAATAACGCTGTACCTGTTTGCTTGGCATAGCGCGTCAGAATCGCCGCTGATTCACGGATTTGACTGACCCCGCCTGGCGCGGATTGGATGGCTTCGGTAAACAAAGTCTGAATTGAGTCAATGATGGCGACGGCTGGTTGCTCTTGGGTTAGGGCTTGGCAGATCATTTCAACATTGGTTTCTGCCAATACTTTTAAGTTGTTATTGGGTAGCCCCAAACGACTAGCCCGCATCGCCACCTGTGACAACGATTCTTCACCCGTAATATACAGCGCACTGCCGGCGAGACTTTGATTTTCTGCCATGTGAATCGCCGTCTGTAGCAAGATAGTGGATTTTCCAATACCCGGATCACCCCCAATCAGCACCACAGAACCTGCCACTAAGCCACCGCCTAACACCCGATCAAACTCACCAACACCCGTTGACAGCCGAGTATCGAGTGACATAGGCACGGCATTAAGTGGCATGACGCTCGATTGCTCGCCCGCGTAGTTGCTGGCTTTTTTGGTGACAGGTTTATGATGTGGCATGCTGACCGTCGGCGCTTCGACAAGGCTATTCCATGCGCCACATTCGGCACACTGTCCCGACCATTTACCAAAGTTTGCGCCACATTGTTGGCACACGTAGGATGATTTTGATTTTGCCATAGAGTCCAATTTGCAAAGAAAAATTTAAAAATAAAGAAAAAAGAATAAAAAACTTAAAGGGTATTGTTGGTGGTGAAAGGGATAAACTATGTGATGAGATTAATACGATGAAATTAGGGATAGCGAGTTATGTTTGACTCACAAGTTTTGCCACGCAAGATTGCTGTTATTTGGGATTATATTTATGGGCGACTAGGTCATAAATCCAGTAAAAAATAAACCCATATACCAAAATAAGTAAGGTCAACGAAATATCGAGCATAAACGCCTGCCACAGTCCAATATTCATCACCCACATGACCAGTGGCAAGGTAAAGCCCAACAAGCCACCTTCAAACCCCACTATATGCAGTACCCGTAGCCATAGCGGACGAGCCAGTTTTTCACCGGTAAAAAATTTATCAAACAGTAAGTTATAAATAAATGTCCAAATCATGGCGATGAGCGAAATGCCAATCAGCAGCGCCAATATACTTGAGTTATGCTGCGATTCACTACCCGTAAAGCCAAAAAAGCTGAGTAATTTTACCCAGCCTAATGATAGCAGTATGGCGATTGTCTCAAATAAAATCGCTTGCCAGATGCGCGCTTTGGTGGTCATAGGTTTTGCCTTGAACAATCTTACTAAACCCTGCTTGCTAGACCATGAAGTTTTCACCCAAGTAGACCTTACGTACCAACTCATTGTCTAAAATATGCTCTGGCGTACCTGCGGCAATAATTTGTCCTTCACTGACAATATAGGCATGTTCACAAATAGCCAAAGTCTCACGCACGTTGTGATCGGTAATGAGCACGCCGATGCCGCGCTGTTTAAGCTTAATAATTACCTCTTTGATATCGCCTACCGAAATCGGGTCAACCCCCGCAAAAGGCTCGTCAAGCAAAATAAACTTGGGATTTGAGGCAAGGCTGCGGGCAATCTCACAGCGTCTGCGCTCACCACCAGACACGCTCATCCCTAATGAGTGGCGCACATGACCCAAATTAAATTCCCCAATCAGCTGCTCAAGTTGCTGCTGCTGCCCCGCTTTATCCAAATCTGTGCGAGTCTGCAAAATCGATAAAATATTTTCTTCAACGGTTAATTTGCGAAAAATTGACGCTTCTTGCGGTAAATAGCCAATGCCTGCTGCGGCGCGCTCGTGCATGGACAATGCCGACAAATCCCGATTGCCGAGCTGTATTTGCCCTTTGTCCATATTGACCAGACCAACGACCATATAAAAGCTGGTAGTCTTACCCGCCCCATTTGGACCGAGTAACCCAACCACTTGTCCTTGTTCTACGGAAAAAGACACGTCTTTAACCACCCAACGCTTGCCATAGCGTTTGGCAAGGTGCTGCATGATTAGAGTCTGGTTGGCTTGCGGTTGCGACATAATAAATCCTAGAACTAAACAATGGCAATGAACAAAGCGAAAGCAAGTTAAACAATACTAGCGATTGCGAACGCCAACACGGTTGCTCGCTTGTGGCGGAAATACTAGCTCAACACGTTGGTTATTCCCTGCTTTTGCCTCAATATCACCCACTTTTAGACTGTAATGGATGACATTGCCAGAAAAACTACCGCCATTTTGGGTCAAGCGCGCATTACCCGTGAGGGTGACCAGCCCTGTTTTGACATTGTAATCAATTCGATTTGCCTGACCTTTAGCCAAGCCCTTCTCTTGCGTCACAATTTGTTGGATAGTGGCAGGACGCCCTGTTGCGACTGCACTTTCGATGGCGCGGGTTGGCGTCAAATTGACGGTTAAATTATCCGCCGCCATTTTGAGTGTGCCTTGGCTAATGGTAACGTTGCCTGTATAGCTTGTCACCCCAGAGCGCTCACTGTACGTCGCTTTGTCTGCCAACAACCGAATCGGCTCATTGGCGTCTGATGGCAAGGCGTTTGCCACGTTCGATGCCGCAAGGATGCCAGCAACTAACACACCGCCAGCCATTATTAATTGTCGAGTCTTCACCACAATCATGTTAAACCTTTTATATAAAAATTTTAAAATCAACAATATAGATTAAATTAGCACCGAAGTTAAAGATTTTTGATACTCACTTGAATCCCGTCAACATCGCAACTGAGTTGCTTTCTTAACAGTAGCCACTCTATTTCGTAAAGATAGGGTTAGCTACTGTGCAGGTTGAATCATCACGCTCACTTGCCCAAAACCGTAATCACCCGTTGCCAAGTCACCGCTAAATTGTTTGGCATCAAACCGATTATTCCCATGGATAAAGGTAAGCGGTTCATTAGTCATTACTGTGTTATTGACCAAATCACCCACAAAGTTTTTACCTATCATCTTAACGGGCAAATTCGACATACTGGTATTTTGGGTGAGCAGCGGAACACTAGTTAAAGTCACGTTACCTATCAGTTTAGCAATCTGCTTATTCTCATCCAATTGCGCTTGGTCAGCCACCAAGGTTACTTCACGCTCGTTTTTTGGACGGATAACAATCTGCGGCTTGGACATCACGGCGGTATTGGCATTTTGGTAATGGGTCACCTGCGCCGCTGTTAACTGATAGCCGACACTACCTGTTTCGGTCGTTTGTAGCGCTTTGACTTGCTCTGCTTGGTAATCAATATCGGTCGGCTTGAGTGACACTTGGGTCAAGCGAGCATCGTTTTGCGCATAAAAATAGGCCGATACGATAATAAATAATAAGCCTAAAATAAATAGCGTTTTTGTTGACACGATTGCCACCTAACATTGCCAAAAAATTTGATAAAAAAGGACGTTACCACACTAAACCGCATACGCTAAATCACTTAAAATAAATCACTTAGAACAAATTGCTTAAAGCAAATTACTTAGCATAAATCCCTTAAGCCAACTTATATTATATGCACTAAACCACATAACTTGCCAAAATGTCATCGTAATGACCCGTTGCTTTTAATATCAAATCACATAACTCACGAACAGCCCCTTGTCCGCCTGAGCGTGTGGTAACCATATCGACCCGTTTGATGACTTCGCCATTGGCATTTGCCACGGCTGCAGCAAATCCGACGGATTGCAAGGCTTTGATATCCGGCCAATCATCACCGATATAAGCACATTCTGCTAGCGAGATACCAATATTAGCTAACAATTCATTGAGCGCCGTCAATTTGTCTTCACGCCCTTGCACTAGATGGGTAATTTTTAATTCTTTGGCGCGATGCGTGACAATATCACTAGTGCGACCCGTTATAATAGCAGTTTGAATCCCTGCTTGGTGAATGCGCTGAATACCAAAGCCATCTTGAACATTAAAGCCTTTGGTTTCAACACTGTTGGCATCATAGATAATTTTTCCATCGGACAATACACCATCCACATCCATGACCAATAGTTTAACGTTTTTTGCTTTAGTGAGCAGACTTTGCATGACCTTATCCTTATTATTTTAAGCCTAATTACTTTAAAAGTAGTTATTTTAAGCCTATTAATTCACACCCGCATGCAGTAGCTCATGCAAGGTCAAAACGCCCGCCAAAGTGTTATCATCATTAATAATTAATAGCTGATTTATCTTTTGTTCATTCATTAATGTGAGCGCATCAGACGCACGCATATCAGGATTGACGGACTTTGGATTGGTTGACATCACCTGACTAATCGGCGTATCAAGCCCCAATTGGCGCGCTAAGCTACGGCGCAAGTCACCATCGGTGAATACGCCCACGACTTGATTGTTTGCATTGGTAATCACCGTCATCCCCAGTCTACCACCCGTCATGCTGAACAACGCTTCGTTAAGCGTTGAATGCTCATCAATGGTTGGCAGATTATTTACATGCATTAAGTCTTTTACTTGGGTTAATAATTTGCGACCCAATGCCCCTGCAGGGTGTGATAAAGCAAAATCTTCTGAGGTAAAATGCTTACTATGCACCAGCGCTACCGCTAATGCATCTCCCAGTGCCAAAGTAGCTGTCGTACTTGATGTCGGTGCTAACCCAAGGGGACAAGCTTCTTCAGACGCCCCTAAAGTCAATGCCACATCGGCAGATCTTGGCAAAATACCACGTTTGTCACGGCTGATACTAATGAGCGGAATGCCCAGTTTTTTTACCACAGGCAGTAACGTGCGGATTTCATCTGACTCACCTGAGTTTGAAATGCCAATTAACACATCGCCTTTGACCAACATGCCTAGGTCGCCATGACCTGCTTCACCAGGGTGCATAAAAAAAGACGGCGTTCCCGTTGAGGCAAAAGTCGCTGCAATTTTGCGACCAATAAGCCCTGACTTACCCATGCCTGTCACCACCACACGCCCCTGACAGTTTTCAATCAAATGGCAAGCGGTCACAAATCGTTCATCTAGCTGTTCAATCAGCAAATCTAAAGCATGTTGTTCTGTTTTGATAGCGTCTTTGGCATGCTTTAAATAATCAACCGATGCATCCAAGATAATTCCTCACTAATTTTTCAAGATGGCTGTTGGTGCGCTTCTTTCGGGCACTTATCCTTATGCGGTTATCGCTATCCGCTTATTCGGGCGTTTAATAGTTAGCATAAACAATCTTTAAAGCTAAAAATTTAAAATTTTTTAAAGTCTGATTATCATAGCGTAATTTCAGCCAATATTCACGGGATAAGTCCGAAAATACATATTTTGACAACATTTCATCGAGTTTGTATTAACAATCTAGGCATTGCTAAATAAGCTCCAAATAAACTATAAAAGACAAGTTATAAAAGCTATAAAAAATGGCGAACACTGATAGGGTTCGCCACGTAATATCATGTTTTGAATTTAAAAATTAATACTTGTCTTCACCATTGCCGTTTGCATCATCGTCAAAATTGGCATCGTCTTTGGTAGGCTCAAAATTCATATTGTCATAGCCGCTATCAAAACCACGGTCAGCAAAACCACTGCGTTCATACGGTGCTTGCGCAAACCCTGTACGCTCCTGCGGATAGCCACGTTGGTCATTGTCATAACCGCCGCCATCAAAACCGCGATCGCCAAAGCCACCCCGATTAGCAAAACCTGTGCGATTTGCGCCATAGCCTGATTGTTCAAAACCGCCTGCTTGACCAAAGCCCATTTGGCTAGATTGACCGTAGCCACTTGTCCCTGGCATTGGCGTGGCTGAACGTGGATTACGGGCTGGGACCACTGTTGAAATGGCGTGTTTATAGACCATTTGACTGACAGTGTTTTTAAGTAACACCACATATTGATCGAAAGATTCGATTTGACCTTGAAGCTTGATACCATTGACTAAAAAAATAGACACTGGAATACGGTCTTTTCGCAAAGAATTTAAGAAAGGGTCTTGTAGTGTTTGACCTTTTGACATAGGTTTCTCCCAGAAATAAACAGAAAGTTGGTTAAATTATTATATTTTTAGACGACTTTTTAATTATACCTTAAATGACAGCTTATTGGCTTAACACGAATGGTAAGCGCTATACTAGACAAGCGCACAGATATCCTTACTCAAGCATAGCACTGCTTTTAATTTGTTTTTATTAGCAGCGTTCTTGCCTCATCAATAGTTGTCAAGGGTATTATATCAAACCGCTCGACCAATTGTTGTGTACTTACCAGCTTACGCATCCATGTATATTGGCGTTTTGCTAGCTGCCTTGTAGCATATAATGCCTCATTTTGCATAGTTTGTCTATAATCTTCAATTGGGGAGCTGTGCGTGTTTAGTAAAGAACGCGTCATATATTCATGAAAATTTTCTTCATTATTATAATGTGTAAACACTGTTGTATTTTGTATTTTTTCTAAAAAATCCCAAGCTTGCCGATAGCCAACGCAGCGCATAGATGGCAGATTAGCCGTGAGGTGATATTGTTGTCGCAGAGCAATCACTTCTTGTAAAAAACCTTGTTGCCACATGATATCTAGCCGAAGTGCGATGCGCTTGTGTAACCAATCACGATCTGGCATCACGGCTAAAATTTGCCAACGCTGATGTGGATTGTCGGCTAATGCCCTAGCGGGCTGATTCTGCCAAGCGCTTAATGGCTTACCTGTTTGTAGATAGATTTCCACCGCTCTGCCAATTCTTTGGGTGTCTGTGGTTTTGAGTTGCTTACCTAGGATGGGATCTACCTGGGTTAAATAAGCATGCAGCTGTTCAATCCCCTGCTCAGCAATCAGTTGGGTGACTTGTTGGCGAGTCTCTGGCAAGGTGGTTGGGATATCATTGATACCTTGAATCAGTGCCATATAGTACATCATCGTTCCACCCACCAGCACAGGTGTTTTATTTTGCTGATGCGCAAGATTGATATGATAGTCCACATCGCTTACAAACTGGGCAACGCTGTAGCTTTGCTCAGGACTGATGATGTCAACGAGCGCATGTGGATACTTTGCCAATTCTTCACGTGTCGGTTTGGCGGTACCGATATTCATATCCCGATAAATCAAGGCAGAATCTACCGAAATAAGACGATATTTGCCTGTTTCGTAGAGTTCATACGCCAATGCTGTCTTGCCACTGGCAGTAGGTGCTATAAGGCAAATCACATCTTGTTTATCGACTGTTATCATAACTTATTCTGGGGATTCTGGAGATGACTGGGGATTAGGTAAATGCGACAGCAGCCATTGTAGCATGTCAGTTTCACTGACTCGAATGGCATTATCGGCAATGTGGGTAAAATCAGCTTGATTCAAATAAGATTGAACATACGCTTTATCATAACTGCCTATATGATGGTATTGTAAATCAATCAGATAAAAATATCCTTGCCAAAAAATTAAAGCAAAAGTTTGATGCTTACTTTTAAATTCATGCTGTCTTTCAAATTCATGCTTGTTTTCAAATAAAATCACTAGCTGTATCGAGTCGCTATCCGTTAACCTATCAACCGCACCCTTTGTCGCCATCTGATTTCCCATCTGGGTTGCCAGCTGATAAAGCGAGTGATTTTCGGCAACATGAGTTATGTGATTGGTGGGTTTGGGTTGGTCATTAGGCTTTATATAGTGAATGGGGGTAGCTTCACCCGCAGGCAAGTTTTGAAATTTATCGACGTGACTGTTATTAGTTTTTGTCATGCAAGCTTGCTGTTGCAGGGTGTTTAGCGCTGTCATTTTAGGCTGCAATTGCTCTAGCATATGCTGAGACAACCAAGCTAATATATTGGTCAATGGTTGGATTTTGACTTGTTGTTTACTTGGGTGAATATTGACATTTATCCACTCGGCAGGCAGCTCAAAAGACAACGCATAGCCCATTTGTAGTGAATTATCGATGCCAATCCCTAGCTTGCGACCCAATTTTTGTATGGCTTGACTAATCGCCAAATCACTGACCAAACGATGATTGATATAAATAAGTTTTGGCAGATTATTTTTATGGGCGATAAAAAACCAGCCGGTGACTTGGGCACTTAAATCCTCTGTCTGTGCTTGTAAGCCTTGCAGCGATAAATAAAATGGCTGTGCAATCTCAGCTAATGGCAAATTTAACGCTTGTTCAAGCCGCGCCAAACTAAACGCGGGCAAAAAAGGCAATGCAGCACCCTGTAAATTTTGGTGAGGGGCTTGGGCTGACTGCGTTAAGCTAAAACGCAGCTTGTCTTGATGATATAATTCAATCTGCACATCGGCAAAACTAATCGCTAATCGCTGCACGACTTGTTCAATATGGGCAAATTCTGTGGCAATACTTTTTAGGTGCGAGCGTCTGCCTGGTACATTGAAGTACAAATCGCGAACGCTGACACACGTGCCGCGATGTTTTACGATAGGACGAATAGTAGCTTGGCTTACCTCACTACCGCTCACGCTCAGCTGCTGCCCTATACCGCTGTCATTGTGACTACTGGTTAATGTCAGATGCGATATCGCCGCAATGCTGGCTAGTGCCTCGCCGCGAAAGCCTAAACTATGAATACCAACCAACTCGCTGACATTAGCAAGCTTACTGGTGGCATGGCGAGTGACTGCAAGCGTCATGTCATCAGGATGAATTCCCATGCCGTTGTCACTAATTTGAATCAACCCAAGCCCGCCTTGTTCGATATCGATTCGAATATGAGTAGCGTTGGCATCGATAGCATTTTCAATCAGTTCTTTGACCACAGAAGCAGGACGCGTCACTACCTCGCCAGCGGCGATTTGGTTGATAAGCAGTGGGGATAATTTATGAATACGGTTGTCAGGCAAAACTTATCGTCACTTCTCGTTGTTCGTCATCAAGGCGTTTGATATCAATGGTGGCATTGGGCGGCGTCAAATAGCCTGCTGCACGACTCGCCCATTCAATAATCACCAAACTATTTGGCTCATCTTGATATTCATAAAAACCGATAAATTCCAATTCTTCAGGATCATTGAGACGGTATAAATCGGCATGGTAAACCGGCTTAATTGTACCATCGTCCTGCGTAATACGATAAGGTTCAACCAGGGTAAAAGTCGGGCTTTTTACCGCGCCTGTATGCCCCATTGCTTGAAGCCAATAGCGGGTAAGCGTGGTCTTGCCCGCACCCAAATCACCCGACAGCCAGACGCTACCGGTTAAATTCATTTTGGTAAGCTCTTTAGCGAAGGCTTGGGTATCGGTTTCGGATTTTAAGAGAATAGTTTTATTCATGTCGATTTTCCCAGCTTGCCCCATGTTTGTCCTAAATCAAAAATTGTTGCAACAACCCCATCAGATACCAACAGCTTAGTCAACTTGTAAAACCACTGTCGGATTGACAAATTTCTCGCCTTTTTTTAATTTGTCATACATCAAGGGGTCATGCCATTCGGCTTTTACTTGCTCGCTAAATTCAAAATCGCCCAGCGTCAACGCGCCCATTTGGTCATTATCGACATCGTCTTCAAAGCACTGTGCGTAGCCTGTCGCTGTTTCATGCGCGATGACGGAATACACTTTGACATCGGTTTCGCCGTTTTGCATTTGGGTTTGTTTTAAGATTTCTCTTGCCCAAAAAAATACCACGCGGCTAAACTGCTCTGCCGAGGGCGAGACAGGCAAACTAATCCAGCGCGCGCTAAATTTTTTACAGGCGTCAATATAGTCAGGGTCATCTTTATTCCAAAAACAAATAGCATGATCAAAACTATCAATGATGTCTTTAATCGATGATTTTAACAGCCCAAAATCATACACCATTTGCCCGTGATCGAGGCGGTGCGCTTCTAAAATCAGCTCGATTTGGTAACTATGCCCATGAATCGAGTACTTACAGCGATCGGAGCTACAATTGCGCACGATATGGGCATTTTCAAATTTAAACAGCTTTCTAATTCTCATAATGGGATTCGCATTTTTTTAGCAGTACTAAGGGTTTGAATGCTGACTATTATAAAGCTATTGGGCAAGTTAAGCGAATTTTCGTCATGTGCGCAAATTTGCCTACTTAAATTTACCCATAACATCAACAAAAAATCTCGTCACATTTAAGGTAACTCACGTCTTAAATCGCTAACTGTGCTAATATAAAAACTTGGGGATAGACAGTTATTGTTAAAAAATGAGTTTTTTTAGCTGACTCTTTTTTATATAAAGTCTTGTTGATACAAAACTTTGTTGGCATAAAGATAAGCAAAGATAAGCGCGGTGGAGATAAAAAATGATGATTAGAGTATTGGTCGTTGACGATCATGATTTAGTCCGAATGGGTATCGTACGGATGCTGTCAGATAGCCCTGACATTGATGTGATTGGTGAAGCTGCTGATGGTGAAACCGCGATTATCAAAACCAAACAATTAAAACCCGATGTGGTGTTACTTGATGTCAATATGCCTACCATTGGCGGGTTAGAAGTCACCAAGCGCTTGCTGCAAACCGATAAAAACACCAAAATTTTGGCGGTCAGCTCTCTAGTTCAGCAGCCCTACCCTTCCATGCTCATCAAAGCAGGGGTGAGTGGCTATATCACCAAAGGGACACCGCTTGATGAGATGATTAAAGCCATCAAAAAAGTCCACCAAGGCGGGCGTTATTTTAGCGCCGATGTTGCCGAGCAGCTTGCTGATATTTTATTCACTGACAATTCAGAGTCGCCATTTGATGCGCTAAGTGAGCGAGAAATGCAGGTGGCGATGATGGTGGTCAATTGTAAAAGTCCACAGCAAATCGCCGATCAGTTGTTTGTGAGTGTCAAAACAGTCAATACCTACCGCTATCGTATTTTTGAAAAGCTTAATATCGACAGTGATGTCAAACTTACCCATTTGGCTATGCGTCACGGTTTAATTCAACCCTAAACCATGATTACCAATCCTGCGTTTTCATCGCTATTTGATAAGCCAAGCACCCACGATAAAACCAAAAAAATCGGTAACGTCTACAATGGTTACCGTATTATTATTGCTATCTTTTTTTCCTTTAGTTTTATGTTGGCGTTAAAAACTGCCCAGCATGACTATTGGGTATTGATTAATCTTTTTCCTACCTTTTTTTATTTTTTCTTTAGTATTACTCTATTTATTTTGTATTACTTTTATCCCAAAAATCCGCTGTTGATGGTCGGGCTAACCGTTGATGCGCTGGTACTCACTACCTTGTTGTATTTTAGCGGTGGTAATGATTTACAAGTAATTTTGCTGTTTTTGGTGCAAGTGGCCGCAGCTTTTATGTTGGTGCGCTCCAACCAAGCTATTTTGCTCACTATTTTTGCCATCACGCTGGTTATTTATCAGCAGTTTTATCAAACCCTAAAAAGCGATGTGAACTACGCGCTAGTCAACAACGTGGCTTCAATGGCGATTAGCTTTATCGGGGTGGCTTATTTAAGTTATACGTTATCCAAACGGCTTAAACAAATTGAGCGGCTCTCTGAGCGCCAAGTCAATGAAGTCAACGCGCTAAATGCCATCAACAATAAAATTGTGCAAATCATTGACCAAGGCGTGGTGGTATTATCCCACGATTTAGAAATTTTTATCGCCAATGATACCGCAATCGACCAACTACATCTGCCAAAGACACTTGATAATTTTAATTTGCCAGATATTTCCCCCCTATTAGCTGCAAGACTTGCACCCGTCATCGAGCAGCCTGAAGCAACTTTAATAGTGCGGCTCGATGTACCGACCACTCGTACACCTTTAGCCGTTGGCATTGAGCCTAATAACCAAAGTTTTAATGACTTGCGACTTCGTATCACCCAATTAAGACAGCAATATGCCATTATTTTTATTGAAGATTTACGCCATGAGTTGAGCCGTGCACAGCAGTTAAAACTTGCATCACTAGGGCAATTATCCGCCAGTATTGCCCATGAAATTCGTAACCCACTGGCAACCATTAGCCAAGCGAGTCAATTATTAATGGAGGAAGTTAATGAGGCTGACAGCGGCTTATCCGATGATAATATCTTGCTATATGAGATGATTTATCACCAAACCATTCGGGTCAATAAAATCATCGAAGATGTGCTTAAATTATCTCGTCAGCAGCGCCCTAATTTTGTTTATATTGAACCCAAAACTTGGCTAAACGATTTTATACAAGAAAACTTTAGCGGCCATGATATTTTTCTGCACTGCCATACTGACAAAGGCTTTATGTTTGATAACCATCAGCTAGCACAGATTTTGGTCAACCTTATCAATAACGGGCTGCGTTTTAGTAGCAAAACCCAGCCTCATGCTTTTGTCACCCTTGAAGTGTATGAATTTGGCAAATCTATTCATATCGATGTGATAGACACAGGTCACGGCGTTGCCAAAGAAAATATTGAGTATTTATTTAATCCGTTTTTTACCACCGATAATCAGGGCACGGGTCTAGGGCTTTATTTGTCTCAGGCCTTTTGTCAGGCTAATTATGCCAATCTAGAATATGTGCCAAGTGAGCGGCAAACTTGCTTTCGGATTATTTGTCAAACCAAAACGTCACCGTCTGTCTAAAATATCTTTGTAGCTAAAATTTTTAATTGAATTTTTTGGCTAAAGCATTCATATTACAGTAAGTTTATCGGTATCAATTTAGCAAAATTGTCGGGAATTTGAGTGTATATGTGTTCACTTTTCTCCATTTTTTCAGTACAATATAGCGTAAATGATTAAAAAAATACATGTCGTATTTTGATCATCCTCAGGACATTTATCTCTATGGCACAACCTCAATCTTTTGAAAACGCGCCCATCAATTGGATCCCTGCGTTTGTCTTAATTAGCACGCCTTTGGCGGCTTTATTGATTGTACCTTATTACTTGTGGACACATAGCGTCAGTTGGCAAGTTTGGGCAATTTTCGCATTCTTTATGGCTTGGAATGGGTTAAGTATCACGGTCGGTTATCACCGTTTATGGTCACATCGTACTTACCAAGCACATCCGATTGTCAAATGGTTCTTTTTGATTGGCGGCACGTTAGCTGTTCAGGGCTCGGTATTTGACTGGTGTGCAGGACACCGTTTGCACCACCGCCATGTCGATGATATCTATCAAGACCCCTACTCTGCCAAGCGTGGCTTTTGGTTCTCACATATCGGGTGGATGCTCAAAAACTACCCAAGCGGCCACTATGACTATAAAAATATCCCAGATTTAAAAGCTGATCCTGTGTTAGTGGCGCAAGATAAATATTATGCCCTGTGGATTTTATTGGCCAATATTGGGTTGCCAGCGCTGTTTGGTTGGATGGTGGGTGATATTGCAGGTACCTTAGTACTCGCAGGACTACTGCGTTTGGTGTTAAGCCATCATTTTACTTTCTTTATCAACTCGCTTTGCCATATGTTTGGTACCCGTCCTTATACCGATACCAATACCGCGCGTGATAATCCGATTCTGGCGATTTTCACTTGGGGCGAAGGTTATCATAACTACCATCACTTTTTCCAATACGACTATCGCAACGGGGTAAAATGGTGGCAATATGATCCTAGCAAATGGATTATTTATGGCTTGTCAAAAATCGGTTTGACTTGGGATTTAAAACGTATCCCAGATGTTACTATTCAGCATGCGCAAACAGAAATGGCATTCAAACTTGCTGAGAAAAAAGTTGCGACTTTTTCGGGAAATTTAACCAGCGATTTTCAAGCGATAAAAGATCGTTTAAATAGCGAACAACAAGCCTTTAAACAAACGATTGCAGAATGGCAAGCGTTAAAAACGCAAGCCATTGAGATGAAAAAAAATGAGTTTGCCCAGCGTATTCATGAAGTCGATGATAAGCTAAAAGACCAGTTTAGTGGCATTGAGAATAAACTTCGCAATCATGCGCAGCAAATTGAAAATTTGGTTAATCATTTAAAAGGCAAACATGTTTGATTAACAGCTAAACATATTTGAAGGTTGACTGTGTCATAAAAAAGGTAGGATAAAGTCCTACCTTTATTTTTATGGTTTTGTTGGGTATCGATTAGTCTTTTAGCGGATAAGAAGGTGAAAATGGGTTTAACAATTCAATCAGTCGGCGTTCATAGCACTGCCCGCGCCAAATAAAATGTACTTTTGCGTCGCTAAAGGGTTTATCATCAAACCACAAAAATACCCCTTCCATCATTTTTGGCCAGTCATCCCAGCTAATTTCACCCACGCCCATCATCACCGCTAAAAATGCTGACAACAGCGTATCATGACTAACCGCCAATAATAAATGCCCGTGCTTTGGCTGGTGCTCAAATAAAAGCGCCAATAAATCCAAACCGCCTTTATGTGGCGCTTTAATCCCTGCCATGTCGCCCGCTAAAAAACGATTGATAAAATTGAGCGCACCAATTTGTTTGAATACTTTACTCACTTCTTCATGATCAACGACCAAACTACCTGGCTCTACCAACAGCGATTGGTGCGACACATTTCTAGAGATGCCAGCCCCGGCTTGCATTAAAATCGCGGTATCAATACAACGTTGTATCGGGCTACTGATGCTATCTACATCCATCGAGTAATCTAAGTTGGCAGCCAACCAACGCCCCCAAGACTCCGCCAAAACTCTACCTTTTGGTGTCAGTGGCAAGGCATAACTGGCAAAGCCATTTTTATCTGACATCTCGCGCAATGAATGGCGGGTAAATAGTATTAGTCGCTCATGTTTCGGCAGTAGCTTGACCGAGTCAATCATACTGGGCGGTAAATGAGCAGGCATGGTGTTGATTGAATTAGACATTTAACTACGCATTCCTTATATCTTTTTATCTTTGCACCATAAATTGATACTATAAATTGATGAGGTCAAAAATTTAAGCGATTAAATGGGATGTTTCTGTGAAAACGTGCCAATCATACCATGACTTCAATGACTTTATGCCAGTCAAAAACTACCCCGGTACTACTGATTTCATTGGGGTAAGCCCTGGGATTGACAATAACACGTGTATGACCTTGCTGATAATCAAAGGCTTCGTGGGTATGTCCATGCAGCCAAATATCAGGCGCAAAATCGCTCTGTAGCCATTCGCTTAAATCAACGACAAATCCCGCATTACTGGGAAAATTGGCATATTTTGGCGCGATAGATAATGGGCTGATGCTGTGATGTGTCATGACCACGGTGGGCATACCATCTTTTTCGCTTTGTTTTAAGGCGTTTTGCAACCATGCCCTCTGCCGCTCATGAATAGCTACAGTATCTTGGGGCGTTAACAGTCGGTTATCATAATAAATCTCGCGATAATCGCGCATAAACTGCTGAGCAATCTGTAACGTATTATCTTGTGGTTGATATTGATAATCCGTCCAAAGCGTTGTGCCAATAATTCTGACACCCATAAATTCAAAGCTCGCGCATTGTAAAAAATGCACTTGCGTATCTTGCGTCAATGCCTTTATTTGGGCATCTAAATCGAGAATATTATGACCAAAATACTCATGATTGCCCACAATCACAAAAATTGGTTTGTCAAGTCGCTTTGATTCACCTATGAGCCATTCGATGCCCAAAAGCCCATTGGATGTGTCGCCTGCTACTAAAATAGCATCGGCATTTGTGTAAGGGATTTCACCAATGGGCAAATCCCTTCTTGCATAGCTATCAATATGTAAATCACTTAACACTTGAAAACGTACTGGCATACATGACTCGAGATGGATTATTTTAACATATCCAAGATATAGTGCAGTTTTGCGGTGGGATCCGCTGTCGCCGTGATTGACCGCCCAATCACCAAATAATCAGACCCATTTGCTATGGCATCTTTGGGGGTGCAAATCCGCGTTTGGTCATTACTGGCGTCTTCTGGCAGCCTGATACCTGGGGTGACTAAAAGAAAATCCTTGCCGCAAAGCTGTTTAAGCATATTGGCTTCTTGTGCAGAGCAAACCACCCCATCAAGCCCAGATTGCTGCGTCAATAATGCTAGTCGCTTGACATGATTTTCTACCGAGTCGGTGATGCCCACCTCAGCCAAATCTTGCTGTGACATAGAGGTCAGCACCGTCACCGCAATCACTAAGGTTTGGTAGTGTTGCGCTGATAAACGCGCTTTCACCGTTTGCATGGCGCTGCGCCCCGCACTGGCATGCACATTGACCATCCATACCCCCAAATCAGCCGCCGCTAATACCGCCTGCGCGGTGGTGTTGGGGATATCATGAAATTTTAAATCCAAAAACACCTCAAAATCACGCTGATGTAAGGATGTCACTAAGCTACTACCATATTTGGTAAACAGCTCTTTACCAACTTTCACCCGGCACAATGTAGGGTCCAGTTTATCCGCCAAGCTTAATGCCTGACGGTCATCCATGTTATCCAATGCCACAATAATGGGTGACTTGATGGCTGATTCGATGAGTGATGTTGCTTGCGGTACTGCCACTTGATTCATAACAAACTGACTCGTTTTTTCAATTCGATAGCATGCATTGCTTATCGTACGGGTGGTAAATTAGGGTTGGCTGCGGTAGGTGCAATCGTTGCATTGCTGGTTTGCGCTAAATGCTGTTCATAATTATGCTGTGTTTGCATCAATTTTTCTTGGGTTTGCTTTAGCTCTTTAGATAAACGCTGATTTTCCAGTTTCATCTGTAACACGCGAAATAAAATCAACCCCATCAACAGTCCCGCGATGACCCCTAAAACAATGCTAATAATCAGCAGTAGCCCCAAACTCATTTGTGGCACTTGGCTAAACAGTAAATTTACTTCGACTTGGTTGTTATTCACCAATACCAGCATCAATGAATAACCGACGACCACGAACAACAAAATCGCTAACAGATAACGCATAGTTTTCTCCTTTATTATTTTAATCAATCTACATTTTTGAATGCCACTATTATTACAGATAATTCAAAAAAAAGAGTGGATTTTTTGTCCACTCTTTTTTGATCAATCATATATTAAACCATAGCGTAAGCTCAATAACGTTAAATGACGCGAAATCGCAACTAACGATGATGATTGACTGCCTCTCGCAATGCTTTGCCAGGTTTAAAATGGGGTATCGCTGTTGCTTTCACGGTAACTTTCTCGCCTGTTTTAGGGTTGCGCGCCACACGTGGCTCACGATGATGCAAACTAAAACTACCAAAACCGCGTACTTCAACACGTCCATTTTGAGATAAGGTATCAACCATCAAATCAATGATTTGCTTGGTGGCATCCTCAATGGTTTTTTCTGGTATATTCTCACATTCACTTGATAATCTAGTGATCAAATCAGATTTGTTTAACACTTTTTCCATACGACCCCTAACACGCTAAACGTAACTGTCATAGTCTAAATTACAGAATGATGGTTTTAAAAACTTCGTTACAGTCCAATTTCATCCTGCAATCTATCAACAATCATAATAATGAAAAATTACATTTTATTACTTTTCTTCGCATATTATAACAAAACTACCTTAAATTCGTCGGCTTTTTTTAGCCTAAATATTGCATTTTGTTACCTAAAAGGTGAAAATAAAAAAAGCGACTAAGTTAGTCGCTTTTTTATCGCTCGCAAAACCGATTATTGGTTTTGTTGTTGCTCTTTGATTAAGTCACCAATGGTTTTTGGTTGGGTATCAGCCGCTGCATTTGAACTTAATGCTTTAATAGCATCACGTTGCTCTGCTTCGTCTTTTGCACGAACTGATAGATTGATACCGCGAGTTTTGCGATCCACACTGACAATTTTCGCTTCAACTTCATCACCAACATTCAGTACAGTGGTCGCATCATCTACTTTGTCTTGTTGGATTTCCGAAGCACGTAAATAGCCTTCTACATCGTCAGCCAGTTTTACTTTAGCGCCTTTGGCATCAACGTCAGTTACTACCCCTTTTACTACCGCACCACGATCATTTGATACTAGGTATTCGTTGAATGGGTCACTGTTAAGTTGCTTGATACCTAAGCTGATACGGTTAGCTTCTGCATCTACAGACAAGATGACCGCTTCAACGGTGTCACCTTTATTGTAGTTACGAATCGCTTCTTCACCGGTTTCAGTCCAAGAAAGGTCTGATAAGTGAACTAGACCATCAATACCACCTTCTAAACCGATAAAGATACCGAAGTCAGTGATTGATTTGATAGTACCAGATACTTTGTCACCTTTTTGGTGGTTCTTATCAAACTCTTCCCATGGGTTTGGCATGGTTTGTTTGATGCCTAAGCTGATACGACGACGGTCTTCATCGATATCAAGGATTTGAACCATGATCTCGTCACCGATTTGTACCACTTTTGAAGGATGGATGTTTTTGTTGGTATGATCCATTTCAGAAACGTGTACTAAGCCTTCGATACCATCAGCGATTTCAGCAAAACAACCATAATCAGTCAGGTTAGTTACACGTGCTTTAACGTTAGTACCTTTTGGATAGTTGTTAAGAACGTCCTGCCATGGGTCAGTGCCTAGTTGTTTTAGACCTAAGCTGACACGGTTACGTTCGCGGTCAAATTTTAATACTTTAACTTTTAATTCTTGACCCACTTCAACCACTTCTGATGGGTGCTTGATACGGCGCCATGCCATATCTGTGATGTGTAATAGACCATCGATACCACCTAGGTCTACGAATGCACCGTAATCAGTCAAGTTTTTCACCACGCCGACCACTTCTTGACCTTCTTCAAGGTTAGAAAGTAGTGCTTCGCGCTCTGCTGAGTTTTCAGATTCCATCACAGCGCGGCGGCTAACAACGACGTTGTTGCGTTTTTGATCCAGTTTGATGACTTTAAATTCTAGCTCTTTGCCTTCTAAGTGCGCAGTGTCGCGTACTGGGCGAGTGTCCACCAATGAACCTGGTAAGAACGCACGTACTGAACCGATATCAACCGTGAAACCACCTTTAACTTTACCAGAGATAAGACCGGTTACGATCTCATTGTTCTCGTAAATTTTTTCAAGTACGTTCCAAGTTTCAGCACGTTTTGCTTTTTCACGTGACAATTGGGTTTGACCCATGCCATTGTCAACCGTATCTACAACGACTTGAACTTGGTCGCCAACTGCTACTTCAAGCTCGCCTTGTTCATTCAAAAATTCTGAACGCGCAACGATACCTTCTGATTTTAGACCCGTGTCTACGGTAATCCAGTCGCTATCAATCGCAACTACGGTACCTGAGATAACTGCACCGCGCTCTACGTCAAGTGCTTGGCTTGCTTCAAACAGTTCAGCAAATGATTCCATCATAAAATTTACCTTTGTATAGCCGTAGCCTGTCCAGCACAGTACGGTTCAAATTAAGATTTTTTATAAACATAAGGCTGGTTTTAGTGCCTATAAAAAATCGATAAAACTTTTAAAAACAGTTAATTAATTGTCAAACCACGTTCAAGGCATAGTTGCCAAACTTGGTTAAAAACTTGCTCAGCATCGATGGCTGAGCTATCAATCACTATCGCATCATCGGCAGGCTTAGCCGGTGAGGCACTGCGTGTACTATCACGCTCATCACGCGCAATAATTTGTGCCAAAATTTCGTCAAAATCTGCCTGTTTGCCAGCGTTGGTTAACTGACTGACACGGCGCTTGGCTCGTGCCTCAGAGGATGCGACCAAATAAACTTTAAGCGGCGCATCGGGAAAAACCACTGTTCCCATATCACGCCCGTCTGCAATCAAGCCCTTTTTTGGGTTGCCTTGCGACGTTGCCATATTTTTTTGTAACTCTAATAGCGCTTGACGCACCTTCGGGAATACCGCGACTTTTGACGCAAAGTTACCCACTTCTTCGGTGCGAATCACTTCGCTCACATCGTTGGCATTCACGAGCACTGTCACATGCTCTGAACCCGCTTTTGCGGCTGCAAACTCAATTTTCAACGATTGGGTTAAATCAGTTAGCGCAGCTTCATCAATGTTGTCGGTTAACAAACCCGCTTGGTGGGATGCAAGCCCCACAATCCGATACAGCGCCCCTGAATCTAAAATTTGATAATCCAGCAGCTTTGCCAGTCTTGCCGTCAATGTCCCTTTACCTGCACCACTTGAGCCATCAACGGTGATGACGGGCAGGCTTACGGTTACATCTTTTGTGGCTAGATCTCTTGTAGTTAGATCTAAAAACGGTTGCGTTGACGTTTGTGACATGCCTTTCTTATGAACAAAGCAAAAATAGTCGTATATTTTACGCCTGAAAGCTATTTTATACAAGTAATTTGACACAAGGATTGACTAAATTGCGTCTCATTTTTTACCTATGAAAAAATCCACAAAAAAAGGGCTAAAAATGAGAAATACACCGATACGCAGAGTGATGATTAACCATTGGGCGGTAGAAGAAAAAAAGCTAGCGACTTACAGGATTAAGCATCCGCTCACCTTTAACAATCGCTGGCTTTTAACAATCACAGGCTAAAACTGCCAAAGTTTCCAGAATTTCCAAAATTTATAGCGTAAAGGTGGGTTTATCTGAGCTGATATGACCCGCTAACAGGCGGTCGACTTCGTTTTTGATGCGTAACCCTGCTTCGTCTTTGCCAAGCTGTAACGCATAGCCTGCGGGGCGCTGTGCTTGTGCGCGATGGTTGACCCACACCACTTTACCATGCAGCGGCATTCTCTCACTCGAATTTGGCAAAGTGATTGCCACAAAGGTTTGACTGCCTAGTTGTTGCTGCTGGTTAGTAGGAATAAATAACGCACCGTTTTCAATAAAAGGCAGATAGCTAGCATACAATTTTTCGATCGTATCATAGTTAATGGTGGTGATACCGCCACGAGATGGCATTGCCATAATCATTGTTCCTTTTACTAACGCATGGTGTTACCAACGCATGATGAATGATAAGTAATATAGATAATTGGGTAATATAGATAATTGAATAAATTAGCAATCAAGCATGGTGCTAAAAATTTTATCATAGCATAACTTATCTTGGATATGTTGCTGTCTATCTTGCCAGATTTGATCGATAACCCGTTGTAACTGGCTAATTTGCTTTAATGTCGGTGCTGGCTGCAGCTTGCCAAAATCCAAGTCATTGGCGGACGCTGAGATACCGACGGCAAATTGTCCCAATGGCACTAACAAGGCTTGCGACAGGTATAAAAAGTCGGTCAATGTCAGCGTTTTTTGCCAATAATTGCTGGCTTGTACAGGCATACGTTGCCCGCTACGAACTGCTTGAAAGCTGTTTATCCAAGTTTGCCGGTGTTGATACCATTCGCTGTTTAACATGTGCAGTGCCAAAAAAGGCGCATAACCAGACAATTCACTCGCTTGTTGTAGCGTCGCGGTATCGGTATGTGGCAACAACTGCTGCATCGCTTGCATTGACTGATCGGGGGTCACATGACTCACCGAAAATGACTGTAGCCGAGAGCGAATCGTTGGCAGTAGCTGCGAAGGACTATCGCTAATTAACAGCATCAACACATTTTCGGCAGGCTCTTCTAAGGTCTTAAGAAGCGCGTTACTGGCGGCTAGAGTCATCGCATCCGCTTGGTGAATAACCACGATTCTTAATCCGCCGCTCGACTGCGTGACAAAGGGCTGCAATTCCCGAATTTCGTCAATCTTGATGCTATAACCTGACTGATGGGTTGGGGCTTGCGCCACGAGGGCGTTGTTTGCTTGAGGTTTAGGCGACGCGTCACGCGCCACGGTGGGTGTGGGAATTTGATAAAGATCGGGGTGGGTATTGGCGATCAGCCATTGGCAACTTTGGCATTGCCCACAGGCAGTTGTGACACCTTGTGCATTGTCCCGTTGATTCCCACACAAAGCCCATGCGACAAACCGATACACGAAGGCGCGTTTCCCCGTCCCTGCATTGCCTGCAAACAACATCGCGTGCGGCAAGGCGTGTAGATGGGTGGTCAGATACTGCCAAGTTGGCTGTTGCCACGGCAGTAAATCCATAAACAGCCACTGCTGTATCACCTGTTGGTTGACGGGATCTGGATAGTAGTATTGGGTTATCTCATTGGGTGTTGATTCGGTATTGGGTTGTTTGGTGCTTTTTGATTGAGAGGTTATAGTCGATGGCATAGAAAAAAATCAGTCAACAGAGTAACCATAGTATAATCGCTGCAGCTAGATAATCAATGAGGATAATCAGTCAGGTTGTTTTCTCAAATACATAAATGCGGTAACACGTCGCGTTATTTTATCCCTTACTGTCTTTAAACCTTGGCCCATAAGATTTTTGTTGCAAATAAATGATGGATTTTTTTTGATGAGTCGATTAAATTTTCATCTTAAGATATCTATTTTCGTACTTTTTCTTATAGTTGTGATTCACCCTATTTAAAAAAACGATTCAATTTTCTGTTTACTTCGAGGTTAGTTTGACGAATTTATCGCAACCTAATAATCAAGATACGTTACTCAATGCCCAACATCGTTATGATGCGGCGGATATGGCAGACCAATTAAAGGTGATGCCAACCTTAGAAGCGCATTTAACTACTATTTTAAACGAAATCAATGCGCTGCGTGATTTTCCGCAAGTTACCCTATTTAAACAACTGCTAGATACTCTGCGCAACCGTGCAGATGATGCTACAACCGCCAATGAACAGATGGCGCTATTTATTCGGCTACTACGCAGCAATCGTGTGTGGGCAGAAGGGTTTTGTGTGTTTATGCTTACCTTGATTAATCGTTATCGTCAGGTGTCGCTATACACGGATTTGGGTATCTTGTCAGATGCTGGCTTTACTTCGCAATTTTTTGATTTGGTCGGTGAAAAGCTCTTACCCTCCGTACCCGATGACCGCGATTTGATTGCGCTATTTAATGCGTTTTTTGCCACACCAAAAACCCGCTACTGGGTGCGCTTAATCAATGAGCATTGGTGGATTGAACTGATACTCATCCTTAAAGTACCTACAGGCAAAGAAGCGTTAGTGCAAGCGCTTGAAGCCAATGTGCTCAAAGCCATTACTATTTTAACGGCGCGTATCAACGGCATTGGGCTCAATGCCGATTTAATAAAGGCATTTCCCAATCCGATTGACAACCAAGATACTTTCATTGCACTCAATCGCGAAGTCGCTGAATTTGTCAGTCAATACCAGCTCAGCATGCAGCCAGGGGATGAGCAAGCGATGCCCCAACCTGAGGTGGATAGCAGTCAAATTTTAGTGTTGACCGACCAAGCCCGCACCATGATGCAAAACATCCGTCGCCGTATTCATCGAACGGGTATTACCGTGCGTACCACCAATATGTTGGTGCGCCTTGAGCAAAGCTTGCAGCGTCTTGAATTGTTGGTGTCACTGCTATCGGACAACAATCATATCAAGAAAAAAACCATCATAGAGCTTATTAATACATTGTATGAAGATTCATACCACCGCAGTAGTTTTAGATATTTATTTGGCATCAATACCGCGCTCTTGTCGCGCCGTGTGACTGAGACGGCCAGTAAGGTCGGCGAGCATTATATCAGTACCGATAAAGCGGGCTATCGCCGTATGTATAAAAAAGCGGCATTGGGTGGTTTACTCATCGGCTTTATGGCGACCCTTAAAATCCTAGGGAAATCCTTACCACTGGCACCGTTTGGCGTGGCTTTTTTAAACAGTATGATTTATGGTCTTGGCTTTGTGGCAATTCATATTATTGGTGGTACAGTGGCAACCAAACAGCCTGCCATGACAGCTGCCGCGATTGCTTCGACCATCTCAGAGGTAAAAGGGCGCAAAGCGGCGCAATTTACCAAGCTGACCGAATTGGTCGTTGATATCATGCGCACCCAATTTATTGCCATTATGGGTAATATTTCAATTGCCATGCCGATTGCGCTACTGATTTCATCCATGTGGCTGTATGGGCTGGGTCGTCCGTTAACATCGGAAGCTAGCGCAGAGCACTTGCTGCATGATCTTAACCCGTTTACCTCGCTTGCTATCTTTCATGCCGCGATTGCTGGGGTGTATCTGTATATTTCAGGATTGATTGCAGGCTATTACGATAATCTTGCAGTACACAACAAAATTGGTGAGCGTATCCGCAACCATCCTACCCTCAAACGGATGATGACACCTGTCACGTTATTGCGTTTTAGCGATTTTATCGAGCGCAATCTGGGTGCGATTATGAGTAACTTTTTATTCGGTTGCTTTTTGGGTAGTACGGCGACCATCGGTTATATTTTTGGCTTACCGCTTGATATTCGCCATATTGCCTTTGCGTCTGCCAACTTTATTCACGGAATTTTTAACATTTATGCCAACACGGGCAAATTTCCAGAAATCGGTATTATTTTGGTCAGTCTATTTGGGGTGATGGTCATCGGTATGATTAACTTGTTGGTGAGTTTTTCACTCGCCTTAATGACCGCCCTACGCGCTCGTAATGTGAAAGTCTTTGAGTGGAAATTCTTATTTGAATTGGTCGCCTCGCATTTGATGACCCAACCCTCTGACTTTTTTATCCCGCGTAAACAGCCGATGAACTATGCGCTCATCGATAGCGACGGTAATATTATCTATGATGACAAACCGATTGCAAACGATGGTAAAAATAATAAAGGACATAAAACTGCCCTGACATCACAGCCAGAAGAACATCCACATGCTACAACGCCCCATATCGACAATATCAGTCATACGGAAAAATTGACTGATGAAGAAGTTGCAGAGAAAAAACAGGCAATTAAAGAAAAAGTGGTGCAAAAGGCGGTCGACAATATCACCCCAAATGACACGGCAAGCAAGCTACCAAAATAATTGATGAAACACTGAATACTGTAGAAACATGATGACTTTTTTGGCAGATACAATTTTGGAAGACAGAATTTTGAAAGATACAATTTTGGAAACTACAATGAACCAACCTGCGACCTCAATGAGTCCGACTCAATTAGCTCATCGATTAAATGAGCTATTAAAAATTAATGAATTCCAAGATTATTGTCCCAATGGTCTGCAAGTGGATGGTGGACAGCCGATACAGCACATTCTCACCGGTGTGACAGCTTCTGAGGCATTGATTGAACAAGCGATTGCGCACAACGCCCAAGCGATTTTGGTGCATCATGGCTATTTTTGGAAAGGGGAACCTGCGCCTTTAATTGGCATGAAAGGCAAGCGTATTCGTTTGTTGATGCAACACGGTATTTCCTTACTAGCTTATCATTTACCGTTAGACGCCCACCCCCAATTGGGCAATAACGCCCAATTAGCATTAGCGCTGGGCTGGACTGATTGGTCGCCGCTATACCCTAATGAAAAACACCCGATTGGTAATATCGTGGATTTAGCAGCGCCGTTGTCGATTGCAGCTCTCACCAACAAACTATCGACTACCTTAAGCCGTCCGCCCTTACATCTATCCGGGGGTAATCAAGCAATTTCGCGCATCGGTCTGTGTACGGGTGGCGCACAGGATATGATTGAGCAAGCGGCACAAATGGGTTGTCAAGCCTATATCTCCGGTGAAGTATCAGAGCGAACCACTCACATAGCGCGTGAGCTCGGTATTGAGTATTTTGCTTGTGGACATCATGCCACTGAGCGAGGTGGTGTGCTTGCATTGGGGAATTATGTCAAAGAAAATCTTGCTTTGACCGTTGATTTTGTCGATATCGACAATCCCGTGTAAAATCGGGCAATTTATTGACTAATTATTACCCGTTAGTTGCATTTTAGCGGGTTTTTTACGCTTTTTATCATAAATTTGCCTTTCGTTACCGTCAATAACATGACGCGTAACTTTAATTTCACTACAATACCCCCATTGTTTCATATAACTAACTGTAATGCCATGCAGTAAATATTGTTATTGTTTATTTATTTTATGCGTGCCATACGTTACCCTACGTTAAATTCTTTATATAAGTGCTTGGGCTTATTAAACAATTTTTAATTTGCCAGTACTTACAAAAATTTTAACCCTCTTACGGGTTGTACTTGATTATTATTTATTTCGATAGTTCTCTACGATGGATAGGGAGTTATCACCGTCCTAGGTATAAGGGGAGCCAACCTGTTTGGCTCTTTTTTTAGCGTTAAGTTAATAACGACCTATTTTGGATGGAAGCTTTTTTGGCTAGATTTAGGATAGATTTGGATAGTTGGATTAAGCCATGTACTTATGTGGCTTGGCTGACTGGTACTTAGTGAATTAGTACTTAGTTAACTGGTACTTGGTTTGACTGGTGCTTAGTTTGAGGGGTACTAGGTTTAACTATCGATTCGGTTCTTAGTTTCATAAAATGTTTTCATTTGGCATAGTTGTTTTTTATTAATTTAACGTATCTAACGTGTGTGCACCGTGGAGTGACACATGCCGCTAAACTCATCATTTGAGTATTGTGATGATTTGGCTTTGACCTATCCTGCATCGATTTCGATGTCGGTCAAAGCATTTTTAAGCCCTTTAACTTTATACCCGTTTCAACACCCTTTATTATGCTTTAGTAAATACGCGATCCAATTTAAACGCTTGCAATTCTTCCCGATTCAATTCAAGCCCTGTTTGGGTGGGGGGATGTCGCCAAAAATTGCCCAGTCGCGTTTGCCAGCGGTGCCTAGCCATGTTCAAAAGTTGGGGCAACTGGCTAATCCGTCCGCTCAGCTCATTAATCGCTTTATCAAGCCGCTAAAATGGTTGAGTGCGAGTAAAAAGCTGGCAGGTGTGATGGGGATTGGTTTGCCCTTAGCTTATGTTGCAACCCAAATGGGCGTTACTGACAAAGTCGACAATGCTCATACTTTTGCCTCACCTACTAGCGTGGTTGCAGCACCGAAAATGGCAACTTTTGATAGTATCCTATCTCAAAAGCAGCTGCGTATTGCCACCGTCAATGGTAATACTACCTATTTTGCTCAAGATGGTTTTGAGCACGGCTTTGGCTATGATGTCATGCGCCATTATGCCAAGCGATTGGATGTTACCATGAGCACACAAGTGTTTGCCACTGATGCGGACGCGATGGCGGCTGTCAAAACGGGCAAAGCCGATATCGCCTTGACCAATGTGTCAGATTATCAAAATGCGACTGCGTTATCATCGCTCAGTCTAAGCTGCGACAAAGATTATTTATCAAAGCAGGGTCTCAACGAACATGTTGCCATACAGCTAAACCCCAATGATATCAAACTCAATAATGATGTAAAAAACTTCCTTTGTGGCGGTCAATCGCTCACCCGTAATCAACATTTAGCGGCGTTTTATAGTCAAACAGCATTGGCAGAGCCGTTTAATCAACAACATTTTGCCGATACCATGACACGCGTGTTGCCCATCTATGAGCCATCTTTTAAGCAAACCGCAAACAAATACCGTCTTGATTGGGAACTGCTTGTGGCAATGGGGTACCAAGAATCGCATCTGGATGCAGAAGCCACTTCGCCAACGGGTGTGCGCGGTATCATGATGTTGACCAATGCCACGGCCAATGCGATGGGCGTTGATAATCGGACTGACCCGACGCAGAGCATCCAAGGGGGCGCTAAGTATCTCAGTCAGCTGCAACATGAATTTGCCCAAGTGCCAGCATCGGATCGGGTATGGTTTACCCTAGCGGCCTATAATATGGGTCCACAAGCGATTAAAGATATCCAGCAGATTTTGCAAAAGCGCGGTGTTGATGGCAACAATTGGGCAGCCGTGTATCAGTATTTGAAAGTTAATAGCCAAAGCAATAGCCGTTACGTGCAGTGCTTAGATTACGTGACCCATATTCGCAGTTATTTGGAAGCGTTAAAATTAGACAAAGTCAATAACCGTCAATTGACTTGATGAGTGTGGGTATAAAAACTAAACATTTTCAAAAAAGAATGGTTTAACGCCATTCTTTTTTTTATGCTATCACTTTGTCATTTTTAAAAATTACTGACTTATTATTAATATTATTAACCTAAGGATAGCACGTGACCCAGCTTCAGAATCAGCCCCTCACTCAATCAAGCACTCAGCCTGTTTATACCACCCCATACCGTATTTATTTGGAAGATACCGATGCAGGCGGGATTGTGTATCACGCCAATCATTTAAAGCTGTTTGAGCGTTGTCGGCGCGATTGGTTACGTGCATTGGGGATGACCAGTTATTTTTATCAAGCGCAGTCAGCCGAGGCTGTGAGTCAAGACATTACTCATCATAGTGATAGTGGCAAACCTGATATCCAATTTGTAGTGAGCCAAGCCAACATCCGCTATGTGCGTCCGATTCTGCTTGATAGCGAAGTCACCGTTGTGATTGAGACAGCAGACTGCAAATCTGCGTCATTACAGCTTGAGCAGCGGATTTATGATAGCCATCAGCAACTTTTAAGCCAAGCCGAGATAAGTATTGTATGCGTGGCTACTAGCAAAGATGAAAAAGGGCAAACCCAAGTTCGCCCTACCCGTTTGCCCGAAGCGTTTGTACAGCTGCTGCAGCTCGCTCGGTAACTTTTGGTTACTTTGCCTTACAAAGGTTATTTTGCTTTACAAGTTTGACAGATAACTTGCTCATCTTCTAGGCGGTATGCCATCATACTGCCGCCCCACACACAGCCTGCATCTGTGGCTCTGGCATTTGCCAAATCCACTTTGGCTTTTAGCGCCGCCCAGTGACCAAATAAGATTTTACGTTCGCGCGGCACTTGCCATTCAAACCACGGACGAAACCCCTCTGGCATTTTATCATCGAGACTGGATTTAAAGCTAAACTCTAGCGTGCCGTCCCTTTGACACAGGCGCATACGGGTAAAATAATTGCAAATCGCCCGCATACGCGCGTAGCCTGTCAGCATATTTGACCAAGGAACAGCGGTATCGCTATACAGGTTTGGCAGCAGTCTATCGAGTTGCCATAAGCTACTTTGCAGCTGAGTTTGCAATTCTGACGCATGCATGGCTGCTTGGGTGATACTCCAGTTTGGCGGGATGCCTGCATGCACCATCACGGTTTTATCATTGGGATAGACAAGCAGCGGCTGGCGACGAAGCCAATTGAGTAATTCATCACAATCTGGGGCGTCAAAAATCGCTTGGGTTCTATCCTTTTTCTTAATCTTTATGACACCACGCCATACCGCGATTAAGTTAATATCATGATTGCCCAACACCATTTCGGCAGCACCGGCTTGGCAAAGACGTTTTACCAGACGTAGCGCACTCAGCGAGTCTTCACCGCGTGCAACGATATCGCCGACAAACCATAATTTATCTTGCTTTTCATCAAACCCAATTTGCTTGAGCAGTGCCTGCAAATCCGCATAACAGCCTTGAATATCGCCAATGACATATTGATGTCGAAAACCCATAACACCTCATAACATCTTGAAAGTAAAATTTTAAAAAACTACAAAAAAATTAACCATTTGCTGCAATGCCGTTTGCTAAAGTCACAAAATCTTGTACTGATAAGGTTTCGGGACGCGCCAGTGGATTAAGTCCCCATGCCACAAGCTGGTGTTCTGTGACCGCAGGCAAAATCGGCGATTTTTTAAAAATCGCGCGCAGTGTTTTACGGCGATGATTAAATGCCTCACGCACCACAAGGGCAAACAGCTTTTCATCGTCAGCCACAATCGGTTTTTGTTGATAAGGTCTGAGCCGAAATACCGCACTCGTCACTTTGGGTGGGGGGTTGAATGCCCCATTTGGCACCGTCAGTAAATAATCGGCTTCACAATAATACTGCATCATGATGGATAAACGACCATATTCTCGGCTATCCACCGCTGCGGTGATGCGATCAACCACTTCCTTTTGTAGCATAAAATGCATGTCTTCAATGACATCGGCAAAACTTAATAAATGAAACAATAACGGCGTAGAAATATTGTATGGCAAGTTACCCACAATGCGCATTTTCTTGTCGGTTGAATCATTAGGGTTATCGCCAATGATTTGCTGGAACAGTGCGCGGTAATCCACTTCCATGGCATTGGCTTTCACAATGGTTAAGCCATCATTGCTATTGGCGCCAATACGAATGCGCAGGCTGTCTGCCAAATCGGTATCAAGCTCGACAACGGTCAAGCGATTGACTTCCTTGAGTAGCGGCTCAGTAATCGCGCCCATGCCCGGACCAATTTCAACCATCAAATCATCGCGATTGGCATGAATACTGTCAATAATTCTCCCAATAATCACTTGATCATGTAAGAAATTTTGCCCAAAACGTTTTCTAGGCTGATGCGATAAAAAAGCAGAGACTGTCACTCAAAACATTCCTATAAAAATGAAATAATTATCAATGTTGCGCAGTACACGATAACATTCACCGTCATCAGACACAAATCACTATTAAACTGATAATTATAGCATAGCTTGACGCTCCATTATGACAATTTCATGACAACTCGATATTCTCGCAATAGCATGGCAGGAGTATGACAGCAATCTGCCCAATCGCTCAATTTAAATTTTTGTAGTCTATGTCATGCTACAAATTTTTGATGGGTTAAATTTTTGATGGTTCAATTTTTTGATGCGTCAATCGCCTGTCGAATTCTGATGACTAAGTTGTTATAATGCAACAAATTTAACTAACCCTTTATTTAGTGAGCATTGTATGGGCTTTAATTGTGGTATCGTCGGATTGCCAAATGTTGGTAAATCAACCCTGTTTAACGCATTGACCAAAGCTGGGATTGCGGCAGAAAACTTCCCGTTTTGTACCAAAGATCCCAATACTGGGATTGTGCCTGTACCCGACCCACGTCTCAGACAACTTGCCGATATCGTTAAACCTGAGCGCGTTGTGCCCACCTCAATGGAATTTGTGGATATCGCAGGTCTAGTGGCAGGCGCATCCAAAGGCGAAGGCATGGGTAATCAGTTCTTAGCCAATATCCGTGAAACCGATGCGATTGCCCATGTGGTGCGCTGCTTTGATGATGACAACGTGATTCACGTCGATGGACGCGTCAACCCATTATCCGATATCGAAACCATCAACACCGAACTTGCGCTTGCTGACCTTGAAGCAGTCAGCCGTGCGATTATCAATGTCGGTAAAAAAGCCAAAGGCGGTGATAAAGACGCCAAAGCCATGCTGGATGTGTTTAACAAAATTGAGCCATTTTTAGCCGATGGTAAGCCTGCACGTATGGCAAATCTGGATGAGGATGAGAAAAAAATCATCCGTAGCTATGGTTTAATCACCCTAAAACCGACCATGTATATTGCCAACGTGAGCGAGGATGGCTTTGACAACAATCCTTATCTTGACCAAGTACGGGAATTTGCGGCAAAAGATGATGCGTTGGTCGTCGCGCTATGCAACCAAATCGAATCAGAAATCGCCCAACTGGATGACGATGAAAAACAAGAGTTTTTAGAAAGTATGGGTATGACTGAGGCAGGACTTGACCGTGTGATTCGCGCAGGTTACGAGCTGCTTAATATGCAAACGTATTTTACCGCAGGGGTCAAAGAAGTGCGCGCTTGGACGGTCAAAGTCGGTGCGACTGCCCCTGAAGCAGCAGGCGTGATTCATACCGACTTTGAGCGTGGTTTTATCCGTGCCGAAGTGATTGCGTTTGATGATTTTATTGAATATAACGGTGAAAAAGGCGCGGCAGCGGCCGGTAAATCTCGCCTCGAAGGTAAAACCTACATCGTGCAAGATGGCGATGTCATGCACTTTAGATTTAATGTCTGATTATGCACTCATACGCTGATTGATATAATACAATTGATATAAATAGGCAATTTTAGTTGCCTATTTTTTGCAAGTTTATTTTTTAAAAATGCTTGACTTGTATTGCAAGTCACTATCTTAATCCCTATAATATGCGTTCGTAATTTTGAGAGCCCTCGTTTCCCAGACACTCACTCTCAACTATTAACTCAAAAAGGTTTTTAAACATGAAAACTATCAGTGCTAAACCACATGAAGTGACACACGATTGGTACATCGTCGACGCTGAAGGTAAAACATTAGGTCGCTTGGCGAGCGAAATCGCATCACGCTTACGTGGCAAGCATAAGCCTTCTTACACCCCTCACGTTGACACAGGCGATTATATCGTTGTGATTAATGCTGAGAAAGTTGCCGTGACTGGTAAAAAAGCGCAAGACAAAAAATACTACCGTCACACCGGTTACCCAGGTGGTATCAAAGAGACTAACTTTACCAAACTTATCGCACACAAACCCGCTGACGTACTTAACAAAGCCGTTAAAGGTATGTTGCCAAAAGGTCCATTGGGCTATGCGATGATTAAAAAGTTAAAAGTTTACTCAGGTACTGAGCATCCTCATACTGCTCAACAACCTCAAGTATTAGATATCTAAGGAGTAACACATGGAACGCAATTACGGTACAGGTCGTCGTAAAACTTCAACAGCTCGTGTGTTCTTATCTGCGGGTACAGGTAACATCGTCGTCAACGGTAAACCACTTGATCAATACTTTGGTCGTGAAACATCAGTAATGGTTGTACGTCAACCTTTAGAATTACTAGATGCTGCTAGCAAATATGATATCTATGTGACTGTGAAAGGTGGCGGTATCAATGGCCAAGCAGGCGCGATTCGCCACGGTATTACCCGTGCTTTGATTGAGTCAGACGAAACTTTAAAACCAGCGCTTAAAGAAGCGGGCTTCGTGACTCGTGACGCGCGTGAAGTTGAACGTAAAAAATTGGGCTTACGTAAAGCACGTAAACGTCCCCAATTCTCAAAACGTTAATATTTTTCGTGGTCGAAATTCTCGTATCGACCGCGTTTTTTGGCGTTTACAAAAAAGACTCTTGTTTACCGCAAGGGTCTTTTTTATTTACCTTAGGTAATTTATTTTATTGCAAAAATAGCATAAAATAGCAAAATTAGCGTAATTTAGGCACAGCTAAGGTGGCAATTCTGTAACAACTGATTTACAATAGCCACAAACCCAGTGTGGGAATATGGTTACCCACTTCATTAATCTGGAGGAGTTCTTAATGAGCCATGCCGAAGGCGTCGACGTTAAGCGTCGAAGAGTTTTAATCGCATCCACTGCCGCTATGGGCGCAGTCGGTGTCGCTGCTATTGCTACGCCGTTTGTGCGTTCATGGTATCCAAGTGCAAAAGCAGAAGCTGCGGGCGCACCTGTTAGCCAAGACCTAAGCAAACTCGAAGCAGGACAAATGATTGTTATCAAATATCGTGGTAAACCGATTTTTCTTGTCAAACGTACCAAAGAGATGATGGATAATTTATCAAAAGTAGAATCATCACTTGCCGATCCAAAATCAGAAGGTTCATTACAACCTGACTACTGCAAAAATAATAGCCGCTCAAAAGACAATAGTGAAGTTCTAGTGTGTGAAGGGGTTTGTACTCACTTAGGTTGTGCACCAGGTTATCGTCCTGATGTCGGCGCAGCAGATTTGGGTGGCAGCAGCTGGGTTGGCGGATTTTTATGCCCCTGTCACGGCTCAAAGTATGACTTAGCTGGACGTGTTTTTAAGGGTCAACCTGCGCCTCGTAATTTGCCAATTCCTGAATACAGTATCAGTGGTACTATCTTAACGGTGGGGGCATAATATGAGTGCAAAGAAATTTATGCATTGGGTGGATGCGCGCTTTCCAGCGACAGAAACTTATGAATACCATATGTCAAAGTATTACGCACCAAAGAATTTCAACTTTTGGTATTTCTTTGGCGTATTATCAATGGTGGTATTGGTCAATCAGTTAGTGACGGGTATTTGGCTAACCATGATGTTCAACCCAAGTGCAGAAGGCGCATTTGCTTCTGTAGAATACATTATGCGTGATGTACAAGGTGGTTGGTTAATTCGTTATATGCACTCAACCGGCGCCTCGGCATTCTTCGTGGTCGTGTATCTGCATATGTTCCGTGGCTTGTTGTATGGTTCATACCAAAAACCCCGTGAACTGGTTTGGCTCATCGGTATGGGTATCTATCTGTGCTTAATGGCAGAAGGTTTCTTCGGTTACTTATTACCTTGGGGTAATATGTCATTCTGGGGTGCGCAGGTTATCTTGAACTTACCGTCAGCGATTCCATTTATTGGTGATGCATTGGGAGAATGGGTAAAAGGTGACTATATCATCTCTGGTATTACCCTAAACCGCTTCTTCGCCTTACACGTTGTTGCGATTCCTTTGATTTTAGTGGGTCTGGTATTTGTTCACTTGGTAGCATTGCACCATGTTGGTTCTAATAACCCAGATGGTATCGATATCAAAAAACTTAAAGATAAAAATGGTGTACCCCTTGATGGTGTGGCTTTCCACCCATACTACACCGTACATGATATGATTGGTATCGTGGTGTTCTTTATCATTTTCTTTACTGTGGTATTCTTCTTCCCAGAAGGCGGCGGTTTCTTCCTTGAGCCACCAAACTTTGAAGCAGCAAACCCACTTAAGACACCTGCTCACATTGCCCCTGTTTGGTACTATACGCCTTTTTATGCAATGTTACGTGCAACCCCATCTATGTTTGGTTCAGCCCTGCCGGGTGTTATTGTGATGGCAGCATCAATTGCTATTTTATTTGTATTGCCTTGGTTAGACAAATCGCCTGTGCGTTCAATGCGTTATAAAGGTATGTTGTCAAAAATTGCACTTGCTATCTTTGTTGTTAGTTTCTTGATTTTAGGTTACTTAGGGGTAATTCCTTCAAGTGATACCGCAACGCTTGTGGCACGTATTTGTACTCTTTTATATTTCTTGTACTTCCTTTTGATGCCTATTTATACATCGATTGAAACTTGCAAACAGCCACCTGAACGTGTAACTGGAGGTCACTAATGAAAGCGGTTAAAAAATTAGTTGCTGGATTGGGTTTGACAGTTGCACTAGGTTTGGGCGCGACAGCCGCACAAGCTAGCGAAGGCGGCTGTGGTACCTACAAAACAGTTGATGGTAAAGACGCGCATTTGGCATGTGAAAAAGCCCCTGTGGACTTGACCAATAAAGCGTCTATTCAACGTGGTGCCTCATTATTCATGAGTTACTGTGCAGGATGTCACTCAGCACAATATGTTCGCTACTCAAAAATGTATAAAGACTTGGACATTCCAAAAGAGTTGGTGGAAAAATACTTGATGCTGACCACTGACCAAGTCGGTGACCATATCAATGCAGGCGTTGACCCAGAGCTGCAAAAAGCTTGGTTTGGTGCGCAGCCACCTGACTTGTCACTTGAGACGCGCCTTCGTGGTAATGACTGGGTTTATACTTACTTGTTAGCCTTCTATGAAGATCCAAGTCGTCCTTGGGGTGCCAACAACATCGTAATGCCCAATGTTGCCATGCCGTTTGTCCTTCATGATATGCAAATGAACACCTCAAAAGAAGAATATCGTCGTAATATTGGTGATATCGTCAACTTTATGGCGTGGATGGCAGAGCCGCAAGCGCACCAACGTAAAGTGTATGGTTTTTGGGTCATCTTATTCTTACTTGCGTTATTAATTCCAGTGTACTTACTCAATAAAGAATTTTGGAAAGACGTTAAATAAGGGTTGATATAAAAAAGGTAGCTTAGGCTGCCTTTTTTTATGCCCATTTATTGCTTGATTGGTATGATAACTTTCACAGTTATTGCTAATTCAGTCATTTTAAGCTAGGCTTACTCTTTACGCTGATACAGCTTATTATTTTTAACTATGTTGACCCCTACTTCGAATACCCCGTTGATTTATGCCGATGATGGCTACCTAAGTCACCAATTAAGACTGGTTTTACTTGAGAAAAAAATAGAATTTAGCGAGACGAACATTCGTGATGATGAGGATTTTGCCGAAGATTTACCTGACATCAACCCTTACAACACGCTGCCGGTATTCATTCATCGTGAATTGATTTTATATAACAATCGCATTATTTTTGAATACCTTGAAGAGCGCTATCATCAGAACAAATTGCTACCTGAGAATCCGATTGAAAAGGCACAATACCGTCAATTATGGTGGCGTATTGAGAAAGATTGGATTAAATTGGCAGATACGCTATTAACCCATAAAGATACATTAGATGTCAATCAAGCAAATATCGCAAGAAAGCAACTGACTGAATCTCTCGTTACCATAGCGCCGCTGTTTGCCCATAAAGCTTTTTTTCTTTCAGATACCATGGGTGTATGTGATTGCATTTTATCATCGATTTTATATCGCTTAAAACCCATGGGTATTGAATTGCCGCTGCACCTGTGCCGTCCGTTGTATCAATATATGGAGCGGATGTTTAATCGCCCAACCTTTAAAACCAGTTTAAAATAGTAATCATTAAAATAAGAGAATCACCATGGAAAATGACTTTCAACTAACCCCGACTCGCCCTTATATGGTACGCGCTATTTTTGAATGGCTTGAAGACAATAACTTAACCCCACATATCATGGTCGATACGACACAGCCCAATGTCACGGTGCCTGTCGAATATGTGCAAGATGGTCGTATCGTCCTTAATATCGCCAGCCGTGCTACAGGTAATTTGGTCATTAATAATGATTTTATTAATTTTCATGCGCGATTTGGCGGTGTTTCGCAAGAATTATGGGTGCCGATGCAAGCGGTGATGGGGATTTATGCCAGAGAAAATTCACAAGGCATGTTCTTTGACCCAACGGAATACGATAATGCGCCGCAATCTGAAATCAACGCCAGTCAACCAGCCGAGTCCACCGAAGTACAACGTCCAAAACGTGAGAACAAAGCAGGGTTAAAAATCTTGGATTAGTGCATTGTCACTGGCAATATGGGTTTAATTTTGTTAAAATAATCAATTACTTTTTTAGTTTTGAATAGGATAACCATAGTCATGGCACGTGTCACTGTAGAAGATTGTCTAGAAAATATCCACAACCGTTTTGATTTAATTCTTGTTGCCAGTAAACGTGCGCGCCAAATCGCACGCGGTGTATCAGAACCTATGGTTGAGCGTGAAAATGATAAACCAACCGTCCTTGCCCTACGCGAAATCGCTGAAGGACTGGTGACTAAAGAGATTTTAAATCAACCTGAGCGCGAATTGCCTAACAAATTTCACCATGTTGATTTGAGCATTTCAAGTGGTCATGGATTCTAACGCTAGCTTAAGCCACTGTTAATAGTTAGCAACTATTATTTTATAAAGAGTCACCTTTTTTAGGTGACTCTTTAGTTGAATAAAACGTGGAATGAAACGTGGAATTATATGTAACTTAGCTTGACAATTCGCGGTAATTTTGCGAATAATTAAGATATCTTTATAATACGTTTTTGCTAACTTTAGCTGGTTTGATGCCAGCTATTTTTATCCAGCCGTTTTTTATGATAGAGTTAACTGCTGACCAGGACAATATGAATTTTTTAGCAGGTTAAACCTATGTATCGTACGTTGAGGGCACATTTTTGAATATATCAACTTTACCAAAATTAAGCCATCCTGATGTGGATATTGCACAGTTTGACCTAATGCGTGTATTGGATTATTTGGATGATGCCGAACAGCAAATTGTTCTCAAAGCCTGTGCCTTTGGCGACCAAGCCCATATCAAAGATAAACGCAAATCTGGCGAGCCTTATATCACCCACCCTATGGCGGTAGCGGAGATTTTGGGTAGTTTTCGCATGGATGTCGATACCATTGTGGCGGCGATTTTGCATGATACCGTGGAAGATACACCTACCACTGAAGAAGATTTGATCCGAGAGTTTGGCAAGCCAGTTGCCCAAATCGTCAATGGTGTCACCAAATTAAAATCCTCCAATGAAAAACACATCAATAAAGCCGCAACTTTTTATCGCATTATTACCGCAACGCTAGAAGATCCGCGCGTGTTGATTGTCAAATTGGCTGACCGCTTGCACAATATGACTACCATCGAAGCAGTGCCTGAAAAAAAACAACAGGCAACCGCACAAGAAACCTTGGATTTTTATGTGCCGTTTGCTCGTACGCTTGGGCTTAATGATTTAGCCGACTATATCGAGATTTTATGTTATCGCAGCCTAAATGCGCCCATGTATAACAAGTTATCCGATAAGCTTATGCAGCATGGCTTGGGGCGCACCTTTCAACAAGAAGCTATTCATAATTATTTAAATATCGTTTTGAGCCGACTGGGCGTTAAAGGTTATGTCAAAGATGTCGATAACCGCGTGACCTTGTTTCGCCAGTTTTTTAAAAATCGCGGCGAAATCACCGATTTGCTGTGGCATTATGAATTTATGCTAGTCATGGATAAAGTGGAAGACTGCGACCAAATCGCCAAGTATTTTATCAATAAATACCAAATTGCGCCTGAGTGTATCGAAGACAATATCCGTCATCCGCGTGCGGGGGGCAACCAATCGTTTACCATAACCTATAAAAACGACCATGACACCATCAAAGTGGTCATTTTGACTAAAACCATGCTCAAAACCACCCGTTTAGGGATTTTGATGGGTGAAGCAGCCTCACCTCTTAGCCAGTCGGTGATTCAGGCCTCTCTACGCAATCTACAAAACTTGATTGCCGACAATGAAAGCGATATTGAAGAGCAGCCATCTGATGCGGTGACGGTGGTCGATAAACTGATTGACTATCTTCACGAACGTAAAATTATTTGCTATACCCCAAACGGTGATGCCTATGAGTTGCCGCGCGGCTCCACAGCGCTTGACTTTGCCTATACTATCAGCACCCATATCGGTAACCGTGCAACGGGCGCTGAAATCAATGGCGTCGAAGCCAAACTGGGTACGATTTTGAAAACTGGCAATCGGGTCAAAATTCATACCGACCCCAATGCGATTCCAAAAGCGGAGTGGCTGGGTTTTGTGGCAACCAATAAAGCGCGGCGTGCGTTATTTGAATGGTTAAAAGGCTTAAATCCTGAGCAAAAAGAGCACGAAGGTAAAACCGCCTTTGAGCGCGCACTTAAAACGCAAAATCTTTCACTCGCTGATTTGAGCGATGAACAATGGCAATTGCTACTTGATTGGCGGGGCTTACAGGATAAAAGTGCGTTCTTTACGGAGTTTACCACAGGTAAATTGCTGCCGCAGATTGCCGTTTCGCGCTTATTGACCCAAGAGCAGCTTGCCAAAAACCAAGCCAGCGCCCATGCCGCTAATCAACCGCAAAGCTTAATTGCGGATGCCGCCAATATGGAGATGAATTTTTCCAGCTGTTGTCATCCGGTGTATGGCGACCCGATTGTCGGGCATATTTCAAAAAATGGCTTGGTGGTGCATCGACACAAATGTTTTTCAATTGATGAAATTCGCCGTGTCAACGAATACCAAGTGATTCCGCTACATTGGCGAGTATCTAACAGTGAGGATGAAGTATCAAAGCGTATTTATTTTGATGCTGCGCTAAAAATCAATCAAAACCTGACCGATGAGCAAATCAGTGATTTAATCTTTATCGTGCGTGACACTCAAGCAGGTTTTGAATATATCGAACAGCGTAATGGCTATACCTTGCTGTTTGTGGTAGTGCAAAGCCGTGACCAGATTGCAACCCTAATCCAGCGTCTACGCACCTTCTTGGGCTATCCCAATATTGTAAGGCTGTATCAATGGAATGACGAAGTGCTACTTTCTCAGAGCCAAAACACGTCTGCACCGAAAAATAAAGATATTTTATAAACCCATCATACTGTAATAGGAAATAATATGAGCCGTGACATCATTCATACTGACCATGCGCCTGCTGCGGTAGGCACTTATTCACAAGCCGTGAAAGTTGACAAGACTGTTTATATTTCAGGTCAAATCGGACTCGACCCAAACACCATGACCCTAGCCGATGGCTTTGTTAATCAGGCCAACCAAGTCATGTCAAACATCGATGCTATCTGCCAAGCCGCAGGCGGTTCGCTTGCCAATGTGGTGAAGTTTAATGTTTCGCTCACCGATTTGGCAGATTTTACTGCCTTAAATGAGATTTTTGCGACGCGCCTAAGTGCCCCTTACCCTGCCCGTGCCGCGGTGCAAGTGGCTGCCTTGCCAAAAGGTGCGGTGGTCGAAATTGAAGCGATTTTGGTTTTAGATTGATTTTGGTTTTAGATGGATGTTAACCCGCTCAAATGGAAGGTGAGTTACAAGACTTGCCTTTTTTTATGTCAAATTTTTGTCCATCTCACAACAGTTTAACGTATAGAATTGGGCTATAATTCAACCCTACAACAATGTTTAAAGGTGTGTTTTGCTAATCCAAGTTGCTTTGCCTGTGCCCATTGATTCGGTGTTCGATTATCGCGTTGTGAGTGATGCGTTGCCCGCGATTGGCTGCCGCGTCCGAGTACCGTTTGGTGCGCGCAAATTGGTCGGCATTGTGGTGGCGCATATTGAGCACAGTCAGCTTACGCAAAATGCGATTAAACCTGTATTGGACATACTTGATGAGCGGCCGATTGTCGATGAGGCATTGCTAAAACTCGCTTATTGGCTGTCTGCTTATTACTGCTATCCGCTTGGCGATGTGTTTTCTGTCATGCTGCCGACGTTAATTCGCCAAGGAATGACGCTCGACTATCGACAATTATGTTGGCAACAATTACGTGATGCCACTGACGATGATTTTTCTGCCAGCGCAAAAAAGCAACGCCAACAATTTGCTTTATGTGAATTGGTCATCAACTCGCATGGCAATTCACATCGCAATGCCACAAAACTTGTAACTGAGTTTGCGCTGATAGACCATGGTGTCGAGCCTGCTTATTTAAAAAAATTTGAGCAAAAAGGTCTGATTGCGCCTGTTTATCAAATGCCATCTTTACCCAAGCTTGCTAAGCTTGCCACCACGCCGCTCACCTTAAATTTGCAGCAACAACAAGCTGTGCAAAAAATCACCCACGCCTGCCAGCAGCCACATTATGAAGGTTTTTTGCTCAATGGGATTACGGGAAGTGGCAAGACCGAAGTGTATTTGCAAGTGATGCAAACAGTGCTGGCGCAAGGCAAACAAGTGCTTATCTTAGTGCCAGAAATTGGACTGACCCCACAGACCAGACAGCGATTTGCCGAACGATTTGAATCCCAAGTATTGATGCTACATTCGGGACTTAATGACACCATACGGCTTGATGGTTGGCAACAATGCCGCCTGGGCTATGCGCAAATTATTATCGGTACCCGTTCGTCAGTGTTATACCCATTTGCCAATTTAGGGCTGATTATTGTCGATGAGTCGCATGACCAATCTTACAAACAGCAAGACTCACTGCGCTATCACGCCAGTGACGTGGCGCTCTATCGTGGGTTTCAGCTTAATTGTCCGGTGATATTGGGCACCGCGACGCCATCGCTTGAAAGCCTGTATTTAGTACAACAAGGTAAACTCACCGAGCTTACTTTGACCCAGCGTGCAGGCGATGCCAAACCTGCCATTATGCAGCTGATTGATGCGCGCCAACAGGCATGGCAAAACGGTTTGGCGCAAAGCTTAATCCAAGCCATTCGGCAAACGTTGGACAAAGATGAGCAAGTATTGGTATTTTTAAACCGTCGTGGCTACGCGCCCATCTTATTGTGTGATGCTTGCGGTTGGCAAGCAGATTGCCCGCGCTGTGATGCGCATTTGACAGTGCATTTTCAGCCAGTGGCAATGCTAAAATGCCACCACTGCGATTGGCAGCAAGCCATCCCGAACCATTGCCCCAGCTGTGGTAGTAGCAATCTTGACCCTGTGGGCATGGGTACCGCGCGGATGGTTGAAGGGTTAACTGAGCTTTTCCCCGATGTGCCTGTGATTCAGATTGACCGCGATACCACGCGTAAAAAAAACAGTTGGGAGCAAGTGTATCAGCGTATTGCTGATAATCCCAAAGCCATTTTGGTGGGCACGCAAATGGTGGCAAAAGGGCATCATTTCCCCAATGTGACCTTGGTGGCAATTCCCAATGCTGACCGTGGTTTTTTATCTTCAGATTTTCGCTCGCCTGAGCATACTGCCCAGCTGATTATCCAAGTGGCAGGTCGTGCCGGTCGTGCCGATAAAGCAGGTCTGGTGCTGATACAAACCCTACAACCTGAAAATCCCGCGTTACTGACTTTGGTACGTGAAGGATATCTGAGTTTTGCTCAGCAATTATTGGCTGAGCGGCGCATGTTGGGATTGCCGCCATTTACTTACGCTTGTTTGGTACGGGTGGAAAGCAAATCGTTAGAAAACAATCAGCAAATTTTGCATCAAGCGATGGCGCTGTTGCCATCACGCCAGCACATGACAGCCTTGGGTATTGCCATTAATGGCCCGGTGGATGCGCCGATGGCAAAGAAAAACAGTCGCTATCACTCGCATTTATTAATTTTGACCAAAACACGGCACGTTCGCCAGCAGCTATTATCGGACTGGTGGCGACAGACAATTGCGTTACCATCGGCAAAGTATGCCAGAGTATCGATTGACATTGATCCGATGAGTTGGTCTTAACGGTACTAGCAAAACCATTGATTTTGGTACACCGCTTATTTTAGGGGGATGTTTAAATGGGCTTTTTTCAACTCGCTGATTGGGCTACAATTTAGCTAATTTTTGCCATTGATTAGGGTAAGTAAATAACAATGACACCAAAACCGCTTCAAGATTCAAAGCAGCCTACTGATGCGCACCTTGACGACCCTCATGACCCGCATCATGAGCAGCTTAATGCGCATGGTCATGGCAACAATCACCACCATGAGGACGCTGATCACAGCCCCAGTCACAGTCACAGCCATACGGATAATCAGCGTATCATCACGATAGCGTTTGCCATCATTGCAAGCTATATGGTTGTTGAAGTCATCGGCGGTTATATTACTGGCAGTTTGGCGTTGTTATCAGATGCAGGTCATATGTTTAGTGATGCGGTGTCACTTGCCATGACTTTGTTTGCGTTTATCATCGGTAAAAAATCTGCTACCTCCCATAAAACTTTTGGTTATCGCCGTTTTGAGATTTTGATTGCGCTCATCAATGGGGTAACGCTACTGATTATCAGTGCAGGTATTATTTATGAAGCCGTGCTGCGTTTTCAGCAGCCGCCACAAATCGCCACCACGGGTATGCTAGTTATCAGTACTATTGGACTTATCGTCAATTTGGTGGTCGCCAAACTGATGCACGGTGGTGATACCGATAATCTCAATATGAAAAGCGCTTATTTACATGTATTAAGTGACTTGCTAGGCTCGGTGGCTGCGATTATTGCTGCTATTGTGATTATGCTATTTGGCTGGGTGTGGGCGGATGCGGCGGTGAGTATTTTGGTAGCGCTACTGATTGTTCGCAGTGGTTATGCTGTTGTTAAAAATGCCGCCCATATCTTGATGGAAGGCGCGCCCAATCATATTGACCAAAGCGTTATTATCAAAACCCTCTCTGCCCACCCAAACGTGTTATCGGTTCATGATTTACATGTTTGGACGATTACCAGCGGCTTACATAGTTTATCTTGTCATATCATTGTCCCAAGCTCGCTTACCCTACAGCAAACTGATGCGCTATTATCAGAATTACAACACGAGTTACAGCATTTAGGCATTGGGCACAGCACCATTCAATTTGAAAGTGATTTGCATGCGCACGCCGCGCAGTTTAATTGTGATATTGCCAGCGCACCCCCTGTCCATGCGCACGCACACTAACCGACTTTTTGACTCGAAGTGCAAAAAGTCGATGTTGCCGCTGAGCGTCATTGGTTTTGTTTTTGGGTTTTTGTAATTTTGGATTTTTAGTTTGAATGGCTTTGGCGATTTAACTTTTCTTACGATTAACTGCTTAATTGTGCGCATTACTTAGGCTAAATATGTTAGGATGAATCAGCACCATGCTGTGGCAAGCCTTATTTGCTAAACGCTTGCTAAACGTTTGCCAAACAATTAAACATCTGTATTTAATATGTGTTTAAGTTTCTATTAAATCTATATAAAAATCATTAGCTTACTGGAGGTAAACGCGTATGACACACCGTTCTGCACCTTTCGTGGCACCCAACTTGCATCTCACCCAATCTGATGGCTCAGACCACTCAGATAATGGCAATCCCTCAGCATTGTTGGTTGATGAAAAGGCGCATAAAAAACAGGTCAAGTTATTGCTCTCCACCTTGCAAGCTGATATTGCCCAATTTCGGGATAATTTTTTTCCGCCGCCCTATCTCACCCAAATTCAAGATTTGCCTATTTATGCAGGTAATTTGGCAGAGGTGCAAAGCTATGAGCAAACCTGGCAAGCTTTGATTGACCGCGCCAAAGGGTTTTACCCTTCGGCAGGATTGCCGCCTGATTATCTGCCATTACCCGCAAGCCTTGAGATACCGCAGTTTATTTATCATGTGCAAAAACTGCATTTGACCCGTACCAAAGCCAAAGAATCCAAAAATTTTGGCTCAGTGGGTGCACTGGTCGAAAAATGCGGTCCGTATGAGGATGCCCAGTTGATGGCGATGGAAAATGCCCTAGCCAAAAGCGAAGACGTGCGGCTGGTGGCGCATCGTGAATTTATTGATTTACGTGCTTATGTGTTTTGTCGCAATCCCAAAGGTGAATTGTTAGAGCCTGAACGGATTCGTTTTTATCGCACAGGTTTGGTCATTCAAACGTTAGCAGACTTTAAAGTGGTGGACAGCCGGCAAACTCCCCGTAAAAAACGCAATGACGCCTATAAAAATGCGATTGCCGATAATGGGATTTGGAAAATTTTTGTCAAAAATTAAAAATAATTGAGGTTTTGTATGTTTGTGCTTGCTGCCAGTGCTGATAGTTCTATGATGCTTGACGCAACTATCTTTTTGGGTGCGGCAGTGATTTTGATACCGCTTGCAAAGCGTTTTGGTATCGCCACGGTATTGGGTTATTTGTTTACAGGCTTATTGCTGGGTCCAAGTTTTTTGAAAGTTGCGGGTAACCCCGATGACTTGCTGCATTTTTCTGAATTTGGGGTCGTGCTGTTATTATTTATTATTGGCTTAGAGCTACAGCCCTCTCGGCTTTGGGCACTTAGGCAACAGATTTTTGTGTTAGGCGGGCTGCAGGTGATTGTCACGGGCGTGGTGCTGATGCTGCTATCGTGGTATTTTTTAGATATTCGGCTATCAAATAGCTTTGTCATCGGTTTTGGCTTGGCGCTATCATCTACGGCGTTTGTGCTGCAGTTATTGGGTGAAAAAAAGCAGCTTTCCACCACGCATGGTCAGCAAGCCTTTACTATTTTATTATTTCAAGATATCGCGGTCATTCCTTTACTTGCCGCATTGCCATTTTTGTCGGGCGCGCAAGAGCAAAATTACGATTGGATTTATTTTGCCAAAGTCATCAGTATTTTTGTTGGCATGATATTTGTCAGTCGGTTTGTGGTACGCCCTTTCTTTAAGTTCGTAGCCTCTAGTAACGTCACCGAGCTGCTCACCGCCACAGCGTTGTTTATCATACTGGGTGTGTCGCTATTGATGAATTATATAGGCTTGTCAATGGCACTTGGGGCATTTTTAACCGGGGTGCTACTGGCTGACTCCGAATACCGCCACGAGTTACAGGCGAGTATTGAGCCCTTTAAGGGGCTGCTGCTTGGGCTATTTTTTATGTCAGTTGGTATGCTCATCAACGTCAAATTAATTGTCGCCAAGCCCTTACTCATCATTGGCTTGGCAGGATTGCTGATGCTCATTAAGTTTGTGGTGCTGACAATCATTGCGCGGCTCATGGGCAACAAAAACGAAAGTAGTATCCGTCTTGGGGTGACGCTAGCGCAAGGTGGGGAATTTGCCTTTGTACTGTTTAGCGTAGCAACCGCCCAGCATCTGTTAACCCGTGAACAACAAAATATTCTAAACCTTGTGGTGACTGTCTCAATGGCAATGACGCCTCTGGCATTTTTATTACTAGAAAAAATTGGCAATCCGCTATTTGCCAAAGCTACGCCGAGTAAAGAATACGACAAAATACCCAACCATGAGCACGCGGTGGTGATTGCAGGATTTGGACGTGTCGGGCAAATCATCGGTCGTGTGCTACGCATGCACAATATTGAGTTTACTGCGATTGAAAAATCTGCCAACCAAGTCGATTTCGTCCGCAAATTTGGTAACCAAGTATACTATGGCAATCCCAAAAATCCAGAAATTCTGCGAGCGGCAGGGCTTGAAAACGCCAAAGTTTTTATCATCGCGATTGGCGATATTGAACTATCTGAGACGGTCGCCGCTTATGCCGTACGCAATTATCCGCATCTGACCATCTTGGCACGTGCCAAAAACCGTGAGCATTATTATCGTTTGCGCGATGTGGGGGTCAAATATATTTGGCGAGAGACTTACCTAACTTCGCTGGATATGTCACGCGAAACCTTGGAAATATTGGGCATGGATCCAAAAACCGCACGAAAAACCGTGCAAATGTTCCGTGACTATGATGACGCATTGATTGAACGCCAGCGCGCCATCTATCAAGATGAAGCAGAGATGATTGCCTCAGCACAATCGGCGATTCAAGAACTCGAAAGCTTATTTGATAGCGATATGACCACCGCGAAACATGAACTCCATAAAGAAAAAGAGCGATTAGAAAAATTGGCCGATGAATCCTACTCGCAAACAAAAAAATAACCCAAACAAACCATCAGTAGAAACGAACATTTAAAATGTTAAAAATCATAAGGAGTACAGGCATGCAAATTCGTGTCGTACAACAAGATATTACGACCCTAGCTGTTGATGCGATTGTCAACGCTGCCAACAATTCATTGCTCGGTGGTGGTGGGGTTGATGGCGCTATTCACCGTAAAGCAGGCACGTCACTACTTGCGGCATGTCGAGTGATTCATGATGAGCAAGGCGGTTGTCCTACTGGCAAAGCCGTGATTACCCCGGCAGGGAATTTGCCCGCCAAATATGTGATTCACACCGTCGGACCTGTTTGGCATGGCGGACAGTCAAATGAGTCAGCGCTACTAGCAAGCTGTTACACCGAATCGCTGAAGCTTGCTGAGCAAAACGGCGTTAAAACCATTGCTTTTCCCAATATTTCAACGGGTGTGTATCGTTTTCCAAAACAACAAGCCGCACAAATTGCGGTAAACACCGTAAAAGATTTCGTCAAACAAAACGAAAATCATGAATTTGAAGACATTATCTTTGTCTGTTTTGATGCAGAAAATTATCAGCTTTATCTAAATTTAGTCCAACCCGAAAATTAAAATATGCAAATTTTACATGATGCCGAAGCTTTGACTATCGTAAAGCAGTAGCTGAATGCAATATCCAAATCCATAGGCGACTGCCAACTTGCAATCATGAAAAATGAAACAATAAACCGCCTAAAGGGTGCATGATATCAGAGCCTACACACACTGCGACCAAACCTGCCAAAGGCGATTGTGTATAAATCTTGGGTCATTTTTGCCAACAATCATTGCCAATATTTACAAAAATTAACAATTGAATTTTTGATAAAAAAAACAGCCTAATTTTAGACTGTTTTTTACCGATTTATAGCGTTAGCAAG